>Ga0209751_10000582_pt1 | contig 39342 bp, 20 predicted proteins | sample RifCSP13_1_FD_184019 | JGI IMG/M metagenome (GOLD analysis project Ga0209751, IMG submission 184019) | Soil microbial communities from Rifle, Colorado - Rifle CSP2_sed 13_1 (SPAdes) (version 2) | ecosystem: Environmental > Terrestrial > Deep subsurface > Rock core/Sediment | place: Rifle...
GATAGATGGCGTAATCAAGGTGTGGGAGGTGTCGGGCGGGCAGGAATTGCGAAGCATGAGCGACAACGGCAGCGTTACGGCCCTTACTTTCAGTCATGACGGTCGAATGCTGGCAACAGGAAACATGGAGCGAAGTGTAAGAGTCTTCGACCCCGGGACGGGAAATGTTCTACGCAATTTTGCCAGCCACTCTGACAAGATCACCTGTCTGGCTTTCAGTCCGGATAACAAAGTCCTTGCCTCAGGGAGCGATGATAAAACAATCATGCTCTGGGATGTTACCGGTGGACGTGATGCACGTACGCTCAAGGGGCATACAGACAAGATCAGCGCAATGATCTTTAGCAGCGATAACAAGGTGCTGGCTACGGCAAGTCTCGACGGCACAATCAAACTATGGCAACAGAGCACAGGGCGTGAGCAGCGGACCATTGATGGACCAGGCAAGGTTCTAGCGGTAGCCTTCACCCCCGACATGACCTCCGTTCTTGCCGCATTGGCCAACAACACAATTAGCCGTTGGTCGGTACTGACGGGACGCGCGGGGCGACCCTCCGCCGGAATAAATCAGAATGATACTCTGGAAGCAATCAGCATTGCCTTCAGTCCTGATGGGCGCCGGTTGGCCTCCAGCACCGGGGACAAGACCGTCCAGATTCGTGATGTGGAATCCGGGCAGGAGCTGGGTACGCTGGCTACGCATTCCTACGGCGTGTATGCCACGGCCTTTAGCCCGAACGGCAAATGGCTTGCCTCGGGCGGAAAGGAAAACACTGTCAAGCTTTGGGAGCTAGCCACCGGCCGCGAACTCCGCACATTGGATCCAAATGGCGGCTTCGTAAACGTTGTCGCATTCAGTCGTGATAGTAAGCTGCTCGCTTCCGGCAACTTGAGTGGCGGTATCACACTTTGGCAAGTCGATACGGGCCTGCGAAGCGGTAGCCTTGCGGGCCATTCAGGTAGCATTAATGCGCTCGATTTTAGTCCTGATGGTAAGTGGCTTGCCTCCGCGAGTGGCGATCAAACAGTGAAGTTATCGGACGTTGCGACCAGGCGCGAGGTTCGCACGTGTTCCGGTCATTCCGCGGAGATTTATGCGTTGGCTTTTTCCCCCGATGGCCGCTGGCTAGCGTCGGGCGGCGCCGACAAGACTATCAAGATCTGGGATGCCGCGACAGGAGTTGAAAAAGCCACGCTCAAGGGCCATGGTGGTGAAGTCAGCGCCATTGTCTTTAATCCCGATGGGAAATCGCTCATCTCCGCCGGCGAAGACAAGACAATCAGGATCTGGGATCTAGAAACAAAACGGGAGGTCAGGTCACTCGCCGGACATTCCCGTCAAGTGAAAGCCCTGGCAATCACTCCCGACGGCCAACAACTCGCTTCTGGCAGCGCGGATACAACAGTGCGACTCTGGGATGTGGCAAGCGGACGTGAAACGAGAAGCTTGACCGGTCACCTCAGCGAGATTTACACCGTCACTTTTAGTCCCGACGCGCATTGGCTTGCCTCGGGAAGTGACGATGGAAGCATCCGTATCTGGGATACTAGAACAGCAACCCTCGGCGCGACGCTGATCTCATTGCGAGAGAACATTGCCGGACTGTCATCTGCACGGAGTGACTGGCTGGTAGTTGCGCCAGATGGACTATTCGACGGTTCACCCGGTTCATGGAACCAGATACTCTGGCGCTTCAATGGAAGGACACAGAACGTACGTCCCGTTGAAGTCTTCTTTAATGAGTTCTTTCATCCGGGACTACTCGCAGACATCCTCGCCGACCGGTTGCCAAAAGCACCGCAAGATATTTCCGCGATAGATCGGCGTCAACCTCAGGTTGTGCTCACACTTCAGGACAAACAGATGTCGACGACAAGTGTGACTGCGCGCAACTTGCCTGTGCGAATTGAAATCATGGAGTCGCCGCCTGACAGCGAGCATCCATCCAGCTCCGGTGCTCGCGACGTCCGACTGTTTCGCAATGGCGCGCTCGCGAAAGTCTGGCGTGGTGAGCTAGCGCCCGACAAGGACAATCGCATAGTGCTCGAGACCACAATTCCAATTGTCGCAGGTGAGAACCAATTAACTGCTTACGCCTTCAACAGTGCCAACATCAAAAGTACAGATGCGAGCTTAGCCGTAACTGGCGTCGACAGTCTGAAACGACCCGCCAATGCCTATATCGTTGCCCTCGGCGTCAATACCTATTCTAATCCAGGATATAACCTGAAACTTGCGGTCCCTGACGCTAACGACTTCAGTGCCGAACTGCGGCGCAGCCAGCAGAGTTTGCTGGGCCAGTTCACAACCATCGAAGTTGTTCCGCTGTTGGATGAGGATGCTACGAAAGCAAATATTCTTGTGGCGCTGGAGCGACTATCTGGGGTTGGAACTGCGATACCCGACGGAGCACCGCCACAACTTGCGAAACTAAGAGCTGCGCAACCTGAAGACACAGTAGTCATCTATTTCGCCGGACACGGCCTCGCCAATAAGGCACAGTTTTATCTATTGCCGCACGACCTGGGCTATCAGGGGTCGCGGCGGCGCCTGAATCTGGCGGGACTGCAATCTATTCTCTCTCACAGTATCTCTGACCGAGAGCTTGAGCAAGCTTTTGAGCAGGTTCAGGCCGGCCAGATCTTACTGGTATTGGACGCCTGCAATTCCGGTCAGGCGCTGGAGGCAGAAGAGAAGCGTCGCGGTCCAATGAACTCCAAAGGCTTGGCCCAACTGGCCTACGAAAAAGGAATGTACATCCTGACGGCGGCCCAGAGTTATCAAGCGGCACTGGAGGTTGCAGAGCTCGGACATGGACTGCTGACATACGCACTGGTAGAAGAAGGTTTGAAAAAGGCGTTGGCAGATACAGCACCCCGTGACGGCAGAGTGCTGCTGCAGGAGTGGCTTGATTTTGCCACGGCCCGCGTGCCGGAACTGCAACAGACTAAGATGAGGGAAGGACAGCGGGCCGGATCGGATGTTGCGTTTGTTGAAGGCGACGAACAGTTGCGGGACGTGGAAAAGCGGGATTTGCAGCGGCCACGAGTCTTCTACCGGCGAGACACGCCAGTTCCCGTGATTGCGATCCGCGCCACCTCGCAAAATTGATCCGCAGATTACGCAGATTTCGCAGATGACATAAGGTAGGACCAGTTAGTTCCTCCTTCTGGGGTGGTTCTCTAAGGGCAGCCGTAAAATCCCCTATAGGTTCATTTCAGAGTTCTGTTGTCTTGCAGAGATCACCGTAATCTGAAAAATGTACCTGCCCTGCCTAATTTATTCTGCGAAATCTGTGTAATCTGTGGATCAATTAAAAGTTGAACTTAAGTGAAAACTGTATACGGCGTCCCGGAGTGACGGTGTCCGTCGCATTGCCAAATCCCGGCGCCTCCAGAAAGCGAACCGGGATACCAAAGTTGGCGCGGTTTATGAAATTGAAGACTTCCATACGGGCGTCTATCCTGTAGCGGTCGCTAAATGAAAAGGTTTTGCTAATAGCGAGATCAAGCTCAAGAATGTTGCCGGCGCGTAAGGTATTGCGACCCACACTTCCGTCCTCGCCTACCGGAGCCAATAAAGCTGTCAGGTCAGTAGTCGTGAGCCGTAAAGGCTGTCGCCGCTCACCTGTTACCTGAACTCCTTCGGTAGTATTCAAACGATCCGTCAAGTTTCCATCGAGATTGACATCAAAGATGCTATTGACTGTGAAAGGCTGACCACTCTGAAAGCGGCCAGTGCTGGTGAGACGCACTCCAGTGAATAAGAAGCGCCAGAAGTCGCTCTGGAAACTGTTGGCCGGCACATCATAAACAAAGTAATAGGTGAAGCGGTGGCGCACATCGAAATTAGCTGGCCCTCGCTCACCGGCTAAGGTCAGGCTGTTTTGCGGCAAGGCCGAAGCACCAGCAAGATCAAAAACGTCCGAGACATCGTCCGTGGCTTTCGAGAAGGCGTAGCTGGCGTAATAGGACATATGGCGACGCAAGCGGCCGCGCAACTCAAGCTGCAATGCGTCATAACGCGAATTTGCCGAAGTCTCAAAGATATTGACGCCTCCAACGGAGGGCACTGGGCGCCCACCAATGAAGTCGCCGTCGCTGGTAATACGCGTACCCGGCTGCACAGCCACACCAAAGAAGCGTGGTTGAAAAGAGAGATCGAGCGGCACTTCAAAGTGCACCGGCAATAGAATGGCATTTGAGCCGAGGTTTGGGGTCGTGAACCTCAGCAGGTTTCGGCCGCTTGTACCTACATAGCCGACGGAGAACGCGAGATCAGGCGAAACCTGTTGCTCGAATGTAAATGCATAGTGCTGGGCATTGGGCATCTGCAGCCGGCGTGCAGGCAAAGTAACCTCTACGCCACTCGCGCTGGGCAGAAAAAACTCGCTGTTCTCAATCGGGCAGTTACCGCCGCCGGCGCTGGCAATGCAGTTAATGAGGGTAATTTGATCGGCGAGCGTGCTAGCTGGATTCAGTCTGTTTAGTGTGCCAGGGAGCACAAACTCCGGATTCGCGGCCGGATTAAGCAAACCAAGAGGAACCAGAAAAATCTCCGGATCAAAGAAGACATTACCCAGACCTCCAGCCAGATTGACGGTGACAAAGCGCGGAAAAACGTTTCGCGATTGGCTGACCACCGCCCCTAAAATCTGATCGTAAAAAAGACCATAGCCCAGGCGAAAGACCGTTGCGCGTTCCGGCCCAAAGAGATTTGGCGAATAGGCCAGGCCCACCCGGGGCGCAAAGTTGTTCTTGTCAGGTTCGTAGCTCCGTGTACGACCGTCGATGAAGCGAGATAGACCAGGCACAAGGTTCAAAGCCGGATCATTGAAGCTGCTCTCGACCTGCTGGTTAACTTCCTTTGCCGGCGTATTGTACTCATAGCGCAAACCATACGAGAGGGAGAGATCTCGCCGTACGCGCCAGTCGTGCTGCCCATAAAAGTTGATCTGGTAAAAGCGGAGGTTAATGCTTGCGTCGCTGCCGGCCGTCAAGGTTTGAAAGAAGCCGCTGGCAGCAGCCGCCGCCGCCAGGTCTATGGGCTGCTGGAAAGTATTCGTAAAGAGGAAATTGTTGTCAGCATCGAGGCCGACTTCCGGAGCTCCATTAAAGGTGATCAAGGGGCGAAAATTACGTGGCAGGTCACTATTTAACTCAGTCCGCCGGTTGTCTGTGCCGAAAGTAAAGCTATGACCGTTGCGGCGCACGGTTAATTGATCGGCAAACTGGTAAGTGTTGTTGACTCGCTTCTGTGGAAAGTTGAATACATCGACGCCCACAGGACTGAAGCCCGCGATTAACACTTGTCCGACCGGCCCTAACAACTCTTCCGTCGTGCCCCCTGTTCTGAAAAGCACATCTCCGGTATTAGCAACTATGCGATCATTGACGCGGTCGATTGTCGGCACGGTCACATTAGTTAGAAGCGGCGCGTTGAGGAGAAAAGGTTCATTCGGGAAATTGTTTGAGGGGACCAAAAACTCACGGTCATGTACGTCATCGAAACGCAGTCGCGTGCGTCCATAAGAAAGGCGAACTTGATTGAACATTAAGGTGGCTGCGTCAGGCCCGCTTAACTCGCTATTGAAAAAGAAAGAGAAGTTTTGTGTACGCACACGGGGACGCAAAGTTGAAAAGAGCGCGCCGCCGGCAACCGGAATATCTCGCCAATCATCGGTAAAATTGTAGCGTCCTGTAACAGATTGCTGCCGCCCGCCCAGTCCAAAATTGTGATCATACTTGGCGGAAAAGATCTTGCCTCTACCATTGGCCGGCAGGAGCTGTGTGAAAGTATTTGCGCCATAAACACCGTTTGGGTTGTTCGGAAAAGGAAAGAGACTGAAGATGGCGTCACCTTCCGTGGTAGTTGGTATCGAAAACTCAGGCTCACCCGTAAAAGGATTCATAAATATGCCGGAAGCCCCTGTGCCGAACGCCCCGCGTTGCGTCACCGTAGGCACAGCAAAACTGGCTTCTTTGGTGGCGTTCAATAGATAGCCTTCGGCTGAGAAGAAGTAAAAGGCCTTATCTCGAATGACCGGGCCTCCTAACACCACACCTCCCTGTCCAAGGGTAAAAGAATCTTCCTTGCCGCTCCGATTGTTGACAGTAAGCGGACGGCCGTTTACGGGCAAAAACTTGAAGGTCGCGTCAGGCCCGGAGAAGTCGTTGATGAACTGAGAAGCAACGATGACCGATTGATTTCCGGAGGTTAGCGGCGTTACCGCATCGCCGTTCTTCGTGTCGAAAAAATTACGCGCGTTCAATTGGCTTGAATTGAACATGCCGTAAGCGCTGCCGTGAGTTTCGTTTCCTCCAGACTTCGACACGGCGTTCACCTGAGCGCCAATGTTTCGTCCGAACTGGGCGGGGGCCAGCAAGGTAATAGCCTGATATTCTTTGATGGATTCGATAGACTGCGGCACCAGCGCCAAAAACCCCTGCCGGCGCACGCCAATGTCTTCGTCGTTATTGTCTGAGCCATCGACTGTAAAGTTGTTACCACGCGAACGCAGACCATTCACCGCAAACTGGCCCGCTGAGCCCACGCCGGCGCCAATGCCGGGACCTGCTCCGTTGCCGATCGTCTGAGGAGGCGACGCCACACCTGCCAACAGCAAGGCAAGTTCATCAAACGTGCGGGTCTGTGTAGCTCCGCCCAGGGGCAAAGTAGCTGCTTCGTCCTCTGTGAACGCGCCGCTTCGCCGTCCGTCCAAGGTGTTGATCTCTGCCCTGACATCAGTGTTTCTAGCCGGCGGTGGGCCAGTCGAACCGGCTGAAGGAGTAGGAGTGGGAGTCGCTGTACTGGCGGCTGTCGCCGGATCGAGTTGGACGGGAACGGGCACTACTTCACCAGTTCGCGTGATGAAAAGGCGCTGTACTACCTCTTTGGTTTGATAACCAGGCGCTGACACCCTGATAGTGTAGAACCCTGGATTCAATAGTCCCTGGTAGAAGCGGCCCCGCGAATCGGTGCGCTTTGTTATGACCAGGTTAGTCTGTTGGTTGATGATGTCTGCAGTTGCGTTGGGAATGGGTTCGCCAGTTTGACTGTTTGTGACAGTTCCTTCAAAGGCTCCGGTCACAGTGTCCTGGGCACTGGTAAAACTCGTAAGCGCAAGATATGGCGATAAGAAGAGTGCGCAGATCACCAGCAAACGAATTACTTTCGAGTCGTGATATCTGCCATCAAGCAAGCACCAGGTACTGAGTGCGCAGATCACCAGCAAACGAATTACTTTCGAGTCGCGCATTTTGGCTCCTCCCTGGAGTCGAGGTCACTAGGTTGCTTCGGGCTTTTCGAAAAAGCCCCGGGCCAAAATCCCGTATTCTTATTGCGAACAATCAGCATTGCTGCGGGTGATGGTGGACCCGAATCGCAATTGATACTCTGCCGAAGTAATAAAGCCGCAGATCATGCCGCGGTAATTATTTGGCTCCCGATTATTAATGACATCCAACCAGAAGGCGTAGCCACTCTCATCCGGATTTCTCTGTAGATAGCCGAAATACTCCATCAAAACAAAGACTGAGTTAAACTCCTTCTCCACAAAGGCCTGATTTTCCGCCAGTAGCAACAGTACGTTTCCTCTTGTTAGGTCACCTGTTAGCAAACCAATCACGAGGAAGGCCCGTTGCTCCGGTGTCGGAACAATACCAGCATTCGCGTAAAGCGTATCCACATAATCAACACTGTTGAGCAGATCATAAATGCTCTTGAAAGCAGGCCGTGCGACAAAGTCATCCGCCAGCGCCACCTTTGTCTGTTCCAGATTGGGTCCGACAACCAGATGGTTGCGGTCACTCTGAAACTCTGCAAACGACAGTCGCCGGTTGAAGGCTGCCTTGTAGAGGAGATATACGAACGTGCCGGTTTGCTGAAATTCCTGCTCGGCAAAGAACGCGCCCGAGACCCCAATGCGCCGGGAATGGATGCATAATTGATCATTGCCACATTGTTGAATTTGACTGGTCCAATAAGCAAAACCTCCCGGATCCGGCTCCCGGTTAAGAAAATCCAGGTAGTGCTGGCGAACAAAGAATTCTGTCTGATCAATTCGATTAACTGGCAACCCTTCAGTAGACACGCTGAAGTTGTCGAATATCGCCGCGTCTGGATTAAGTGTCGACTGTGTGGTTCCGGCTGATAGCTCAGCAGTCAATCCGGTGACTGGTTTGGAGATGCTCGATGTATATCGCAAGGTCCAGACCATAGCATCAGGACTGGTTTCAAAGTTGATCGTCTGTGCGGGCGTGTCAAAGCGGAATCGCCAGAAGCGGTGCGCCACCGCATCGTAGGGGATCCCCGTCGAGAACTTGGTGCCGCCAAGATTTGTTTGGAAGAAGAGCATCGTGATGCCCGGGTCGGCTTGAGTGTGCTCCTGCGTCTTAGCGTTGGTTAAGGAGGGATCCGTTCCAGCGGCGAAACGATACCAGTTGTCCCCATCGTTCCCCAGGGCAAAGGTCGAGAGGGCGCCCTCTTCCGGAGGGACCTGCACTGCTTCAATGCTCACTGTCGGTGTGGCGGTAAGATCAATGGGCGCAATAAGCACGATACCATTGAAGTTGGCGCCGTTCGCTCCGCCAAGCGGTGTAATAACCAACTGGCCATTTACAACAGTGACCGTGACATTTGGATTGTTGGATTGCGGCGATGTTGTCAGCGTCCCCGGCGTGAAATTTGGTCCCACAGTGCCGTTGTCAAAATTCTGACTTGGTGTTGGAGTCGGCGTCGGATTCGGTTGTGGCGTACCAAGGAAGTTAGATGTCTGATCACCACTGAGGTTATTGAAGACCTGATTGAGTGGCGAAAAATCAAGACCGAACTTCGTTGGCGTTAGAATGTAGTTTCCACCGGCTGCGACTTGTGGAAAAGAGTAGTTACCAATGGCGTCGGTCTGCTGTGTTTGAGCACCTGCGCCGGCAAGGGTCATCGTCACGGCAGGAATACCGTTACCATTAGAGTCTGTCACGCGCCCGCTGATACTGAAGTTAAGAAATGAGCCGAAGAAATTTGCATTTGCAACACTAGCTGTAAGACCCTGGAAAAAGAGATTTTGTGGCTCGAAGAGGAAGTTGATCTTTGACGGAGTGATGGTATAGGTCCCCCCACTCAATACCATGAAGATGTAATTGCCGTTAATGTCAGTAATGGCTACCGCTTGCTGAGTACCCGTTAAAGAGACCGTAACGCCTCCCAAGCCTCTTTCGGTATTATCAAAAATAGTGCCACTGATTGTTACCGTCTGCACCTGGGCCAATACGAATGGGCTTAGGCTATCGACAGTCGCACATAGCGTCAGTGTTTGCGGATCGGAAGAGGTCGTCCGATCCACGAGCACGCCGTTTTCGCCGTGCAAGATTCGCAAGTTTGAAAAATTGGTACCGACTTCCAGAGTGGTGCAGCCAATAATTGGGCCATTCGTAGTTGCGGTGGTCGTTATATCTACTCCAACAGGATCGGCAATGGTATAACCAAATGGCAATGAACCTGCCCTCGTAGCATCGATGTTGTGCAGCGTTGTTGTTCCCGCCGTTGTGACATTGGCAAAGGTGAGAGTTATGCCATCGTTAGGAAACTGAATCGTGACGTTTGAGCCGGCCGGCGTGGCTACAGAGACCTGGCGGGCCGCAACGAAATCGGCACCCGTCTGGTTTATCACCAACCCGTTAAATGTGCGGCTTGTAGGCGTGAAGACCACTTCAGTCGCTGCAGGTGTCACCGTGTAGCTGCCGCCGCTGCTCAGGTTAGGGAATGAGTAGTTGCCATTTATGTCTGTCATCGTAGTCGCAGACTGTGTGCCGGTCACAGAGACGGCGACATCGCCAACTCCGATATTTCTTAAATTCACCACGCGGCCCGATATGGCAACAGTGGGGACGGTCACCTGGCGACAAGCGGAGAATTGTGAGGTGTTGTTGCTCGGATCCGTTGCGGTCGCAGTAATTAGCTGGCCCAGAGCCACTGTAGCCTGTGGTGTCACGGTGAAGCTGGCATTCCCAGCTCCGTCGGTGGTCGCACTTATTGAAGCGATGTGCGTCTGACCTTCGCCTGCGCCCGAAGGATCACAAGCAGAATTAGCGTAGAATTGAAGCGTGAACGTAGTGTTTGCTGTGCTCGTTAACGCGCCCTGAATGGTTGTGACACCGCTGGCAGTAGTTGCCGAATTTATCAGCGGGGCAGCTTGATTGTTATTGCCGCCGTTAACTAGACGAATCCCCAGGCCGCTGTTGGAGAAGATTGAGTTCGACAGAATCGCGTTACCGCTTCCGGCATTGAGATTCACGCCATCGCCACTATTGAATACGATCGTATTGCCGGCGCCGGGTGTAGTTCCTCCTATTAGATTGCCAATTGTCTGGAAGAAGCTCACACCTATGCCATTAGCCAATACAATCGTTCCTGTGACATCTGTGCCGATGAAGTTGCCTTGTATTAAGTTTCCCGTAGTGATTCCGTCTCTGACGTCCAGACCGGCAAAATCATTACCTGAAATGACGTTGCGAGAGCCTGCCACGGTGCCGCCAATCACATTGTTGGTTGATCCATTGGCGATAAAGACTCCACCCACACGGTTTCCCAAATCCGCGGTGCCTGTTACATCAGTGCCGATAAAGTTGCCGAGCACCAAATTTGCAACAGCAGCGCCACTCCTTATATCAACACCTGCGAAGCCGTTTCCCGAGATAACATTCCGGACTGCGGGTGTTGTGCCGCCGATGGTATTGCTGCTGGAGGAAATCAATACTCCGGCATCCGTCGTGCTGCCTTGATTTACGGTTCCAGTTGCATCTGTGCCGAGGAAGTTACTTTCTATTTTGTTGCCACCATTTGTTGCTAGCACGATCTGACCGTTCGCGAAACCACCTCCATCAAAACGATTGATAACCATTCCCCTGACCGTGCTGTTTCCTGCGGTAATAAGCAGTCCACTTACGGGAGCCCCCGCGCTGGCCCCACTTAACTCAATTAACGGTCTGCCGGCAAAACCCGGCTGCGTCGTACCATCGAGGATGACTGGGTCTGTGATCTCCGGCAGCGGAGAAACAGGCGTGATGGTCTGTACGCCAGAGCCAGGAATAGCGAACGTTATGAAATCTGTGCCACTGGCAGCATTCGCATCGAGAATGGCTTGCCGCAAAGAGCCGGCGCCACTGTCGTTCGTGTTCGTCACGATGAAGCTGCTTGTCTCCCCTGAAACCTGAAGACAAGCAGAAAACTCGGACGTGTTTCCAAGGAGATCAGCGGCCGTAGCTGTGACAAACTTGCCGGCAGCCAGAGGCGTTTCAAGACTTATGGTGAAGCTGGCATTGCAATTAGCGTCGGTGGTCGCCTGTTCAATTCCCACCGGAAATTTGCCTTCACCATTGCCTGAAGGATCACACGTATCGTTAACGAAGAACTCAAGCAGGAACGTCGTGTTTGGCGTGCTGTTTAACGTTCCCTGGATAGTAGTGATGCCGCCCGTTGTCGTGGCTGACCTGAGCACCGGAAAATTCTGAAGCAGGTTGCCTCCCTGGTCGGCGTCGCACGCATCATTGGGCGTGATGCCGTCAACCGTTCCTGCTGGCGGCGGAAGCAAATTGATGCCGAGGCCACCATTATCAAAGATCAAGTTCTGCTGAATAAGATTGCGTTGATGTCCGTCAACCGTAAGGGCCACTGGCGATTGGTAATCGGGCTGATCTCGAAACCCATCGCCCCCGTTGAAGGCGATGAAGTTCCCGATAATCGAGTTTCGCGAAGCGCCCGCGCACAAGAACTGAATCCCGTGACCGCCGTTGCCCAACGCATTAAGGGCTTGGGGACCGACGCCGATCAGGTTGCCGAGAATGAATGTTTGGGTGACATCGCAGAGGCTAATCCCCACTCCCGCATTCCCGGAAATGGTATTAGCCTCAATAAAGTTCTGACTCGCCTGCGAGTTCGGAGAGCCGCCTCCTGTAACCGATACACCACTGAGTTGATTCGGAACTGCCGACGTTGCGCTGGCATCAGTCCCAATATAATTGTTCAGTATGAAATTGTTTGAGGGAGCTTGATCCAGTGTCTTAGTAATAGCGATGCCGCTTGTAAAACCGTTGATTACTAAACCGGTAACGGAATTATTGTCACCACTTATTTCGAGCCCGATTCCGGCCGGCGTGAGGCTGCCATTGATGACGATCTCTGGACCACTCGGATTTGTATTGCCTCCAAATACTGTCTGGGTGCTGCCGTCAATCGTGATGTCTCCCGCGAGGATCGGCAGCGGTGATAGGGGCTTAATGGTATACACTCCTCCGGCAAACCCGGGATCGCTGGTCGGGATATTGAAGGTGATTGTTTCTTCGCCGACCTGCTGGTTGGCAAAAAGAATTGCCTCACGAAGCGAACCCGGACCACTGTCGTTGGTGTTCCCTACTGCAATTATGGCTTGAGCGGCGTTAGGGGCCATAACGATCTTGCCGTCATGTTGTAAGGCGATAGCGCTGGGATGACCAGTGTTGGTATTAAGATCTGTCCTAACCTTTTCGCCGCTGCCAAAGCTTGCATCGGGATCGCCATCGGCGGCCTCGACTGTTAGGGCAACCACGCACGCCAACACCAACAACAGGGGCAGCAGATGGTTACGACCAGAGTGAGAAGTAGCCTTTCGAGGCATGGGTGTCTTGTCTCTTGTCAGAAGATATCTTAAGAATTAGTTGACCTTAAGAAGGGCTCTTAATTCTTTAGCAGGGACTATTTGGAGCCTGCATGCTAGAACCGCTATTATTTCATGTCAACAGATTTCTCTCTTCCGCGACCGGATCCGAGCCAAAACGAGCGCCTACGGCCGTCATCCGAATGTGGCCAGTCTATGAAGTTCCGGCTTGGAACTGATCCACCAAATCACACGAAATGACACCAAATATTTTGTTCGTGCGGTTTCGTGTGACTTGGTGGAACGTTATGCATTTTCGGCCGCAAACAAAAGGCCACTGAAATTAAGAAGCTTAATGGTGGTGAGTCTTTGCACCAATCGGATAAGATCGATAATATTCCAGTTTCTGGGGCAATCACCGCTCAATTAGGATGCAACCTAGACATGCAAGTGCGGGTCTAGCACCCAGGACCCGGCTCGGGCGTTATGAGATCCGCTCCCACCTGGGGGCCGGCGGAATGGGTGAAGTGTACTTGGCCCAGGACACTGACCTCGAGCGTACAGTCGCTATCAAAGTCTTACCGCGAGCGGCGGCAGCCGAATCGCAGAGCATGCGCCGCTTCATTCAGGAGGCAAAGGCTGTCTCCGCCCTCAACCACCCAAACATCATCACCATCTTCGAGATTGGGAAGGTGGATAGTGTGCACTTCATGGCGACGGAATTTGTCGAGGGCATCACGCTATTCGAACATATGAAGCGCTCGCGAATGACGCTCAATGAGATCCTGGACGTTGCCATTCAAGTCGCCTCAGCCCTGGCAGTGGCTCACGAACCTGGCATTGTGCACCGAGACATCAAACCCGAGAACATCATGCTGCGGCAGGATGGGTACGTTAAAGTTCTGGATTTCGGTCTGGCTAAGCTCACTGAACCTCAGACCGCAACGCCAGACGCGAATACGAGGGAGCTTGTCAGGACCAAGCCCGGCCTCATCCTCGGCACTTGTCAGTACATGTCTCCGGAGCAGGCGCGCGGGGAGGAGGTCGACCGAAGAACTGATATCTGGAGTCTTGGCGTAGTCATGTATGAAATGATTACCGGCCGTCCTCCATTCAGCGGAAAAACAACTACTGACTTGTTGGCTTCTATTCTGATGATTGAGCCAAAAAGTTTGTCCGAACCGTCATCACAGTTTCCGGAGGAGTTGACACGCATTGTGATGACAGCCCTGGCCAAAAAGCGTGCTGAACGCTACCAGTCGGCAGGAGATCTGTTAACCGACTTGCGACTGCTGAAGCAGCGGCTTGATTTCGAGTCTGGCATGGAGCGCATCACCCGCTCTGTGGACGAGTCGTCAGTTCGCACTCTCTCTCCAGCTGAGGTGAAAACAACGCAGCCAGTCAGAAGCGCACCGCGTACGAGGCGTCTCACAAAGGCCACGCCCCGCCGTCAGGCGCGCCGGAGCATCGATTCGCTTGCGATTCTTCCACTTGCAAATATCAGTGACGAGCCGGAAATGGAGTATCTATCAGACGGGATCACGGAAAGCATCATTAATACGCTGTCACAAATTCCTAAACTCAGGGTAATGGCGCGGAGCACGGTCTTTCGCTATAAAGGGAAAGAAGTGGATCCGAGACGGGTGGGCGAATCGTTAGGTGTGCGAGCGGTTTTGAGTGGTGAGGTTTTACAGTTAGGACAAAACCTCATAATCAAAGCCGAGCTACTCGATGTCTTAGATGGATCTCAGCTATGGGGCGAGCAATTTAATCGCAAGCCTGACGATATTCTGGCTGTTCAAGAGGAAATATCGAGCGAGATCGCTGCGAAGCTTCGCCTGAAATTAAGCGGCGAACATAAGCAGCGACTTAAGAAACGCCCTACCGAAAATACCGGCGCCTATCAACTTTATCTAAAGGGTCGTTATTTCTGGAATAAGCGGACGGAAGAAGGATTGCGGAAAGGTATTGAGTTTTTCAATCAAGCTATCGGAGAGGATCCTCTGTATGCACTCGCTTACGTGGGCTTGGCCGATTCGTATGACATGATGGCGACCTACAACCTTTCGCCGCCGAAAGCAGTCCTGGACCGCGCCAAGGCCGCCGCCGAAAAGGCACTTGAAATCGATAATCAGCTCGCCGAGGCGCACACTTCGCTGGCAAAAGTTAAATTTGACTATGATTGGGACTGGGTGAGCGCCGAAGCCGAGTTTAAGCGAGCGCTGGAACTCAACCCGAATTACGCCACCTCCCATCATTGGTACTCATTGTACTTGATGGCAATGGGCCGTTTCCTTGAGGCTGCTGCTGCAATCAAACGCGCTCAGAACCTGGATCCTCTCTCTCTTACCATCAATGCGACAGCAGGCCTCCCCTTCTACTGGTCTGGCCAACCAGAGCAGGCAATCGACCAGTTCAAGAAGACTCTTGAGCTCGATCGCACTTTCTCGCTGGCGCATGTCCTGCTAGGTCAGGCTTATGCACAAGCCGATCGCTTTCAAGAGGCGGTGAACGAGTTACTACGAGCGAGAGAGCTCGACGATACACCGCGGGTGCGTGCCATACTTGGGTACACTTTGGCGGTTTCCGGACAGGTGGCGGAGGCTCGGAACATCTTAAAGGAACTCGAGGAGCTGGCTGGAAGAGAGTATGTATCACCCTACTTCAAAGTACTCATCTACAATGCACTTAAGCAAAATGATCAGGCCCTCGAATGGCTCGAAAAAGCCTATGAAGAACGGAGTGAATGGCTGGTCTGGCTAAATGTTGACCCAAAACTAGATGCCCTGAGGGACGATTCTCGATTTAAGGATCTTTTAAACCGCCTCAGATTTCCCAGTAAGACGAACCGACAAACCGCTTAGCCAGTTAGCCTCGGCATGCCGCAGACGAAATTTTAAGATTCAAAAATCAACCTCAAGCTGGTAATCTATGGAAGCGGGAATTGTTCAACCATTTCCCGATAGTAGAGACCCATCAACTAGAGCAGCCGTCGCTCTTCAAGTAGTGCCGCTTAATTCTGCAACCCCTTAAATGCTGCTAGTTGGCTTGCTTCCCCGACCGCGCAGGCTGTCAACTCGCGCCTAGCTAACGCGCCCCGCGTTCCAAAAGAGGTCAGGTAACGTTTTTCTGTCTCGGCACCTAACTCTATGTTTCCAATTGGAAGAGCACTACTCGTAATCAACCGTACGTCTGGAGCTGGTCAACGTGGGGTCGTCACGGAGAAGCTGACCAGCATGTTTCAGGAAGCCCTGGAGCACCTGAACGACGTGCGCGTTGAGATGGTCGACACCCACATGGCCACTCGCGCTTGTGTAGATCGGTTTATAAGGAGTTCTGAGGCGCCAACGGTGGTTGTCGCCGGAGGTGGCGGCGGAACCTTGCGTGCTGTGGTAGAGGGAATTTGTGGCGAAGACCCCTCAAAACCGTTGCCGGGGAAAGAACGTGTTCGGGTCGGGGCGCTACGCATGGGTTCGGGGAACGTTCTGGCGAAGCGTCTCGGAGCCCCACGCGACCCAGTCACCGGACTGCGCGGCCTGCTCGAGAACCTGGCGGCCGGGCTGACCGCGCCTTGTTGTGTGATGCGTTGTGAAATCTGGAAAGGCAAGGGACTTTCCGAGGTTCACCACGCAGCTACACTTGGTGGGTTGGGGCAGTTTGGTCGAATCCCCGGTGATCTCGCCCGCTGGCATGTCCGTTTGCCACGTCTTCATAGGAGCTTCGCCGGGTCATTAGGCCTTGAAAGGTTGACCAACCTGGAATATACCGTGGCACTTTTTCTCCGCGCTGTCTCTTGCGCCTTGTCCACCAAGTCGGCAGAAACTATAGAGGTCCACTTCCGTAATCAAAAGACGCGTCTGCAACTTCTCTCGGGAGTGGCAATGGCTTTCCCGATCAAAGCCTTGCCTTTCAGACCGTCGGTGAGACCAGAGGCTATATCAATTTACCTAGTCCCATTTAAGGGAAGGCTCTCGTCTCTTCGCCAACTGTATCCCCGGAGTCTCATTCCTCACACTCTATGCCACAGGCTCGAAAGCAATGAGCAACTCGAGATTCACTTGATTGATCGGGATTGCATCGATTTTTTTCTCGACGAAGATCCGCTCACTGCCTGTTGTCGGTTAAGTTTTGGGGTTGCGGGCTCACTCGCCTTCATACCTGGATCTGATTATCGAGCCCGAACTCAGGAAGGAACTGCTGTTTGACTCTTCACGTTTCTATCTTAGGAATCGATGGCAGCGGCAAGAGCACTGTCGCAGCCGCCTTGCCTGCTATCCTGGCCGCCGCCGGTGACATCGTTACAGGTTCAGCCAGTGAGTCGTTCCGCGTGGCCGCCTCAGCCGAAGACCTCCTGGCGTTTAGTTTCTATCCCGATGGTCTACCCCCGGCGGCGCGTCTCGCTATGAAATTTAAACGTGCTGCCAAAAAATTTACGGCCTATCCAACCGTATATCCCCTTTTTAAACTTGCGCAAATGCTTTCACAGGACTGCGCCGCCCAGGCCCTGGCTGAGCGTTATGCGGCAGCGGTCTTCGTGAGCGATGGTAATACTTGCCTCTCCACCGCGGGACGAGCCGCCAATTACATCCGAGCAGCCAGTTCTGGCAAACAAACAATAGCATCTGTTCCAGAAGCGGATGACCTGCGCGCCACCTTCGCCTATATTTTTGACGATGTCCCGGTTCCGAAAGAGAGCCGGCTAAAGCTGCCATCACTTGGCAAGGGAAAGCTAATCTACAGACTAGACAAGCTCCTTCGGCTCAAAGCGGTGTGGCTGCCAGACGTTGTAGTCTATCTAGACCTTTCCCCCGCAGTCGCTCTCACGCGTATCAAATCTCGCGGGATAAGAATTGACCGGCATGAGAACCTGTCGGACCTGACCCAGGCACGTGAGATGTATCTTAAGACAGTCGCGGCCTTTCAAGGGTATCGATCTGCCGGAGTTGCGCACCAGCTCCAAGTCGATGATCTGACAGTCGGTGAGACCATTTCTGCCGTGCTCGAAGCGCTTAGACCACACCTGATATCGGCGGGTGTTCTAACGCCAGCCCAGACCTTACCCCTCGGCACGACTCAACTCCGAGACGGCACTATTCGTCGGAAGGCATTAAATCATCGGTACCTGTTTCGATACCTTTTTCCTAAGTGGTTCAGCGGAGCCTGGCGTGAGCCTACTTTCTTCCTCTCAAAAGTCGGACGCCTTTTCTTGCGACAAGGGTACTCCGCAAGCGTCATGCGAGCGATCTATGATAAGAATGAAGGTCAACACGGTTTGTTTGATCGCATCTTCTTCCAGTATCCACTACATCGCGCGGTCTACGACCGTTTGCAGATTCTCGTTGGCAAAATAAGGCATGAGCTGGAGGTACGACTGTCGAGTGGCCAGGAGGTCAATGTGATCACTGGACCGAGCGGTTTTGCCTACGATATCTTCCAGCCTCTGGAAGATATTGCTCAGCACGAGCCTGACGCAATGAAGCGTGTTCGTATCGTCGCAACAGATCTAGATCCCCATGGTGAATTGGAAAATACGCTGCAGGAGCGCGCACAATGTCTCGGTATCCGGCTCACATTTATACGAGGTGATATCACAAAGGGCCATGTCCGGAGCCAGCTTGAGGAAGCAGGCCCCTTCGACCTTGGTCTCTTTGTGGGATTGTCAAGTTGGTTACCGAAGCCAGACATGTTGGCCCATCTTTCTTCCTTGCGTAATAACCTGCTGCCAAACGGACGACTGATTACCGATTGCTTCACACCTGATTCATACGCGCTCTCCGGTCGATATATTGGTTACAAGGCTAACTACTACACACCAGAGGTTTACCGAGCAATACTCGACTACTGCGGTTTTGACGGCCTTAGTGCGGATGTAGAGTCGGGACGGGATAGTATTAACCATGTTTTCGTTGCCGCTCCGCGTGTGAATTGGACACTGCAAGATAGCCGGGCCCCGGTCGCTTACGCGCTCGCAAATCAACAATCACGAGATGAGGCTGGATATATTCAATAAGCGTTCGCGGCCACTTCTGTTTCGACGGTTGTCAGAGGAACTATTCGATATCCTGATTATCGGCGGAGGAATTACGGGGGCATCTATCTTCCGCGATGCGGCGCTGCGCGGATTGCGAGTTGCGCTCGTAGAGGCTAAGGATTTTTCCTCAGGAACCAGCGGACGTAGTTCCAAACTCATCCACGGCGGTCTGCGTTATATCAAGAACCTCGGTCTTGGCCTGGCCTGGGAATCATGCCATGAGCGCAACCTTCATGTGCGGCTCAACAAGCGTCTGGTTCGACCTTTGCCTTTCCTCGTCCCGCTTTATCGTGACCGGGGAGAGTCGCGTTGGACAATGCGGATCGGCATGATTCTTTATGAAGCGCTTTCCGGGTTTAACAATTATCGATTTCACAGATTCCTGAACCGAGAAGAAACCCTCTCAATGGCTCCTGCATTACCCTCGCAACAGCTAATTGGGGGATGCCTATACTACGACGCGGTGGTAAACGATAGCCGTTGGACGATCGAGGTGATAAAGGACGGCGTACGGCATGGTGGCATCGCCATCAACTATGCTCCAGTCACGCAGTTACTTAGCACCGGTGCGCAGGTCTCGGGAGCGAGAGCATGTGACCGGATCGGTGGATCTGAATACGATGTTCGGGCCAAGACAGTCATATCTTTGCTGATCAGATACGCCGTCTTGATGGCTGCAAGGCACAGAATCTTCTTCGGCTTTCCAAAGGGACACATTTAGTCTTCGCTGAGGAGGACGTCCCTCTCTCAATCACAACAGTTTTCCCTTCACCCCTTGATGGAAGATCACTATTTTTGGCGAAGCATGAGGGATGTTTTCTGTATGGAACATCGGACCACTGGGAAGAAACTGATCCAGACTTACCAATACCCGGTCCAACTGATGTTGATTATCTTCTTTCTTCGCTCAAGGCTTTCATGCCCGAGGCCCAACTCGATCGGAGCAAGGTACAGTTTGTTTACAGTGGCTTTCGCCCGCTCGTCTGTTCCGAAAACCGTGGCACCGAGTCATCATCCGTGAGTCGCGAAGACTATATTGAGATCTCTCGATCAGGTCTCGTAAGCGTGGTAGGAGGCAAACTTACGACAGCGAGAGTGACCGCTGGTCGGGTCCTCGACCGTATTATCAAAAGAAACGGAAACAATTTTACGCGGTCCAAGTGCCAAACTCACAGAATGTCTATCGGGGGCACGAACGAAGCGATTGCTGAAAGCCTGTCTCACTGGGTTAGGAAGTGTCCGAAGCTCACGCCCTATTTCCGAGTTCTCTATGGGCGCTATGGCCTTGACGCACACGAAATTTGCGCCGAAGCAATACGAATTAGCGAGGGACTGCATTCAGACTACAAGGCCGAGCCTCTTCGAGCTGAGGTGCAATACGTCTGCCGTCACGAGATGGTTTGCACTCTTGAAGATCTTATAGACCGTCGGGCGGGCTTCTTGTCCTGGAATATCGCGAAGAGGCTCGAACGTCTGGGATACGGTGCAGAAGTCATTCGCGCCGAATTGGATCTGACTGAAAAAGAGTTTGAGACGCAATTGGTCGCTTACCGCAAACATCTTGACCGCTTCCATTCTTTACCCGAGGAAGCAGCTAAACCTAACGTCGGATTTGGCGAGAATTGACCGGTCTCGCTTTACTCTGGTGTCTCCTGAACCAACTGCGCATTACTAGCGAGCGGGTAAATTCAAATTAGTCGGTTCCAGCTTTTGAAGGGAGAAGTCATCCAACCATAGGTGGCCCGTAACTGGACAACCGGCGCTGCAGAGTTTTCGCCGAAGATTAATATAAATCCCGTTCGTTGTGGTTCCGGTGCTGAACTCCATTGAATAGTTCTGCCAATCGCTTGTGCCCGAAGCCAGCGTGGTCGATTCAGCTAATGGCTGGTCATCATTGCTCGCATCATTGATGCCCACGATTGGAAGACCACCAGTAGCCAGATCTTTGCTTCGGGCCCACCAGGTGAGCCGGTAATTTGATTTTGGCTGGACCACGACGAGCGTAGAAACCAGGTTCATCGACGCATTGCCTATCCCATTAAAATCAATGCGCAAGCTAAGCTTCCCTTGATGCGGGCTACCGCTGTCACGAGAAAAGCGCAGTTGTTCAACCCTAGCGTGCGTAAACTGCCAGCCAAATTCCTGTTTATCTCTGGAGATAGTGTCTTCGAAGCTGCCGTTATTAATCAGATCGGGCGCGGCTTTCCCATTGGACCACACTGAATAGGCCTGGGCGAATTGACCTTCGTTGAGCAAGGCGACAACGAAGTCTCTTCGATCTCTTTCTGACATGTCTTGTGGCCGAATTGTCCTCATCGCCTCTTCAATTTTTTCATGGCTGACGAACGAGAGTGCAAGGATGAGGCGTTCTGAAGGGCTCTGAGGATTGATAACTCGCTCGATTGCTTCGGTGTTGCCGCCATAAGCTTCCCAGGCAAATCCAATCACGTCGGGCGCATAGACAGGGTTGCTGCTCATAGCGCCTTTAAGTTCTACAAAAGCCTCTTCACGCTGGCCTGCAGCCAAGAGGACTTTTCCGAGCATCCAACGCGGCTCTGCATAATAAGGGGCCCGCTGCACTGCCTCTTTGAAAGGTTGAATTGCTCCCACGACATCGCCTGCAAAGTAGTGAGCATATCCAAGTCTGAACCAAAGCTGGTAATCGTGTGGTCTTAGGGTTATTGCCCGCTCGTAGGTTTGGTATGCTTGCTCGAAATCGCCGGAATTCAGCAGGGAGACGGCTTGTGCAAGATAGGCTTCAGGATCTGACGGAGCTAGAGCTATTGCCCTTTCGGCAGGCTGACGTTCGCCAGTGCTAACTGCTTGGTATGCGAGTTCCCGGGAATATGCCGCGCGACCAACCGCGATCATTGCGCAAACCAAAACGATAAGAAGGAAGATGGCAACGGCTATGCGCAAGATATGAATGAGAAGCTTAATACAGATCAAGCTTTATCCGCACTTTTTCGGATCGCAATCACCATTCAGATCCGGGTGCTTACATTTCTTGCTCGGATCCTTTGGCGGCTTTGTGCAAACCTTGCACCGGTTGGAGCTCTTGTCGAATACAGGCAGACTAGCTGGGCACTGACCATTATTTGCCTTCACTGATTCGAGTGCACAGCTGCCGTCGCCCTGGCGTGCATATCCAGAAGGGCAAGCTCCATTGCCTGAATTTTGTGTCTGAATGCGGCAAGCAGAAGCTGGCGGGAAACTGGCATCATACACATAACCCGCTGGGCACGTAGCGACGCCTCTCGCATCGAAGGTCGCTTTTGCTGCAGCTGGAAGAGTTGTCTTCTTGGACTGGCTTTGCGCGTAGGCGCCGGCGAGGAGCAGCATAATACTCGCAACAGCAAGCAATGAGGCGAGAAGGATTCTTTGCCGTCTTGGCAGCATTACTAATCTCCTTAGTAGTGAGAGTTAAAATCAAAGTTGCGCGAAATTTTGCTCATTTGAAACACTATTTCGAGATTTTCAATCTAGCATCAGGATCTGGGCCAATCAATTACACTAAAGGCTGATTTTTTGAAACTTTCCACAAAATCTGGCCATTTTTGACGCGTTTTGAGAGTATTAGTTAGATCTCTCTGCGCGGCTGCCGATCTGCAGCACTAAGCTCGACAGTTGCAATCATCGCGAGGACTATAAGAACCAGCGCATTGATTGTTATATGGAGGCCAAAATCTACGAAGCTATGGATCGACACGGCAAAAATGCCTGCGAGGGCACCCAAACACGCGCCGCGTCTAAACGGATTTGCTGATTGAAGTATAAAGGCAGAGCGTCTAATCAGAACGATCATGAACCAGGCTGCGAATATCCCGCCGAACAGTCCCGCGCTGGCGAGCAGTTCCAAATAATCGTTATGCGCCTCACGCGGAACAGACAGCCCTGAAGCGTCATGATATTGAGGTATCGAAGTTGAATAGCCGCCGAAACCTACCCCGGCTAAAGGATTCGCAGAACACAGACGCAAGGTTGCTTTCCAAATGTCGAAGCGGGTGGTGTTCTCTCGCAGTTCGCCAGCGCCCGGGTCGCGCCCTATTTCACTAATAGTTGTGCCGTCTTCGCCAAGCTCTATAGCCTGCAATCGTTTTGAAAGCGGCTCACCGCCCACCCAAAAGATGGTAAAGGCAATAAGTGACAGTAAGGGCAGCACCATTAGCGCCCGAAAGACAGGCGAGTTGGTAATAGTCGAAAACCTCTGCCACGGGCCACGGCGCCAGTCGATTATTCGCGTCGTTGTATGAACTTTGCTCCAGAATATCGTGACGAAAACGAGTTGAGCAAAAATACTCAGGATACCACCTCGAGAGAGTGAGAGAATCACTGCCACCCACATTGGGGCCGCGAGAGCTATATATAGAAGTACACGGTCACGCGTCACTGAGCGGGCGGCCAGGAGTCCCAGGCACAAACCAAGCGCCATTTCCATGAGAAATGCAAAGTGATTTCTGTTGAAAAACTGCGCGTATCCTTCGCCAGGGTTTAGTGCGGGCAGAATAAATCCCGGCGAATGCTGTGTGGTTTGCCTTAAGAGGCCGAACAACGCGCTTGCCACACCTACAATGATGATTGTGTGGATGAGCGCGCGTAAACGGAAGTGAGTCGAGCAGTATTGGTTAATCAAGAGTGCTGTGATGATAAGCGCCAGCAATTTGAAGATGAATAAGCGAGTTTCGTATGGATCAGCGCTCACGCCAGCCACTGGGATTCGGCCGACCAAAGGTATGCTGCCACTCAAAGGGATGACTTGCAGTGTTGCGAGCAGAAGGAGACCAGCCAGAGGGATCACCATGGCTAGGTTGCTTCGCTGCGGCCAGGTTCTGCGGATCATGCTATCCAAAACCGACAAGATTGCTAGCATGAAGACCGCGATTTCAAAGGGAGCTTCCCAACGTGTTCCATCTGTTCCGTAAGGGATTGCAGTAAATAGAATTAGTCCAAGTAAGGAGACAAATATCGTTCGGCTCACTAGGGACACGACCTTATCTCGGCCAGGCTGCTCGCTGTCGCAACGGTCTGAGCGTGGTTTTGCAATTCCGGTCCTACTCGGTTCCTTCAAGTGAAGATGCCCTATGTGAAGTTCGGCAACATGGTGGAACGGCGCCATTAGCAACGGTTGATTGGCTCTAAGGTTTTTGCCCCAGTAGAGGTCGAGTAGCAAATGTTCAACCAATAAACTCCGATTATTTGCAGTAGCGCGTTTCGTGACTTTGGTTTGTCTGAGGCCGCTGGAGTCTGAGCCAGCAGCTGACCGCAGTGCCAGTAATGCGTATACATTATGTCTCCTTGCGGAAAAGAACGATTGCCTCTTTGCCACACGAAGATAAGAGACGACTCTTCGAGATGCGCAGGTCATACCTATAAAGCATCTCTTTGGGTAATCTAACCATAAACGGTAACATTAACGAATGTCTTCGACTCCCATGGATGACAAGACCATTTCGTTTAGCCGTTGAGATAATCTCCTCGAGTCCTGTTCTGTTAAGCGAGTAACCATTACCGCTCTTTGAGAATACGCCATGCAGTGCAAGATTGAAGCGACTATACTTCCCTAGAACTTTGTTGTAGTCAGTGAGCTGAAGGATACAACGGCCGCCTGGTCTGAGAATGCTCGCAAGCTTCTCAATTAATTCATCTACATTCTCAACGTGCGCCAACACCCCAATGCATATGGCTATGTCATAAAGTAATGGGGTCTCAAATCTTAGAACGTTTGCATTAATCAGGGTGGCGTTCGCCTCATAATCTCGAGGAATTTTGCTTCTTGTCCGTTCCAGCATTGACTTAGATAAATCCACGAAGGTCACCTTAGTCCTTTTCGATAAGAACTGAATAGATATACTTCCATCTCCGCAACCTAAATCAATAATTTGTGAGTCTGATACCTCGCCCAACATTTCTCTTACGATCGCAGCTCTGACGGCCAAGTAATAGTTACCCCGAAGATAAGTCTCAGGATTCTCGAAATACTCTTTTACTCGGCTGAGTTTGCTGGGCCTGCTAGGGTTCAAGAGTGAATTTTGATTCTCCATCATCAACGATTCTCTAATAGTCAAGTTTTAGATGTTCAACGCAGTTACCTGCTCATATAGTCTTTCGTATTGACCAACGACTGCTTCTAGAGAAAACTTCTCCACAACTCGGTCGCGAGCTTTTTTACCAAACGATCGTCGACCTTCATCACCTATTTCAATTAAGTCTTGCCAAGCCCTTGCTAGAGCAGCGGAATCTCTCGGAGGTACAACATGCCCTGTGTCGCCTAAAATCCAACGGGAATCCCCAACATCGGTGACCACGCACGGAACGCCACAGGCCATTGCTTCTCCAACGGCGTTGGGAAAGCCCTCTGAAAAGGACGAGGAAGTCGCTACATCCAGTGCGGCTGTGATCCGAGGTATGTCTCTTCGTTCGCCGAGCAAGTGCACTTTTGTTGAAACGCCTAATCGGTTTAACAAGCCCAGCAGCGTTCTATTCTGAGTATCAACATTTTCACCCGCTAAAACGAACTGAACGGTTGGATGAGTCTTGATTAATATTGAAGCCGCGGTCAAAAAATTTGTGTGATCTTTCATTGGATGATAACGCCCGATCAGTCCTATCAGAAAAGCATCCTTGCTGACTCCTAGCTCCGCCCGTACACTAATTCGTTCTCCTATTGAAGGAATGAAAGCGTGTATGTCGAAGCCAATAGGTACGACCACTCGGTTCGCTATGGTATAGCCAACGATCTCATGTTGTTGGGCGCTCGTCTTAGAGACGTACAGAGTCTTGTCCGGAAGTTTGGAAAGCCGCGCACTCACTTTGATTATTGCGGCGGTTAGCGACTTTTCGTAGCTAAGGCTATAGAGCGAGTGGTGGACGCTCCAGATGACGGAGAGATTTTGCCGGGAAAAGCTTTTCGCAACTTGCGCCGCCAGATTGGCATGGTACATCCAACCTTGGATCAGGTCGGGCCTCAGTCGGCGCACCAGATAAATTAACCATCCAATCGATCTCGGACCGGGTAAGGGTTGCCTAATTTTTAAGTCATATACGGGCACACCCAGCGCCTCAATCTTCTCTGCCATTGGTCCGCGACCTCTCATCGAGATTACCACCGGCTCAAACCTCGTGCGGTCAGTACGGGAAAGCAGTTTGTAGAGCATCATTTGTGCACCGTGAGCAGAGAGGTCGGTTATCAGGTGTACAACTCGCACACTTGCAATACACTTCCATTCCACCATTTTTTCCGTCTTTATTTGACGCTTGAGGAACCGTCAGATTTGAAGCCTGGCGATGCGAAAAGCTGACTCTGTAATTTGAGGTATGTACTCAGATGAAGTTAAGCGTTTTCTTGCCCAAAATGTTATGGAATCGGCCCAACGGATTATCGGAATTCGACTATCCCTCATTGCACTCATATGTTTTGTAAGTCTCCCACTGTCTCTTGGCTATGATTACCATCGAAGCCATCAAACCAAACATCATTAGAAAATAACGCTCGTCCAGGACATTGTGTGTAAAAAGGCCTATGTACAGCGTAAAAGTCGCAAAAGCCAGTCCAGTCTGCCTGACCTCGCCACGACTCTTCCAAGTTACCGCCAAAACCAGCAGTGGCAGGATAAATGCTCCGACGACGCCGTGATCCGCCATAAAACTTAAGTACTGATTATGAGATGAGACCCCATAGGACCATTCTTTTGTCGAAGAAATGCCATGTCCAAGAATTGGTCTCTCCGTGAACATTTCCCAGGCTGCTTTGGCCACATCATAACGCTCAATTGAGCTATAGTCGGAGGCACCCTGTGGTTTTGTGAACCAATCAATCCTTCCCAATACGTTTTGGTTTAGGACGCCGACGCCTCTTAGCTGCAATAACAGTTCATTCCACCAAACCAGTAATGGTACGAATAAGGCCGATACTCCACTGATAGCTAGCAGCAACGATTTCCTCAACGAAATCATGCCCGTTAAGACGAGGGTTAGTACTGCGATAAGATATCCTAATATCGCAGCCCGAGAAAACGTCAATGTGACTCCGCCAAGTACTATGATTGCAAGGAGTACTCTGAATCGCCGGTTCAGGATTCCCATACTAAAGATCATCCCCAAAACCAGCGCGTTACCGGATCGGTTTGGGTTTATATATATACCTGCTGATCGACCAACGATCGGGCTAAAGGTCGCCGGATGAAACAATTCGAACAGGTTTGTTGCTACTCCCAACAAAACCGCAACAAGCAATGCGCATCTCGCCCACAATTGAGCGTTCTCTCTGGAAAGCAACACGAGCAAGCAAACAAGAAAACCGACCGATGAAACTCGTATGCCAAATCCCAGCCAAACAATTTCGGAGTGCGAGGCTTGGAAGAACAGCCAGATCCCTGAGATCAGAAGAAAGCCATAGCACCACCAGGTAAGAGGTGATCTCAGGATCAAGGATAGTAACTTTCTGTCAAATACGAGCGGGATAGCGAGCACAAAATAGGCAATTACCCAGTACACGGGAGCAGTGCTCGGCAGAATGTCGGATGAGAATAGATACCCATCAAGATTAGTATAGAAGATGAAAACCGCCGCAAGAGCCAAAGCTCTCGGGTAATGTTTGGCTATCATAAATTAAGGCCGTTTCAGCGTATTGAGAAGAGCAGTTTCGGTTGCGACAACCATTTTCGGGACTGAGAAGTTGTTAACGATTCTCTGCCGAATCTTCTCACCACGATTACCACGAGTAGAATCAGTCTTGTCCAATAACAGCTGTATGGCCGTCTTCAACGCTTCGGGGTTCTTTGCTGGCACGACGTGTCCGTTCTGACCGACAATCCGCCTGGAATCGCCGACATCAGTGACGACACAAGGTATGTTGCAAGCCATTGCTTCACCGATGGCATTCGAGAATCCTTCTCCGTATGAAGAAGACACCAAGAGGTCTAGCGCGTTGTAGACTGCCGGCATATTGCCGGCTGCTCCAGCGAATATAAAGAAATCCGATGCCTTCAATTCTTCACATAATCTGACCAGTTCTTCTTGGTAGGTTGAAGGCCCGTCACCCACACAAATGAAACGTACATCTTTTCGATCTTCAATTAGGGAGGCTGCAGCTCTGATAAAGGTGGCGTGGTCTTTCATCGGATCAAGCCGTCCAACCAGTCCCACTGCTTTCGTATGATCACCCACTCCCCATTTTTCCCGCACCTTACCTCTCGCGGTAGAATCCGGTCGAAATCGTTGGGCGTCGATTCCATTTGGAATTACGATCATTCGCGCCTTCGGAAACCCATTTGCGAGAGCGTAATTAAGTCCAGCATTAGAGTTAACAATTATTAGATCGGAGAAACGAGCCAAGGCACATTCTATGCGGTACAAGACGCGCGCCGACCAATCATACTGGCTCAAGTCTATGTTTGATGAGCGGACGCCCCATACTATCCGACTTCCGGGCGAGATTATTTTCAGGATAATGGTGAGGATGTTTGGAACAACAAGATAACCATGTAATATCGCTGGCTTCTGATGATGTATGACTTTAATCAAACGGAACAAGAACCTTAGGATATCCCAGCGACCACCCTTCCGTAACACCTTGACCGGAATCCCTGCTGCGCGTAGTACTCGCTCGAGCGGTCCGTCAGCGTAGAAAACTACAACGCGGACAGAGTGGCCGAGACCATGTAGACCCTTTGCCAACGCGACAAGTTGAGTCTCAGCACCTCCACTATTAAGTGAACGTGTAAGAAAAGTGATCCCTACTGCACGCCGGTTATGCGAGAACCATTTTGAGTAGCTGCGCCGCATGGCATTCGTAATCCGATTCATTTTCCAATAACTTGAGCCGAAGATGAGTTGAGAGCATTCCCCCTCAACAACTGCAAGGACATTCTCCATAAGTAGCAGAAGGAGACGAGATAGACCATACTCGTTGAGAGGGCGATGCCCGGCACACCCAGCCATTTCATAAAGAGCCAATCCAACCCTATGTTGAGAACAAAACTGATAGCGGTCCCCCACATCAAGATGTGATTGGCTTTAAAAGCCGAAATCAGACGGACATAAAGCATCCCACAGACGTAGAAGGGCAGCTGTAATATGTAGAGATTCTGAACCAGGGCTACTTGCAGTGTATCGCTGGCAGTGAACGCGCCTTTCTGAAATAACAATCTAACTAAACTGTTTGAGAGCAGAATGAGTATGAAAGTGAGCGGTATAGTGATGGAGAAAATCAATCGCGTGTAAGTTTTAATTGTGCATCCGAGATTTGTCCAAAGGCCAGCCACCACCATCCGCGAGAACTGAGGTAAAACAGCCGTACTAACTGCCATGGCCACTATAGAGACAAAGACGGCTGTAATCTTGCTCCCATAATTCAATACAGACACGCTGCCTGGTTTCAACATCGCGGCCAACGATTTGTCGACTAGTCCCGTGCTGCCCATCATTAGTCCACCCGCAACCATCGGCATATACTGATTTCTAACTTGCCTTAGGGACGGACTCATACCATGCCAGCGCGGAACCGGGGATATGCCCTCCTTCATCAAAGCTATTATCATTACGCTGGATTCCAGTGCAGCTCCTATTACCAGGGCGACTGCGAAGGCATAGACACCCCATTTTTCGCCCAGAATTAACACGAGCGAAATCACTACGATCGGCGTTAGGACAGGAGCGAAAGCTGCGAGAGCGAAACGTTCACGGGCATTGAGCACGGCAGACCAAGTTAGGAACATTCCTGTGAGAGGAAGGGTTGGAAGCACAATAAGAAATAACTTATGCGTGAGCGCTAGCTTTTCTCGGTTGAAACCGGAACCTAGGATCGGCAGGATGTATGGAGAGGCAGCTGCAAGCAGGATCGAAAAAGCGATTAGTAACCCACTGCTCCAAACTATGCAGCTTGAAAAAAGTCGTTGCGCTGCCTCCTTCCCTTCTTGTTCTCTGACTTCTGTATATGTCGGGATCAAAGCTGCGTTGAAAGATCTAGCGACGACGTTAATTGCAAAGGCAGGTACTAAATATGCGATGAGAAATGCATCCAGATTATCACCAGCTCCAAACTGGTGGGCAATCACAATCTCTTTCAGAGCTGAAAAGATTGTTACGGCGAGGCCCAATCCTCCCACGATCAGCATGGAAGCAAAAATACGGCAGTTTACAGAACTCTCTCGCCATACTTTCCAGTTACTGATAGACCGCTGGAGGGTTATTTTGTGGTTGAGAGCTGCAACCAGGCCATTCCTTGTGAATGGCATGTTCTGTCGCTTGAATATCTCTGATGGACTAATCATTTGAGGAATGCAGCGCTGATACTCAAGGCAACAAGACCGCACAATATCTCCCAGTCATTCAGCCAACATCAATCTCTCCACAGCACGCGCCAACTCCGGCTGGAATATTTGACTCAAGTAGTTGATATTCACGTTCAGCCTGTCGCCGTCGGCCTCTTGATATAAATTAATGAATCCCCAGCGGGCGCGCTCAGTCGAAATTGGTAGTCGCAGCGACCAGTAGTCGCTTGCGCCAAGCACTTCATCTTCTTTGGCGCCACTTCTTTTCCATGACCAGTGGATCGCTCCGTCGCGAACTTCAACACCACTGACAGAAGCCAACTGCTTATCACGCGACACGGGCTGCAGATCTTCAAAGTCTCGGCCGTAGCGTTCTAACCGCATGTTCACGTACACAAACTCATCGAATTCGAGCATCTCCCGCAGGGCCTCCAATAGTTCGGCGAGTCCGGTAGCGTTTGACATAGCCTGGCTCGCTCGTCGCACCCTTACGTTGTTCGCAGCGTGGACCAATGGACTGTGCTGGCCGGATCTGCTCTGACGAAGAGCCGTTCGATATACTTCCAGGGTCTGTTTAATCACCTGCTCTTGAGTGAATTCCCGGCAAGCGAGGAGACGAGATTGACGACCCATTTCGGCGCGGGTTTCGTGATCCACCAACAGTGTCTTTATTGCCGTTGCCAGTTGCGCCGCATTCCTTGGTTGAATGAGCAGACCGTTCTTGCCGTGGGACACGACCTCACGACAACCTGGCATGTCGGTGGCAATTAGTGCTCTTCCGCACGCGGCCGCCTCAACTAGAATTCGCGGAACGCCCTCACGGTAATAGCTTGGCAACACGACCAGATCTGACTTCTTAAGTAGCGGTTTGATATCCTCAACGTGCCCCATCAACTCCAGGTCTTCTTCTCGGCGCCACGTTTCAATCGTCTCAGCCGGCACAGTGGCGGGATTTCCGACATCAGTGCTGCCAGCCATCACGAAAACACTCTGGGGCATCTCCTCCCGAACAAGCCGTGCTGCCTCAACAAACTCCGCGACGCCTTTGGTCCATAGCAAGCGTGAAGCGAAAAGAACATGCCTTTTATCTTTAGGTGACTCAGAATCTGCTGCTGGAGTAAATCGCGTTACATCCACTCCCGAGCTCTTAATCAAGTGGCTGCACTCTGGCGATACCAAACCTCGCTCAAGATAGGTTCTTTGATCATCAGGGTTCTGGAAAATGACCTGAGATCGCCTCGGGGCCAGCTTGCACAAGTTGTTAATCACGACGCGAAGCATTCTCGACGAAAGACTGTTGTCAGCGTACGAATGTCCGAGGCCGGCCAGGGCATTCACCACAGCTCTCACTCGCGAAAGACGGGCAGCGATTGAGCCGTAAAGCACACACTTCACTGTAAAGTGATGAACAAGATCGGGACGCTCGCGATGGTAAATGGCTGCCAGGCGAAATACGGTCACAAGCTCTGTTAAAGGATTCAGTCGGCGGCGAACCAGTGGTAGCGAGATGCACCGAAATCCGGCTGCTTCCAACTTGCCGGTGAAACGTCCCTCGGGCGATACCAACACTACCTCGTGCCCTTGGGCTCGAATAGCCTCGGCCAATGAAAGACGAAAGTTGTATAGATACCAGTCAGTATTAGCGAGTAAGATTACTTTCATTTATGCAACGGCTATCCGATAGAGATCGCCGACCAGACAAGCTCCGACGCAAAAACTCTTCAGGAGCCTGTAATTGTAAAAAGTCTTAGAGGGGGTGTGATTCCGATTTTTGGGGGAGAATATGAGGGCAAAGCCCGAACCAAGGGCGAGCCGAGGGAGTTCTTACAGGTTTGCGGCGCGGCAAAGCCGGCCGCCTCACATCGGACGGCGCAGCCGTGATCTAGCTGCTAATTTTCTGCGAGACAGCCATTGCCTCACACACGGCAGCAAAAACCGGCAATCGGCAATCGCAACCGCCAATCACCAATCGTTTCAAGCCTCTAGACTCTAGACTCCAGACTCTAGACTCCTCACGCATGTGCTGCCAACCTGGGGAGCGGCCGCTCTTCCTGCGGCAAAACCTGCCCGCTGCTGACTCCTGCCAACATAACCCGCTCCACTGCCAGCGCCATTTCACGCTGAAAAGAATTCTTCAGATAGTTAACACTCAACTGCAGTTCTTCCGCATCAAGTTTCCGATAGACGTTGAGGAAGCCCCAGACTTCCGACTCCGTCGCCAGCGGCAACCGCATCGACCAGAACTCTCGTGAACCGACGACCTGTTCCGCCTTCACGTCGCCTCGCTCCCACGACCAATGGATGATTCCGTTCTTTACCTCAAACCCGCGTATCGATTGCAGCCCGTGCTCGCGCGCAAACGCTCGGAGTATTCTGTTCTGATCTCCTGCCGCACCAATTTGAATGTTGGCATAAACAAACTCGCCGCATTCAAGCATCGTCTCCACCACGCGAAATAACGCACGCAATGATGTGCTGCTAGCCATAGCACGGCTCGCTCTCCAGACCTTCATGTTCTTCAACGCGCGACCCGGACTGTCTATGATCTGTCGCTTCGCCGTTGCCCTAATCTCATCGATTTCGTGATAGCGAAGCCGGCCCAGGAAGAGTGCGACCAGACTGGTAACGATGAGTAATATCAGCTCGGTTAACCGCCCGTGCTCATCAACAAAGAGCAACGCCGACAACCCGAACCATGCACATACGCCATAGAGAATTAGCGCAACCCCCGACTGCGACAGGCCCCGAGCTAGTAACATATGGTGAACATGCTCACGATCGGCATTGAATAATGGACGCCTGTTAATGAACCGGCGGAATACTGCCAGGCCAGTATCCATCAAGGGCAATCCAAAGATCATTAATGGAACGACTACGGCGACAGTTGTAGAAGCTTTCTGCGAGCCCTTTAACGAAAGCGCTGCCAGCATGAATCCGATGAAGAGCGAGCCTGAGTCGCCAAGGAAAATTGAAGCCGGGTTGAAATTAAAGCGTAGAAATCCCGTTACCGCACCGCAAATCGCAAGGGTTATCAGCGCCACAAGTGGGTGGTCAAGAAAAAGAGCAACCACGAAAATGATCGCCGAAGCCAAGAGCGCGGTTCCCGCTGCCAGACCATCCATGCCATCAATCAAGTTAAGTGCATTGGTAACCAAAACGATCCAAAAAACGGTAAATGCGTAACCCAGCACAACAGGCAGATCCAAGTGTCCGACAAAGGGAACGGAGATGGCATCGATCCGTCCACCCATCAAGTAAAACAAGGTACCCGCCAAGATCTGAACGGCAAATTTCAGCTTTGCTCCTGTTCCCCGCAGATCATCATACAACCCAAAAAAGAAGATGATTGTAGCTGGAACGAGCAACCTTAGAAGGTGGTCGTTACGTGTTCCTAGAATGGCAGCAAAGTCGGGAAGAATAAGGGAAAGTGCTATCAAGCTGAAGAGCACTGCCCCAAAGATCGCTATTCCCCCAACCCGTGGCACTGGAGAGGAGTGGATCTTTCGTCCTTCAGCGGGAATGTCGACCCAGCCACGCCTCAGCGCTAACCGTCTCACCACAGGCGTAAGAGTAAGTGATGCGAGCAAGGACGTGAAAAAAACTGCGAGCTGGTTACCCATGTCTATATATCTTCGGGACAGTGGCATGAAAACCACTCAACGCGATCCCTATTCAAATTGCATCCAGGATCACTCAGCGGCTGCTTCGATCACGCGACTCTCGGTTTTGTAATAGTAGTCGTTATAGCCGTAATAACTATCCGACGCTTTCTGCTCAACGTTATTCAAGACAACTCCACATATCTTTGCGCCCACGTCCTGCAGCCGCTTTTTCGAGCGCTGAACCACCGTTCGTGAGCTTCTGGACCCGTGCACAACTAACAAGACGCCATCAACCATTGAGGAAATCAGCACTCCATCAGTAAAAGAGGCGACCGGCGGTGAATCGATTACGATGTGGGTAAAGAAGGATTTGAGACTCTCGAGCAGCCGCCGCATCTGATTCGAACCCAGCAGCTCGGCGGGATTAGGCGGTGCATCGCCAGCCGGCAAGACAAAAAGGTTAGTCCCATCGATCTGTTCTATGAGGCTGAGGATTGCCACGTCATCCATTTTGCGCGACAGGATGGTGCTCAAGCCTCCGACGGTAGGCAGATTGAAGATTGACTTAATCTGCGGCCGCCGCATATCCGCATCGATAATCAGCACCTTAGCGCCTGTCTGGGCCAGGCTAATTGCCGTATTGACTGAAGTAGAGGTTTTGCCCTCCGCAGGAAAACTGGAAGTGATAAGCAGCGTCTGCGGTGGATGCTCCGCTGTCGAAAGCAATATCGAAGTGCGCAATTGCCGGTAGGCTTCCGCTAGCGGCGAACGAAGATCGCCATCGATCAATAGTTCCGGTCTTTCTGCTGTCCCGCCGGTTGTCGGGCCCTTGCCGCGCTTTGAACGCAAAAGTCCCCGCGCCCTCGTCCGGCCGACAGTTGGGATTAGAGTGAGAGTCGGAAGACGCAATAGCTTCTCTACGTCTTCAAGGCTCTTCAAACTATCGTCCAGGTAGTCGAGCGCCAGCGCCAGGCCAATTCCCAGCCCAAGGGAAATGAAGAAGGCCAACGTTATATTTAGCAAGCGCTTGGGGCCCGCCGGTCTGTAAGGAACGATGGCATGGTCCACCACATGGATATTGTTTGGTGTTCCTGCCAGCACGATGTCATTCTCTTTTGATCGTTGCAGCAGTCCGTCCAACAGTGTCTTATTCGTTTCGATCTCGCTCTGGAGGATTTTGTAGTTGACCGCAGCTTCGTTTTGGACCAGAGTCTGGCTGGTCTGTTGCTGATAAGCTGCCCGCAATGCCTTCTCGCGTTCCAAGGCCTGGCTGTAACGTGTTTCGAGATTGGTGACGACCACTGTGGTGGCGCGGTTCCTGGCCTTTGCAATTTCGTCTTCGAGAGCTTTGATCTGGTGCGTGACCTCCCTGACTTCCGGCCACTTCTCCGTATTTTCAATCAGCAGTTGCGCCTTGCGCTGCTTCAATTCGGCCAGCCGCACTTCGTTCTCACTGATACTTCTTGCATTAGCGTCAGCCACTGTATTGCCTTCCGCAATAGCGCTTGCTGCGGCCGGATTGCGACCGGCGTTGTATGCTGCCTCTGCAAACTTCCTCTCGTTTTCGGCTTCCAGCAATTGCTTGTTCAGACCCGCCAATCTCTCCACAACCATGTTTTCATTCGCATCGAGGGAGAGGATTTGATGGCTTTTCGCGTATTCAATCAATTGCTGTTCGCTGTTCCGGATCTGAGATTGCAGTTCCGCGATTCGTTCAGATAAGAAGTGGGCCGTGGAAGCATTACTTTCAGTTTTCCTCTCCAGGTTTGAGAGGACAAAAGAATCGACGATAGCGTTGACCACTTTCGCTGCAAACTTGCGATCCTGATGGGTGAAGCGCACGTCTATAAGACGAGTCTCTTTCTCAGTCAGGTGGTTCTCGCGAACCGGTTCGACTGCGAGTTTCTTCAGGAGAGCCTCGACATAAGGGGCCAGTCGTGCAGCCTCTTCGGGGTCCTCTGTTGAGTCCGCTGATTGTTCAGAATTGCTGACAGCTAAGTCGGTCGATTGACCTTGGTGACCTTGGTCCGCAGGATCGGTTTTGCCTCCAAGCCCTAAGGTTTTTCGCAAGTGCTCCAGGACGGAGCCCCCTTCGTAGGATTCGACCGGCAGCGGGGCGAGATCGTTCGTATGTTCAAGGTTGAGTTGCTTGACTACGCGGCGCAGTAGACCCGGAGCAGTAAAATTCTGAACCTGCGTGTTGAAATAGGCAGGATCCGTAGTCGAGTTGCCAACAATGATTGGGCTATCTTTGGACGCGCCAAGAGCAGGGTTCACTCGTTCCAGATCAACTTGAACACGTGCCTGAGCTTCATACTCGTTGGGCTTCTGTATCGTATAGACGGCCGCTAGAGTCGTTAAGAGGGCAACCACACTGATCACTAGCCACTTGCGTTCGGAGATTGCACGCCAGTAATCCTTTAACTGCCCCTCCTCCTCCAGCATGGCTGTACCATACCGGTAGTCCGCAAGTGTCAGGTCGGCAAATCGTTGCGAGGGTCTATCGACATCCAGCAAGGAATTGTCAGGGACGCGTTTTACTATTTTCATCTCTTCGTTCATAGTCTGGTCCGGAAAGAAAAGGCTTTCTCATGAATCTGCAAGGTAATTCAGCTCTTAAGGAATTGGTCGGATTCCTCGTCCCACTGAGGGAATGATGCTGCTCATAATGGATCGCAGCACTCGTTTGCCCGTGGCCGTTGGAACTTCGACAATATCGCCAGGTTGAAGCAGCACATCTTCAGCCTTGTGCTTTTTGATGGCTACCAGATCGATAAAGAATTCCGTCTGTTTCGTGGATCCGGGAACCTGACGCATGACACGAACTTGATTCGTCTTGCTGTCTGGCAATGTGCCTCCAGCCATCGCAATGGCCCGCGAGGCCGTAATGGGATCCTTCAGAGGTATCTGAGCGGGCCGCACAACATTGCCAACGACGTAAGCAAGCTTGGCCTCCGGCACCTTGATCACGTCTCCTGGTCGCACAAACGGATTAGAGTTTTCGTCTCCTCTTAGCGTCGCGAGCAAAGAATAGGTGGATGTCAAATTCGAGTTGGTTTCGGGAGTGTCAGCCACCAGTGATTGACACATGGGTGCGTCAGGAGCATGCGTCACTATAATCGTGTCACTGGCGGTCTCTTCCTTAGGGCCGCCCGCAAGCGTCAACACTTCAAGTAACCGGGCCCGTCGCTGGAGTCTAAACTGCTGCGGTTGGTTTACAGCACCAAACACCGAAACCAAGTGCGCGTTGTATTCTTTGATGTAAACTTTTACGTCAGGCTGAGTCTTGTACTCCAGATAGATTTTGTTGAGCTGTTCAGCAAGCTCTGCCTCGGTGTGACAAGCAGCCGTTATCGGCTCGTCGACCATGGGAACATGAATAACGCCGCGCTGATCAACCTTTACAGCATCAAGCGACAGTTCGGAACTCTTGCGCACCTTGATCTCCAGCACATCGCCTGGTCCAATGCGATACGGTTCGTCTGCCTTGCTCTCTCTCCCTGAGGCAGGTTGGTTAGCCCCCGTGTTGGGGCTAGGGTTTTCAGACTGCGCCTGAACATTGGCGAAAAGAGATGAAGCCAAGAGCATGGTTACTGCTGTCAGAAGCGACAGACCTGTCCTTTTGTCATAGTTTGAAGTTGCTGTGCCGACCTTTACTCTCATGAAACTTCCTCTGTTTGAAGCAATCGTAAACCTGCAAGTCTAAGCACCGAAAAACGGATAACCCTAAATTATTCCCAGCAGTCGCGAAATCAGTTCGGTTCGTCGTCTTACGCCAAACTTGGCAAAAACATGCCGGAGGTGCGTTTTGGTAGTATCTTCACTGATGCACAACCGGTCACTGATTTCAGCGTTCGTGAGCCCCTCAATACAACATAGAGCTACCTGCGCTTCCCGCCGGCTTAGATCGCTGCATCGAATAATCCTTTCGATCGCTGAGCCGAACGCAATACTTCCATCGCTTCGGTCGATTTCCTTAGGATACGTCGCCATGCTTGCTGCTCGTCGCCTACTAAGGATCTCTTCCGGCGGAAAAATGTAATAGACGTAACTCGAGCATTGTCGAAACTGGTCCCCTGCAACTTTGTAATGCTCGATACTCAGCTTTGATTTCAGACCGAGAAGCGCGCGTCTCACAGTGCTGTAAGAATTTAAGCCGGTGAGCAACATTAAATTGCGCACGCTGAACGCCCCAATTCGCGTGCCCTCCCCGAACACCTTTGCGCTCATCGCCTCGTACAATTGATGCTCATTTGGCGTATGACTTAGCGCTACGACAGCCCTTTCGCAAGTTTCATTCGCAACATCTGCTACTTTTTCCTGACAAGTAGCATTGGCGGTATTGTTCACCTTGAAAGCCGGTACCATTTGCCCTGATTTTTTCTAATTAATCGCCAAGATCGACGATTCAGCAGTTTTGAAATACAGACCTCCGCAGACGGTAGGTTTTTTGTACCGGCGTGCAGGCTAGTACCTTCAAGGTTAGCCTTAACTATGCCAAGCAATTCAGCTAAACGGATAACCCGCGTTCAATTCCTGAACTGGATGGAGAAAATTGGTGCTAATGTTCCGGTTGAGCGAAGAGGCAGTGCCAAAGGGGCTGAAGCTGACCACTAAAGTTTACCCAAACTGTCGGGCGGGTTGACCTGTTCAAAATATCCTTCTAAAGGGGGATAGCAAAAATTGAAGACAAACTGGTATAGAAAGACAGTCCAACGGGTGTTTCTTTTAGCAGACAGAGGCTGAATGGCCCCAGGTGGGTCTGGCGCTGTCGCTTTCTACGACAAATCCTCTCCAGAATCTTGCGGTGTAATGCTTCCGCACGAAGGAGAGTTGCCATGTCTCGGTCCCTGTCACCAATCCTTACAACCCATAGGCGATTGATTGTCTCACTCACTGCAGTCCTGGCTTGGTTTGGGCTTTGGACCACGCTCTCCGCCTATTCGTCGGGTCATTCCGGGGTTCCCATCGCCGTCGCCTCTCTGCTTTCCTATAATGTCTCAGTTAACGTCGCTCCGCAGTCGCAGACGAGCACACTGTCAGCATTGGCTGATGCGCGCGTGAAAGACAGTTCGCCAAGCAGCAACTACGGTACAGACACTGAACTCCGTGCCAGATCCTCCACTTCCAGCTCGAACTATGAGTCGTACTTGAAGTTTGATCTGAGCACTGTGCCCACAGGCGCTATCAGCAGCGCCAAGCTGCGTTTGGTTGGGGCCTTACAGGACACCAGCAGCCTCAATGTGCAGCAAGCCGTCTTCGCAGTTTCTAATACTTCCTGGACTGAGACGGGAATTACCTGGGGCAACAAGCCGGTCGCGGCCAACCCAGCACTCGCCGCTGTTCCAGTGCTCGACAATGTCGTCCGCCCCTATGAGTGGGACATCACGCCCTATATTCAGAAAGAGCAGGGCCTCGGCCACAATCTCGTGAGTTTGAATCTCAAGTCAGCTTCCCCAAGCTCGAATTACACGATCTTTAGTTCCAAGGAAGCCAGCAGCAATCGACCGCAGTTGGTCGTTACCGTGAGTGGCACCACTTCAACGCCAACACCCACACCAACGCCGACACCAACGCCGACACCAACGCCGACACCGACACCAACGCCTACTCCGACCCCGACGCCGACACCAACGCCGACACCGACACCAACGCCTACTCCGACCCCAACGCCGACACCAACGCCGACACCGACACCAACGCCTACTCCGACCCCGACGCCGACACCAACACCCACGCCGTCGCCTGGTACTTCACAATCTCTTTCAGTGCTGGCTGATGCGCGTGTGAAAGACAGTTCCGCGACCAGC
>Ga0209751_10000583_pt1 | contig 39277 bp, 30 predicted proteins | sample RifCSP13_1_FD_184019 | JGI IMG/M metagenome (GOLD analysis project Ga0209751, IMG submission 184019) | Soil microbial communities from Rifle, Colorado - Rifle CSP2_sed 13_1 (SPAdes) (version 2) | ecosystem: Environmental > Terrestrial > Deep subsurface > Rock core/Sediment | place: Rifle...
CGGCCGGCGGTCTCGCCGACGCGCTGGTGCGGGCCCGCGACCGCGGCGTCGCCGTCCGGGTCGTGGCCGACGCCCGCCAGGCGCGGGGCAAGCATTCCGCCATCCCGCGCCTCCAGGCGGCGGGGGTCGACGTGCACCTCCTGCGCGGGCGCGGGCGGGGGATCATGCACCACAAGTTCGCCGTCTTCGACGGCCGGCTGCTCGTCACCGGCTCGTACAACTGGACCGAGTCGGCCGAGGTCTCGAACTTCGAGAACGCGCTCTTTCTGGACGATCCCGCCCTCGTCGCCCGCTACGTCGCGCGCTTCGAGCGCCTCTTCGCCGGCCACCCCGTCAGACCGGCCGCCCGGTAGTCCGGAGGGGCCGTCGAGGCCCCCGCCGGTGATCTCAGGGGGCCGGCGGGACCCGGCCCGATTCGCCGCCCTCGCGGATCACCGAGGCGTGCTGGACGTGGTTCCGGAAGCCGATCGGATCCCGCACCCGGTGGAACAGCTCCCGGGCACCGCCGGTGCCGGTCACGGTCAGGTCGCCGTAGTTGAAGATCCGGCCGAGGAGGCCCTGGTTGACGCCGATCGACTCCACCTTCGACAGCAGCAGCTCGGTCGTGTACCGGGCGATGAGGCCGACCTTGAAGATGAGGCGGGTCGTGGTGACGGCGAACTCGGAGGTCATCAGCTCGACGAAGTGGACGAAACCCCACGCGAGCCCGGCGAGGACGACGGCCAGGCCCACGTACCAGAGCCAGGGCGGCTGGAGCACGCGCCAGAGCACGGCGCTGAGGACCAGGCCGACGACCACCACCAGCCCGGGCTTCAGGAACAGGATCCAGTGGAGGCGGGTCTTGTAGACGACCCGCTCGTTCGGCAGAAGATGCCGCTCGACGTATCCCACGCGCGTCCCTCCCCGCCCCCGGCCCCGGCCGGCAGGCGGCTGCCAGCAGGGTTTCATCTTTTTTGCAAAAACAGAACCTGACCTGCTGCGCTCCGCGTTCCGCAACGCTATAAAAACTGGACCCGGGCACGCAGGCGACACCCACTTCCCGGATGAGGTGGCGCGTGAATTCCACGTCATTGGCAAAGCCGAAAGGGAGAATGTCAGTCATGATGTAGTACGCGCCGTCGGGTACGAAGGTGCCGAAACCGGCTTGCTCCAGCACCGGGAGAAGCAGATCGCGTCGCGCCTGATATTCAGCCTGCAAGCGCTCGTAGTATACCGGCGGCAGCGATAGCGCATATGCACCAGCCGCCTGCAGTGGAGCGGCCGCGCCGACGGTGAGGAAATCATGGACTTTGCGAATCGCGCTGGTGATCTCTGGTCGTGCAAGGCAATAACCGACACGCCAACCGGTTACGGAGTATGTCTTAGACATTGAGTTCACGATTACCGTTCGCTCGCGCATACCGTCAATCTGGGCCATCGAGATGTGCTGGATTTGAGCCCCGGAGCGAGGATAGAGGATGTGTTCGTAGATCTCATCCATAAAGCAAAGAGCATCAAACTCCTGGCACAACGAGGCAATAAATTCCAACTCCTGCCGCGTGAACACTTTTCCCGTGGGATTGTTAGGATTGCAGATGATTATGGCTTTGGTCTTCGCATTGAATGCCGCTCGCAACTCGTCTTTATCGAAACTCCAGTCAGGCGCGCGCAGGGGAATGTAGCGCGGACGCGCATCTGAAAGAATCGCGTCGGGGGCATAATTTTCATAAAAGGGCTCAAACAATATTATTTCTTCGCCCGGATCAACCGTCGCCATCATTGCGGCAATCATTCCTTCAGTTGAACCGCAGGTGACGGTAATCTCCGTTTCGGGATCGATATCCAAACCGAGGTACCACCTGGTTTTTTGAGCAATAGCCTCGCGGAAATCCCGAGCGCCCCAGGTGATTGCATACTGGTTGATATCTTCTTCGATGGCCCGCACTGCCACGCGCTTAATGGCTTCGGGCGCAGGGAAATCGGGAAAGCCCTGCGACAAATTAACTGCCCCATACTTCATTGCCTCGCGTGTCATTTCACGGATGACCGACTCGGTAAAAAGGCTGGCTTTACGTGAAACATGTCGGTGGTGTGAACTAGCAGGTTTGGTCATAATTTCAAACGTAACGGACGGGCAAAACAGGCAAGTATGCTCTCACAGGGATAATACCGTGGCAAGCGGACGTCATACTGCCCTCTGGCTCAGCATCTGGGAACTGTTATTGGCAGCTCCCGTTTGTTCTCGTGAATGTGGAACTAAACCGCTGTTGGTATTCTTGCGAAGTGATAAACGCGCAGACCATGCCGTTAATGTTCTGAGGTTGGTCAGTTAGAATTCGCAGCCAGAACTCGTAGCCTTCCGGTTCCGGATCTCGGCGAAGATAGCCAAAGTACTGCATTAAGACGAAGGACCGATTGAACAGTGCCTGCTTGAACGCGGCATTGTCGCCCAGGTTTTTCAACATCAATCCGCGTCCGCCGTTATTTACATCGTTAACAAATTGCTGTGTTTCAGACGGAGTAAAGGTTACCCCTGCACCTTGTTGCACGGTTGTTAGAATTGCATTCACGAAATCAGCAGCCGCTAGCGTGAGTGGATACCGTGTGGTGAATTCGGTTCTCTGCACGAAGCTATTCGCAAACTCGAGTTTCCCCTGCACCAGGGTTTCCCCACCAACAACTTGGGCGCGATCCGGCAGAAACTGCCCGTATGGTGGCCGGTACAGTGGCTGTTCACCGAAGGCCGCAGCGTAAAGGCGGTACACATAAGCACCGGACTCCGAAAACTCAACGGAGAAGAAGAACGAAGCACTCACGGCAATTCTGCGATTAGCGATGCAAAGGGCATCTGTAGGCAGACACTGCTCGATTTGATCTGTCCAGAAGTGCTCGCCGCCCGGGTCGGGTAAGCGTTGAAGAAAGTCGGAGTAATGCTGTCTTACAAAGTAGCGCGAACCATCAATCGGGTTGGTCGTCCCTGTAGTGGCATCATTCTCCAGAATTGTTACAGTGGCAGTCGTGATGCCGCCTAGCTGTGAACCGCCACCCGTCGGATTGCTCAAACTGACACTGAACGTCTCGTTCCCTTCCTGATAGATGTCGTCAAACAATACTACGGTAAACGATCTCTCCAACTCGTTTGCGGCGAAAGACAACGTCCCGTTGGCCGACAAATAATCGCAACGCTGGTTTGCCAGCCCACTGATGAGATCACATTCCACAAAGTTCAGATTATCATTGGTGGTGAAATCAACGCTTATGGGCGGTGTCGGATTACCCAGGCGTCTGACGGTAATGGTGATACTCGAGCTGTTCTCCGCTGAACTATAGCCGGAGAGAGTAAACTGAAACCGCGGTGAGGTGTTGTCGTTATACAGCACTCGAAAAACCGAATTACTCCCGCGCGCCAGATAATACAGACTCCCGTCATTGGCGACTTGCAGGTCTACAGGAGCAGAAATACCGGTTGCGAAATTCGGGGCGGTCCCTGTGGAAGGTGGATTTAGAGGATCTAGATATTTAATCCAGCCTGCGCAGAAATCTGCAAAGAAGTACTTCCCGTGATACTCAGCGGGGAAATTGGTACTCGCCGGATTGTAAAATGCACCTCCTGTTATGGCACAGGTCGCAGAATCGTTTGCGTATTGATAGAGGGGGTTCGACTCGCCGCTGTCGCTGCACGTGCCTTCACAGTTTGGCCAGCCAAAATTGGCCCCCGCCGCGCCGATGTTGATCTCTTCCCAAGTGCTTTGCCCAACGTCATTGATGTGCATCCTTCCGGTGCCGCGCTGGAAAGCAAATGTAAATGGATTGCGCAAACCCATGGCCCAGATCGAGCGATTGTTGCCCGTAGCCGTCGAGAAGAAAGGATTGTCGCTGGGAATCAGGTTAGTTGGGTCGGGATTGATACGAAGAATCTTGCCGAGCATGTTGCCCAGTGTCTGCGCATTGGACGGCACCGCATTCTCGCCTGTCGCGATATAGAGTTTGCCGTCCGGTCCAAAATGGAGTGCGCCCCCGTTGTGGTTAGTGGCGCTCAGGTTGTTGAGTTCGAGCAGAATCGTTTCGCTTCCGCCGGCCGCGACATCGGGATTGGCGGCATCGGCCGTAAAGCGGCTAACGCGATTGTGGACTGGTGCGGGGACCGTATAGTAGACGTAGACCCAATGGTTCAATTCGAAGTTGGGATCGAAAGTGATACCAAGCAGCCCGCGTTCGCCCGATGAATCGACAACAACCGAAACGAAGGGCGTCGGTAATAGCACGCCGTTTTTAATGACCCTGAGCGCACCGCCTTGTTGACAGACAAAGATCCTGCCGTCGGGATGTAAAGCAATGGCAGTCGGGTTGGAGAGGCCGCCGATTTGCGTTTCAATAAAGCCAGCAGGCAGTGTTGCCCCTGAAGTCTCAATTCTGGCAGCGACTCCTCCTTGTTTGCGGTTTATTTCGTGAGAATCGACGGCGGCAACACTGCTGAACTGCTTTGCGTTAACGATCAATATCAAGATCGGCAGAAGTGTGGTTGCAATGAGGCCTGGCCAGCGTAGTTTCAATGGCCTAAAGCGCGACAAAACGAGAACCCTTTGCTTGCTGCAACTACATTGCAATTGTCTCCTCCAAGCGGGCAAAAACCGTGATTGGTTACCGGATTGCGTCGGATTGCCGATTAACACTTGCCGCGCGGCTCTGCCGCAACCCTTGCGGTACGCCTTTGGCTTCCCGGGAGCACTCATTAATAATCGAGGCTTCGCCTCCCCCGTGCCTGATGTCGCTCAACCATCTGAAAAGCTGACTACCATTCCAAGAAATTCGGCGGAGCCGCAAAGAGTACCGAGCGGGTTCGGTAAGCCAGAGGCTTACTGCAAGGGTTGCGGCAGAGCCGCACATTCACTTCTTAATTCGCAATCCGCAATTCGCAATCTGTTCCGCGTTTCCTCTCATCATGGAACAATCTCCTGACCTGCCGCTTCGCGCCGAAGCTGATCCAGGATCGAGCGGATAGCCGGCGCCAGACTACCGTTGGGCGCCAGCTTCAAGTAATTCTCATATGCCGAAATCGCTTCTTTGTAATTTTGCAAGCGCTCGTAGGCCGCGCCGAGTAACTGATATATTAGGGGTTCGCTATCGGAAAGTTGTTCAATTGCTTTACGGTATTCCGCGATTGCTTCTGCATATTGTGCTTTCTCTTCGTAGAGACGTGCCAGTCCTACATGAGCTTCTGGTTGAAAGCCACGAGCTTCGGCGATTGCTCTCCTAAAAGACCTCGTCGCTTCATCCATGTAACCAGCTTCATGGTGAATGCGACCTTCGACTGCCGAGGCTTCGGGAAAAACTCGTCGCACCCGGCGGGCCTCTTCTATTTCCGCTAATGCCTTCTCATATTCATTCAATTCGAGCCAAACCCGCGCTAGTCCCACTCTCGCGGCGGGAAAGGCCGGCCGAAGTTTCAGCGCACGTTGGTAAAGCTCAGCCGCTTTTGCTCGCGTCTCTTCATCTCTCGCCTGTTCTCGGGCTGTCTCGGCCTGCTGGAAGACCAGCTCGGCTTCGTCAGTAGTTCGCACCAGTTTGACAGTCGTTTGTTTGCGCCCCGGAAGCCACGGCACACTCACCTCTTTGAATCCATTGGCCCGCACGCGAAGCAGATGCCGGCCAGGGGAAAGCTTCGTGAATGCAAGTCGCCCTGCATCATCGGTGCTACCGCGACGTATCTCATCAATCCACACTGTGGCCCCGGGCTCGGTAATAACTGTGAAGACTGTTCCGGGCTGTCGATTTTGAGGACGGGTTTGTGAGGAGCCATTGAGCTGGGAGACGAAACATAGGCTTAGCCCGAGCAAAACCCCCAGGTTAATGCGACCGTAACATGACACACGTGAACCCTCCGTTCTTTCCTGCTGTCGGGGCCAGACCCGATCAAAATGGAAGCGTACGCCTCAAGCCGGCTGAAACCCTGCGCCCTTCGGCCACCTGTTTCCGCCCTGCTTCCCGGGCTACTCCTCTTCTTGACTGCCAATAACTCTTCGACGCCTTACGGTTGAATTGGCCGGTTCCACCACAGGCACCGCGGATGGTGACACTCCGGCAGTAATGGCACGCGTGCCGACTTCGGGGCGAAACCTGCCCTCCTGGTCGTAAAGGCGTTCATACTGTAGCCGGTTTCGCACTACACCTTGTACATACAGCCGCGTCTCTCTGAACGGAATGGCTTCCACCCATTCGTCAATGTCGGCAGGCAATGAGGCCCGCCACTGCACAGCGCGAATAGGTCCTGCGTTGTATGCCGCCGCTACATACTCAATGCGACCAAACCTATCTATCTGATCACGCAGGTAAGCCGTGCCAAGCTGAATGTTAAGACGTGGTTCATAAAGACTCTCAGCCGTAATCATCCGATCGACACCATACCGCTTCGCAGTCAGGCGAGCGGTGGGCACCAGCACCTGCATCAAACCGTAAGCATTCGCTGAGGAACGCGCGCGGGGATTGAAGATGGTCTCCTGCCTGATGAGGCCGGCCACTTGAAAAGGATCGAGACTTCGCCCGCGCGACTCTTCCACGATAATCGCCCAGTAGGAGAGTGGGTAAAAGACGTCCCATTCCTCATGTGTTAATTCCTCAGGCTCCATCTGTGAATAGTCAGGAAAGCTTCTCTTGAGCACGTTCAACGCTCGCACATTGTCTTCCTGCGAACGATAGACGCGGGCCGTGGCCAGATTGACTTTTGGACTGTTCGGATTCGCTTCCGAAGCTTTGGCCAACTCTTCGAGGGCCCACTCGTCCAGACCGGTATTCGTCAATTGATCGGCCTTCGTGAGACGAAGCGATTGCTGAGGTTCTGAGGTCTCTTCCGCGACCGTTACTGTCTGCAGGTTACTCACAGCCTGGCCCACCAGTGAGTCTGGTGGAAAGCTTCTTTCCACAACGTTACCTGCCCGGTGGAGGCTCTCAAGTCGTTGCTTGGCCAGATAGCCATACCAGTTTGCGTCGTAACGAACTAATAAAGCCTGATATAGCGCACGCGCTTCAGCCAACTTGCCCGCGCGTTCCCAGTCACGTGCTGCCCAGTAGCCGGCACGTCCGCGATTGTCAGTGTTCTTATTTGCGTAGAAGGCAAGATGCTCGGTCAACAGTTGTGACGACTCTGAATAGCTCTTTGCTTCGTGCGCCTGCCAGGCTAGATCAAACTGCGCCTGGGCCACTTCTATTGAGCCCTGATAAGAATTGACCGCTGCACGCAGGAAGTAGCCGGCATCCGTGTTGTTCTTTGCCTCCTCCGCAATCTGTCCGACACTCACGAGAGCCCGCGGAGTGAAAGCGCTGCTCGCATATGTCCGGCGCATCTCTTCGAGGATCGTCCGTGCCTGTTCCCACTGCCGGGAGCGGGCATACGCCTGGGCCAGGTAGAAGAGGGCCTCCGCCCTCACGTCACCCGCAGATACAGGAACACTCCTTAGTGCGGCTATTGCTTCTGGAGTTTTGCGGACGTTTAGAGCAGCAATTCCACTTCGCAACCGAGTCTCAGGAGAAATGGATGAAGGAAACTGGCCGAGAGCGTCGCTGTAGGCCTGATAAGCATCGACGTACTTTCGCGCCTCATAGAGCTTGTCGGCCTGCCCCAGCGCTTCTGCTGCACTCTTTGCAGAAGTAGCGGCACCGAGTCGTGACAACGCGACCGCAGCCTGACTGCTTTCATTCGACGCTGGCGTATAGAAATAGATGCGGCGGTAGGCTGCGAGCGCCCGGGTCGAATCCCCCATCTGCTCGTAAGCGCGGGCCGTGAGAAGTAGCGCGGGCGGTACATCTTTCGCCGCGAGCTCCTTCAAGAGCACTGGGACCCTTGATGCATTGCCGGTCTTCAACAAAATCTCTGCGTCGCGGAGATAGGCCTCTTGCAAACGCAGCGAAGAGGGATACTGTTGAGTCAGCTGTTCGTAGACCTCTTGGGCCTGCAACGGCTTTCCGGCCTGCTCCAAAGCTTTGGCACGCATCAGCAACGCGTAATCACCAATTGAAGTTTGATCGCTAATAACGGTCGCATCAAGCAGACTCGCCGCACCGGCGTAGTCTGTTGCCTTTAGCCGGATACGCGCGCGCACAATTCGGGCCAGGGCGGCGGCCTTCGAGCGACTAAAGTCCGACTCAATCCGCGCAACCACGTCTTCGGCCGGTAAGGAGCCGCCACGCGTCATGGCACGCAGTGTTTCCAGAGCTTTGATTTCCGCAGGAGTTTGCTGCCGAGTCAGACAGCTGGCGATCATAAACGGCGGCAGCGATGCGCCGATGAGCACGGCCAGCCCAAGGAGGATGAGAAGTAGTCGATGCTTGCCTAAATTACTAACCAAACTATCAACCCTGGAACGCTCGCACAAACTGTGGTGCGTGTCAGGCCGAAACAGTTGCTCCCGGATAAGTCTCTCCGAGTTTCTCCTCGCTACCTTCGGCCAGTCTAGTCACCAGCTCATGATGGAAGTAGTCATATTTCCGGGCGACCTCGGGCTTAACTCTCTTGTCATACATCTCCCGGGATCGATCGATGTATTCGCGGAGCCGATCATACAGATCACATTGCGAGCGGCCTTCGGCAACCTTCTGCTCGTTGTACATCTTGATCTCGGAGACAAGCAAACGAGCAAAGCGGCGAGCGTCGTTATGTAACCTCCGCTCCTCTTCGCTCGAAATCATCACTGGCAAGTCTTCATCGATCCCATATCTCCTGCGGGCCCCAAAGGAAGTCGCCGCCGTCTCCACTACAACGGATGTCGCGACGGGCAAAACCGGCGCCGGCATAGGCTCTGATCGAATTTCGGCTGGTGTTTCAACAACCGGCATCGGGGCCGCATCGGCGCCGGAGGCTGGTGTCTGGTCATACTCTGTATCCGGTACGTAAGAGGAAGGCTCCTCCACGGGCGGCGCTTCTTCAGCCGGTGCAGCTTCCGCAGCGCGTTTCGCGGGTGCGGTTCTGGCCGCCAACACTTCCACTGCCATGCTGGAGACCTTGACCAGAGTCTCGAGGGCTTCCAGATTAATTGCATCCGTATCGAGACCAGCTGAATCGGCATACAAGACCGCCACCGGGCGACTTCTCACTACAAGCGGAATCGCCACGATACGTTCAGGGGATTCCTCTCCCATGCGATTGAGAAACAGATGGTCTTCGGAATGCGTGTGTGGACCACCGCTCCATGTGGTGCGCGATCTGCACGCCTCACCAATTACGGTGTCCGCATCAATCGGAAAAGAGATTTGCTGGATAGCTGTGTCGCCAACGGCGCCCTCGAAGCCTCGCGCTCGCCAGCCGGTAGACCGTCCACTCTTGATAACAAAGAAAGCAACTCGAGGTGCAAAGGAGGACGCTCGGTTCACCAGAGCATTTAATATATCTGCTTGCGAGTTCTGTTCATCTATCTCGGTGATGGCTGCCTTGATGATAGCGATATCGCTGGCCGCCTTGGTGCGCGCAGACTCTTCCGCGGCCAGATTAATGCCTGCCTCTTGCGCCGCTCTCAAATGCTCCATGATGGCGGTTGCTATCGACCCATCTAGTTGTACTTCGCTTTGCCGGTCGAGCAACTGATTGAGTGCTTCATTCAGCCGGCTTTGCAGCTCCGTAATCTCCTGCTTAACCCCGCTGAGCCGACCTTCGATATAGCTCTCTATCTCGTGGCGCAAGCTGTCTTCAAGTTGTCCGTTAACCACAGTTTCGTTCCTCCATCATGCGTCGTTAGGGTGAACCCAAGATTCCCTGGCAAGGATTGTTGCTTGAGACAGGTCTACTACTCGAGAGACTCATGGGGGCAAAGTCTCTCCTTGATTATGGACGTGCAGGATTAAGTGAGTCAAGAATTGCTTTTGGAAACTGTCGGTTTGACAGGTCCTGAGCCAGAAGGTTATAAGTGCCGACACCACCCTCACCTTCGACTGCCATGCCAGCTTGCATCCTAATTGCTGACGATTACGAGGATAATCGGGAACTACTGCGTCTATTGTTGGCTAGCGCCGGTTACCAGGTTGAAGAGGCGAGAAATGGCAGGGAGTGCCTGACGATGGCCAGGGAGAAGCCGCCAGACCTGATTCTGATGGATCTTTCGATGCCTGTGCTCGACGGTTGGGGCGTTTTCCAGGAACTCAAGGCCGAGCCCCGTACAGCGGGAATTCCCTGCGTCGCGGTCACGGCCTTTGCCGACTTTGATCGAGAGTTGGCGCTGAAGACGGGTTTCAGCGCCTACGTCTCGAAGCCCTACCGCACCGGAGAATTACTGAAAGTCCTTGAGCAGCTCCTTCACGAGTCACAAGCCAACCGCACAGTTTGAACTAGCCTTCCATTCTTATTTATATGAGATTACCACCTGATTAATCGATTGGGGCAGTGGATGGATCTCGCTGCGCTCGAATCCCACGTTTCTTAACATCTTCTGCAACTCTGAAAAGGTGTAGGCATCACCTGCCGGTGTGCTCGCGAGCATTATGATACTGAACGTTGCGGCGTCAGGTGGTGAAATGCGATCCTCATTTGGCACAAACTCAACGGTCACTGCACGACCATGCTCCCCCAGGGCCGAATGGACCTTTCGAAGCAAAGTCTCACAGCCGTCAGTGTCGAAATGATGCAGAAAATTTGTCAACAAGACCAAATCATATCCTGTACCATTATCGACATCGAAAGCGCTTCCTTCTCTGGTGCTGTAGCGATCAGCAACGCCCGCCTTCTGGGCATTCTCTTTTGCTACCTCAAGCACGTTTGGCCAATCTACCGCCACAACCTCCGCTTGCGGATTGTTTTTGGCAAAAGCGATTCCAAATAAGCCATGCCCGGCTGCTATATCCAGCACCTTCAGTTTTGAATCTGCTTTTTGATCCACGAGTTTGGCCAAGGACTGCGAGGCCATCGCCATCATTGGCGCCATCGCTCGCGCGAACTTAACCCAGATCGGGTTCTCCGGCGCGACAGCTCCCTCGTCGGGAATTATCGTTCCGCCCTTACGAACGACCTCAGCGAAGTTGTCGAATCCCTGTCTTAGTTGCGGCGACAGTAGAAACTCTATAGTGCCGCCTATATAAGCCGGAGACCGACGGTCGAGGAAGAGGGCTGAATCCGGCGTCAGCCCATAGCGTTGCCCTTCCTTTGTGAGGAAGCCCAAAATGGTTAGAAAGTCGCAGAGAATGCGCATACCGCGCTCCGACGTTCCCAAATGGCGGGCAATCTCTGCGGCAGTTTCCTTTCCTTCCCCAACTGCCGTGAAAACGTTTAACTCTATCGCAGCCTTTAGGGCCTCGGTCCTCTGGTAGGAATTAATTGTTTGAAGGAATAGTTGCGGAGTGGGTTGTTGAACTGCGGCACTCGACATATAGATTCTCCTTTGTGAGCCTGGTCTGGAATAATTGCTAGGGGGTTGTGGTGCGGTAAAAGTCTATTCCTGAATAGTTCACATGAAAAGCGTGGCCATCCACAATTGTGTCGAAAGCAATCCGCTCAATATCCTCTCCTTCAGGTTGAAATAGGCCGGAATTGATCTCTGTAAGCGGCTGGTCACCTTCGAGTAGCAACTGGCCTTTGCGAATCACTACCCGGGTGCTGCCATACCAGGGACTATCCGAACGATAATGACCAGCATAGGCGTTCCATGCTTTTGGATAGGTGAATGTTTTAGGTCCGGTATAGCGCTCATTGGGCCACCAGTTAAAACCATGAAAAGCTTCAACCACCAGATCTTTCTCACGGCCAAAGCCAAGCATGAACAACTCAAAATCGGGATGCTTGACTATGAACCGATCTTTGCCTGCCTGTTCCAGGACAATCCGGTTGCCATTGTGTTGAAGCAACAAGCGCTCCCCGTCGGCGACCAGCACCAACTTCTTTCCCTCAGGTGAAGTGAAAGTGCCGGTATAGTCAGCCGCATTGGGTATCAGGTCCGGCGCAGGCAGTGGCTTCGGGGGAGGAAGTAATTCGCTCTTGCGTTGGACAGCGCTTAAGAGATCAAGTGCATAACGTGTTACAGCCACTGGCCGATAACCTCCCCACAATCTCGCATTCACTGAGGCGAAAACTGCCAATCCTGCCGTCACGTCTGCAAACAACGCCGAACTGAAGGCTATCATGCCGCCAGTGTGTCGCAAGAGGGTATGCCCATCAATATCACTGCTCCATAAGCCATATGCATAACTTGCTTCTTCACCGCGGAAGGGAGCCTTGATCACCGGCGCAGTAAATAGTGCGAAACTCTTTTCTGACATTATTCGGCCCTGTCGCGTGGCGCCACGATTCAAGAGCATGTGCAGGTAATTCACCATATCAGACGCTGGCGAAGCTATGCTACCGGCAGATTCAGGGACTTCGATCCACGGGGCTTCCGCTAGCTTTCCCCGTCGGGGAAACGGCCGGTCGTCGTAAAAAGGAGCATAGCCGACTGCCAATCGCTCGCGAGTAGCGTTGGTGATGATTGCGTTCGTGGCCTTCATTCCCAGCATATCGAGCACACGCCTTTGCAGAATTTCACCCAGTGGCCGCTCGTCGAGAGACTCGAGTAAGAAACCTAGTAGAACATAGCCAATGTTTGAATAAAGGAATCGCGTGCCCGGTTCGAAACCCACCCTCAGCGGCGTCACAGCTACACGGATTAGCAACGGAACACTGGAGAGACCCGAAGTGTGGCTAAGCAGATGATGGGCAGTAAAAGGTGGAAAGCTCGTCTCGACTTTAAGCCATGGCAGATAATCGATTACGGGCTTTTGCAGGTCGAGCTTTCCTTCTTCCGCCAAGTCTACGGCGGCAATGGCCACAAAAGACTTCGAAATTGAGCCGATCTCAAACAGCGTTTGCGGGCCCACCTTTGCGCCCACCTTCAGATCGGCAAAACCATAATGCGCAGTTCTCAATGGTCCATTTCGATCCGCAATCGCCAAGGTCATCCCCGGAGCGCCTGTTTCAACAAGGTGACGCGCAACGAATTCGTCCAGCCGATCAAATGCGGCACGCAACCGGGGAGACTGAGGCGCAACCGTCTGAGATGTGCTGCTTAGAGCCCATGCATCAAAATCCAAATCTTTCAATACAATGGCGCCGAGGGCCGCCTTTGCGCTGCCTCTAAGCAATTTTCTCCGGCTAACGACACGGGGCATTCAGGTTTCCTTCCGAAATAGCGAGTAATGCTTTTAGCGGGTAATAGTAGAAGAACAAGCGATACTTCAGCACACTGGTGGCGCGGAGGCGGTGCTCGTGTGGGCGCCGCCTCCGTTCCGACTAAGAGTGTTTTGACAAAACAGTGGAGGAGTTAACGACTTTTTGGTTCCAGAACTACTTCGCGAGCAAGCCTATCACCGATGACCTCACGAATTTCCAATCGGTCTTTGTAGCCTTGTCTCTGCTTCTGATCATCGCCGACCATTTTTTGCGCAAGTTCGTCCCCCTTGTCCTCGTTGGCTTCCATGGTCGCCAGGTTCTTGAACTCGGTCATGAGCATTAGATTCCATTCGCCCGGAGTGTGACCTTCGACCGACAAGACCTTATAAGAGAGAATCAATCCTTCCTTCTTGGCGGCCTCCTGGTTTGCCTTCCATGGTCCTGCCAGATAATCCAAATAAGCCGTCTCCATTCCCGGCTTCATTCTGATAAATGCGATGCTCCAGACCGAACCGTTGTGATAGGGACGTTTCACCTGCGAATAAACTGAGATTCCGGCGATCAAGATGAGTGTCGACAGTGATATTGTCACGATGCGTCTCGTTCTCATATTTTTAAGTTTCCTCCCCGTACGTGAGTTGGGGGCTCCGACAGCGAGGTACGGGAATCCCGCCGGGGGTGGCCATACTCAATGGAAAATTTTTAGGTGCTTAAGACTAGCTGATGGCGGTGAAATCTATTGGAAGTGCCATCGTCTGTCAACCGGCGCATCAGAGTGGCGCATCACGCAGGCAGTCCTTTTCTAGAGATTGTCTCCATTAACGAGGAGAAGCGGTCCAGTTCTCCCAAGGTGGTGTAGACGTTTGGGGTAATGCGTAAACCCTGAAACTCTTCATGAATGATAGGCGTGGTGAAGATCCGGTGCCTGTCAAAAAGATAACTAGCGATAGCTGCTGGATCTATTCCTTCAATCTGCACATTAGCTATAGCGCATGACTGGTCAGGGTCGAACGAAGTGTGGAACCGGATTCGAGGAAGATCCTTCAGGCGATTCATCCAATAACGTGATAAGTACCTGAGCCGTGCTTCCTTACGTTTGCTGCCAAGGCTCTGGTGAAAAAGGATGGCCTCGCCGATCGCCAGCTTCGGCGCGGCCGAATGAGTGCCAATCTCCTCAAATTTCCGGATATCGTTCGCCTGTTTCGATTCGGCAGCCATCAACGGCCAGAGTCGCGGGATCTTTTCCCGCTTGACGTAAAGCATACCCGTGCCTTTGGGGGCATAAAGCCATTTATGCAAGCTCGTTCCGAAGTAATCGCAACTGAGGTCCTTTTGCCGGAAGGCGAATTGGGCAAATGAATGAGCACCATCCACTATGGTTTCGATTCCTTTTGCCCGGGCCAACTCACAAACAGCTTTCACCGGCATAATCTGACCAGTGATGTTGATTTGATGGGATATCAGGACGAGCCGGGTCCGGGGGGTAATGTGCTGTTCAAAAGCTGCCACTATCTCGCTAGCATCTTTGGGTGGCGTTGGAATCTTTATTAGCTTGAGCGCCAACCCTTCTCGCTTTTCGCGTTGGCGGAGAGTCGTCAACATCCGTGGATAGTCCTGGGTTGTACTAAGAATCTCGTCGCCGGATTTCAGATCCATGCCCATCAGCAGCGTTTCCAAAGACTCGGATGCATTGCGAGTGATAGCGATCTCTTCCCGATCGCAACCGAAAAGTTCGGCAAGTCCGGTTCTGATAGTTTCCGATTGTGGCTCCAGTATCTGCCACATGGTGTAAGCCGTCGCGTCCTCCTGTTGCCAGATATAGCGGACCAGCGCCTCTGTGACGATGCGCGGGCTTGGCGAGACCCCGCCGTTGTTCAAGTTGATAATGCCGCGGGTCACGGTAAAGGCATTTTGAATGATGGCCCAATAGTCTTCATCCATCGCCACTTGCTCTGGGGGGAGGTGGGCCATTGCTTTTGTGGCGGCGTCAACATGCTTCAGAAGTAAAGCAACCGGCGGGAAAGACATTGCCGCCAGACCCAGGCCTTTACTGGCTTTGGAGAGGAAATCGCGGCGGGTTGGCTCAGTTGGCATCGAAAGTTATTCACCTCGATAAACCTGACATTTCGACGATCACTGACATACGGATGAAGGTCAGCCTAAGTCAGCACCTTGAAAAGCGCTTTCAGTTTCTTATTATCTTTAGACTCAATTGAATTTCTCCCTGCTCAACATTCTCGATAGAGTGGCCATTGCTATCCGTAAAGATTATATGTAGTTGCCTTTCCCCTTGTAATTTGGCTATCGTCGCAGGCGCAGAATTTGGCGTGTTAGGGATAAAGAGTAAGGACGAGAATCGATCCAAGCATCACACTAAGAGTCGTTGGGAATTTCATCTGTTCAGTCGGGCATTTTCCCAATCGTCAAGGTTTCCCCGCCTCGTGAACAACCTCTCCGCCAATCACCGTCATCTCGCACCTAGTTTGCAGAATCTCCATCTCGGGAATCTTCATGATATCAGCCGAAAGGACTGTGAAATCAGCGAGCTTGCCGACCTCAATCGACCCGCGCAACTTTTCCTGAAAGCCAGCATAAGCGGGCCATATTGTAAACATGCGTAATGCCTGTTCCCGCGTGACTGCTTCTTCGGGGTGCCAGCCTGCGCCTGAGAATCCTTTCTGATCTTTACGAGCAACCGCAGCATAAAACTCAATCATCGGTTCACCACGCTCGACGGGCGCGTCAGAGCCGCCGGGCACCACGACGCCGGTTTTGATAAAGCTCTGCCATGCATAAGCGCCCTTGAGTCGATCCATTCCCAGCCGGCTGGGAGCGAAGTGCAGATCTCCAATTGCATGTGATGGCTGCATCGAGGGAATCACCCCTAGTTTTGCGAATCGCGCGATGTCAGTTGGATTAACAATCTGAGAGTGCTCAATGCGCCATCTGGGTTCATCGATCTTCCTCGTAGCAGGAGGCACAGCTTTCATAGCGCTTTCATAGGCATCGAGTACAAAGCGATTGGCGAGATCACCGATCGCGTGAGTCTCTACCTGAATGCCATTCTTCAAGGCCATTTCCAACATCGGTTTCAATTCTGCTTCCTTGACTCTTAAAAAGCCCGAGGTATCCGGCGCGTCGACGTAGGGCGCGAGCAGTGCGGCTCCGCGCGAACCCAGCGCTCCGTCTGATACAACCTTGATAGCGCGCACTGTAAAACGATCTCCATAAGCACCCACAATTGCTCCGCCATAAAGAAGCTTTTCCGCCTCAGGTCCCGGCCCGTGTACGGCCTTGTAAACACGCAGCCTGATTTTTCCTTCGTCGTAAAGCTTCTGGTATAGAGCGACGTCCGCGTAGGTACCTCCAGCGTCCTGAATCTCCGTCCAGCCCAGCTTGATGCTTCGTTTCACACCCAGAATAATGGCACGCTCGACTTCTTCCGGCGACGTTGCAGGCACGTGTCGACGCACCAGTCCCTGTGCGGCATCCAGCAACATGCCGTTAGGTTCACCTTCCCTGGTTTTGGAGATTTCTCCCCCGAAAGGGTTGGAGGTGTCTCTATCGATGGCTGCAATCTTCAGAGCGGCGCTGTTGGCGGCCAGAGCATGGCCATCCGCGCGGGTGAGGATCACTGGATTGTTTGGAGCTACTTTGTCGAGGTCCCAACGCGTCGGGAAAACCGGTGGCTTCCAGAAAGTTTCGATCCAACCTCGCCCCGTTATCCACTCCCCGGTCTTGGCCTGATTCACCCGCATCTTCACTTTTGCCAGGAAATCGTCGAGGCTTTGAACTCCTTCGAGATTCAAGGTCATTTCGCGAAAACCCACTCCCGGAAGGTGACAATGTGAATCAGTGAGACCGGGAAGCATTGTTTTACCCGAAAGATCAACTACGCGAGTAGTGCGTCTCACAAAGTTCTGGACACCTGAGTTTGTGCCCACGTAGATAATGCGATCGCCTTTAACAGCGACCGCTTGAACTGTCGGATTTGTGTCGTCGACGGTGTAGATTTTTCCGTTTTTGAAAACAATGTCTGCAACTTCTCTCGATTGCTGAGCAGACGAGAAGGTGAGGATTGCCAATAACGCTAGCACTATCGCGATCGGGATCTTCATGGTTTTCAAAACGAAACGGCGCAGGCGATCGAACGAGAGCGAGAGTCTTATATCATCAATATCGTCTGAGTTATAGCGGCTGAGCGTCGAAGGATCCGTGTTATCCAGCGACATTTGACTTATAATCTCGCCCCATACAGCAGGAGAGATTAGTCCAAAGAGGAGCTGCCTTTATGAAAACCCAAACGCTAAACGTGTCGACATCGCGCGGAGCCACAACTGCTCATGTCGCAACTCCCGATGCAGGAGCTGTGGCTGCGATTCTGCTGATTCAGGAGTGGTGGGGCATCAATGATCACATTCGCGATATAGCCACCCGTTATGCCAGCGAAGGCTTTACCTGCATTGCTCCCGACCTATACCGTGGCAAGCTCGCCAGGGATGCGGGCGAGGCGTCGCGTTTGATGCAAGGCCTGGCAATCGAAGACGGAGTGGAAACAATTCGTCAAACGATCGCAGAGACGAGGCGCGCTTTTAATGTTCAAAAACTGGGCATCACCGGGTATTGCATGGGTGGCACCTTTGCGCTGAGGGCCGCGTGCGAAATTCCTGAATTTGCCGCGGCAGCACCGTTTTATGGTGACATCCCAGAAGAAAATGTTCTTGCACAGCTAAAGGTACCGACACTCTTCATTGCCGGAAATCGCGACAACTGGATCACACTACAAAAGGTGAACGGTCTACAGGAAGCAGCGCGTAAGTATAGTCTGCCGGTAGAGGTCGTTTCCTATGATGCCGAGCATGCCTTCTTCAATGACACGCGGCCGGAAGTATACAATGCCAAGGCTGCTGCCGATGCGTGGACTCGCGTGCTAGCCCACTTCCGCAAGTACTTAGAGGAAGCTGCCAGACAAACCGTCGCCTGATTTAAGTCTGGATTGGTCTCGCCGAACTGAGGAATTCATCCAACTCATGCTTAGAGGGCAAGGCGGTGCGGGCGCCCAAGCTGCGACACTTCAGGGCCGCAACCCCATTTGCGAACCTCAGACTCGTTTCCAGGTCAGCGCCGGTTAAAACGCCGTAGAGAAATCCTCCACGGAACGCATCACCGGCGCCTGTAGTGTCGCGGCACGTCCCTGGCACTTCGAACGCAGGCGATTCAACAAACTCGTCCTGGCAATAGACCATTGCACCGCGCGTTCCCATCGTCATTCCTACCACTTGGCAGCCATAGCGTCTTTTGAGCTCAATCAGCGAAGCGCGTTCATCGCTGATGCCTGTCAAACGCTGAGGAAAATCTTTTGAAGCCATCAGAATATTCAGCAAGGGCAGCAAGTCAGGAAGCCCAGGATAGATATTGTCGATATCTGCGGAAACAAGCGAACCAGTGGCACGGGCCGCTTCGGCCATGCGCACGCACGCGGGCGGATCATGTGCGTCAAGGTGCAATACTCGTCCCTGTGCCGACAAACTTGTCGGAGCGTCGACTGCCGTATAAGCAAGCCTTTCGTCGCGGTCCCAGATAATCGTTCGTTCACCCGAACGCGCATCAATGATAATAAAGGCGATCTGATTCCGTCCCCCTGAAACGACTTCAGCAAATTCCAGGTTGACGCCCTCCTGCTGTAGAGTCTGAAAACCAAATTGTCCCTCCTGATCAGAACCAAAACGCCCCGCATAGGCAGTACGCAAACCCAGACGTCTGAGTGCCACCATGGTTGTGGCTGTCTGTCCGCCCGCAGTCTGCTGGTGTTCCCTTAGTCGGGTCTTGCTATCGAAGGGCGGGTATTCGCCGACAACAATTAGATGGTCCACGGCATTGAGCCCAAAACCGACTGCGTCAAACGCTCTGTTAGTGGGAACCATCAGGGGAATTTGCATTAGCCTTATTTAGGTGCCTTCGTGATTTCAGCCAATCCGTACGTTAAAATGAGGGAGTCGACATAAGGACCGCATTGCAAGATAGTGAGCTTAGAAGAAAAACTCAAAGAAATTCCGTCATCGCCAGGCGTTTATCTGCACAAAAACGCCGCGGGCAAGGTGATCTACATCGGCAAGGCCAAGAATTTGCGCCATCGTGTGCGCTCCTATTTCCAGTCCCGGCCTTTCGATCGCAAGACCGACGCTCTGGTGCGGCAGATTGCTGATTTTGAGTTCATCATCACCGATAACGAAGTTGAAGCTCTGATTCTCGAGGCAACGCTTACTAAGAAACACAAGCCTCGTTACAACGTCAATCTGAAAGACGACAAGTCGTATCCCCATCTTAAGCTCACTATCAATGAACCGTTTCCCAAGGTAGTCATCACCCGCCGCATCCAGCGCGATGGAGCACTCTATTTTGGTCCTTTTTTACCGGCTAGCCTGGCCCGGAAAACAATCGATCTGATCAATCGTACGTTTCAACTGCGCACCTGCGATATAGAGATCGATGGCAAAGCGCCGCGGCCATGTCTCGAGTATCACATCAAGCGTTGCCTCGGCCCGTGCGTAAAGGGCTTGTGTACGCCGGAACAGTATCAGGAGTCAGTTCGCGACGTGCGACTGTTGCTGGAGGGTCGAAACAAGGAGCTCGCCGACACGCTGGCAGAACGCATGGCCCAGGCTTCAGAAGATATGCGTTATGAAATGGCCGCGAAATACCGCGATCTGCGAAAAACAGTTATCCGGCTTTCCGAACAGCAAAAAATGGCAACCTCGCCCGAACGTGACGTAGATATCTTCGCCTACTATCGAGAAGGTTCGCGCCTGGCGCTCCAGCTCTTCACGATGAGGGCGGGCCATATTGTGGGCCGGCGCGAGTTCTTTTGGGAAGACCTAACGGAAGATGAATTCGACCCGGCCGAGTTCCTTAGCGAAGTGCTGGCGCAATATTACGCGTCCGATTATGTGCCCAAGGAGATCCACGTGCCGGTCGACTTTGCAGATCGAGAACTATTGGAGCGGGCCCTCTCAGTACGAAGAGGCCGGCGTGTAAAAATCCTCTATCCGCAGCGCGGCGAAAAGCGTGACCTGATTGATCTGGGAGAGAAGAATGCAAAGCTCGCCTTTGAGCAGCGCTTTCGTGTGCTTAAGCCAGACATGAAACGTGTGCTCGAGGAACTGCAGGAGACACTCGAACTGCCGCGCTTTCCCGCACGTATAGAGTCGTTTGACATCTCGCACATTCAAGGAGCCGAGAATGTCGCAGGCATGGTTGTTTGCGACAACGGCAAGATGAACCGGTCTGAGTATCGTAAGTTTCGCATTCGAGGAGTCGAAGGCGCAAACGATACTGCATCGATGCGAGAAACAGTCTTCCGCCGGTATCGCCGCTTGCTGGATGAAGGAAAGCCGTTACCGGATTTGATTATGATCGATGGCGGCAAAGGACAACTCAATGCCGCCGCTGACGCAATGAGTGAACTGGGCCTGGAAGCCGTTCCCATGGTGGGGATAGTGAAACCGCCCCAACGCCACAACGAGGTGGCGTACTTGTTAGTGAAAGGCCGGGAGCATGAACCAATTTACCTCGACTCACACTCACTAATTTTGCGGCTGCTACAGATGATTCGCGACGAAACTCATCGGTTTGCCGTTACCTACCATCGCAAACGGAGAGAGCTGCGCGATTTCACATCTGAATTGACTGCTATTCCCGGAGTAGGGCAAAAACGCAAAGGTCGTTTGCTGCGTCACTTTGGGTCAATTCAGCGGATTGCTCGCGCAACTGTGCCGGAGTTGGCGCCCTTCGTCGGTCGCAAGGCGGCGGAGGAAATCTCAGCCCACTTTACCCGGCAACGGGCGCTGGCGGAAGTTAAGATAACAACCAAGGAGGGTGAATCAGTCTCGAGCGTGTAAGACAGATCCCTTAATCAACCGCGCCTGCCATCGAATTCGTAGGTAATGTGCATCTTGAGAGAGCCGTCCAGGATCTCGGCTCGAACATCTTTGACCTGGGCTTTCACGGTTCCATTGCTTGCCTTCACCGGGATCATCAGTTGCAATTGCGGCGCACGAATTAACTCGAGCGGATTTACACGCTGGTCGATCGCGTTGCGCACAAACAGGGTGACAAAATTATTGGCGATTGGATTTACTCCCTCGAGGTTTACGCCTTCCACGTTCACCTGTCCGTAGACTATCTGCTTTTCCTGATCAAAGCGAAGATCAATAGTGGTGTCGGCCCAACCCTTAAACTGCATGCAGTTGCCCAGTAGATTGTAACTACCGCTAAACGCCATTGGCGCGGTAATTTTACTGTTGGCGAATTGCACGTGAGTCTTCACATTGCTGCCTTCCTGGGCCAGCGTTACCGAGTTTTTGCACCCCTGCTGAAAAGCTGCACGTGTAAAACTAACCTCCTCAGTTCCTGGCGTGCTAGTGCTCAGTTGAAAAGCGGGCGGGTCGAGGTCTCGAAATACGGTTCCCAATATTTCGTTGAGGAAACTGTTACTGAGCCCAACCGTAACAGTTCCTGGAGGATCGCCCGATGGCTCCGGGGCCAGCACGCGCGTGCCAGGCGCCGAACGCAAGCGGACCGAGCCCAGAAAAAAAACCGTCGCTGCCGCACCGATCAGAACTCCTATAAGCAACGTAATCAGGTATCTCATTCGTCTCCTTTACCCACTCATTGCGATGGTGAAGTGGCCGCCGGAGAGACGGCTGGGGAAGCTCCGGCCTGGCTGACCATCCCGCCGAATAACGCTCGAACCAGGGCCGTTGCTGTATTTGCCAGGGCATTGATTTGTTGCCGGACTTGCTCAGGAGGCACTTTACTGTACCCCGTAGGCACTTCAAAAATCGAGCTGTCTACATTCGTAGTGATGTTGCGCATCTCCGCGACAATCCTGGCCCCTTTCATCCCCTGTACTTCTCCGCTGGCCTCGGTAAACAGTTCTGATCTCAGCGGTAGTCCGGTCTCCCGGTCAACATATACGAAAGCCTGAGTGCTGACGGTTCCAGCCTGAGTATTAGTGTTAGACGTTGTCGCATAACGGTACTTTTCGGCCGTGCGTCCGTTCAGCGACTCTTCGCCCACTCGCTCAATTCCCTTGAGCTTCTCGAGTCGCGCCACTAGTTGCCCGGGTGTCATCAGCTTTTGCAGTTGCAAGCCTGTAGCTTCAGGGGTCAGTTCCGCATACTGTTTGCGAGCGGGCGCAACCACGATGTGGAGGTTGCCCTTTTCTAAATAGATAAGATCCGAACCATCCGGCAGTTTGAATGAAACGCGTCGATCCACCCCGTTGCGCGCCACGTCGGCGGTAAGCGTTGGAATACCTATGGTCTTCTGGCCGCCTTCGGTTTCAGCCGAGAACATTAACGTGGCGCGATACCGATCAGGTTCGCGGGCGGCAATAGTCGAGATTGGCTCAGCAATAACATTCGCATTAGCTATAGGACTAGTATTGGCATTCGCCAGGGTTAGATTGGCATTCGCATTCGTATCCCCTCTCTGACACCCTACATTCAAGAATAGGGTTGTCAAACAAACGACCATCATAAGTTTCAACACTCTGTTCATATAAAAATCTCCGGAAATCGAGCGCACGGCGGCGCCGGGTAAGTTTCAAACCAGGGGCGAAGGAGGAAGTACTAGAATATCACGCGCGGTGACAACTGTGAAAACACCTGGGAGGGCAGGCATCCCTGCCTGCCACCGGAGCGTAAGCAGGCAAGATGCCTGCGCTCCCAGATCACTCAGGATGGACCGTAGGAGCATCGGCACGAGGCACGAAGCAGCGGCGGCAGCGAGCTTCATACATTCCAATGGCCCCAACTGCCACCCGTTCGTCCGATTCAAAGATCCTCTGAGAATAGTTGGCCGGCTGCCCACACTTCATGCAAATAGCATGTGTCTTGGTGATGTATTCAGCGACTGCCAGCAATTGGGGCATCGGTTCCCAGGGCTTGCCGGTATAGTCCTGATCTAGTCCCGCAATGATCACACGCAGCCCCCGTTTCGCAAGTTCATTGGCAACTGCCACTAGCTCATTATCGAAAAACTGTCCCTCGTCTATGCCAACCACTTCTGTATCCACTTCCAGCGTTTCGAGTATCTCAGCAGCCGTTCTCACGTTTGCCGACTCGTGACGCATCTCAGAATGCGAAACGATATGGTTGTCAGAGAATCGCGAGTCGATTTCCGGCTTGAACACTTGAACTTTTTGTCTGGCAATCTTCGCGCGGCGCAAACGGCGAATCAATTCCTCTGATTTGCCGGAAAACATGGCCCCGGCAATAACCTCAATCCAGCCCGCGCTTGGGGAGAGCCGGGACCCCGACTCATCGTGATTAAGTTGTGCGATCAACTCTTCCATAAGCTAACTGTTCGCTACAGACTCTTGTGAGCTGTATAACTGCGCATTGTAAAATGGAGCGAACGCCGCAATTAACGCCAACTCGAAACTCATCGCCCGCGTAACCATATCACGGGAGAGGACGCCCCAGGCTCCCTGACGACTGCGTACGTCATGCTTTCCGGAGATTTCGTCGATTACCACACCCAACTCCCGCCTTCCGTCAATAACTCGCCTGGCAATGGCACTGGGAACACTGATAGATGGAGCGGCGCCGAATGTGCCCGTCTTGTCGTCGGTAGCATAGGCCCACCCACGTAGGAACGTGTGCCACTCTCCCTCAATCGAGATTGAATGAAACCCGCCCTCCAAGCCAACATAGATGTCTGCCTCCAAGCTCTGACTGCGCAGCAAGTCGCGAACCGCGAGCGCCCGCTCACGAGCACCTTGCATTAGTTCCCAATCCGTTAATGGCATCGCCGGCACATTTGTCGTCACGGCGCGCGCAACTACGTTGGCATTGCCCCAGGCCGGATCGAGCTGCGCAATGCGCGCGACACTGGCACGCACAGCCATGATTTTGGCAGCGCGAGAAGATCCAAGGGCGATTGTCTTAATGGAGGGCTGCCTGGATGGACGCTTCAAGGTTTTTTGCAATAAACACCGGTGGTTCCCTTTAATCACGTCAGAGGCTATAACAGCGCGCTGCTCTCAGTCAAAAGCACGTCTTCTAGTTAGCTTGACATTGGTTTTATCGATTGCTGTAATCAAATTCCTCGGTGGCTTGCGGTTTGAAGTTTGCTCCTCAGCTTGTAACTCCAGAAACCACAATCCTCAAGCTCCGGCTTCAGGGACCCCGAGTTTCCGAACTAGTGCAGGAGGTTTTGATCGTGCCTGTTGATGAACTGGTTTATGACTGGAACAAAATTGACGCCGCGCTGCTGCCGCCAGAGCGGCACATCGGATTTGATGACGAGACGCTCCGCGATGGCCTACAGTCACCCTCAGTTTGCGAGCCGTCGGTGGAGCAGAAGATCGAGCTTCTTCACTTGATGAACGCTGTTGGTATCGATACTGCGGATATTGGGTTGCCCGGCGCCGGCGGCACTCATGCAGCAGGCGTAGAACGGTTGGCGCGGGCCATTGTCGAAGACGGTCTGAAGATCCGACCCAACTGCGCTGCTCGTACGCACCGCAACGACATCGTCCCGATCATTGAGATATCTCAACGCGCCGGTGTGCCTATCGAAGCGTGCACCTTCATCGGTTCATCGTCGGTGCGATTTTTCGCCGAAGACTGGACGCTAGAAAAGTTGCTGCAGATGACGGAAGACGCAGTAACGTTTGCCGTTGGTCATGACGTGCCAGTGATGTACGTAACGGAGGACACCACGCGAGCCAACCCTGAAGTCATCAAGGCACTCTACACGACGGCAATCAATTGTGGCGCTAAAGCCGTTTGCGTTTGCGACACGGTGGGACATGCCACACCCGATGGCGCACGAGCTGTCGTCAGCTTTGTTAAGAAGATTATCGACGCGCACGGCGGTGGGATTCGCCTTGACTGGCATGGTCACCAGGATCGAGGCCTGGGTGTGATTAATTCCATTGCGGCAATTCAAGGCGGCGCAGATCAAGTACATGGCTCGGCCCTCGGAATGGGTGAACGCGTCGGCAACACGCCCCTGGATCAGCTTCTGGTAAATCTCAAACTCATGGGATGGATTGACAACGATCTTTCACGGCTGCGCGATTATTGTGAAATGGCATCGCAAGCTTGCCGTTGGACCATTCCCTGCAACTATCCCGTTTTTGGACGCGATGCCTTTCGTACCGCGACAGGCGTGCACGCAGCTGCTGTGATAAAGAGCTATAAAAAAGGGGACCATCGTTTGGCTGATATCGTCTATTCCGGTGTGCCGGCGGGACAATTTGGGCTGGAGCAGGTAATTGAGATTGGCCCAATGAGCGGAAAATCAAACGTGATCTATTGGCTCGAGAAACGAGGGATAATTGCTAACGAAGAGCGTATCAACCGAATTTATGAGCGGGCCAAGCAGTCGTCCGCGGTACTGGCCGAAGACGAGATCTTGCAGTTGGTTTGAGAAACATCGTGCTTACCGAACTGAAATCTGTCGCCGCGGTCCGAATTGAACAGTTGCTCGCCTGGAGGGACGTGCAGAGGGCCTTTTCATTCTTCGATTCTCAGGCTGCCCAAATCACTGAGGAGCATAAACGAATCTGTTCGATTCCCGCTTCACCTTTCGGGGAAAAGGAGCGGGCCGAGTATCTGTGCAGGCGCTTTTCGGAAATCGGCCTGACTGATTCACGTTTAGATGAGGAAGGAAATTGCCTTGCCCATCGACGGGGTCACTCTCCATCGCCTCTGATCGTTGTGAGCGCTCATCTCGACACGGTCTTTCCACCGGAGACCGATTTTACTGTGCGCCGGGTGGGCGAGCGTCTATTCTCACCGGGAATTTCTGACGACGGCTGCGGGCTGGCAGCACTGCTCGCGTTTGCCCGGGCATTCGAGGAACTCCAAATTGAGACCGAAGGTTCGCTACTTTTTGCCGGGACTGTGGGGGAGGAGGGTGAGGGAAACCTGCGCGGTGTCAAACATCTCTTGAAAGGCGGGAGCTGGTCAAATCAGATCTCTTCGTTTCTCAGCTTTGACGGACCGGGTGTTGACCGCATTACTAATGGCGCGGTGGGTTCACGACGTTACCGTGTAAGCTTGAGGGGCCCGGGCGGACATTCATGGGGCGATTTCGGAACTGCAAATCCGGTTCATGCCCTGGGCCACGCGATCTCCAAATTGTCTTCGTATCCTGCTCCTCAAGAGCCGCGTACTACCTTCAACGTGGGCCGGGTTATAGGCGGCGCTAGTATCAACTCCATTTCCCGCGAAGCTACCATGGATGTCGACCTGCGCTCGAGCCGCGAAAACGAACTCTTGAGACTCGACGCATTCTTCCGCCGCGCCATGCATGAAGCCATCGAGGAACATAATGCCGCGCGTCTTAAAGGCACTCGACCACTTGAACTGAGCATAGAGTTGATAGGCGAGCGTCCTAACGGCGAGACTCCCGCCGATTCCCCTATTGTCGAGATAGCATGCGAAGCAACGCGAGCATTCGGAATTTTACCGCGATTGGATCAATCGTCAACCGACTCAAATCTGCCGATATCAATAGGGCTGCCGGCAGTTACGCTCGGCGCCGGAGGAACTTCTGGCAACTCTCATACTCTTGAAGAATGGTATGAACCGACTGGGCGGGAACTTGGACTGAAAAGAGGCTTGCTCGTAATCCTCGGGCTGGTGGGAATCCAGGCACAGTAGAGTCCGAACCATTTTCCATTTCACATTTAACATTCGTCATTTTGTCATTTCGAGCGGAATCGAGTTCGGGAAATGGCCGAACGACAAATATGTGATGGTATATGGAAAATGGCCCGTTCTAGTTAATTGGGATAGTCACGGTGGCCGAACCGGGCTTACCAGCGGGAAACCGTTTCTGGCGCGCGATACGCAGAGCTGTTGCATCATTCCCGGAGGCTTGGGTGACGCGTCCCGCTTCGTCATAATTCACGGTTACTGTCACTCTCTTAGCCCCTTCCCTGCGTGACTCATAAGGCGCGCCGGTTGCCCCGGCACCAACAAAGTCACGATTCCTTTTCACGCGTAACCGCTTCATTATCGGAGCTGACGTTTCACCTGAAGATGGCGCTTCCGTAGGCTCATCCTTGGAGGTTTCTTCGAGGGTGGGCACCACGGACTCTGGTGTCGCTACGGTGGAAACTGCCGACTCCGGCGCAGCAGCACTGGCTTTCGGCCGATTATACCAGCCCGCAGGAATCCCCACCGCCGCAACGCTGAAAACAATTGCCGCCGCAAGTCCACCGGCAAGTAACGGTTTGCTCCTGGCCACTGATTCTCGATCTACGAACGAAAATAGTTGCGGCAGACGCGGATGGTGGTAATGTTCTTCTACCGGTGAGTCATTATCCTTTAAGGCATAGGCGTCTGGTTCCGGGACGTAGCCGGGCGGAAAGGCCTGCGTGGGAATTATGCCTTCGTCAAGGCGACGCAGCCCTTCCAATACTACCTGTGTCCAGGGTTGGTTGATTGTGCGCTCTGTCGGCTCGACTTCGCCACTAAACTCAAACTCGGCATTGGGTAGCGTCAGAGCATAGTAGACAGCATCAATTCCACGCAGGAGGCCCAGACGAGCATCGATTACAGAACCGGTCTGCAGGTAGAAATAGCCCGGTCCGTTGGGATAAAGAACCTTGAGCCTGCCCGTCTTGCGTTGATTACAGAAAAACTCTATCAACTCCGAAAGTGAGAGATCGCTAAGATGCCCGGTCAGTGCCATCTGAAACACCTCCTTGAGACGCTAGGACCAATTAGTGAAGACTACTGAGCAAGGGTAAATCGGTAATTAATGACGCCTGAAACCTTAACCGGTTGCCCTGAAAGTTTAGTGGGAGAGAAACGCGCTCTTAGTGCGGCTTGCACGGCTGCATCACGCAAACTGGCCGGACCGGACGTTGCCCGGGCGGTAATCACCTTGCCTCTTTCGTCGACAACAACAGCTATGCTTACCACGCCCGAGATTTTCAATCGTTTGGCTGTCTCGGGATAAGCTGGAGCGGGCAAGCTAAGCGCCGTACCATTGAGCACGCCGCCTGATACCGGTTTGAAGATGGGATTCGCCACTCCGGCCGGTGGCGGCGGTTCTGACTCGAGCACGACTGCTGGGGTCTTTTCTTCAGTGGCGCTATTGACGTCGCCACCATTGTTTCCAGTTACACTCTCAGGTTTGAAAGCTGAGGACGGTAACGATGTTATCATCTCATCAGTTACCTGCTCGATAATCGTCGGTGGCGCGGTCCGCGTTGCTTTCGGCTCGGCGACGGCTTTTGCTGAGTTGGTCTGGGTGGGCGCAGGCTCTACTGGTGCTACCTTTTTCGGCTGAAACATCTTTACCATGTTCTCCGTGAGGTAGTACATGATCGATCGGTAAGTGACTTCTATGGGTTCAAGGCTAACACGCCCCCCATCAACTACTGCCACAGAAGTAGTCATCTTGCTCCAGTTGCCGGCGAAATCAAATTCATACCGGTAGACTTCCTTACTCAAGACCGTTCCGTCCACGTTGACCAGGGTCATCTCACTGATGTTTCCCTTTTCGTCATACTTGTACACTTCTTTTCCAGTAAGGGTGGCGCCCGCAACTGGAAAGTATTGATTTTCAACCTTACGGCCTTTGATATCGTAGGCCACGATTTCGAGCAACGACCGCTTACCCTCCGTCACCCTTCCGTCCTGTGTGGTCAGCTTTACAATCTCAGTGCGCACGCGCCGCACCGGGCCGACTAGTCCGTCTTTGACGCGGTCGCTCTCTCCCACATCGCTCACCGGCTGGGGCTGAAAACTGGTATTTCTAGCAGTAAGGTTCTGCTGCTGGCCATGACTCGTCGTCGCCATCATTAGAACCAATAGTGCAACCAGGGTGCAGGTGTAAACTCTGATAGGCATACGTTTTGCGCTCCTGAACTGCTGAGGAAATCGGGGACAAGCGGGAACTGCTTCCGCAGAATTGAGGTCGGCGTGTGTCTTAATTGCTCGCTATCGCCGGAAGCCGGGGCATCCGCCATAATACTTCGTTAAACGACGTTTGTCTATAGTAAACGGTGGGTTTTGCCCGAAATTGCTGTAGATTTCGCGGGATTTTAGAAGGCGCTGAAAGGGGGTTGCGAGTTGGCCCGGCAGTCACAGAGGTCAGCAGGGAGCAGCGCTGCGGACTCTAGCGAGAAGAGAGCTGAGCCACCCGACTGCTTGCAAGCAATTCGCACGTGGCGCCGTAGACCTCTTCCGTGGCGATCTCCTGAATCATGCGGCTGTAGATGTGACGGTGGGCTTCGCCAATGGGAACAAACGTATTCGGAGTTGTTCGGTTTAGTAGCACCACCACTGAAGTGCCAACCGCGGCAGCAACGTGCATCGGTCCGGTATCATTTGAAACGAATACCGCCAGCCGGGCTAGTGCGGAGGCCAGCTCGGAGATCCGTAACCCACTGAGAATCAGAGAAGACGCGGGAAAGAGCCGTCGCATTTGCTGTGTGATGCCCGCTTCCTCAGGCCCGGCAAAGACCAGAACCCGTACGCCATCGTTGCGCACCAGGTAATCGGCCAACTCGGCAAATCGTTCCAGAGGCCAGCGCCGGCTGGGGTGCCCCGCCCCCGGAAAGATCCCGACCAGAGGAGCTCCTGTGTCGGCCTTTGCCTTCCTGAGGATTGCCTCCACTGTCACATCCACGTCAGGCCGGGTCTTGAGATGCGGCACACGCACCGCATCTTTGATCCCCAGGGGAATCAGGACGTCCAGATAACGATCCACCTGATGCTTTGGAGAACGCACTTCTTCGATGGGCGGACGCGGTTCAAAATTTGCCAGGTAATCGAGCGAGCGAGTCGGCCGGCGCGCGTAAAGACGCTTGGGCGCTCCGGAGACAAAACCCAGCAGGTTGGTTTCGTAAAAACTATGCAAGTCAATAACGAAATCAAACTGGGATCGCCGCACACTTTTGACGATCTGAAAAATTTTGAAGATCGAAACAAGCTTTGCTCCGTCACGAAGGCCAACGCGATCTATAGTCAGGACATCATTGACATAACCGGAGAGTCTTGCAATCTCTCCGGCGCTTTGGCCGACCGCCACTGTGATACGGGAGTTGGGAAAGCGTTCGCGTACTGCACGCAGTGCCGGCAGGCTGAGCACAACATCGCCGAGCTGGCCAAAATCCATGATGAGAATATTGCGTGGTTCGAAGTTCACTGTCTCACTCCAGCGCCATCACAACTCCCGCAAATCACGTCCTGTCATCTCTGCCGGTTGCTGGAGACCTAACAAGCTGAGCAGTGTCGGCGCTACGTCTTCAAGCGCGCCGCCAGAGCGCAACTGCCCGCCTCGCGCTGCCTTGTCAATCAGGTGAAACGGAACTGGATTGGTCGTGTGCGCCGTGTGAGGGTTTCCAGTCTTCGGATCGATCATCTGTTCAGCATTGCCATGGTCGGCGGTGATCAAGGTAATACCGCGCACGCGCTCAATTGCCTTTGTAATCCATCCCAGGCAAGTGTCCACGTACTGGCAAGCCTCGATTGTCTTATCAAGTTTCCCAGTGTGGCCCACCATGTCTGGATTAGCAAAATTAATGATGAACACATCAGTTTCTTCTTCCTCGATGCCCCGCAGGACCTTATCGGTCACTTTGAAAGCAGACATCGCCGGGTCCAGATCGTAGGTGGCAATCTTCGGCGAGGGCACCAGTAAGCGGCGTTCACAGCGATATTGCTCTTCCACCCCACCGTTGAAGAAATAGGTTACATGCGCGTACTTCTCCGTTTCTGCCAGTCGATAGTTTTGCACACATATTTCCGCCCAAACTTCAGCCAGCACATTGTGGTGTTGATGTGGTGGGAAGGCGACTGGGAGAGGGAACGTTCGGTCATACACGGTAAAGCAAACCAGATTGAGCTTTGGTCGATCAGAAACGGGAAACTCCTCAAAGTCGGCAATCGCCAGCGCCCGAGTGAGTTGTCGTGCCCGGTCAGGCCGAAAATTAAAGAAGATGACCGAATCGCCGTCGCCCATGGTTCCTACGGGTTCGCCATCGCCTTTTATGAGGCAAACAGGCTCAAGAAATTCGTCGGTAATTCCTTTCTCATATGAACGCTTAATCGCCGCTACCGGATCGTTAGCCCGCTCACCCTTGCCATGAACTAACAGCTCATATGCTCGTTGGGTTCGTTCCCACCGTTTATCGCGATCCATCGCATAGTAGCGTCCTGTCAACGAAGCAATCTGGCCGCACCCGAGCTCTTTCATCTTGCTTCCCAAGGCATCCACATAATAGGACGCTGAAGCAGGCGGAGTATCCCGACCATCAAGAAAACAGTGGACCAGAACTCGATCGATATTCTTTTGCTTCGCCATTCGCAACAGAGCGTAAAGGTGGTCTTGGGAGGAGTGGACCTGACCGTCTGAAACGAGACCGATTAAGTGAAGTAACTTACCCGAAGATTTTGCTCCGTCCATTGCCTGACTCAGGACCTTGTTTTCGAAAAACGCCCCGGTCTCAATTTCGTAATCGACGCGGGAAACATCCATGCGAATGACTCGCCCAGCCCCGATATTGAGATGTCCAACCTCGGAGTTGCCCATTACTCCCGCGGGTAGGCCGACGCGCGTGCCGGATGCTTCGAGTAGTGTGTGTGGATAGTTTTCAGAAAGTTCGTCGTAATGAGGCGTGGCGGCCAGAGCAATGGCATTACCTTCGCGCGTTGGAGAGTAGCCCCAGCCATCGATGATTATCAGCGCAATGGGACCTCGTTTGTTCGCGATCATGTCTTCTCCATCCAGCGAGTTGGATTCTCTAACTCCTTAAAGCCAAAGCGGCGATATAGTTCGTGGGCATCCCTTGTAACCAGCACCCAACGGCGAAATCCCTGCAATTGCGGATGAGACACGACTACCTCTAATAGCCACTTGCTCAACCCCTGACCGCGGTGTTCATCGATAATGAATACATCCGCCAGCCATGCAAACGTGGCGTAATCAGTAACGACGCGTGCCAACCCAACCTGGCTCTCGCCTTTATAGAGCCCGAAATTCAGAGAGTTTTCGAGCGAGCGGGCCACTACTTCCGGGCTCCGCTGCTGTGCCCAGTAGGATCGATTGGAGAGAAAGTCGTGGATGAGATCCCGCTGAAGTTTCTCCCGGTCAGTGCTGATAAGAAATTCCCCGCGCCGCCATTCGCTTGCCGTCGTCATGAGTTTGATAGATCTAAGCGCCGCCGAGGTGGCCACTTCACCGTCTGGCGGCCCGCGCCCTTTTCCGAGTATTCGCCTGGTTCGTTACTGGGGTCAGTTGAGTGAATGCTCCGCGTCCTGGAAAACGGGCTGCGCCGTGCAGGTCTTCTTCAATCCGTAGCAGCTGATTGTATTTCGCAGTGCGATCCGTGCGTGAGAGCGAGCCTGTTTTGATCTGACCTGCGTTGGTAGCAACCGCGAGATCCGCGATAAACGGATCTTCTGTCTCCCCGGAACGATGAGAGATCACCGCGGTTCTACCATTCGCCTTTGCCAGCTCAATGCAGTCGAGCGTTTCGCTGAGCGTGCCGATCTGATTCACTTTGATCAGAATAGAATTTGCCACGCCACGCTCTATTCCCTTCCTGAGAAACGTAGTATTGGTGACAAAGAGATCATCGCCAACCAGCTGCACGCGGCGCCCGAGTGCTTCGGTAAGAGTTTGCCAGCCGGCCCAGTCGTTCTCAGCCATGCCATCCTCAATAGAGACGATTGGATACTGCTCAACCCAGCTCTGCCAAAATGCCACCATCTGGTCGCTCGATAGTTTTCGCTTGTCACTCTTCTTGAAGAGATATGATCTGCCATCGTAGAACTCACTAGCGGCCGGGTCGAGAGCCAATAGACAGTCACTACCGGGCGTGTATCCAGCCTGAACGATGGCTTCCAGGATGGTTTCGATTGCCTCTTCATTTGATCGAAGATCAGGGGCAAAACCGCCTTCATCTCCGACACTCGTAGCGTAGCTCTTCTTTCTGAGCACCGACTTCAGGCTGTGAAAAACTTCAGCTCCAAGTCGGAGGGCCTCGTGGAAACTTTCAGCTCCGGCGGGCACAATCATGAACTCCTGAAAATCGACATTGTTGTCAGCGTGCGCTCCACCATTGATGATGTTCATCATCGGGACGGGAAGAGTGTGCGCGTTAGGGCCGCCGAGATATTTATAAAGTGGGAGCTCCAGATAATTTGCGGCTGCCCGTGCAGTCGCCATCGAGACAGCCAGCAGGGAGTTGGCGCCAAGCTTCGATTTTGTCGACGTACCATCCAGATTAATGAGTGTTTGGTCGACTTCCATCTGATCCAGCGCGTCCAACCCTCGTAGCGCCGGCGCAATGATCTCATTGACATTGCGGACAGCGCGTAATACTCCCTTGCCGCCATATCTCTTTTTGTCGTTATCGCGCAGTTCGACAGCTTCATGCTCGCCTGTAGACGCTCCGGAAGGAACCGCTGCCCTTCCAATGTCGCCCTCGACCATTACAACCTCGGCCTCCACCGTCGGATTGCCTCTTGAATCAAGAATTTCTCTTGCGTGGACATCTTCGATCCAGCTCATTTCTTTGGCTCCTGCGACAGAAACTGATCATTCAATACTCGCTTGCAGCAACTTTAACACTGCAAACTTCCACATCGAAGCGGCAACTCTTCGGTATGGCGAATTAACTCGCCGCTCGGGCGCCATCCACAACTTCGTCCGACTTCTCATCTTCTGCGGGCAGTACCAGGCGCACACGCATCACCCGCCGCCTCTCGACGCGGTCTATTTCAAACAGCAGCCCGTTAAAGGGAACGACCTCCCCGGGTTTCAGAAGGTGGCCGGCAGCGGACATCAGAAAACCGCCGATCGTGGTGTAGCCTTCGGATTCAGGGAGAGAAAGTTTCAGCCGCCGATTCAAGTCCCGTACAGCAAGTCCACCGGCAATCTGGTATTTCCGTTCTCCTATTGGCGTGATCTGCTCGTTTACTTCTTCGTCGTGTTCGTCGGAGATATCGCCGACAATCTCCTCCAGGAGATCTTCGAGAGTAATAATGCCCTCCAGCCCGCCATGCTCATCGACTACGAATCCAAAGTGAAGTTTCGCTTTCTGCATCTGCCGCAGCACGTCTTCCAGCCGCGCCGTGTCGACCACATAGAGCGGGGCCTGCAAAACGTCGTCGAGCCGAAAGGCTGCGGGATTCAAGAGGTAAGGCATTACGTCCTTGCTATGAATGAAGCCAATTACATCGTCCAACGATTCTCTGTATACCGGAAGACGCGAATAACGATGCTGTTCGAATGCCCTTGTAATCTCTTCCAGCGATGAGTCGCTCGATATTGCGGCCATCTCCGTTCGTGGCACCATTGCCTCGCGCACCAGCGTGTCGGAGAACTCAAACACCCGGTGGATCAAGCGGCGTTCCTCAGCGCGCAAGTGACCGCTCTCTCGCGACACATCGATCAATTGCCGAATTTCTGATTCCGTATAGCTCGCCGCGTGTTGAGTGGCCTTAAATCCGAGTAGTTTGACAGTGTAGACGCTGGCCCAATCCAGGGCTCTTATAGGCCACCGGAAGATCCAGTAAAAAGCCTGCATCGGCAGAGCCACGGCCAGCGCAATTCGCTCAGCCCGCTCGAGGCCGAGAAGTTTGGGTGCTTGCTCGCCAAGGATGATGTGGAGGGAAGTAATGATCGAGAAGGCAATGATGAAGGCGAGGCTGTGCCGGAGAGTGTCTGGCATCTGCACGAACCAGCTCTCCATCAAACGGGCAATGGCTGGCTCTCCAATCCATCCCAGTGCTAGGGACGCTAGTGTGATTCCGAGTTGCGAGGCTGAGAGATAGGCGTTCAGCCGGTCAAGAATGCCAAGTAATCTCTTGGCGCTCACATTGCCCGCAGAGGCTAGCGTCACAATGCGCGAACGCCTGACGCCTACCATCGCAAATTCCGCAGCCACGAAGAACCCGTTGGCGGCTACGAGAAGGGGAACGGCAATGAGCAATAGAGCAGTCAATGCAACACTCCGCCTAACAAAGCTTTATCAAGGAAAGAGGTGGCTAAATTACTGGCAGGGTCGTCCATCGTTTGCTCGGGCAGGATTCAACTAATTATAGCACGTACTCCGCGAGTACCTCAGCTTTGCGCAACGTTTGATTATGATAGCTTTAGCCTGAACCAACCAGGCCGGCGAGGGAAAGGCCCATGGCAAAGGTGGGAGCAGGTCGAAGGAATAGACGGCAGGAGCAGGCGGCGGATACCGGCTCCTTTTCTTGCAGTACTTCAGAATCTTCCACACGCTGGCTGCGGCAGACCGGCCACTAGTGGCCCGCTGCCGCCCCTGCCGCACGGATCCTCACGGGTGTGCGCTCGTGTTTTGTGCAGGCGCGAGCGAGTGCCTGCTCGACACGCGGTTCGATATTACATTCCGGTTGCCGGCAAACCGCGGCCAACTCGGAAATTACCAGGTAACGAGCGCGTTCAAGCATCCGTTGTTCGCGGAAGGAAAGCGGCTTACTGTGGCTCAGGTAAGTCAGATGCTTGAGCACGCCGGCCACTTCGAAGATGTCGCCCGTGCGCATCTTCTCAGAGAATTCTTTGAACCTGTCTTTCCAATCATTGGCGGGGGAAGAGAAATCATCTGCCAAAGCTTTAAACAGCATTTCGCATTCGCCTGACGAGATCGGGGCACGCAGGCCAACTTCCGAGGCATTCGAAACGGGAACCAAAACCAGCGAGTTGTTTGCAGCAAGACGAAGCGTGTAAAAAGGAAGTAGGTTAGCGCCTATCTGCTTTTGCTCAATCTGCTCGATGGTCCCGATCCCGTGATTCGGATAAATGACTTTCTGGCCGACTTTAAAGCCCACCACAGCACCTCCATCGATTCAAAAATCAGACTGCGCCCTTACGGCGGCGGGTCTGGGGGAAAACCGAGCGACGCGGAAATGCGTCCGGTCCTGAACTGGTAAGTAATTGGAGTCTAACAAGGGCTCTTAAAACCCGTCAAGCCTTTGCAAGCCGGCCACCGTTCAGGGAAAGCAACAATTCCACAGAGAAGAGAAGCTCACCAGGTAACGCAAACTGTCAGTTCGCGCGTCAAACTCGAAGGGGTTGCGGTCACATGCAGATGTTTTTGTTCACGTTTTCGAAGCTACTAGCATAGAGCCAGAATTGCTTGTAGAATTAGCTGCCCGCGAGATCGCATTGATTTCTCTCGCGCACGCCTCCTAAGAACTCCGGCTCCAAATAATTCATCATGGCATTGCTAAAGATCACAGATGCAAGCGGCCGCCAGTGGCAGTACAGTTTTGCACCACAGGGGGTATGTTCGATCGGCCGGGCACCCGACAATGGGGTTGTACTCGATGACCCGCGTGCTTCTCGCTATCACGCGCATATCAAAGCGAATGGCGATGGTTCGTTTACGATAATTGATGGCGCGGTGATTAACGGCCAATTACGACGTAGCGCCAATAAAGTCTTCATTAATGGAGAACCTCATTACGAGCACCTACTGAATAATGGTGATCGCGTCACTATTGGCGCCAGTACCCTCCGTTTTGAGCAACCCCCAGAAGAACGAACGACAGAGGTCCACTACGACGACAAGCCACTCGGACATACCCAACTGCTAATCTCCGCAAACGATGTGATGACCACGGTCTTACACTCCAAGCCGGAGATTATGGCTGTCGCGGCCTCGCCTGGACGAGATAAGGTGCTGGAAACTTTGCAGCGTAAAGCAAATATTCTGAGCGCTCTTTATGAAATGAGTAAGACACTTGGCTCGGTCTTTGATCTCGACGCAATCTTCGCCAAGGCTACCGACGTTATATTTCGCTCCACTCCTGCCGACCGCGTGGTAGCTCTACTTTTGGAAGGGGGTGTGGCCGGCCATCTCGAAGACGCACCATTGAACCCCATTGCCATGAGGGCTCGTGATCAGAAGCTTGACGATCATGCCCGCAAACTGACCATTGGCCGCACAATCACGCGCAAAGTCATGAAGGATCGGGTGGCCCTCCTTTCTCAGGACGCGGCCTCGGATGAGGAGTTTGCCGGCGTTGACTCGATTGTTTCGCAGGGGGTGCGCTCTACTATTTGCGCCCCGCTGGTTGGCGAGTCGGGTGTTCATGGCGCACTTTACGCCGACCGGCTGGATCCCTTCGCGGCTTTCAAACCTGACGATCTGGAACTAATCAGCGCCGTCGCTGCCCAAACCGCGATAGCTGTTGAAAACGCAAGGGCCCACGAGCGGCTGGCGAGAGAAGAGGTCGCCCGGGCAAATTACAGCCGCTTTCTGCCTGAATATGTAGTTACGCAGATGCTGGAGAATCCCGATTCTTTTAAGCTCGGCGGTGTCAACCAGACAATCACGGTGCTCTTCGCGGACATCCGCGGCTTCACACGCATCTCTGAGCATGCGCCGCCTGAAAGAATCGTGAGTTTGCTTAACAAGTATTTCTCGGCGATGACCGACATTATTTTTGCACACGGCGGGACGCTCGATAAATATTTGGGTGACGGATTGATGGCGCTTTTTGGTGCGCCCACTACCACACCGGAGGATGCCGCAAACGCCATGAGCGCAGCAGTGGCAATGCAGCGCCGCATTCAGGGTATCAATCTTGAATTGCATGCTGAAGGTTTCCCCAATCTCGGCGTTGGGATGGGTTTGCATACGGGAGAAGCCACGATCGGGTATATCGGTTCGGAGCGGCGATCGGAATATACGGCCATTGGCGATACTGTGAACACGGCGTCTCGACTGGAATCCAACGCCAAGGGCGGTGAGATACTGATCAGCGACGCCACAGCCGAGGCAGCGGGCGGTCACTACAAGTTGAAGCCGCGTGAGCCTATTACCGTCAAGAACCGCGTACAACCGGTGGTTCTTTGGGAAGTGGACTGGCAACGGGCCGGCGCTGGATTCTAGGCTTTCAAGGAGGTCTACTCAGGGTGGTGAACAGGTACGGATACTGTTAGCGGAATCCGTTCTTCCTGTTCACCGTCTTTTTACATCATGTCTTTTATGAGGAAGACCAGCTCGTTCATCGGATTAAGCGCATTGCGGAATCTGGTGTCTGATTCAATGGCCATAGACATGGGCTCGGCCAGCACCATCATAGCCGTGCGTGGTCGCGGCGTTGTAGTAGACGAACCCTCAGTTGTAGCAGTCAACAAGATCTCCGGCGAAGTTGTGGCGGTGGGCAATGAAGCCCGCAAAATGCAAGGTCGCGAAGCTCGCGATCTGGCGGTCATCGCACCCTTGATCGACGGCGTGGTCGCTGATTTTGAAAGAACGAGGGCCATGCTGGATCTCTTCGTACGCGAGGCCCGCAGCGGCATGTCTCATTTCAGCCGCCGGGCGATTATGAGTGTGCTGTCGGGCGTGACCCAGGTGGAACAGCGAGCCCTTCTCAGTGCCGCGGAAGAGGCCCACATTGGTCGCGTATACATGGTCGAGGAGGGACTGGCCGCGGCTCTGGGGGCTGGTGTCCCCATTGACGATCTGCATGCCTCTGCTGTCGTCGACATTGGCGGAGGCACAACAAACGTCGCGGCTATAGTGAAGGGTTCAATTATCGCATCACGAGCAGAGCGCGTTGGCAGTTCAGATATCGACATGGCGATCATGGACCGCTTACGCCGGCATCGCGGGCTTACCATCGGTATACCTACGGCCGAGCGACTGAAGTTGGAACTAAGTTCGGCCATCGAGCCCAAGGACGCTCAGCGAAGGGTCAATGTACGAGGACGAGAAGTGCAAACCGGCAGGCCGGAGGCTGTGGACGTCACGGCGGGCGAGGTTTACTCCGTTACCGTACCGGTGGTTCGCCGCATTGCCGAAATAGTTCACGACACTTTGTCTGAACTCGCGCCCGAAGTTGCGGGAGACATTTATGATCGCGGCGTGATTCTGACGGGTGGTGGCGCGCTCCTCGATGGTATGAGCCAATATCTGCAAAAAGAACTGAAGCTTGCCCTCCGGGTTGCCGAGGATCCACGGTTTGCTATTGTGCGTGGTTTGTCGCAGATGTTTGATGAACCGCTGCTGTTGCGCCGGGTCGCCCGCACTGAACCGCATCCCCTGATTGATACGGAAGCAACCGCATTCGAAGTCTAGAAAGACCGCGAGCATGTAGGGGCGGCACTCCGTGGCCGCCCCCATCTCCAGTCGGCAACCTATTCTGACGGATGGGGCGGCCACGG
>Ga0209751_10000585_pt1 | contig 39214 bp, 34 predicted proteins | sample RifCSP13_1_FD_184019 | JGI IMG/M metagenome (GOLD analysis project Ga0209751, IMG submission 184019) | Soil microbial communities from Rifle, Colorado - Rifle CSP2_sed 13_1 (SPAdes) (version 2) | ecosystem: Environmental > Terrestrial > Deep subsurface > Rock core/Sediment | place: Rifle...
ACCGCGTAGAGCGGGTTCACGGCCTGCAGCACTCCGGGCTCGATCGCGATCTCCCGCACGCCCAGCAGGGCGATGGAGACAAACCAGAGGATCATGATCGGCCCGAACAGCGCGCCCACGCGGGCCGTGCCGAAGCGCTGCAGCGCGAAGAGGCCGACGAGAATGAGCAGCGTGAGCGGAACGACGGCGGTCTTGAACGCGGTGGACACGATCTCGAGTCCTTCCATGGCGCTCAGCACCGAAATGGCCGGCGTGATCGCCCCGTCGCCGTACAGCAGCGCGGCGCCCACGAGCCCGATCGCCACGAGCACCGCGCGCCGGTTCTTCCGCGCGGTGTCCTTGCCGACGATGAGCGCCAGCATCGCGAGAATCCCGCCCTCTCCGCGGTTGTCCGCGCGCATCACGAACACGATGTACTTGACGCTCACCACCAGCGTGAGCGACCAGACGATGAGCGAGAGGACGCCGTATACGTTGTCGGCGGTGGGCGTGAGGCCGTACTCGGGCTTGAAGCACTCCCGCAGCGCGTAGAGGGGGCTCGTGCCGATGTCGCCATAGACGACCCCGATCGCGGTGGCGGTCAGCAGGGCGAGCCGCTTGCCGACGGGGTTCGCTGGCACGGGCGGCCGTTCCGGCGGAATGGGCCGCACCGAGGCAACGCCCGCGCTCGGCGTGGCGGTCGTCGGAGCCGCCGGGACGCCCACACTCGGCGGCACGGCGGGCGTCGGCGCGGCGGGGGGAACTGCTGGAGGAACTGGGTCTTCGGGCATGAAGCCACGCAAAACGGGCCGCGGTCAGTCCGCGGCCCGTCGGGGAATCTAGTGGGGGGCCCGGCTCAGTCCAGCGCGTCCGGCCGCCGTTTCGGTGCTACTTCGCCCCCGAAAGCCCCTCGAGCTCGCCCGCGGCCCGCTTGAGGATCTCGACCACCTTCTTGACATAGTCCGGCTCGGCGGTGCGGTGCAGGGTGGCGTTGAGGTACGCGCGGCCGAGCCCGCCCATCGCCTCGTGCGCGGGCCGCATCTGCTCCCCGAAGATGGAAGCACCCCACTGCGCCAGCCGCTCGAACACGTCATCCACCGTGCTCCGGTTCTCCGCGAGGTGCTTCCGACCGGACTCGGTGATGCTGTAGACCTTCTTCCCGCCTTCCTCGGGCGTGGCCGTCGCGTAGCCCATCTCCTCCAGGAGCGTGAGCGTGGGATACACCGTGCCCGGGCTCGGCGAGTAACGGCCGCCCGAGCGCTCCTCGAGCTCCTTGATGATCTCATAGCCGTGGCGCGGCTTCTCGTCGAGCAACTGCAGGATGACGAACTTGAGATCGCCCTGCTCGAACATCCGGCCACCGCGCCAGTGGCCGCCACGGCGCGGCCCGAAGCCCCAGAGGAACGCGCCCACGTTCGGGTCGGAGCGCCAGTCCCATCCTCGCCCAGCCCACTCGCGGTGGCGGGGGCCGCAGTACGAATGCCACATTGCCGAACCCTCCTGTCAGATATAACGACGATACTACTAGCGATATATCTTATAGCGGCAATGCGGAATACGCAAGGCGGGACGCGGCGAGGGCGGCAGACGTGCGACAGGCCGCGGCGGTGCATCGCCTTCTCCGTCGCTCTGCCGTCTGGTGTCTGACGTCTGCCGTCTGATGTCGGCCGTCTGCCGTCTGGTGTCTGACGTCTGCCGTCTGATGTCGGCCGTCTGCCGTCTGCTGTCTCCCCTGTGTGACAGTGGCGCCCGCGCCCCGAGTACTGAATATTGCGATTGGAGAGCTGCTCGCCCCGCTGACGTTCGGACTCACCACGAGCGATCGCGCCATGCTCGACCTTCTGCCCGCTTCTCGCCGCGACCTGTCACCGCGTCCCGTGGTCGGGGCGGTGTGGAGCACGCTCGTGCACGTGGCGATCGTGGCAGCGTACGTGGTGGGAATCGAGCGCGCGGCGGCGGCTCGGCTCGCCGAACTCGCCGCAGCCGAGCGACAGACGCCCGAGTTCATCCTCCCGCCGAACCGCGGAAGGCCGATGCCCTCCGAGCACGTCTCGTACCTCGCGGTCGGAGAGGGCGATGCGCCGTACGGCCTCGCGCGTGGTTCCAGGAAGAGCGACAAGCGCAGCTTATTGGAACTCGCGCAGGTGAGCGGCGCCAGGGACCCCGTGCAGCTGCTCTCCATCGCGGTACCGGAGTCCACGGTTCCCGACAACGCCTACAGCGTGCTCGACGTGGATTCCGCCGCTGCGCGCGACCCGAGCAGCGCCGCGCCCGCGTATCCGCCGATGATGATGGCGAAGGGGATCGAAGGCTCGGCGACGATGCGCTTCGTCATTGACTCGACCGGGCTCATTGACCTCGCGACCGTGTCGCTGATCGAGGCGACGCACGCCGAGTTCGTGCAGGCCGTGCGCGAGGCGATGCCGCGCATGCGCTTCCGGCCCGCGAAAATGGGGCTCCTGGCCGTGCGCCAGCTCGCGGAGCAGATGTTCCGGTTCGAGATCCGGCGCGTGGCCACATCCGACGTGGCGCCCTCCAAGAAGCCCTGACCGCGTGCGCGCGGCCGGCGCGCGGCCGGCCGTCTACGTCGTTACTCGTAGCGGAGCGCGACGATCGGGTCGAGGCCGGCGGCGCGGCGCGCGGGGTAGACGCCGAAGACGACGCCGATGAAGGCGGAGAAGCCGAAGGCGATCACCACCGACGACATCCCGACCTCGGTGTTGAACCCGGCCCACCGGTTGAACCCGAGCGCGCCGCCGACGCCGAAGAGAATCCCGATCGCGCCCCCCGCGAGGCAGAGCACGATCGCCTCGATCAGGAACTGGAAGAGGATGTTGAGCTTCGTCGCCCCGAGCGCCTTGCGAATGCCGATCTCGCGCGTGCGCTCCGTGACCGAGACGAGCATGATGTTCATGATCCCGATGCCGCCGACGAGGAGCGACACCGCGGCGATTCCGGCGAGCAGCAGGCCGAACACGGCCGTCGTCTCGCTCGCGACGGTGAGGAAGTCCGACGCGTTGCGGATCTGGAAGTCGTCGTCACGCCCCGGGCGCAGCTTGTGCTGCCGGCGCAGGATCTTCTGCACCTCCGCCATCGTCTCGTCAATGTCGTCCTCGGACGGCGCGAGCACGCCGATCGAGCGCACGCGGTTGTTGCCGAGCACGCGGAAACGGCCCGTGTTGATCGGAATGAAGATCTGGTCGTCGGGGCTCATGAACGACTGCGCCGAACCCTTCGACTTGGTCACGCCCACGACCGTGAACTGGATGCTCCGGATGCGAATGGTCTCACCCAGGATCGCCTCCGGGTTCGTGAGCCCGAGATTCTCGACGACCGTCGGCCCGAGCACCGCCACGCGCTGACGCGTCTGGTCCTCGGTGTTGGTGAAGAACCGGCCCGCCGACATCTCAAACTTGCGGACCTCGAGGTAGTTCGCCGTCGTGGCGAGAATCGAGGTGTTCGTGTTCTTGTTCAGGTACTGGACCTGCAGCTGACCCTGCATCTCGGGCTGCACGGCGAGGATCTTCTCCCCGCGCTCCCGGAGCGCGTCGGCGTCATCCATCGTGAGGCGCGCGGAGCCGCCGCCGAACCCGACGCCGCCCTGCCTGGCCTGGCCGGGGTTCACCGTGAGGAGCGTCGTCCCGAGCGCGGTGATGCGGTCGTTCACCGCCTTGGCCGCGCCGCTCCCGAGCGCGACGACCGCGATCACCGCCGAGACGCCGATCACGATGCCGAGCATCGTGAGCAGCGACCGGAGCTTGTTCGCGCGGAGCGCGCCAAGCGCGACGCGGATGGTCTCGCCGAAGAGCACGTCAGCCTCCTCGCCCGCCGCCGCCGCCGCGCGGCCCGCCGCCGCCGCCCGGCCCGCCGCCCGGCATGCCGCCGGCTCCGCCCAGCGGGCTCTGCATGGACTTCTGCCGGTCCATCTGCGCCTGCCGATTGGCCTGCAGGATCGCCGCCGTGAGCAATGCGACCTTGTCGCCTTCTTTCAGATTGTCGCTCACGACTTCGGTGACGTCGTAGTTCGCGACGCCGAGCCGGAGGTTGCGGGCCTCCCACGAGTCGCCCTTCTGCACGAACACGAGCCCGGAGCGTGGCGTCCGATTGGCGCTGCCTCCGCCGCCGAAGCCGCCCATTCCACCGCCGCCGCCGGTCTGGCCGCGCGTCACGTTGCCACCCATGCCGCCGGTCATGCCGGCGCCGGCCGTCGCCCCGCCCGCGCCGCCCGCGCCGCCCGCGCCGCCCGCGCCGCCCGCAGCGCCCGCAGCGCCCGCAGCGCCCGCAGCGCCCGCAGCGCCCGCAGCGCCCGCAGCGCCCGCAGCGCCCGCAGCGCCCGCAGCGCGTGTGCCGCCTGCCCCTCCTGCGCTGGCGCCGCGCGCGCCGCTGCCGGGAGCCCCGGGGGCCCCGCGTCCACCGAAGCCGCCGGGGCCGCCGCCCTCGGCGCGTCGCCGGCAGGCACTGGAAACCATCATGTCCACGCCAAGCTCCTCATACGCCTTCCGGATGTCGGCGGTGATGGCCTGGCGGTCGGCGTTCTCGTCGCGCTGCTTCGTGCGCAGATCGTCGAGCTTCTTCGCGATCGCGGGCTTGGCCTTGAGCGCGTCGTCCACCTTCTTGCAGTCGGCGTCGCTGACCTGCGGCATCTGGAAGCCGGCGCGCCCGCCGCGGCCGCCGCGACGGCCGCCCTGCGGCGGATCGCCGCCGCCTTGCGGCGACAGCAACGGGAGATCGAGCTCCCCGCGGTTGATCTGCACCTGCACGCCGCGCTGGCCGCCGCCTATTCCGCTGTTGCGACCGCCGCGTCCGGCGCCCATCTGCGCGCGCACCGAGTCCTGGTTGAGCCCGAGAATCTGCACGGCTTGGGCCAGCTCGCGAGCCGAGCGGATCGCGTCGTTCGGCACGGCGATCACCTCGAAGCGCTCGTCGGTGAGCACACTCACCTCGCCGTTCATCCCGGGCCGGAGCAACCCTTCGCTGTTGTCGAGCGAGACGAGCACGGGGAACATCGTCACGTTCTGCTGCACGGTGGCCTGCGGCTCGATCTTCTCGACCTTGCCGGTGAACTGGCGGTCGGGGAAGGCGTCCACCGTGACGTAGGCCTCCTGCCCGGCCTGCACGAGGCCGATGTCGGTCTCATTCACGAGGGCGCGGGCGCGCACGTGCAAGAGGTTCGTGATCGTCGCGATGACCGTGCCGCCGCTCACCGTGCCGCCGCCGGCCTGGATCACCTGGCCCACGGAGACGGGCTTCGTGATGATCGTCCCCTCGACCGTCGCGAGGACCGTGGCGTCCTTCAGCTTCTGCGCGGCGAGGGTGACGTTCGTCTCGGCGCGGAGGAGACTGGCCTTGGAATTCGCCTCGGAATTCTGCGCCCCCTCGAGCACGTCCCTGGTGATGACGCGATCGGCGAAGAACGCCGTCTGCCGGTCGAGCTGCGCTTTCGCGACGTTGTAACTCGCCCGGGCGGCGTCACGGTCGGAAAGCGTCTGCACGTAGCTCGTGTGCAGGTCGGTCGTGTCAATCTGGACGATCAGGTCGCCCGGCTGCACGCGCGTCCCGATCTCGATCGGCATCCGGAGCACCTGGCCCGACGCCGTCTTCGACTTCACCTCGATGACGTTGATCGGCTCGATGATGCCGGTGGCCTCGGCGTAGACGGTGATGTCCTGGCGCCGGACCGTGGCCGTCGGGATCTGGATCGGCTTGACGCCGTTCTTCTTGCAGCCCGCGAGGGCGCCGGCGACGAGCGTCAGGAAGAGGATCTTGCGGTTCACTGCGAACTCCGGATGAAGACTCTGGGTCGGTAGGGACGGGGCGGCTACTTCAGGTCGCGGCCGATCAGGGCCTCGATGTTCGCCTTGGCGATGCGGGCGCTCTGGCGGGCGGTGATGAGCCCGTTTCGCGCGTTGTCGAGGCTGGTCTGGGCGGTCAGCAGGTCGAGCAGCTGCTTCGTGCCGAGGCTGTACTGCCGCGTGACGACGCGGAGGTTCTCCTCGGACGCGCGGATCTGGAGCTGCTGAAGTTCGATCTGCTGCATCGCGGTGCGGAAGCTGTTGAGCTGCGTGGTCAGGTTCTGCTTCGCGAGCAGCCTCTGGTCGCGCACGTTCGCCTCGGCGTTCTCCATGTTCACGCGCGCCGCCACGAGCTGCGATTCACGCTGATAACCGTTCCAGAGCGGGTAGTTCAGGTTGAACGTCATGCTCGCGCTCGTGCTGCTCGGCCCGCCACCCCAGTTGAAGGTCGGCGAGCTCTGGGGGTTGTTGCCGTAGCTCCCGCTGACGGTGAGCGTCGGGAGGTACGGCGTCAGTTGCGCGCGGTGCGAGGCCCGCGTGGCCGCGAGCGAGGCCTGCGATTGGCGCACCTGCGGTCCGTCGAGCACCATCTGGAAGAGGGTCGTCTCGTCAACCTCGATGCGTTCCACTCCGCCCGTGTCGGCAGGGGACGCGGTCACCGCGACGTCCGCGCCCACGAGACGCGTGAGCGCGGCGTTCGCGTTGCTGAGCGAGTTCTGCGCGTTGAGAATCGCGAGCCTCGCGTTGCCCACGGCGATGGCGCCGGACAGCGAATCGGCCAGGGTCGCGGCGCCCGCGTTCATTTTCGCGGTGGCGACCCCGAGTTGTTGCTGCGCCTGCTCAAGCTGCCGCTGCGCCGCCACTTCCTGCTCCCGCGCGGTGAGCACGTTGTAGTAGGCGGTCTTCACACTGAGCGCGACGTTGTAACGCTGGCTGATTTCGTTCGCCTCAGAAGCGTGCAGGTTCTGCGTCGCCGCACGGTAGTTGTAGTACTTCAGTCCGCCATCGAACAACGTGACCTGTCCGAAACTGACGCTCCTCCCATAGGTCCAGGGGTTTCCAGTGAGCGGCAGCGGGACACCCTGGACCAGCTGCGTTCCCACCCGCTGGCTCGCGTTCATCTGGAGCGACGGGGTCGGGAAGAACGACGAGAACGTCTGCCGCACGCTCGACGTGCCGGTGCGGAGCTGGTTCCGTGCCGCGATGGTGGTCGGCGAGTTCCTCAGCGCGAGCCTCACCGCCTCGTCCACCGAGATCGGCCGCGCGTTGTCCGCGCCCTGCGCCGCCACGACCGCCGGGGCGACCACGAGCGCGATGCGAAGGATCGTGTGCATTAGTGTTTCTTCTCCGGGCGCTGCGCCTTCTCGCGCTCACGCCGCATCTGGTCGTAGGTCGCCTTCTGCTCGGGCGTGAGCAGCTGCGACAGGCGCAGGCGATACTCGGCGAACACCGAATCCTGTTCGGCTCGCATCGGGTCGAGCGCCGACTTGTACCGGTCCGCGATGGCCCTGAGCTTTCTGTCACGCTCGTCCCACAGGACCGTTGCCGAGTCGTGCTGCGCGCTCGTCAGGTGCAACTGGTCGAAGAACCGGCTGCGCATCGCGCGCGCGTCCGGCGGTTCGGACGGGCTCCGCGTGGTGAAGCGGTCGGCCGCGGCGCCCACCGCCGCGCCCGCGAGCGCGGCGCCGAGGTAGAAGACGAGCGCGAGAGTCTTGGTCCGCGTCATGGCGCGCCCCCTAATCCCGTCCGATGAGGAGACGGAGGGTCGCCTGCTCCTCCGTCAGACGCCCGCGACGCGCGATCTCGAACGCGTCCGAAGCCGCCGAATCCACCGCGCTCTCGTAGGCCGCCATCCGCGCTGCCGCCGTCGAGTGCGTCGCCTGGCGGAGCAGTACGCTCCCCGCGACGAGGAGGGCGATCGCCGCCGCGACCAGGCCCACGCGCAGCCAGCGGTCCGGCACGGACCACCACTCGCCGTCGAAGACGTCGAGCCGCGCGAAGATCCGGTCCTCGAGCGCGGTCCAGTACGCGAGGTCGGCCGGCGGCGCGTAGAGCGCCGCCAGCTCACGCGTGAGGTCGTCGTCCCGAACCAGCTCGGGCCCGTGATGCTCGTCCGTCATAGGTCGCTCCTGACCTTGCCCAACACCGCGCGGAGGTGGGACCGCGCGTAATGCAGATCCGATCTCGCCGTGCCCTCGGGAATCCCGAGCAACGCGCCGATCTCGGCGTGCTTGAACCCTTCCACGTCGTGCAACACGATCACCGCGCGCTGCCGCGCGGGGAGCAGCTCCAGGGCGTCCCGCAACCGCCGCCGCAGCTCACTCGACTCCGCCGGGTCGCGAAAGGGCGAGGCCACCGTCTCCGGCAGCTCGTCCGCATCGCGCACCTTGCGCCGCCGCGTGATGTCGAGCGCCGCGTTCGCGACGATCCGATGCAGCCACGCGCCGAACGCCTGGTCCGGCAGGAACCGGTCGAGGGCGCGGTACGCGTGCAGGAACGCCTCCTGCACCGCGTCTTCCGCGTCCTCGTGATTCACGACGATCGCGCGCGCCACCGCGTACGCCCGCCGCTCGTGCGTGCGCACGAGAGCCGAGAACGACTCGCGCTCGCCGCGCTGGGCCCGGAGCACGAGCTCGCGCTCGTCCGTCGGGCGGTCAGTCACGACGCGCGCCCCCCGGCGAGCGCGTCCGGCCGCCCCCCACGGGCGCGCCGGCTGCACCGCCGCGGTCACGCGATCGCCTCAAGAATCACACTCCACGTACGCGGCGTCGAACCGGAGCGTTGGGGGCCGCCGGCCCGCGAACGTGACCCGCGTCACGACGCCGCGCCCGCGAGCCCGAGCAGCGACGCGCGCTCGCGCATCGCCGCGATCACGAACGCGATGTGCGCGTCCAGCTCGACCCCGAGCTCGGCCGCGCCGCCCGTCACGTCGTCGCGGCTCACGCCGCGCGCGAAGGCCTTGTCCTTCATCTTCTTCTTGACACTCGAGGGCTCGAGGTCGTTCACGCTCTTCGAGGGCCGCACGAGCGCGCACGCCGTGATGAGCCCCGTCAGCTCGTCCACCGCGTGGAGCGTCTTCGCCATCCGCGACGCGCGCGGCACGCGCGTGTACTCCGCGTGGCCGAGAATCGCCTGCAGGACGTCCTCGGGATAACCCAGCGAGCGGAGGTGCCGCACCCCCGCCGCGGGATGCTCGGCGTCCGGCGCGTGCGCATCGTTGGGAAATCGCTCGTAGTCGAAATCGTGCAGCAGCCCCGCGAGCCCCCAGCGCTCGACGTCCTCGCCGAAACGCGCCGCGTACGCGCGCATCGCGCCCTCCACCGCGAGCATGTGCTTGCGGAGGGAGTCGCTCGCCGTCCACTCCTCCATCAGCGCGAGCGCGTCGGCTCGTCTCGGCAGTTGGTCGCTCATCAAGGGCTCGCGGGGGCGGCGTGTGGACCGCCGGGAAACCAAGCGCGCCCCGGAAGCCGGAGCGCGCGAGGAAGAATCTAACTCGAACCGGGGCCGCGGGCGCCCGCGGGGAGGCAGCGTCCCCCTACCGCCGGCGCGGCGTCCCGCCTACGCCCCGGGCGGCGGCCCGCCCCGGCCTCGCGGCATCATCTCGTCCATCTCCTTCGTCTGTTCCGTGATCAGTTCCTCGACCGGCTTCCTCACCGCCTCCGGGACGAGCGCGAGCGTCTCCTGGATGTCCTGCGTCCGCTGTGCTCGCAGCTGCGCGAGGAGATTGCGCATCCCGAGCTGGTTCTGCTGCGCCTCGAGCTGCGCGCCCATCGGCGCCATGGTCAGGTCAATCCCCTCCTGTGCCCGGATACGCTTGCGCACCGAGTCGTACATCGCGATGGCCGGGGCGTTACGGTCCTTGATCGTCTTCGCGAGCGCCTTGAGCTGGTCCACGAGCGAATCGGAGAGCGTGAGTTTCTTGCGCCGGTCCACGAGCCGCGCGGCGGGGTTGAGATCCTGGAGGTCACTCACGGTCGGGAGGCGTGAGAACGAAGCGCCGGCACCACCGCTTCGAGCGCCGCCTCCCCGGCCGCCCCGCTGGGCGAGGACGAGCGACGGGATCGTCGCGAGCAGTACGAAAGCGAGGAGGCGCGTGCGCATGGGGGGCTCCAGGTTCCGGTTCTCGAACAATACGCAACACCCGGCCGCTCTGTTCGGCTGCGCCGGCGGCTGCGCCGGCGGACCGGTCACGGGCGCCCGCTCACGATGTCCTGCGCGCGCGCTGGTCCGCACGGCGGAACGGAATAACCTACTCGCTTGTCACCGGCCGGCGATTCCCCTCGCCGACTGGCGGTGCTCCCGGCTCGGACGGGGGCTCGTCAATCAGCGGCCGGAGCGCCGGCGTGCGGAGGTCATCGAACTGGCCGCTCCGCGCGCTCCACGCGAAGGCGATCACCGCCGCCAGGACGATGGCGAGCGCGACCGGCACGAGCACGAAGAGCACGCTCACGGGGCCGCTCCGCTGAACGTGCGTCCGTGCCACGCGGTGAGCACGACGGTGAGCGAGCTGGCCGGCATCACGATCGCGGCGACGAGCGGATCAATCATCCCGGTGAGCGCGAGCGCGGCGCCGGCCACGTTGTAGGCGAGCGAGAACGCGACGCCGAGGCGGATCAGGTTCAGCGTGCGCCGCGCACCCCGCTCGAGCGCGAGCAGCGGCGCGAGCCCGCCGCGCGCGAGATAGACGTCGGCCGCGGCAAGGGACGCCTCGGCGCTGCCGCGCACGCCGATGCCGACCGAGGCGGCGGCGATCGCGGCGGCGTCGTTCACGCCGTCGCCGACCATCACCACCGTCTCCCCTGCACCGGCACCCTGCACCACCGTCTCCCCTGCAAGGGCACCCTGCACCCTGGCGACGAGGCGCTCCACCTCGGCGTGCTTCTCCTCGGGCGTGGCGCCGCCCCGCGCGTCGCGTCCGGGGACGCCGACCGCGCGCGCGACGGCGGCGACGACCCGCGGGTCGTCGCCCGAGAGGATGGAGACGCGCCAGCCGCGCGCGCGCAGCTCGGCGACCGCTTCCTTCGCCTCGGCGCGCACCGGATCGCCGAACGCGGCGCGCGCCACGATCTCGTCGGCGACGCGGACGAGCACGGGCGAGAGCGCCTCGTCGAGCGGGGCGAAGGGCGCGCGGACGCGCGGCGTGTGCGCGCCGCGCGCGAGCACGAACGCCGGCTTGCCCACCACCACCAGGCGGCCGCCCACGCGCCCCTCGAGCCCGCCGCCGATCGTCTCGACGACGTGCTGCGCGGTGGGCGCGTGCACCTCGGGCCAGGCGCGCTGGAGGGCGAGCGCGATGGGATGGCGGGAGTGCCGCTCGAGCGCGAGCACCAGCGCGCGCGCCTCGTCGAGCCCCTCCCACGCCACCAGCGCCAGGCGCCCCTCGGTGAGCGTGCCCGTCTTGTCGAGGATCAGCCGTCCCGGCCGGGCGAGCCGCTCCAGCGCGTCGCCGCCCTTGATGAGGATCCCCTGGCGGGCGGCGCGCCCGATGGCCACGGTCATCGCGAGCGGCGTCGCGAGCGCGAGCGCGCAGGGGCAGGTGACGATGAGCATCGCGATCGCGTTGTCGAGCGCCAGCGCGGGATCGCGCGGGAACCAGAGCGCCCACGTCACGCCCGCGAGCGCCAGCACGACCGCGACGAACACGCCCGCCAGGCGGTCGGCGAGCCGCACGATCGGCGCGCGGCGACGCGCGCTCTCCTCGACGTCCCGGAGGAGGCGGCCGAGCCGGCTCGCCTCGCCCGCGCCGGTGACCCGCACGCGAAGCGGCGCGCTCAGGTTCACGGTGCCGGCGAACACCGCGTCGCCCGCGGCTGCGGCGACCGGCCGCGACTCGCCCGTGAGCAGCGCGAGGTCCAGCGCCGAGCGCCCCTCGGTGACCACGCCGTCGGCGGCGAGCGTGTCGCCGGCGCGCACGTCGAGCACGGCGCCGGGCAGCACCGCCTCGACGGGCACCTCGCGCACCGCGCCGCTCTCCTCGACCACGCGCGCCGTGGAGGGCGCCAGCGCGAAGAGGAGCTCCGCGCTGTCCGTCGCCGCGCGCTGCGCCCGCCGCTGGAGGAAGCGCCCCACGAGGAGGAGGAAGATGAGCGTGACGACGCCGTCGAAGTACACCGGTCCGCTGTCCCGCACGGTGTTGGCCGCGCCGCGCAGGTAGCCCGCCGCGAGCGCGAGCGCGATCGGCACGTCCATGTGCAGCGCCCGGGCGCGCAGTGCGCCCCACGCGCCCCGGAAGAACACGCGGCCGGGGCCGAGGATCGCCGGCGTCGTGAGGAGGAAGCTCCACCACCGGAAATAGCGCTCGAACTCGCGCTCGATCCCGCCGAACCAGCCGGCGTAGATCGCGAGCGCGATGAGCATCACGTTGCCGGCGATCGCGCCGGCGATGCCGATGTTCGTGAGCGCGGCGCGATCCTCCCGCCGTCGCATCGCGTCGGCCTTCACGCCCCGGAACGGATGCGGCGCGTAGCCGAGCGCGTCGAGGAAGCGCGCGACCGTCGAGAGCGTTGTGCGTGTCGGGTCCCACACGACGTGCGCGAGCGACCGTCCCACGTCAAGCTCGGCGCGCGCGACGCCGCTCATCGCCAGCGGCACGCGCTCGATGAGCCACACGCACGAGGCGCAGTGCACGCCCTCGAGGTACAGGTCGGTCTCCGAGAGCCCGTCGCCCCGCGAGCGCACGTACAAGGCGCGAAAGGTCTCGTGGTCGAATTCCTCGTACCGGCGCCCGCTCGGCGTCACCGGGGCCTCGCGGCGCTCCGCGAAGCCGTAGTACTCCGCCAGGCCGTGCGCGTGGATGATGGCGAACGCGGTCCGGCACCCGGCGCAGCAGAAGGGCCGCGCGGAGCCGGCAACCGCGAATCCCGGCGGGACCGGGAGCCCGCAGTGGGCGCAGGACGTGCGCGCTTCGTCCGCGGCCGGCGCGGCCGGCGCGGCCTGCGCGGGGCCTGCGCGCTCAGCTGCGAGCAGCGTGGCCATCGGGGGCGACGATCGCGCGAGGCGCGGGATGCGCGGCAGCGGGCGCGTGTGTGCGCGCGGCGACGAACCTGCCGGTGATGGTGAGGAGCCCGATCACGATGAGGGCCGCGGCGGCCAGCGCCGGCAGCCGCCGCCGCAGCGGCCCGGAGGCGCGCTGAAGCCCGAGGCCGAGCGCCGCCATCACCGGCACGGTGCCAAGCCAGAAGGCCCCCATCACGAGTGCGCCGGCGAGCGGCGTCCCCGCGGCCGCGGCCGTGACGACGAACGCGTAGAGCCAGCCGCAGGGAAGGAGCGGGGTGAGCACGCCGAGGACGAGCCCGCGCTGGGCCGGCGGCCGATCGCGGACCACGCGGAGCGCGCGGGCCAGCGCACGGCCGGCGCCCGCGGGCGTGGAGAGCACCGGCACGCGCGCGCCCGCGGCGGCGACCGCGGTCGCGCCGCCCCAGACGATCATCAGGAACCCGGCCACGATCGCCGCCGGGCGCGCGATGCCGGCGATCATCCCCACGCGGTCGAAGCCCGCGCCCGCCGCGCCCGCGACGACGCCCAGCGCCAGATACGAGAGCAGCCGCCCGCCGTTGTACGCGGCGGTCGCTCGCGCGTCGGCGCTCCCCGCGACAAAACAGGCGAGGCCGCCGCACATCCCGGCGCAATGAACGCTCCCGAGGAGCGCGGCCACGAAGACCGACACGACGAGCGCCGTCATCGGGCGTCCCTCGGCGCGTCGGTACGCACCGTGGCGGTGAAGTGATCGCGCCCCCGATGCGCGTCAATCCGCAGCTCCCACAGCCCCGCGCGCCTGAGCGGCAGCTTTGCTGCGTAGGTCCCGGCGGTCCGCTCCGGCAGCGCACCCTCCACGCGGCGCGCGCCCTCGAGATTGTGGATCGCCGTCACGCGCACGCGCGCCCCGCCGAGCGGCGCGCCGTCGGCGTCGGCGAGGCGCACCGCCACCTCGGCCCCCGTGGAGTCCGGCGCGCGGAGCTCGCCCGTGGCGGTCCACCCGAGCGCCGCGCTCACCGAGTCGCGCGCGCGCTGCGCGTCCCACGCGACCGCCTTCCGGTAGTAGTCGGGCTCGATCGCCATCGAGGCGTCGTGCGTGGCCGCGTAGAAGAGGATCCCCTGGCCGGCGGCGGTGGCGACGAGGAGGGCGGCCACGATCCAGGGCCAGTACCATCCCTTCTTCATTTCGCCCGCTCCTCGCGCTTCTCCCGCTCCTCGCGCTCCTCGCGCTCCTCGCGCGCGTCCGGGCCGCGCAGACGCCAGCGATACTCCTCCGTGAAGCCCGCGCCGTCGGAGACGCGGAAGCGCACGTCCCGCTCGTGGTCGCGAAACGCCGACGGCGGGAGGATCACGAACAGGCTCGTCGTGGCGGTGCGTCCGCTCCGGACGGCGAGCGGGAGCTCGGGCGCCAGCACGCGCGCCGGCCCGGCGCCGAGCAGCTCGACGGTGTAGCGGCGCTCGCCGCGCGCGCGGTTGGTGATCTTCACGCGCACCTGGTTCACGACGGAACCGTCGGGCTCGAGCGTGAACGGCTCCCCGATCGCGCCGAGGAGCGTCACGTCCGCCCCGGGCTGCGTGCCGAGCACGGCGACGAAGCTCCCGAAGCAGACGAGGAACGCGAGCGGATAGAGCACCGTGCGCGGCCTGAGCAGACGGCGCGCGCGCCCGGCGAGCGCCTCCCGCGAGGTGTAGCGGATGAGCCCGGGCGGCTTGCCGAGCTTCGCCATCACCGCGTCGCACGCGTCGGCGCACTGCGTGCAATGGATGCACTCCATCTGGAGCCCGGAGCGGATGTCAATCCCCGTGGGGCAGGTGAGCACGCACGCGCCGCAATCCACGCAATCGCCGAGCCCGGGGACCTCGGCCCGGTGCGGGCGGTGGCCGCGCGGTTCGCCGCGCTTCGGGTCGTAGGCGATGATGAGCGACTGCTCGTCGAGCAGCACCGACTGCCACCGGCCGTACGGGCAGGCGACGATGCACGTCTGCTCGCGGAACCAGGCGAAATCGAGGAGGACGAGCGCGCTCGTCACCGCCATCACGAGGAAGGGAACGGGGTGCTCGTAGGGCGACTGCCTGACCCAGCGCGCGAGCGCCTCGGTTCCGACGAAATAGGCGAGGAAGGTGTGCGCGAGCACGAGCGCGAGCACGACGCTGATCGCGTGCGTGACGAGCCGACGCGGATGGAAGTGCCGCCGCTGCTCGTCGAGCAGCCGCGACCGGTTCCACCCGCCCTCGACGAGCCGCTCGATGGGCCGGAAGAGGTACTCCATGTACACGGTCTGCGGGCACGCCCAGCCGCACCAGACACGGCCGAAGAGCGCCGTGAGGAGGAAGATCCCGATCAGGATGCTCAGGCCGAGGAGCATCAGGAGGAGCGTGTCGGTCGGGAGGAAGGTGGTGCCGAAGAACGTGAACTCGCGCCGTGGCACATCGAGCAGCATCAGCGGCTTCCCGCGAAGGCGGAAGAGCGGGATCGCGAGAAAGAGCACCATGAGGCCGTACGCGACGGCCCGGCGGTGCCGGAAGTAGCGGCCCACCGCCGGCTTCGGCCGGATCCAGCGGCGGGAGCCGTCGGCGTTGAGCGTCGCCAGGACGCGACCGGCGGCCGCGGGCGCGGTCATCCGCCCTTCGGTTTCGTCGCGGCGCCGCCGTCCGCCGGCGTGCCGTCCGGCTTCACGGCCACGCCCTCGGACGCCTTGGGGTTCGGCGGGCGCGCGCCGCGCAGCGACCGCACGAACGCGGTGAGCGCGCCGACCTCGTCCGGCTTCAGCAGCCGGCCCCACGGCGGCATCCCCTTCGCGAGCACCCCGTTCCAGATCGTGTTCCGCACCTCGAGCGGCGTGCCGCCGTGGAGCCAGAAGTCGTCCGTGAGGTTCGGCCCGATGAGCCCGCCGCCGTCGGCACGGTGGCACGCGGCGCAGTTCGCCGCGAAGAGCGTCTTCCCGCGCGCGACCTCCGCGGGGTCGGCGACGATCGCGGCCATCCGTTCGGCCGTGAGCGTCGGGGCGCCGCCGCCCTCTTCCGGGTGCCGCGCGCGATAGGCGGCCATCTCCTTCTCGTACATCTGTTCCTTCTTCGCGCCGTGGCCCGCGTCGCCGGGTGCGAGATAGTAGATCGGAGCGAAGAGGATCGTGGCGATGAAAAGGAGCACCCACCAGCGTGGCAGCGGGTTGTCGTACTCCCGGATTCCGTCGTACTCGTGGTCCGTCATCAGACGGTCGTCACCGGGGTGTGTCATGGGGCGTCACCTCGCGGATCCTCACGCGCGGGTGGGGGCGTCGGCGTGCCGTCGTCGAGCGGCATCCACCTCGCGCGCTCGTCGTGGGCGGCGCGCGCGGGCGTGAGGATCCTGATGAGGAGGAGGAGGAAGGCGAAGAAGAACAGGACGAGCGCGACGATCGCGTAGTCGGCGAGGCCGGCGGCGCCCACCGCGTCGGAGAGCCGGAGCATGTCACTTCCCCCCGGGGGAGGCGGGAGGCGGCTTCGTCGCGCGCGCGACCCCCGTGGGCCGCGCGAGGTCGGTGCCGAGCCGCTCGAGGTACGCGACAAGCGCCGTGATCTCGCGGTCGGCGAGGCCGGCGGGACCGCCGGCCTTCTCGATGTCGGTGGCGAGCGTGGCGGCCTGCGCGCGCGCGAGCGCACTCGCGCGCCGCACCGCGTCCCCATAGGGCACGCCGAGCATCGCCATCGCGTCCACGCGCTTCTGGATGCCGTCGAAGTCGAGCAGGTTCGTCTCGAGCTGCGGGTACGGCGGCATGATGGACTTCGGCGCGATTGCGCGCGGGTCGGCCATGTGCCGCACGTGCCAGAGCGGCGGGTACTTGCCGCCCGCGCGCGCGAGGTCGGGGCCGATGCGCCGCGAGCCCCACAGGAATGGATGCTCGTACACCGACTCGCCCGGCTTCGAATACTCCCCGTAGCGTTCCGTCTCGTGACGGAACGGGCGGATCATCTGCGAGTGGCAGTTGAAGCACCCTTCGCGGATGTAGAGGTCGCGGCCTGCGAGCTCGAGCGGAGTGAGCGGCCTCACGCTCGCGATCGTCGGCACGTTCGAGCGGATGAGGAAGGTGGGGAGGATCTCGAAGAGCGACGCGACGATCACGGCCACCGCGACGAGCACGGTGAAGGTGAGCGGGAGGCGCTCCCAGGTGCGGTGCCAGACCATGCCGGTGAAGCGTGCCCAGGCGCCGGCCGGCGCCGCCACGGGCTCCGGCGCGGGCCGCGGCGCCTCGGCGAGCCGCGGGGCCTGAATCACCGGCACGGCATACTGCGCGGGGCGCCGGCGCCACGTCATCACGACGTTGTACAGGAAGAGCACCGCGCCGACGATGAAGAGCGTCCCGCCCGCCACGCGCACCCAGTACATCGGCAGGAGCCGCATCGTCGTCTCGACGAAGTCGGGATACTGCAGGCGCCCCGTCTCGTCGAAGGCGCGCCACATCAGCCCCTGCGTGATGCCGGCGCTGTAGATCGCCGTGACGTACAGCAGGATGCCGAAACTCGCGATCCAGAAGTGCGTCTCCGCGAGCCGCTTGCTGTACAGCGGCGTCTGGAAGAGCCGCGGCGCCAGCCAGTACACCATCCCGAAGGTGAGGAACCCGTTCCACCCGAGCGCCCCGGTGTGGACGTGGGCGATCACCCAGTCGGTGTAGTGCGCCAGCGAGTTCACCGACTTGATCGCGAGCATCGGCCCCTCGAACGTGCTCATGCCGTACGCGGTGACCGCGACGACGAAGAACTTGAGCACCGGCTCGTCCACCACCTTGTGCCACGCGCCGCGCAGCGTGAGCAGCCCGTTGATCATCCCGCCCCAGGAGGGCGCGAGGAGCATCAGCGAAAAGAGCATGCCGAGCGTCGAGGCCCAGTCGGGGAGCGCGGTGTAGTGCAGATGGTGCGGGCCGGCCCAGATGTAGATGAAGATCAGCGTCCAGAAGTGCAGGATGGACAGCTTGTAGCTGAACACCGGCCGCTCCGCCGCCTTCGGCAGGAAGTAGTACATCAGGCCGAGGAAGGGCGTCGTGAGGAAGAACGCCACCGCGTTGTGGCCGTACCACCACTGCATGAACGCGTCCTGCACGCCCGCGTAGATCGAGTAGCTCTTCAGCGGCCCCGCCGGCACCGCGAGGTTGTTGAAGATGTGCAGAATCGCGACCGTCACGATGCTCGCGATGTAGAACCAGAGCGCCACGTAGAGATGGCGCTCCCGCCGCGTCGCCAGCGTGCCGAAGAAGTTCACGGCGAACACCACCCACACGACGGCGATCGCGACGTCAATCGGCCACTCGAGCTCGGCGTACTCCTTGGCCTGCGTGAACCCGAGCGGGAGCGTGAGCACGGCGGCGACGATGATCGCCTGCCAGCCCCAGAAGTGGATCCGGCTCAGCGCGTCGGAGAACATCCGCGTCTTGAGCAGCCGCTGCGCGGACCAGTAGGCGCCCGTGAAGAACGCGTTCCCCGCGAACGCGAAGATCACCGCGTTCGTGTGAAGCGGCCGGAGCCGGCCGAAGGCCAGGAGCGGCCCGGCGTTGAACGCGGGGTTCGCGAGCTCGAGCGCGACGACGAGCCCGACCAGAAACCCGACGAGACCCCAGATGACCGTGGCGAAGAGGAACTTCCGTACGATGTCGTCGTCGTACGTGAACGACTCCACGCGCGCATTCATGTGAGGGGCGACTCCACGTGGGGGAATCAGGCAATCAACCGCCTCAACCGGTTACGAACAATCGGCGTCCACCCGAAACGCCGGTAGGGGAATCGCCTACGGCTCGCCCGCGGGCCCCGCGCGCAGCGCGTTGAGGATGACCGCGACGTCAATGGCCTCCTGCACGAGCGCGCCGATCGTCGGCGGAATGTGGCCGAGCGCGGCGGCGACCATCGCAATGCTGGAGAGACCGAGGCCCGCGAGGATGCTCTGCTTCGCGATGAATGTCGCGCGGCGGCCGATGCGGATGGCGGTCGTCACGCGTGTCACGTCGTCGGCGAGGAGCACGATGCCGGCGGACTCGGCGGTGATTCCGCCGCCGTGCGCGGCGAGCGCGATCCCCACGGTCGCGGCCGAGAGCGCCGGCGCGTCGTTCGTGCCGTCGCCGGTCATCAGGACGCGGTGTCCTTCGGCCAGCAGCCCCTTCACGACCTGCACCTTGTCCGCGGGCAGCAGGTCGCCCCTCGCCTCGGTGATGCCGAGGTCGCGGGCGAGCGCGGCGACGTTCTGCTCGTGGTCGCCCGAGAGGAGCAGCGTGCGCGAGACGCCGAGCGCCTTGAGCTCGGCGAAGAAGGCGGGGAGCCCGTCACGCGTGCGGTCCGCGTACGCGATGACGCCGGCGGCCGTGCCGTCCACCGCCACGTACGCGCGCAGGCCGCGGCCGCTCTCGCGCAGCTCGATGAGCGCGGCCGACGCGGTCGGCTGCTGCGCGGCGACGTACGAGAGCGTACCCACCGAGACGCGGCGGCCGGCGGCGGTGCCGGTGACGCCGTTCCCGGGTGTCTCCACCACGGATTGCGCCGCGGGCACGGCGATGCCGAGCGACTCCGCCGCGTCCACCGTGGTTATCGCCAGGAGGTGTCCCGAGTGGTGCTCGACGGCGGCGGCGAGCGCGAGCAGCGTGCGTTCGTCGAACGGCGCGAGCGGCAGGACGTGGGAGACCTCGGGATAGCCGATGGTGAGCGTCCCGGTCTTGTCGAAGACCGCCGCGTCCACCGCGCCGATCTGCTCCAGTGCGCCGCCCGTGCGCACCACGATCTGGTGGCGCGCCGCGCGGTTGATGCCGCCGACGATCGCGACGGGCGTGGCGAGAATCAGCGGGCAGGGCGTCGCGACCACGAGCACCGCCAGCACGCGCAGCGGGTCGCCTGCGGCGAGCCACGCGATGCCGCACGCGGCGAGCGTCACCGGCGTGAACCAGACGGCGTAGCGGTCGGCGAGCCGCTGGATCGGCGACTTCTCCGCCTGCGCCGTCCGCACCAGCTCGACGATCTTCGCGTAGAGACTCTCCCGCGAGGGCGCCGTCACGCGCAGCCGGAAGGCGCTCTCGACGTTCACGGCGCCGCTCCGCACGATCGAGCCCTCGATCACGTGCTGGGGCGACGGCTCGCCCGTGAGGCGCGCGACCTCGACGTGCGAGTTCCCCTCGATGAGGATCCCGTCGCACGGCACCATCTCGCCGGGCCGCACGAGGAGAATGTCGCCGATGACGACCGCCTCGGCGGCCACGTCCTCCGTGGCGTCCCCGCGTGCGCGATGGGCGAGGCGCGGCGCGGCGGCCTCCAGCTCGCGCACGGCCTCCGACGCCCGCCCCTCCGCATAGCGCTCGAGCATCTCGCCGCCCGTCTGCATGATCACGATGACCAGTCCGGCGATGGGCTGCCGCAGCGCGATCGCGGTCACGATCGCGAGCATCGCCACCACGTCGGCGGCGAAGTGCCCGCGGAGGATCCCGCGAAACGTGCGCCAGGCGACGGGCAGGCCCGTGAGCACGAGCGCCGCGAACCAGAACCAGTGCGCCCACGCGGGCTGCTCGAGCGCGACGAGCGCCCCGGCGGCAAGGGCCGAGGTCGCCGCGAGCGGCAACCGCGCGGCCGGTGACGCGAGCATCGAAACGAACCACGCCCCTCGGCCGGGGCCGGAGGGGCGCGCGACGGACGGACGGGAGACGGACAAGCAGCCTATTGCGACGGGCTCGCCGCGGGCCTGGCGCCTTCCTTCCCGGCGTAGTGCCGGTTCGTCAGATACACGATGGTGCTGAGCACGATGGCCAGCGCGATGACCCCGAGGATGAGGCCCGTGAAGGCCGCCTTGCGGTCGGAGGCGTGGTGCGATTCGGACATGGAGGTTCCTGGGGAGGGGCGCCGGCCGCCGGCTTATGCGACGCGCACCGTGGTCATGGAGTCGTTCTGCTTGAGCTTCTGCATCACGTCGAGCCCGGCAGTGATCCTGCCGAACACGGTGTGCACGCCGTTCAGGTGCCGCGAGTTCCGCTCGCTCAGCACCAGGAAGAACTGGCTGCCGCCGGTGTCCTTGCCGGCGTGCGCCATCGAGAGCGAGCCGACTTCGTGCGTGCGCGGGTTTCCCGCCGTCTCGCACTTGATGGTCCACCCGGGGCCGCCGGTGCCGATGCGCGGATGCCCGGCGGGGAGATCGCGCGAGAGCGGGTCGCCACCCTGCACGACGAAGTCGGGAATCACGCGGTGGAACCTGACCCCGTCGTAGAACCCCGAGTTGGCGAGCTTCTCGAAGTTCGCCACCGTGCCCGGGGCATCCTTGTCGTAGAGCTCGGCGGTGATCGTGCCGAGGTTGGTTTCGAAGGTGGCGGTCTTGGGCATGGGAAAAGGCAACGGCGAGTAGACGGTAGACCGTCGACGGTGGACGGTGGACGGTTGGCGGTAGGCGGCAGACGGTTGGCGGTCAGGCGCAAAAGTAAACGGTCTACCGTCTACCGTCTACCGTGTACTCGCTGTTGAAGTTAGCCCGGCAGCATCGCCGCCGGGCAGATGTCGGCGAGCACGCATTCCCCGCACTTTGGCTTTCGCGCGTCGCAGGTCCGGCGCCCGTGCCAGATGAGGAGGTGCGCGAGCAGCGCCCACGAGTCGCGCGGGAAGAGCGGCATCAGCGCCCGCTCGATCTTCACGGGGTCGGTCTGGCGCGTGAAGCCCATCCGCTTCGCGAGCCGCGCGACGTGCGTGTCCACGACGATCCCATCGTTGATGCCGAAGGCCGTGCCGAGGATCACGTTCGCGGTCTTGCGGCCGATGCCCGGGAGCGCGACCAGCTCGTCCATCGACCGCGGCACCTGCGCGTCGTGGCGCTCGACGAGCGCGCGCGCCATCCCGACGATGCTCTTCGCCTTGTTCCGGAAGAAGCCGGTGCTCTTGATGATCGTCTCGAGCGCGCGCGGATCGGCGCCGGCGAGCGCGCGGGCATCGGGATACCGCGCGAAGACCCCGGGCGTGACCAGGTTCACGCGCTTGTCGGTGCACTGTGCGCTCAGGATGGTCGCGACGGCCAGCTCGAGCGGGTCGTGGTGCTCGAGCGCACAGTGCGCGTCCGGGTACGTGGCGAGGAGCCGGCGCTGAATCTCGAGCGCGTGCGCCCGCAGCGCGTCGCCCGCGAGCGGCTTCCGGCGTCCCCCGCGCTGCTCGTGGCTGGGTGGCTCCCGGTTGGCGCCCCGCGAGCGGCGGGGCCTAGTCCTCGATGCCGGCATACGTGGAGAGCCGGTCAATGAGCGAGTGGAGCTGCTTCTCGGTGAGGTCGATCTCCTGCGCCGCGCCCTCGACGTCGAGCAGGCCGGCGCGCATCGAGATCGCGACCTGGTTGAGGTAGCGGATCTTCGCGAGAATCTCGTCGGTCGCCTTGCGCAGCCCGTGGAAGCGGCGCTTCTCCGAGAGCGCGCGCCGGTGCCGTTTGACGAGTTCCTCCGGCGTCAGCCGCCGGGCGAGTGCGAGTACCTCCTCCTTCGTGCGCCCCGGCAGCCCGCCGCGGTCGGGGAGGCCGAGGTCGTCCCACGATTCGTCGGCAAACCAGAGCCGGCCGACGTACTCCACGCCGTCGAAGCCGACGCGGCACGATACGTTGTACCGGCGTCCGTCGCTCTCGATCGTCGCGATGTGCGGCTGCGTGATCTCGTCGTACGTGGACATGGTTCTGGGTGCGGCGTGCGAAGTGCGGAGAGCGGCGGAACGGCGAACGGCGGTACGGCGAATGGCGGTACGGCGAACGGCGGAACGGCGAGCGGCGGTGCGGCGAACAGCGGTACGGCGAACGGCGGTACGGCGAACAGCGGTACGGCGAACAGCGGTGCGGCAAGCTACCTGGCGGCGCCGGTGCGGAGAAACGGCCGGAGCGCCGCGAAGAGCGCGGTACGCTGTTCAACATACGGCACGTGCCCGCACGCATCCAGCGGCACGAACCGGGCGCCCAGCAGCCGGGCGGCCTCCTCCGACGAGGCGATCGGGATGGGGTCCTGCCGGCCGTGCACGATCAGGGTGGGGCAGCGGACGGCGCCCAGCTCGGGAAACAGGTCGGTTCCCCGGAGACTCTCCCACGTGGAGCGCTGGACGCGCGCGACGACCCGGAACGGGGTCAGGCCGGCGGCGCGGCGCGGATCGGCGAAGTATCCCGCGACGCTCAGCTCGAACGCGCGCCGCCGGTGGGCGGCCGGGTCCGCCTCGCGGAGCCCGGAGGCGGCCAGCGCCGCGCGCTCGCGTTCGACGTCGGGGCTCCGCTGTCGTCGCGCGAACTCGGCCTCGAACGCCGATCGGAACGCGCGCGAGAGCGGCGCCGGGTCCACGAGCGCGAGGCGTGCCGGCGGCGGCGCGACGCGCGCGCGCGCCGCCTCGACCGCGTAGAGGAGCGCGAGCAGACCGCCCCACGAGTAGCCGACGATGACGAGCGGATCGAGCGCCAGTTCCCTGGCGACGCGCTCGAGATCGCGGACGTGCGTGTGCCAGGTGACGGTCTCACGGGCGTCGCTCTTCGAGCGGCCGCCGCCGCGCTGGTCGTAGAAGACGAGTTCGAACTCGTCGGCCAGGTCGAGGAACTGCGGCAGCAGGTAGTCGTGGTGCGCGCCCGGCCCGCCGTGCAGCACGAGGAGCCGCGGCGCGCCCGGGCGCCCGTAGGCGCACCAGTAGAGCGGGACCGCGGTCGTAAGCGTGAGGCCGCTCGCGCGCGGCGCGGGAATCGGGGCCGTCGCCACGAAGTCACCCGCCGCCCGTCGCCCCGCATCACTCACGGCGCATCGCGACCGCGTCACGCATCGTCCATCGCCCTCGACGGTACCGCGTTCCGCTTGTGCGGAGGCGTTCTGGAGCGCTTATGTTACGCGCACGATTCGAACGGCACCAGCCGCACGCCGCTCCGCGAGCGGCGACGTCGCCCGCATGGACAATTCCCTCACTCTCGCCCGCCACTTCGCGCGCCTCGTCTGGCTGATGATCCACGAAAGCCAGGCGATTGACGGCCAGAAGGTCGCCCTTCGCGCGGTCGTCTTCGTCTCGAAGGAGGCCTCGGTCCGCCTCGGCAACAAGGAAGGGCGCCTCGCGGTCAACGGGCTGGTGATGCCGCAGGCGCTTGCGGGCGTGCAGGAGTTGGCGCAGCGGCTCTCCTCGCACGCGATCGAGGAGATCGTCCTGGACCAGGGTGCGGTGCCGGCGGAGCTGCTGGGGCTCGCCCGGCTGCTGGCCATCGAGTCCGGCACGTCGAGCGACGCGGCCGACTTCTCGCGGCGCCTGGCGGAACTCCCCGGCAAGACGGTGCGGCTCCGGTTCGTCGAGGCGAAGGCGGAGGCGCCGGCGCGCACGAGCGGCGAGAAGACGCAAGCCGAGACCGGACCGGTCGGCGCCGACCAGCGCGCGCGGTTCCTGTTCACGAAGCTCTCCGAGGCCGCGACGCCCTTCGCGGTCGCCGGCGTGCTCGACGAGATCGCGTTCGTGGCGGAGCAGGCGACGCGCGAGGGCCGCACGACCGACGCGGCCGACATCTTCGCGACGCTCCTCGACCGCGAAGCCGCGGTCGCCGACCCGGAGATCCGGCGCGGCTTCGCCATGACCGCGCGGCGGCTCACCAAGCCGACCATCCTGCGCGCGATCGCCTACCACTTGACGGCCGAGCCCGCGCGCGCCGCGCAGACGGAGCGCATCCTGCGGCGCTGCGGACAGGACGGCGTGGACGCGGTCGTGGATCTCTTCGCCAGCGCGGGGTCGGGGCCGCAACGCCGCGCGTATCGCGACGTGCTCTTCCAGCTTCCGGCGGTGCGACAGTCGCTCGTCCAGATGCTCGCCGACCCGCGGTGGTACGTGGTGCGGCAGGCCGCCGACCTGCTCGGCGAGCTGGGCCCGCAGGAGGCGGAGCGCGCGCTGGCCGACCTCCTGCGCCACCCGGACGAGCGCGTGCGGCGCGCGGCGACGCGCGCGCTCGCGCGAACCGAGACGCCGTTCACGATTGACGCGCTCGCACGCGCGCTCGGCGACGACGCCGTCCCGGTGCGACTCGAGGCCATCGCCGGGCTCATCGCCCGCAAGAGCACACGCGCGGGCTCCACCCTCGCCGCCGCGGTGGACAAGGAGACCGAGGCGGAGGTCCAGTTCGCGCTGCTCGCCGCGCTCGGCCGGATCGCGAGCCCGGAGGCCGTGCAGAAGCTGACGGCCGCGGCCGCCGCGACCAGCGGGTTCTTCAAGGCCAGGAAGAACAGTGCGCTCCGCGTCGCCGCGGTCGCCGCGCTGGGCGAGGCCCGCACGCCCGGCGCCCTCGCCGCGCTGCAGGCGCTCGTCAACGACCGCGAGAAGGAGGTGCGCGACGCCGCCGTGCGCACGCTGATGTCGGAGAAAGGAAGCGCCGCCTGAAGCGGTCCCGGGCGCGGCCGCGCCCGGCCGCGCCCGGGACCGCTTCAGGGCGCGCTCAGCCGGCCGCCTTCGGGCGGCCGCGCGCCATCACTTCGCTTCGTACACCGGCCGGCCGCCCACCCACGTCGAGAGGACGCGCGTGCGCAGGACGACCTCCGCCGGCACGCGCATGATGTCCTGGTCGAGCACGACGAAATCGGCGTACTTCCCCGGCGCGAGCGAGCCCAGCTCCCGCTCCTGAAACGCCGCGTACGCCGGCCAGATCGTCATCGAACGGAGCGCCTCGTCGCGCGTCATCCGCTGCTCGGCATACCAGCCGCCCGGCGGATAGTTGTCCGCGTCCTGCCGCGAGATGGCGGCGTGGAACGAGATCAGTGGATTCACCTTCTCGACGGGGAAGTCGCTCCCGTTGGGAATCACGACGCCGGCGTCGAGCAGCGACCGCCAGGCGTAGGCGCCGAGGAGCCGCTCACCGCCCAGGCGCGAACCGGCCCAGTACATGTCGCTCGTCTGGTGGCTGGCCTGCATCGAGGGAATCACGCCGAGTTGCGCGAAGCGCGGGAGGTCGGCGTAGTTGACGATCTGGGCGTGCTCGACGCGGAATCGGTGGTCCGCAGTGGGCACCGCGGCGAGCGCGGCCTCGTACGCGTCGAGCGCCACGCGGTTGGCGCGATCGCCGATGGCGTGCGTGTTCACCTGGAAGCCGGCTCGGAGAGCCTTCGTCGCGACCTCCTGGATGTAGGCGGCGTCGGTCGTCGCGAGACCGCTGTTCTTCGGGTCGTCGCTGTAGGGCTCGAGCAGCAGGGCCCCGCGCGAGCCGAGCGCGCCGTCGGCCACGAGCTTGATGCTGCGAATCCAGAGCGTACCGCCGTAGAGCCCGCTCTGCGGGCCGCGCGCGAACCAGCGATCGAGTCCGGCGAGCGCGTCGCCGCGCCCCGCGGCGATCATCACGTACATCCGGAAGTTGAGCTGTCCCGCCCGGCCCAGCTCCTCGTAGAGCTCGATCGCCTGCGCGCTCGAGCCGGCGTCGTGCGCGCCGGTGAGCCCCCAGCGCTGCGCCTCCGTGATGGCCGCCGTCAGCCGCGCTTTGAGCTGATCGCGCGATTCCGGAGGGATCGCGCGGCGCACGAGCCCCTGCGCGTTGTCCACGAAGACGCCCGTGGGGCTTCCGTCGGCCGCGCGCTCGATGCGTCCGCCCGACGGATCCGTCGCGGTTGCGGAGATGCGCGCGGCGTCCATCGCCGCCTTGTTCGCGAGTCCGGCGTGGCCATCCACCCGCGTGAGGTAGACGGGATGGTTCGGCACCGCCTGCGTGAGCTTGTCGTGCGTGGGGAACCGACGGTCGCCCCAGCGATTCTGGTCCCAGCCGCGGCCAAGGATCCACTGGCCCGCCGGCACGGACCTCGCCTGCGCGGCGACCCGCGCGACGATCTCGTCGTAGCTCGACGCGCCGGTCAGGTCCACGTTCGCGAGCGAGGCGCCGAGGTTGGCGACGTGGCCGTGCGCATCCACCATCCCCGGGATCACGGTGCGGCCGCCGAGATCGAGCACGCGACTCTGCGAGCCGCGCAGCGCGAGCGCCCCGCGCGCGTCGCCGATGAACGCGATCCGGCCGCCGCGCACGGCGAAGGCCTCCACCACGGGGCGGGCGTCGTCCACGGTGTAGACGCGGGCGTTGGTGACGATGAGGTTCGCCGGCGCCTGCTGCGCGACGGCGACTGAACCGGCGAACAACGTGAACAGCATCGAGTAGCGCATCAGCTTTCCCCCTCTGGAACGACGTGCTCGCCGGTCGCCGGCGTCACGGGACGCAGGTCCCGCACGAACGCGATCGCGGTCACGTGCAGCGCGATGTCGCCGAGCGCGCGCCCCTCCGGCAGGAGGGTGGCCTTCGAGAGCCCGATGAAGCGCTGCGACGCGGCCACGATGTCGCTCAGCCGCTGCTGCAGCGCCGCGTGCAGGAACCCCTGCAGCATCTTGCCGCCCACCAGGACGATCTCGACGCCGCGCTCGACCGTCCCCGCCGCCGCGGCGCCCGTGACGTGCACGTTCTGGTCGGGCGCGGACGCGATGACCACGTGGTCCGCCTGGAGGATCATGTGTCCGGGATACTCGTCGCCCTTGGCCCGCCGCGCGCGCGTCAGGTTCATCCAGCCGCCGCGGCGGCTGTTGAGAAAGAGCACCAGCGACTGGTCCTCACCGATCTGCACCTGCCCCTCGATGACGAGGCCGTCGCGCATCACGAGCTGGAGCCGCCGCGGCTGCGCGGGCTTGAGGCGGCTGCTGAGCGTGGGAGAAGTCATGCGGCGCGGCGTCTCGCGATGCGGTGGAATGGAATGGCGCGGAGAACGGCGTTCACCGGATCACGCCGCCTCGAGCTTCCGCTTCGCCAGCCGGTACAACACGGCCGCGAGCAGCAGGAACATCGCCAGCGAAAGCAGGTCGTTCTGCGCGAGCGCGGGCCACCACCGCGCGCCGAAGTCGCCCGTCGCCGCGGCCCCGGCGGCCAGCGTCTCCGTGGCGCGCCGCGCGTCGAGCGGCGTCACGATCAGCAACCCCGCGACCGCTCCGCCCGCGATGAGGCCGGAGCTGGCGAGCGCGCCGCTCGAGACCTCGCCCTCGCCGCCCGCGCGCTCGGAGCGGCGGTCCACCAGCCACCGGATGAGCCCGCCGAAGAAGATGGGCGCCGTGGTGGCGAGCGGCAGGTACGCGCCCACCGCGAAACTCAGGCTGCGCACCCCCAGCAGCTCCACGACGCACACGATGAACACGCCGAACAGCACCAGCCCCCAGGGCAGATTCTGGTTCAGGATGCCGTTGACCACGGTGCTCATCAGCACGGCCTGCGGCGCGGGAAAGTTCGCCGAGCCCACGCCCGGCGACTCCCGGAACGCGATGCGGTTCGCGTCGGACTGATAATAGTAGCGGCCGTCCGGAATGGTCTTCGAGCCGATCACGTTGAGGAGACGGTAGCTCGTCCCCTCGTGCTCCACGCGGCCCACGTCCTTCATCTCGGCCGTCATCGTCACGTTCTCGTACGGCTGCGGGTCCACCCGCGTGTAGGCCTTGTTCAGGTACATCAGCGTGTAGCCGATCACCATCGTGGAGACCACCACCCCGATGACCAGCGAAAGCTGCTGCCGCCACGGCGTGGCGCCGACCAGGTAGCCGGTCTTGAGGTCCTGGCTCGTGGCGCCGGCGTTGGCCGCCGCGATGCAGACCACGCCGCCGATGGACATGGCCACGGCCGCCCACGCACCGCCCTTCCACCCGATGGCGACGAAGATCAGGCAGGTGGCCATCAGTGTCGCGATGGTCATCCCGCTGATCGGGTTGGCGCTCGACCCGATGATGCCGACGATGCGGCTGGAGACGGTGACGAAGAGGAACCCGAACACGACGATCAGCACCGCCGCGACGAGGTTCGCGAGCCAGTAGCCCGGATTGATGTTGACCGAGAGCAGTACCCAGAGCGCGACCACGAGAACGAACGAACCGCCCACGACGATGGCCGTGGAGAGATCGTCCTCGGTGCGCGGCCGGCGCGCGGCAGTCGGGCCGCCGCCCGCGCGGAAGTCCTTCATCCCCGCCCGCAGCGAGTCAAGAATGGTCGGCAGGGAGCGCAACAGCGTGATGAGCCCGGCCGTCGTGACGGCCCCGGCGCCGATCGGCCGGATGTACGCGCTCCAGATCTGGGGGGGCGCCAGCTCCGCGATCGGGGCGGTCGCGGGGAAGATCGCCCCGGGGATCTGCGCCCCGAAGAACTTGATGAGCGGGATCAGCACCAGCCAGCTCAGCACGCCGCCCGCGAAGATCGTGCCGGCGATGCGCGGCCCGATGATGTAGCCCACGCCCAGATACTCGGGTGTCGTCGTGCCCGCCATGCGCGCGCCGGGATACCACGCGGGCTCGTACAACGGCTGTCCTTTCCAGAACTTCACGCCCTCGTGGAGGATCTTGTAGACCACCCCCAGGCCGAAGCCCGAGAACACGGTGCCGGCGAAGCGGCCGCCCTTCTCCCCGGCGATCAGCACGTCGGCGCAGGCGGTGCCCTCCGGGTAGAGGAGGTTCGCGTGCTCCTTCACGATCAGCGTGCGGCGCAGCGGGATCATGAACAGCACGCCCAGGATGCCGCCGGCCAGCGCGATGAGGAAGATGCGGCTGATGTCGAGGTTGAATCCGAGGAAGATCAGCGCCGGCAGCGTGAACACCACGCCCGCCGCGATGGACTCACCGGCCGAACCGGTGGTCTGCACGATGTTGTTCTCCAGGATCGTGCTGTCCATCCGCTTGAGGATCGTGATCGCGAGCACCGCGATGGGGATGGACGCGCTCACCGTGAGTCCCGCCCGGAGCGCGAGGTAGACGGTCACGGCGCCGAAGATGATGCCGAAGACCGAGCCGAACACGACGGACTTGACCGTCAGTTCGGGAATGTTCTGCTCGTCGGCGATGAAGGGCCTGAATGCCTGGCTCATCGGCTGTCCGTGAGCGGGAGGGTGGGAGATGGGCGCATCGGGACGGAGCAGTTCGCGACGGGGCTCCGACGGCCGCCTCGGTGCCCCGCCGCAATGCCGCTTAAGATGCCCCCCGCGACGGGAATATCAATCTGCCGTGGCCGGACGGGTAACCGTTCGACCACTGCCGGCCGTGACCCGTGAGCCGTCACCCGCGCGCCGTCACCCGCGCGCCGTCGTGGAGTCGCGCCTCACGGCCGGATCCGCTTGTAGTTCTCCACCATCGCCTTGTCCCGCACGAGCGCCGGCCCGCGCCTGGCCATCTCCCGCTCGATCTCCTCGATCGTGCGCGGCGCCGCCGCGGTGATCCGCTCGAACCCCGTCGCCGTCACGATGTAGTCGTCCTCGATCCGCACGCCGATGTTCGCGTACTTCCGGACCGCGGGCGCGATCTTCGCCTTGATCGCGGCGTTCCGCGGCGTGTCGGGGATGATGTCCACCGTGTTTGCGCGGACGTACAGCCCGGGCTCGATCGTGAATACGCTCCGCTCGGCGAGGCGGCCGTTCGGGCCGTCGGACTGGTCCGGATCGTGCACGTCGAGGCCGATCCCGTGCCCGAGTCCGTGCATGTAGAAGAGCTGGAGCTGCGGACAGCTGCGCGCCGCCGCCGCCGTGCCGCAGTCGAAGGTCGCGTCACTCGCCTCGATCAACCCCACCTTCGCGAGGCCGGCGCGCAGCACCGCGGTCGCCGAATCGCTCATCTGGCGGCGTGGATTCCCCGGCTTCACCTGCCGCTCCGCCGCCTGCTGTGCGTCGTACACGATCCGGTAGAGGTCCTTCTGCGCGTCGGAGAACTTTCCGCTCACCGGAACCGTGCGCGTGAGGTCGGCGGCATACCCGCCGTAGTACGCCGCCATGTCCATGTTCAGGACTTCGCCCGCGTGCATGAAGCGGTCGTCGCGGTTGTAATGCAGCGTCGTCGAGTTGGGGCCGGAGCCCACGATGGACCCGTACGCGGGCCCGTCCGCGCCGTGTTTCCGGAACACGTACTCGGCGAGCGACTGGATCTCGAACTCGTTCATCTCCGGGGCGATCGCGTGCAGCACCTCCGTGTGCGCCATCGCACTGATCCGGGCGGCGGTGCGAAGGAGGTCGAGTTCGGCCGCCGACTTCCGGCCGCGCTGCGCGGTCACCTGCTGATTGACGATCGTGACGGTCACGTCCGGGTGCGCCGCCTTGAGCGTCTCCACGAACTGGTCGTCCACGGTGAGCGGCGCCGCGCGCACCGCGCCGCCGCCCGCGCCGCCGCCCGCGCCGCCGCGCCCGCCGCCGCGGAAGCTGAAGTCGCCGACGGTGTAGAGCGCGCCACCGGTCGCGAGCAGCGAGTCGAGCATGCCGCGGAGCGTCGCCGCCTCGCGGCCCTCGAGGCCCAGCTTCGGCTGCACGCCTTCGACGCCGAGGCGTGCGCCCGTCCAGACCTCCTGCGACGGGTCGCGCGGCGGCACGAAGAGCATCCCGCGCTCCGTTTCCCCCCGGCGCACGATCACGAGCGCCGCGCCGGGCTCGAGGAAACCGGTCAGGTAGTTGAAGTGCTCGGCCTGCCAGAAGTTGAGGTAGTTCTCCCGCGGCTCGCGCGCGCCGAGCACGAGCAGCACGCCGTCGCCCGGCAGCGCGCGCGTGAGCGCCCCGCGGCGCCCGGCGTACTCGGCCGGCGGGATCTGCGCGGTCACGGGAGCGGCGACGACGAGCAGGGCGGCAAGGACGGATGCTCTCACGTGAACCTCGAGTTCGGGGGTGGCGCGCCGGCCGCTCTTCCCCGCGCCCGGCGGCGTGAATCATACTATGGACGGCGGATCAACGCCGCCGCCATCGCTCGCGTAGCACATCATCACGTTCGTCACGCGGACACTCGTCCGCGTGCACCGGTTCACTCGAGGCTCCGTCTCCCATGCGACCCCTCTCCCTCCCTCGCCGTGGCGCCGTTGCCCTGCTCGCCCTCGTCGTCCTCTGCGCCGCAGCCGCCGCGCCGGCCGCGGGGCAGGTCACCACGCCGAAGGAGTTCTTCGGCCACAACATCGGCGACGACTACTGGCTGCCGAACTACACGCAGTTCACGGGATTCTGGCAGCGGATCGCGCGCCAGTCGCCGCGCGCCCGCCTCGACACGATCGGACTCACGGCCGAGGGACGACCCCACCTCAGCATGATCGTGTCGTCGCCGGAGAACATCAGGAACCTCGCGAAGTACAAGGACATCGCGAAGAAACTCGCCTACGGCGAGATCACCGACGCCGAAGCGAGGCAGCTCTCGAGGGAAGGCAAGGCCGTCGTCTGGATTGACGGCGGACTGCACGCCACCGAAGTGCTCGGCGCCAACCAGCTGCTCGAGACGAACTACCAGTTTCTCACGATGAACGACCCGGAGACCCTCCGGATCCTGAACGACGTGATCATCGTGTTCGTGCACGCCAATCCCGACGGCATGGAGCTGGTCGCCAACTGGTACATGAAGGACGCCGATTCCACCCGGCGTGGATCGGGCGGGATCCCCCGTCTCTACCAGAAGTACATCGGCCACGACAACAACCGCGACTTCTACATCGCGAACCAGAACGAGAGCACGAACATGAACCGGTGGATGTACATCGAGTGGTATCCACAGATCATGTACAACCATCACCAGACGGGCCCGGCCGGCGCGGTGATGTTCGCGCCACCCTTCCGCGACCCGGCGAACTACTTCCTGCATCCTTCGATCATGACCGGGCTCGACCTGGTCGGCGCGGCGATGCACGGCCGGATGGTGGCCGAGCAGAAGCCGGGCGTGGTCAACCGCTCCATGTCCTCGTACTCGACGTGGTGGAACGGGGGACTCCGCACGATGGCGTACTTCCACAACATCATCGGCATCCTCACCGAGACCATCGGCAACCCGACGCCGATGACGACGCCGTTCATTCCCGAGCGGGCGCTGCGCTACGGCGACATGGTGCTCCCGCTCCCCCCGATGCAGGAGTGGCACTTCCGGCGGTCCATCGAGTACTCGGTCACGGCCAACCGGGCGATCCTCGACCTCGCGTCGCGCTACCGGGACTTCTTCCTCTACAACATCTACAAGATGGGCCGCGACCAGATCGCCTGGGGCTCCTCGGATAGCTGGGTGGTGACGCCCAAGGTGCTCGCCGACGTGCAGGAGAAGATCCGCGCCGAGGCGGCCACGGCGGGCGGCCGCGGCGGCCGCGGCGGTGACGTGCCGGCCGGTGGCGACGCGCCCGACGTCGGCGCGTTCGGCGGCCGCGGCGGCGGCGCGCCCGCCAAGTTCGCCGCGGAGTTCAAGCGGCCGGAGAATCGCCTGCCGCGCGCGTACATCCTGCCGTCGAATCAGCCCGACTTCCTCACCGCGCAGAAGTTCCTCGTCGCGCTGCAGAAGGCGGGGGTCATCGTGCACCGCGCCGGCGCGGCGTTCGCCGCGGGCGGCCGGCAGTACGCGGCCGGCTCGTACGTCGTGAAGACGGCGCAGGCGTTCCGGCCGCACGTGCTCGACATGTTCGAGCCGCAGGACCATCCGAACGACTTCCGGTATCCGGGCGCGCCGCCGACCCGTCCCTACGACAACGCGGGCTGGACGCTCGCGCTCCAGATGGGCGTGAAGTTCGACCGGATCCTCGACGGCTTCGACGCGCCGCTCACGCGTCTCGACCCGCTGAGGGATCGCATCAAGCCCGACCCGCGCACCGTCGCGTCCGGCGGCGCCGGATGGGTGATGTCGCCCAAGGTCAACGACTCGTTCCACGCGCTCGCCCGGCTGTGGAACGCCGGCGCCGAGGTCTACCGCCTCGACCGGACCGTGACGCTCGCGGGCCGTTCGTATCCCGCCGGCTCGTTCTACGTTCCGTCGAACGCGAGAAGCACGTCCGTCGTGCAGAAGTCCGCGGTTGACCTGGGTGTCACCTTCGAATCGGCGGTGGATCTGGCGTCGAGCGCGCAACGCGTCGCGCCCGTCCGCGTCGGACTCTGGGACCGCTACGGCGGCTCGATGCCGAGCGGCCACATTCGCTGGCTGCTCGAGCAGTTCGAAATGCCGTTCAAGGTCGTCTATCCCCAGGAGCTCGACGCGGGGAATCTCCGGGCGAAATTCGACGTCCTGATCTTCCCGGAGTCCTCGATTCCCGGCGCCGGCGGTGGGCGGGGCGGTCGTGGCGGGGGCGGCGGTGCCGGCGGCCGCGGCGGCGCCTCGCCCGAGGCGACCCCTGAGGAGTTCCGCGCGTGGCTCGGCAGCGTCACGCCGAACGTCACGATTCCCAGACTCAAGGAGTTCGTGCAGCAGGGCGGCCGGCTCATCGCCATCGGCCCCTCGTCAATGAACGCCGCTCTGGCGTTCGGATTCCCGGTGACGAACCATCTCGTCGAGCGCACCCCCACGGGCACCGCGGGCACGCCGCTGCCGAGCGAACGCTTCTACGTGCCGGGCTCCCTCCTCGAGGTCACCTATGACACGACGGCGGACGCCACGCTCGGCCAGGACGCGCGCGGCGTGGTGTTCTTCGACAACAGTCCGGTGATGCGTCTCGGGCCCGACGCGGCGCTCCGGGGGATCAAGCCGATCGCGTGGTTCGAGGGTGCACAGCCGCTCAAGAGCGGCTGGGCGTGGGGACAGAACTACCTCGACGGCGGCGTGGCGATGGCCGAGGCGAGGTACGGCCAGGGGACGCTCTACCTCTACGGTCCCGAGATCACGTTCCGCGCGCAGCCGCACGGCACGTTCAAGCTCCTGTTCAACGCCATCGTCGGCGGGCCGAGGGTGGAGCGCGTCATTCCCTGAGCGCGCGGCGCGCCGGCGCCTGCTCGTGATTGCAGGCCAGCGGTAAACCGAGGGGGCGGCTCGCGAGAGCCGCCCCGCTCTTTTCCGCGGGAATGTGTGACCCGCCGCACCGCCCGCGCGTTCGCTCGGGGCTAGCGTCCACACCCCGGCCAGCGCCCTCATGATGACCCCCGCCCGCAAGAGCTCCGTGCGCCGATTCCCCTCCCGGGAGTCGGCCGGCCGGCCGCTCGCGCCACAGGGACGCTGGTTCATCTGGTGTCCGGGCCCCCAGACGCAGGCGAAGATCGTCGCGCAGCTCCACGCCGGCGGCGCGGAGTACGACCTCGCCGAGGGCGACTGCATCATCTCGGACGTTGCGTGGGACGTGATGCGCGACCTCGTCATTCCGATTCGCCGCGTCCTGACGCATCGCGAGGCGGAGGATGTGCGCGCGCTCTTCAAGCCCGCGGGCGGCGAGCTGACGACCGCGGACTTCCCCAGGGTGCAGTCGTACACCGCCTTCTCGCTGGTGAGCCAGTCGTCGTGGCTCTCGGAGATGCTCGCCGAGCGGCGCTTCACGAGCGTGCTGCAGCCGATCGTCTGGGCGAACGAGCCGCGGCGCGTGTTCGCGCACGAGGCGCTGCTGCGCGGCGTGGCGAAGGACGAGGCGATCGTCTATCCGAACTACATCTTCGACGTGGCCCGCGGCTGCGGGATGCTCGTGCAGGTGGACCTCGCGGCGCGCCAGGCGGCGATTGACCGGATGGTGCTGGACGAAGTCGGCGAGACACTCTTCGTGAACCTCGCGCCGAGCGCGATCGAAGATCCGATCTCGAGCCTCGAGCGGACCGTGGCGATGATTGACGAGGCCCGCATCGCGCACCGTCGGATCGTGTTCGAGGTGGTCGAGAGCGACGAGGCGCACGACGTGCAGCAACTCAAGGGGCTGCTCCGCTTCTACCGCGACGCGGGCTTCCGCGTGGCGCTCGACGACGTGGGGGCGGGCTACTCGTCGCTCAACCTCCTGCACCAGCTGCGCCCCGATTTCGTGAAGCTCGACATGGACCTGATCCGCGGCGTGCACGCCGACGCCTACAAGGGGCTGGTCGCGCACAAGATCATCGAGATCGCGACCACGCTGGGAGTCGAGACGATCGCCGAGGGCGTGGAGACGGAGGAGGAGCTGGCGTGGGTGCAGACGCACGGCGCCACGTACGCGCAGGGGTACGGCATCGCGCGGCCGACGACGCCCACGCTCTCGGGGCGCACGCCGCTGGCGCTGGAGCGACTGGTGTCGTAGCGGCGCCGGGCGGGTAGTTTTCACGTTCGTGAAGCGCCTGGTGCTGTCGCTCGTCGTCCTCTCGTGCCTCGCCGTCGCCGCGGGGTATGGCGCCGCCTTCCTGCCGGGCCCGTCGCGGTCGTGGGCGCCCTGGTGCCTCGCGATCGGCACGCCGGGAATGCTGCTCTCGCTGATGGCGCTCGGGGCGCTCCGGCGCGGCCGGCTGCCGGGCGCGCTCGGCTGGACATTTGCCGCCACCTTCCTCTGGTGCGCCGCCGCCTTCGCCGTCTCGCTCGCGCTCCCGGCGCGGGAGGGGCCCGGCGGCCCGCTGCTGCTCGGCCTCCCCCTCCGCGCGGCGATCGTCGTCTACGGCGTCGGCCTCGTCCCCGTCCTCATCCTCCCGTTCGTCTGGGCGCTCGCCTTCGAGAGCCTGACGCTCGGCGAGGAGGACCTGCGCCGCGTTCGCGAGGCGCGCGAGGCGCGCGAGGCGCGTGAGGCGCGCGAGGCACGTGAGGCGCGCGAGGCACGTGAGGCGCTGGAGGCGCGCTCCGCGGCGGGTCGGGAGGCCCCCGAGAGCCGTGGGGGGGCGCCCGACTGATGCGTCCGCTCCTCCAAGCCTCGCTTCCGCCGCTCGCGCAGCCGGTGATCGTCGCGGTGGCGCTCGTCTATCTCGTCGTCGTCGCCGCGATCGCGACCTGGGCGGCGAGCCGCACCCGGACTGTCCGCGACTTCTTCGTCGCGGGGTCCGGCATCGGGCTCTGGACGCTCGCCATCGCCAAGATGGCGGCGACGCTCTCCGGGTTCTCGTTCGTCGGCGGCCCGGGGCTCGTCTACGCGATCGGGCTCGCCGGCGTCTTCATCATCCTTCCCGGCGCGCTGACCAACGCGCTCGGCGCGTGGGTGCTCGCGAAGAAGCTGCGCCTGCTCGGCGAGGTGCGGGGCCTGCTCACGATCCCGGGCGCGATCGGCGCGCGCTACCGCTCACCCGCGGCGCACGGGCTCTCCGCCGCCGCGATCCTCGTCGCGGTCGTCGGCTACGTGGCGACGAACCTGCTCGCCCTCGGCATCGTGATTGACGCCATCTTCGGCACGGGGCTCACCACGGGCATCTGGATCGGCATGGCGATCATCCTGACCTATACCGCGGCGGGCGGCATCCTGGCCGGCATCTACACCGATGTCTTGCACGGCGCCGTCATGGCCGTCGCCTCGCTGGCCGTCTTTGTCTTCGCGCTGCGGTCGGGCGGAGGCATGGACCACATCTCCCGCACGATCATGGACGCGGACCCGGCCTTTCTCGCGCCGTGGGGCGCCGCGGGGCCGATGACCGCGCTCTCCTTCTTCTTCGTGTTCAGCCTCGGCTCGCTCGGCCAGCCGCACGTGATCAGCAAGTTCTACATGCTGCGCGACCCGCGGCAGTTCAAGTGGTACCTCCTGCTGATGTCGCTGGCGCTCCTCGTCACGCAGCTCCTCTACTTCAGCATCCCGCTCGCGACGAAGGCGCTGGTGACGACGGGCGCGATGCCGCCGCTCGCGACGCCCGACCAGGCCACGCCGATGTTCCTGCTCCGCTTCACGCCGGTGTTCGTCGCGGGGCTCGTCTTCTCCGGGGTCGCCGCGGCGATCATGGCCACGGTGAACTCGTTCATGAACGTCGGCGCCGCGGCGCTCACGCACGACATCCCCGTGGCGATGGGGCGCCGGCTGAGGCACGAGCTGCAGTGGGGGCGCCTCTCGACGGTGCTCATCGCGGTCGTCGCCGCCGCCGTCGCCCAACTGTCCGGCACGCTCGTCGCCTTCCTCGGGATCTTCGGGTGGGGGCTCTTCGCCTCGACCATCGCGCCCGCGCTCGCCATCGGGCTCCACTGGACGGGCGCCACGCGCGCGGGCGCCATCGCCTCGATCGCCACGGGACTCGGCGTCACGCTCGTGGGCGAGTCGCTGGGCTACTTCCGGGTCTACACGCTGCCTACCGGCATCTCCGTGTCGGGGCTCTCGCTGGTGACCTCGTTCCTCGTCTTCTTCGGCGTGTCGTGGCTCACGCGCGCGCGCGCGGCGGCGGAGATTGACGCGGATATCCGGCTCGTGATGGAACTGTGACTGTCAGTGCTTTGCCGGCTTGAGCTCTCCCACCGGCACGCGAAAAGGCAGCGCATTCCCCTTCGGCGGCAACGGGCAGGTCGCGAAGCTCGTGAACGCGCACGGCGGATTGTACGACTGGTTGAAGTCCAGGATCGTGCGGCCGAGCGAGTCGGGGGGGTTGACGTACGCGTAGCGCATCGCCGGGTACGTCTCCCTCAGGTTGGTCGAGTCCTTGAACATCACGAAGAGCCGCTGGCCGTGATCCTCGGGCTCGCGGATCACCTGCAGCGAGTGCTCGCTGCCCCGCACCCTGAACCGGAGCTCTCCCGGCCACCACATCCGCGTCTCGATCCCGAGCACGTCAATGATGTCCATCGAGTCAGGCTTCGCTCGCGGCACGAAGCGCGCCGTGATGCGCCACGCCGTGTCGGTGGGGAAATACCGGTGCCCCGGGAAGGACGTGCGTGCGACGTGCAGCGTGTCCTTGATGCGCACGGCTTTCTTCCCGCTGCGCGTGATGTACGCCACCACAAGCGATCCGGCGCGCAGCACCGTCTGCTTCTCCTCGACGTCGCTATGCAGCGTGAGTGACGCCGTCACCGGCTGGCTGTCCGCGAAGATCTTCACGCCACGGGCCGGAACGAACCGGGCGGAATCGCCTTCGACGAACACCGACCCGAGGCGCCTGGGTGCCCGGTTCGCGGGTAGCACGAGCTCCAGCGCCGAGTCCGAGCCGATGCGGGTCTCGCCGGGCTGGAGCCACCAGAGGCCCACGAGCGTCGCCCACCCCTCGGGACCGGCGATCGCCTCGACCCGGCGCTCGTGCCACTTCGCGATGGTGTCCTCGTACGCCGCGAGCTCCACCGGCGGCAGGGGCGGCACGCCGCGCTCGCACGCGGCGAGCGTCGCGGCGGCGAGGGGCGCGAGCAGTGGAAGGAGCGCGAGGGAGCGACGCACAACCGGGAATAGTGCGTCACCCCCTCGACGGTTTCAAGCGCGCGCTACTTGAAGAGCGCGTAGTCCTTGAGCAGCGACGTCTCGCTTGCGTGGAGATACTTGGGCTTGGCGAGCTCCGCGGCGTACTGCGCCACCATCGGTCCGCTCACCGCGAGGTCGTTGTTCTTCCAGCCCTGCGAGGCGTAATAGCTCCCCTGGGTCCAGTCGTACGTCACGTACGTGAACCACTTGATCTCGGGCCGGCCGGCGATGAGGGCGAAGTAGGGCGCGAACCACTCGCTCCACGCCGCCGTCGCCTCGGCGGGCTTCGCGAGGTCAAACTGCTCGGGCGCGCTCTCGGCGATCACGACCGGCTTCTGCGCGGCCACCGCCATGTCGAGGAACTTGAGCGTGCGGCCGTACGCGGAGAGCCCGTTGTGGGCCGAGGTCGGTCCGCTGATGTCGCCCTTCGCGAAGAAGTCAATCGAGAACCAGTCCACGACGTCGGCGCCCGGATACCACTTGTACGCGCCGCTCGCGTTCTGTTCGTCGAAGTCGCCCGGCGCCGCGGGTTCGTAGC
>Ga0209751_10000586_pt1 | contig 39155 bp, 36 predicted proteins | sample RifCSP13_1_FD_184019 | JGI IMG/M metagenome (GOLD analysis project Ga0209751, IMG submission 184019) | Soil microbial communities from Rifle, Colorado - Rifle CSP2_sed 13_1 (SPAdes) (version 2) | ecosystem: Environmental > Terrestrial > Deep subsurface > Rock core/Sediment | place: Rifle...
GCCGCAGAGATTGACGACCCCCTCGAACCCGGCAACGGGATCGAGTTCGCCTTGGTCGGGGTTCCAGTGCAGGCCGCGGCCTCTGGCCCGGGAGAGCCCCACTGCCTCCTGCCCGGCAGCTTGAAGAGCCGTCATCAGGGCGGAGCCGATCAGCCCCGTCGAACCCGCCACCAACACCAGCAATCGTTCCTCCTAGCCGGTCAGCTCGGTGGCTGCCCTTCCCTCCGGGCAATCGGACAACAATGGACAATACCGACACCAGGGACCTCCCAAGCGGGCCAGCTCTTTATCCCCACGCCACTTCCGCCGGACCGAAGAGATCAACTCGGCGGTCACGGCGGCCACCTTCTCGATATCGCCGGCGGTGGGAACGGAGTCGAGGCGCTCTCCGGTCAGCACCGAAACGGCTTCCAGCCGTACCGGCAACTCGCCCTCGCTCAACGCCCACACCAGGGCGTAGAACCGCAGTTGGTCAAGCGGATCGCCCAACTCCCCCGTCTTCCAATCGACGATCTTTCGACCGGCGCCTTCGACGAAGACTGCGTCGATCTTGCCGACCAACCTAACTCCTGGCCGTGGTTCTACGTCCAGAGCTACCTCGGCACCGGCGAAGCCATCGCTCGGAAAGCGTCGGAACCGCTCGTACAGACGACCGACGTCTTCGATGATCGGTGCCAGCTTGCTGGGCTTCATCTGGAGGGGCCCCATCTTTTGATTGAGGCCGATCCCGATCTCCTCCCGAACCACCCGTTCGAGGTCGCCGGGTTCGATGGGTCCCTGCCCGAGAGCGCGGGCAAAAACGCGGTGAGCAAGCGCACCTCGAAAAGAAGCCACGCTGTCGGGGGAATAGTGGCCTTCCAGGCGAGCTGCCGCCGCCTCCGGGCACTGCAGGTAGGCCACGTAGGTACCGGCCGAAACCTTGACAGGCTCTCCTGGTTCCACAGCGGGGAATTCGATCACCGGCGCGATCGTATTGCTTTCGCCTGGTCTTTTGGGAGCCTCGTCACCTTTTCGTAAACTTGATCACTGGGTATCCCTTCCTGATGTCGACGCGTCCGGTCTATCGCATTGCTGCGGTGGTGGCGGCGGCAGTGGCGCTGGTGCTGGGCGCTTTCGCCGCTTACCGCTTTATTCGGGCTGGGCAAGTGCTCGGAACCGTGGAGGCACTCGGGGCGGACGTATCGGGTTTGTCGCTCGACGAGGCGACGCAGGTGCTGGCCGAGCGAGAACAGGAGCTGGCAACCGCGAGCCTCTCGGTCAGAATCGGCGACCAGGCCATCGAACTCGAACCCACTGCGGTGGGTTTCAGCGTCGACGAGGCGTCGGGTGCGGAAGCCGCCCTCTTGATTGGCAGGGAAGGGACTATCCCCGATCAGTTCCGGTGGTGGCTGAGCGGTTTGTTCGCGACCAACGCAGTCGACGTCGCCGCCGCCGTCGATCCGGCCGCGCTGGAACAGGTTCTCGCCGTCTGGGACGACGAGGTGGTGGCCCGGCCGGCTTCGGAAGGCGATGTGGTTATCGAAGACGGTCAGCTCCGAGGTTTGGCCCCCGCCAGCGGCTTGGCCATCGAGCGGAGCCAGTCGGCCTCCGTGCTCGTGAACGGGATCGTCACCCAACAGCCCGTTGAGCTGGCGGTCGTGGAGGCGAAACCGCGGTTGACTGCCGCAGACATCGAGGAGGCCTTGGCGGCGGCTGGGTTGTTGCTGTCCGGTCCGGTGACGCTGCGGACCACCGATGGCTTGACCGCCACGTTCTCGGTGGAGGATCTGTCCCAGGCCTTCACCGCCGAAGTCTTTGACGAGTCGGCTCCGACCCTTCACTTGGGATTCGATCCGACCGTGATAGAAAAGCTCCTCACTCCGCTTCGAGCAGACCTCGAGTCGGCGCCGGTGGATGCTCGCTTCGAGATCGCCACCCCCAGAGTGAATCTCGTCCCTGGGCAGAAAGGGACCAAGCTCAACGCCGAAGATACCGTCGAGGCTCTCATGTTGGCTGCCGCCTCCGCCAGCCGCACGGGCCTCCTTCCACTCACTGAGGGCGCCGACCCCGAGACCACCACCGAAGAGCTCGTCGCCCTCGACATCACACATCTGGTGTCGAGCTTCACCACCTACCACGACTGCTGCCAGCCTCGGGTCACCAACATCCATCTGCTCGCCGACCGGCTCGACGGCACCATCGTCAACGCCGGGGAGGTGTTCTCCATCAACCGAAACGTGGGCGAGCGAACTGAGGCTCAAGGGTACGTGTTAGCCCCGACGATTCTCTTCGGAGAGATCAAGGACACGATCGGGGGGGGTGTCAGCCAATTCGCCACGACCTTCTACGGTGCCGTGTTCTGGGGAGGCTATGAGGATGTCACCCACGCACCCCATACGCTTTACTTCCCACGTTATCCGGAGGGCATCGAAGCCACCATCTCCTGGCCGCTGCCCGACCTCGAGTTCCGCAACGATACCCCGTCGGCCGTCCTCATCGACACCGAGTACACAGGCACTTCGATAACGGTCCGCTTCTTCTCGAACAACGACGGCCGGACGATGGTCGGCGAGCAAAGCGGCGGGAAGACCCGGGTGAGCGCGGTGGCCGAGGGAGGAAGGCAAGCCCGCCGAGTGGAGGCGAACGTGTCGGAGCGCTACGCCCCGACCGAACCCTCCGTGCAGTACCGAGCCAACCCGTTGTTGGGTGTGGATGAGCAGAACGAATTGCAGACACCACGAGGCGGGTGGTCGGTGACGGTGACGCGGACCATCACGGTCGGGGACGACCAAGACAAGGAGACCAGCTGGGTGGTTCGCTACCGGCCCCGCCACCAGATCATCGAGGTCCACCCCTGCTTGATGCCCGACGCCACCGAGCCGTGTCCCACCACCACCACCATCCCCGGCGACACCACCACCATCCCCGGCGACACCACCACCACCACAGTGGCGGGCTAGTAGAACCGGAAGAAGCCGGTCATCACCTGGATGGCGGCCTCCGCCGACTGGTCGTCCCAACCGCCTCGTCGTTGCGCCGACACGGTGTTCGAAGCCACGAAGACCTTTTCGAGGCGATCGTCGACGCCAAACAGCCGAGTAGCCAATCGGGCGGGATAAGTCGTGCCGGCCTCGGCCTCGGCGAGGGAGGCGAAGGTCTCTCCATCCTGGCCACCCAGGGTGCGGTCGGTGTCGAAGAGGGCCACTTCGCCAAGGCGCACAGTCCGCTGGATCGAGATGGTCTGACCCACGGGCTGATCGTAGCGTCACGTCAGCGGCTGAACCCCCCCGCCACAGGGTTGGGACGGCTTGACCGGCCGACCTGGGAGGACCGATCCCGCTCCCCCACCACGTGCAGTTTCATCAAATTCGTGGAGGCCTTTTGATTGGGAGGTATGCCCGCCACCATCACCACGCCCTCACCTCTCCGGCAGATCCCCTCCTTCTCCAAGTACTTTTCGGCGGCGGCGATCATCACGTCGGTGTAGTCCCGGCGAGCGAAGATGGTGGGGATCACCCCCCAATACAGGGCCATGCGATTGAGGGTGCGGGGGTCCGAGGTGAAGGCGATGATCCGGGCCGCCGGTCGGTACTTGGACAGTAGGCGCGCGGTGTTGCCCGTCTCGGTGAAGGCCACGATGGTGTCGATCCCGAGGTTGGCGGATGCTTCCACCGCCGCCTGGGCGGTCGCCGAGGCGAAGGTCCTATGGCTCTGAAGGAACGACACCGACGAGGCGGAGGTGGCCATCGATTCCTCGAAGGTCGAACAAATCCGAGCCATCACCTTCACGGCCTCCATGGGGTAGGCGCCGGTTGCGGTCTCCGCCGAGAGCATCACGGCATCGGTGCCGGCCAGCACGGCGTTGGCGACGTCGGTTACCTCGGCCCTGGTCGGTCGGGGGGAGTGGGTCATCGATTCGAGCATCTCGGTGGCGGTGATGGAGATCAGCCCGGCGGCGTTGGTGCGGCGGAGGATGTCGGCTTGCACGAGGGGTATTCGTTCGAGAGGTAGCTGCACCCCCAGGTCCCCTCTTGCCACCATGGCTCCCGACGCCTCCGCCAAGATATCGTCTAGGTTGTCGTAGGCAGCCGCCAATTCGATCTTGGCGATCACTGGCGCTCCCCCGCTTAACTCTCTGACCAGTTTTACGTCCGCCCCCGAGCGAACGAAGGAGGCGGCCACAAAGTCGACCTCCAGCTCCCGACCGAATTCAAGATCGACCCGATCTTTCTCGGTGACGGCCGGCGCCCGCAGAGCGGTGGACGGAAAGGCCACGCCCTTGCCGTCTGTCAGCTCCCCCCCCTGGATGACGAGGGCGCTCAGGTGGTCGGTCTGCTTGCCCTCCACCTCCAGGCAGATGAGACCGTCGGCGAGCAGCACGCGCTCCCCCGCCTCGAGGTCGTCCAGCAGGAACTCGTAATCGATCTGGACCGTGCCGGGTGCGGCCATCTCTCTGCCCCTATAGAGGCGGACCGTGCTGCCGTCCTCCAGGCTGACCCGCCCTCCCGGAAATCGACCCACCCGCAGCTTGGGGCCTTGGATGTCTTGGAGGAGAGCGACCACTCGACCCTCCGCCCGGGCCGCCTCCCGCACCCAGGTGGCGTAGTTCCGATGCGTCTCATGGTCCCCGTGGGAGAAATTGAGGCGAGCGACATCGACGCCCGCCGCCACGAGGCTGCGGACCCTCTCCGGTGATGCCACTCCAGGGCCGAGGGTGGCAATGATCTTGGTGTGCCGGTCCAAGCTAAGCCAAGGCTAGGACGCCGAACCGAGGCGGCTGCGGAGCATCTCGGTGACAAGCTTCGGATCGGCCTTGCCGCCGGTGGATTTCATGACCTGGCCGACCAGGAAGCCAAAAGGCTTCTGATCACCGGAGGCGAGTCGGGCAACGGCATCTTGGTTGACGGCCAAAACCTCGTCGATCGCCGTTTGGAGGGCCCCGCGATCCGAGATTTGGAGCAGGTCTCGGCGGCCCGCCACCTCGGCCGGGCCCCCTTCACCCGCCAGGACGCCGGCCAGCACGTCCTTGGCAGCCGACGCGGACACCAAACCCTCGTTGACCATGTCCGACAGCTCCGCCAGATGCTGCCCGGTGAGGTTGCCCAAGGCCGGAGGGTGATCCTGGCGGCGCAGCCAGGCCACCACTTCCCCCGACACCCAGTTGGCGGCCAGGCGCGGATCGGCGCCTGCTGCCAGGCCGGCCTCGAACAGATCAACCAGGCCCTGCTCAGCGGATAGCAGCGATCCGACCACCTGGTGCTCCACCCCCAAGCCCAAGTAGCGGGATCGCCTCGCGGCGGGAAGCTCAGGCAACGTCGCGGCAATGGCGAGCCGCCAGTCCTCGTCGACCACCATCGGTACCAAATCAGGTTCGGTGAAGTAGCGGTAGTCGGAACTACCTTCCTTGACCCGCATGCCGTGGGTGACGCCGGCCTCCTCGTCCCAATGACGGGTCTCTTGGACGACCGTTCCCCCCCCCTCAAGCAGGTCGATCTGGCGCCGTATCTCGGAAGCCACCGCCCGTTCCAACGACCGAAAGGAGTTCATGTTCTTGATCTCGACCTTGACCCCGAGCGGGGAGGATCCGACCGGACGGACCGAGACGTTGGCGTCGAAGCGGATGCTGCCCTCCTCGAGCTTGGCGTCCGAAACCCCCAGCGCCGCCACCACCGCCCGAAGCTCCTGGGCATAAGCGCGGGCCTGCTCCGCGCTTCGCAGGTCAGGCCGCGAGACGATCTCGACCAACGGGACCCCGGAGCGGTTGAAATCAAGCAACGAGCCCGAAGAGGAATGGAGCCGCCCCCCCCCTCCTCGATGGATCGTCTTGCCGGTGTCCTCCTCCATGTGGGCCCGCTCGATGCCGACCGCGACCTGCTCGCCGTCGAGGATGAATTCGAGGCCCCCGCCCACGCAGACCGGCAGGTCGTACTGGCTGATCTGGTAGTTCTTGGGGAGGTCGGCGTAGAAGTAGTTCTTGCGATGGAAAACCGAGCGGGGAGCCACCTGGCACTCGAGCGCCAGACCGATGGCGATGATCGATTCGATGGCCCGCCGATTCGGTACCGGGAGTGCGCCCGGCAGCCCGAGACAGGTCGGGCACACTGCGGTGTTGGGCGGAGCTCCGAAGGTGACCGGGCAGCCGCAGAACATCTTCGAGGCTGTGGCCAGCTCAACGTGGGTCTCGATGCCGATTACGGGTTCCCAATCGGCGTTCATGACCAGGCCTCGAGCATGGGCGGACGGGCGGTGAAACGGGCCAACCGTTCGATTTCGGCAGCCACCGCCAACATGACCGATTCCCCCAAGGCCCGGCCCATCACCTGGATGCCAATGGGAAGGCCGGATCGATCGAGACCGATCGGCACCGAGATCGCCGGCGTGCCGGCCAGATTGGCGGGGATCGTGCAAACGTCGGTGAGGTACATCGAAAGGGGATCCTGCGTCTTCGCCCCCATCTCGAATGCCGTGGTTGGGCTGGTAGGAAGAATCAGCACGTCGACACGCTCGAACGCCGCATTGAGTTCGTTGATGAGGAGAGTCCGAACCCGTTGGGCCTGTCCGTAGAAGGCGTCGTAGTAGCCGGCCGAGAGGGCATAGGTGCCGAGGAGGATGCGGCGGCTGACTTCGGGCCCGAACCCCGCAGCCCTGGTGCGGGCCATCATTTCCTCGACGTGGGTGCCTTCTTCGCGCAACCCGTAGCGAACCCCGTCGAAGCGAGCCAGGTTGGCGGAGGCCTCGGCCGGGGCGATCAGGTAGTAGGCAGAGAGCGCAACGGTGAAGGTGGGCACGGAGATCTCCTCGAGGGAAGCGCCCGCTGCGGTCAGTCGCTCGGCCATCTGCCGGCAGGCCGTTTCCACATCGGGTTCGAAACCCGCTCCCGAGGCTTCTTGGACGACGCCGATGCGCAAGCCTGCCACCCCGCTCCCGAGCGCCGACAACTCGGGCATCTCGCCGGTGTAGGAGGTGGCGTCTTGGGGATCGTGTCCGCCGATGACCGAGAAGATGAGGGCGGCGTCCTCGACCGTCCGTGTGATCGGTCCGATCTGGTCGAGCGACGAGGCGAAGGCGACCAGACCGTAACGGCTCACGCGGCCGTAGGTGGGCTTGAAACCCACCACGCCGCACAAGGAGGCTGGTTGGCGGATCGAACCGCCGGTGTCGGACCCGAGCGCTGCCAGCGCCGAACCCGCCGACACCGCCGCTGCCGAGCCACCCGAGGAGCCGCCCGGAACCCGACCCGGATCCCAGGGGTTGTGGGTCGGTCCGTAGGCGGAGTTCTCGGTCGACGATCCCATGGCGAACTCGTCGAGGTTGGTCTTGCCGACGATGACCGCCCCGGCTGCTCGCAGGCGTCGAACCACTGTCGCGTCGTAGGGGGGCCGGTAGCCGGCCAGTATCTGCGATGAGCAGGTGGTCTCGATACCGTCGGTGCACATGTTGTCCTTGAGGGCGATGGGGATCCCCGACAGGGCTGAAACCGCTCCCTTCCGTCGCCGGCGGTCGGAGTCCTCCGCGGAGGCGAGGGCGCCTTGCTGATCGATTGTGAGGTAACAGTGGAGCTCGGCCTCGGTCTGGGCGGCCCGCCGCAGGACGGCCTCGGTGATCTCGAGCGAAGTCGTCTCACCGGCGGCCAACTTACGGGCCGCCTCGGCGACACTCAGATCTGCCGGCGTCACGTTCCCTCGAGCGGTGGAGGGACCACGAAGAAGCCGTCCTCAGTGAGGGGCGCCTGTTCGAGCACCCGTTCACGGTCGAGGGGGGCGACAGTCGCGTCCTCCCGGAAGGCGTTGACGAAGGCAAGTGGGTGGGCGGTGGGTTCCACGCCGGTGGTGTCGAGAGCCTGGACCTTGGCGGCGTGCTCGAGGATGACGCCCAGCTGACGCTGGTAGAAGGACAGTTCTTCATCGGTCAGACCCAGCCTGGCCAGGCGCGCCACATGGGCGATGTCGATGTCGATGGGCACCGCGAAAGTGTAGGTGACCGAGGCTCGTGCGCTGCCCGTTACCTGGTCGCGGCCGGTGATTAGGGTGAGCCCGTGTCGAACCGGATCCTGATCGGGGTGGCGGCGGCGGGGTTGATGGTCGGCGGAGTTGGTATCTACGCCGGCCTATTCGGGGGGGACGCCACCAGCGGTGGCATTGCGCTGCGGAGCGGCTTGGTGCTGGGAGCCGTGTGGCTGGCGATGCCGGCGATCAACCGTCTGACCTGGCGGGGAACGCTGTTGGTTGCAGTGTTGGTACTCGCCGTCGCCCTGAAACCCGTGCTCCTCTGGGTGGTCCCCATCGCAGTGCTCTTGGTCGGCATGGGTCGGTGGCGGGGAAAGGAGAGGAGTCGAAAGTGATAGTGGCAGTGCGGGCCTCGACCCCCGCCGACCTGGCGGCGATCGTCGAGGCGATCGAGACGGCGAAGGGCTCCGGGCCCGCGCCGGGAGTCAGGCTGGCGGTCCGAGCCGCGGGCCAGCTGCTCGCGTCTCTCGATCAGCCCCTGCTCGACCGTCTGGCGGCGGTGGGCGGCGCCATCGAATGGCTGGGGGGGGGCTGGGCCGATCCGGTGCTGGCCATGCTGCCCCGCCGGGATCGACGGCTCCAGCTGCAGACCGACGTCGACACAATCTCCGCCACGGTGGGGGCCACGATCGGCGGCGCCTGGCTTGCCCTGGGAGCCTGGCAGGGCTTCTTGGCCGAAACTCTGGCAGTAGCCGGACTGCGTTATGTGCTGATCGACGCCGGGGCCTTCATCGGCAAGGTCGAAGCCGGCATCGTCGACCATCTCGGAACCACGCTCGTGGCGGTTCCCATCGGTCAGGAAGCGGCGGTGACACCGGTGACAGCCGCCGATCTCGGCGCCGTGCTGGCCCCTAACACCGAGACACTGACTCCCTCGGAATACCTAGACCTCCACCCCCCAACCGAGCGAGTGGCCCTGGTCGAAGATTGGCCAGGATCCGCCGCCCCCCGGTGGCGTCAGCAGCTGGCCTTCGACCCCGGCGCAGACCTGCTCTATAGGAAGATGCTGCGCCTGTCTGCCAAGTGGAGCGACCGCGTCCCCCCCCCTTCCCAACCCGCCTTTCTGTCGGCTCAATCCCATGCCCATTACCTGGGCGGCGGCGACCGTGAGGAGGGCCACCGGCTATTGGTGGCTGCCCGCACCGCCGACCGGCGTACAGGATCGGTCCTAGCCACCGAGGATTGGGACGCCGACGGCCAGGCCGAGATCCACATCGAGCTGGCCGAATTGTCGGCGGTGTTGGATCCCGGCACCACATCGCTCTCCTACCTCGACGATAAGACCGTCGGGTGGCCGGTCATGGTGAGGCCCGTATTCATCGAGCCATTAGGGGCCTTTACCTCCGAGGTCGTCGAGCTCTCCGAACATCGCGGCAAGGTTGAGGTACGACTCGGTTCCCCACGGCTGGCGGCCCGCTTCGCATTGGAGGGCCGCACGGTGGAGATCACGCTATCGAAGCAGCAGATCGACGACACACCGGTCGGTCCGCGCCTGCCGATCAACCTCCGGGGGGGGGCACAGTTGCGGATCGACGGAGGGGCGTGGACGGAGGTCGCGTCGGGGCGAGAGGTGTCCGGGCACCGGTTCCGAATACAAGCCGCCGACCGGGGTGTGGTGATCACCCTCGCCAAACCCGGAGAGATGTCCATCGAACTGGCCGGATCGGAGCTCGTGATCTGGCCCCACGCCATCCGCGCCCTCGAGATGTCGATGGAGCTGACCTGACCTGCTCGTTTTGGCGCGCCAAGTACGACCTATAGGTCGTACTTGGCGCGCCAAAAGCCCGGAAAGGGGGGGGGTACGCAGGTGAGAAGGGTTCGGTTCCCTCGCTTAACTGGTCAGGACCGACCGCAGGTTGACGAACGCCTCGTCGAGGTTGGCCACCGCGATGCCCTCCTCGACCTGGTGGGCCTGGCCGGCCTCGCCGGGTCCGTAATTGACGGCGGCGATACCGTGGGCGCCGAGCCGGGCGACATCGGTCCAACCCTGTTTGGCGGTGCGGCGTGCGCCGCTGATCTGAGCCAGCCGGGTGAAGATGGGATGATGCACCGCCACCGAGCCGGCGGGGGCGCTGTCGACCACCTCGACGATGTCGGCGAGCCGACACACGTCTCGGAGTCTCTCTTCGGCCTGGGCGATGGTCAGCGTCGGAGCAAAGCGGTAGTTGAGATTCACCTCGAACCGGGGGGGGATGACGTTGGTGGCGACCCCGCCGGCGGCGGTGGTGACCGAAAACACCTCCCGGAATTCGAGGCCGTCGACGATTTCGGGGGTCGGTGGCCGCCGGTGCATCTCGGCGAGCCAGTCGCCGGCTTTGCTGATGGCATTCTCGCCCAGCCACGGGCGGGCGGAATGGGCGGCCCGACCTGTGAAGACGACCCTGGCATTGATCACGCCGGTGCATCCCATCTGAATCTCCAGATCGGACGGTTCGAGCACCACCGCACACTCGGCGGCCCGCAGCCACTCCATCTCCTGGAGAACGGGTTCGAGACCGTTGCCGGCCGACGGTCCTTCTTCCCCCTCGTAAAACACCCCGACCACGTCGTAATGACCGAGGCGGACCTCGGGGTCTTCGAGGAGATGGATCATCACCGCCAACCCCCCTTTCATGTCCGCCGCTCCCAAGCCGAACAATCGGCCGCCCTCGAGACGCGCCCGTCCCTGGCCTTGGCGGGAAACCGTGTCAAGGTGGCCGACCAGAAGGATCAAGGGGCGCCCGCTGCGAGGACCGACGACGAGGGAGTTGCCGAGGCGCCCCACCTGGCCGGCCGAGAAGGTGGCAAGCAGGCGGGCAGCGATTTGCGTGCAGAGGCGGCCTTCGTCGCCGGTCTCCGACGGCTGATCGACCAGCTCGATCAGGGTGTCGAGGAGTGTCATCGCCGAGTCGCGCTCATGCCGGCACCTCGAATGTGCGAAGAGCCTCGTTGAGGGAGGTCTTCTCATCGGTGGAGGCAGTGCGCACACCGATGATGAGGGCACACTGCAACTCGTACGTGCCGGCCGGGAACTGCTTGGGGCGGGTCCCCGGCACCACTACCGAGCGGGCGGGCACTCGCCCCCGGTACTCCACGGGTTGGGGGCCGGTGACGTCAATGATGGGGGTGGAGCTGGTGATGGTGGTGTTGGCACCGAGCACAGCTCCTTCCTCAACCAGGGCACCCTCAACGATGATGCACCGGCTGCCAATGAAGCAGCCGTCTTCGATGATGACCGGCCGCGCCGAGGGCGGTTCGAGCACCCCGCCCAGACCCACCCCACCCGAAAGGTGAACGTTGCGGCCCACCTGGGCGCAGCTGCCCACCGTTGCCCAGGTGTCGACCAAGGTTCCCGCTCCCACCCGAGCCCCGATGTTCACATAACCGGGCATGACCACGACCCCCGGCTCACAGAACGCTCCGTAGCGAACCACCCCGGGCGGCACCACCCGCACGCCTGCCTCGGCTAGGCCGCGTTTGGTGGGGATTTTGTCGTGCCATTCGAACGGCCCCGCTCGCATGGTCTGGAGGCCGGTGAGCCGGAAATAGAGAAGGATGGCTTGCTTGACCCACTCGTTGACCAGCCATTCTCCCTCGACCTTCTCGGCCACCCTCAACCCGCCGCGGTCGAGGGCGGCGATTGTGGACTCGACCGCTCTCTTCGCGTCGCCCAAGGGGAGGGTCCCGGCGAATGCGGCTTCGATCAGCTCCCGGTCAGACATGCGATCACCGTCTCGGCCGCCTCGTCGCACTCCTCGAGAGTGGGGACCAGCGCCAGACGCAGGTAACCCTCGCCGCCCGTCCCGAACACCCGCCCCGGAGATACCACCACTCCCCCCTCGAGCAGCCTCTCGCTGGCTGCCAGGTCGTCGCCTACCTCCACCCAGACGTAGAGCCCAGCCCGAGAGGCCACCACCGGGTACCCGAGGTTGTCGAACGCCTTCCGAAGGACCGCTCGCTTGGCGGCAAAGATCGATCTTCGCTCCTGCACGTGAGCGTCGTCACCCCAGGCCGCCACCGCCGCCTTCTGGGTGAACTCGGGCGGAGCGGTCCCGGTCGAGCTCCGCAAGGCGGCGAGGGTGGCAATGGCTTCGGCGTCACCCACGATCGCGGCCGACCGGTACCCGGTCATCCCCGACCTCTTGGACAGGCTCAGGTAGGACAACGCTCCCTTGAACCCCCCTTCCGCCACCTGGAGCACCGACCCCGGCGCCTCGTCCTCGTAGAGGTCGACGTAGCACTCGTCGGCGCACATGAGCACCCCGTGGGTTCGACACATCTGATACATATCGGAGATCTCGGCGTTGCTCATCATGGACCCGGTGGGGTTGTGGGGCGAGCAGGTCCACAGCAACCGGGCCTTCAACCAGACGTCATCGGGAACGAGGTCGGCCCGAAAGACGAAGTCTCCGCCCAAGGGCACCGGACATCCCACCGCTCCCGCCAGCAAGGCGCCGCGCTCATAGATGGGATAGCCGGGGCTGGGCCACACCACCATTTCGCCCATGCCGGACTCGATGAACGCCAGCGGTGTCGAGAAGATGGCTTCCTTGGAGCCGGTGGTCGGCAGCACCTGGGTTAACGGGTCAACCTCGACTCCGAAGCGGCGGCCGAGGTAGGCGGCGATGGCGGCCCGCAGCTCTGGCAGTCCCTTGGTGGTGGGGTACTGCGAGATCTCGGGCACTCCGGCCCGCAGCGCCTCCCGAATGAAGGGGGGAGTCGGCTCCCGGGGGTCACCGATCGAGAAGTCGACCAGCTTCTGGCCGGCAGTTCGCATCGCCCGCGCCCGGTCCTGCAGTTTGGCGATCGGGTACTCACCCAAGGCGGCCAGCACAGGGTTGATCTTCACGAAGCCACGGTAGTCGGCGGGTCGGCACCCGCAGGGACCGGCGTACACTCGCCCACCCGTGCCGTACCGGTTCATTTATCTCGGGCTGGGGCTGCTGGTCGTGGCCACCATCGCCCTGGGCGTGGCCTTCGGGGGCGGCGCCGAACCCGACGAGCTGCCAGCTCCCATCGAGCGTCTCTCCCCGGCGCCCGGCGACGCCGTGCTGGCCCAGGCCCTCATTGAGATCGACCTGGTCGCCGGATACCGGGCCGAAGTATTTGTCGACGGCTTCAAGGTGCCGGACAGTGAGATGGTGTTCGTGGAAGCGACCGGGGTACACACCTGGGCACCCTCAGCTACCGGGTCCTACCTGACCGAGTGGACCCCCGGCACCCACAAAGTGCTCATCCGCTGGACCACCCTCGCCGGCCTCCCCGACACCGGCCAGTTCGAGTGGACTTTCCGGGTCCAATAACCACTCAAACGGGAACCGGCGGTCGTACGCGCCGCGGGGTGACACGGATCGACGAAAGTTCGCGGCTCAACTGCCACGCAGCGTGGCCGTCACACTCCCAGCGACGAGGGTCCCCCTGCCAGCAGCCGGATAAACGTCGCCTCGTCGATTGCCGCCACGCCGAGTTCAGCCGCTTTGGTGACCTTGGCGGCGCCGGGTGCCTCCCCCACCACCAGCACCGTGGTCTTCTTCGACACCGACGAGGTGGCCTTCCCACCCAGCTCGACCACCGCCGCCTCGGCCTTCTCCCGGGACATCATCGACAGAGTGCCGGTGATGACCACGTTGACCCCGGCCAGCCGGTCCGATCCTGGTGCGGCCTCGGTCGTCCCGTCGCCGAGCGAAACACCTCCCTCACCGAGGCGACGCACCAGCACTTGGTTGTCCGGGTCGGAGCCCCACTCCACGATGGCGGCGGCGATCACCGGGCCAACACCGTCGATCTGAGCCAGCTCCTCCTCGGGCGCCGCCAGAAGGTCGACCAGGTTCGGATAGTGGCGGGCCAGGGTCTTTCCGACGGTGGCCCCGACGTGACGGATGCCGAGCGCCACCAACAGTTTGGCCACCGGCCGACGACGTGCGGCTTCGATACCCTCGAACAGATTCTTGATCTTGAGCTCGGCCCAACCCTCCCTGCCTTCGAGTTGCTCGGGCCTCAGGAAGAAGATGTCGGCGGGGTCTTTGATTAGGCCTTCGCGCAAGAAGAGGTCGACGGTCTTGTAACCCATGCCCTCGATATCCATCCCCCCCCGCGAGGCGAAGTGGAACAACCATTCCCGGACCCGGCTCGGGCAGCTGAACCCTCCCGTGCAGCGGGCCACCTTCTCATCCTCCGGCCGCACTATCGGGTTACCGCAGAAGGGACACCGAGAGGGCATCTTGAAGACCCGCTCCTTCCCAGTGCGGACCGACACGACGGGAGCGACCACTTCGGGGATCACCTCGCCGGCCCGCCGCACAATCACCTGATCGCCGATTCGTACATCCTTCCGATGCACCTCGTCCTCGTTATGGAGGGTCGCGAACGAGATCCTCGCCCCCCCCACGATGACCGGCTCGAGTACCGCAAAGGGGGTGGCCGCCCCCGTCCGCCCGATGTTGATGGTGATGTCACGCACCCGGGTGACCTGCTCCTCGGGCGGGAACTTGAACGCAATCGCCCAGCGGGGAGCATGGCTGGTGGCTCCCAACGCATCTTGAGCAGCCAGCGAGTCGACCTTGGTCACTACTCCGTCGGTTTGGTAGTCCCAACCGTGACGATCCTTCTCTGCCTTGGCAACATAGGCTTTGACACCGTCGAGATCCGGCACCGCCGTCGAGGCTGGGTTGACCGCCAGGCCTAACTCGCGGAGATACTCGAGCATCTCCTGATGAAAGCGCAGCCGTCGTCCACCCTCGGAAGCGCCGATTTGATAGACCCAGATCCCGAGCGCCCGCGAGGCGGTCACCGCCGGATCCTTCTGGCGGACCGATCCGGCAGCGGCGTTGCGGGGATTGGCAAAGATCCGCTCGCTTGTTTCCGATTGGCGCCGATTCAGTTCCTCGAAGGCCGCATAGGGCATATACACCTCGCCCCGTACCTCCAGCACCGCCGGCGGTTTGCCAAACAACCGCAGCGGGATCGACTCGATGGTGCGCAGGTTGGCGGTGATGTCCTCTCCGGTGGTGCCGTCGCCACGTGTGGCGCCCCGTATGAACCGGCCATCCTCGTAGGTGAGATTGACGGCCAGACCGTCGATCTTCGGCTCACACACATAGCCGCCGGGGATCTCCCCCAACAGTCTGACGAGGCGAACTTGCCACTCATCGAGGTCGAGCCCCGACTCGGCGTTGTCGAGTGACATCATCGGCCGCCGGTGGCGCACCGGAGTAAAGGCCGACAAGACCGGCGCCCCCACCCGCTGGGTGGGCGAGTCGGTCGCGATCAGCTCGGGGTGGGCGGCCTCGAGGGCCGCCAACTGCTTGACCAACCCGTCGTATTGGGCGTCGGAGATCTCCGGTTCGTCCAGCACGTGATAGCGGTGGGCGTGATAGCGGATCCGCTCTCGCAGCGCTTCAAGTTCCATGGTCCGATGATCTCAGCAGCGGGTGGCGACGATCGGACCGCCCCCGAGCAGCTCGTCGTTCCGGTAGAACACGGCCGCCTGTCCGGGCGCCACGGCCGGACAGACCCGGTCGAGTTCGACCTGGTCGTCGAAGACCCGTGCCGGGATTGTGGGACCGTGGGCTCGAAGCTGTACATCGACCTCACCTTCGGGAGGCCGGCCGGCCACCCAGCTGATCGGGGCCACCGTGAGCGAGGTGACCCCTAGCTCCTCCCTCGTTCCCACTATCACCGTCGAGGAGACCGCATCGATGCCGAGCACGTAGCGAGGCTCGCCGAGTGAAAGAGATAGGCCCCGCCGCTGCCCGATGGTGAGACCAACAGCACCGTCGTGGCGCCCGACCGGCCGACCCGAGGAATCCACGAACAGACCGGGCCGCGCCGGTGCGTGCTGGCTGAGGAATTGACGGTGTCGGCCGGCGCCGACGAAGCAGATGTCCTGGCTGTCCGGTTTGTTGGCGTTGCGGAGACCCAACGAAGCGGCTAGTCGCCGGGTCTCCTTCTTCTCCAGACCTCCGACCGGGAAGGAGACCCGGGAAAGCTCCTCCTGGCCCAGCATGTAGAGAACGTAGGACTGGTCCTTCTGGCGATCGACCCCCCGCCACAACTGCAGGCTTTCCCCGTCGTCACGTATTTGGGCGTAATGACCGGTGACCACCAGCCGGCACCCCAGCTCGGCGGAATGCTCGAGCAGCCGAGCAAACTTGACCGTCCGGTTGCAGTCGACACACGGGTTGGGAGTCCTTCCCATTCGGTACTCGGCGATGAACGGGTCGATCACCCCCGCCCGGAACGTGTCGGTGTAGTCGAGCACGTAGTAGGGGATGTCGAGTTTGGCCGCCACCCGCCGTGCGTCTTCGGCATCGCTGACCGTACAACAGCCAGAGGTCGGCGCTTCCCCATCGGGTCCTTGGTAAAGCTTGAGGGTCACCCCGATGACTTCATGACCATCCTCGACCATCAGGGCAGCCGCCACCGATGAATCAACGCCTCCGCTCAGGGCGGCCAGCACCTTCACAGGCACGCCTTCACCAACTCGGCGGCCAGCTCGCCGTCGGCGGCGGTGGTGGTCCACCCGAAGCTGAAGCGCAAGCATTGACGCGCTTCCTCGTCGGTGTAGCCCATGGCGGTGAGGACGTGGGAAACGGTGGCCGCTCCCGACTGGCAAGCAGAGGCGGTCGAAGCCGCCAGCCCGAGCCCATCGAGTTTGATCAGGAGGGTCTCGTTGCTGACCCCTGGGAAACGCAGGTGGGAATGTTGGACGAGGCGGTCTTCAACCGGCACGGTGGGCGCAGCCACACCGACGAGGGCGGTTTCGAAACGACGGCGCGCTTCTGCAATGTCGGTACGAAAGCGAGGGCGATCCGCGCAGGCGAGCTCCATTGCTGTCGCCATACCCACGGCGCCGCTGACGTTGTGGGTACCCGACCGGCGACCCAACTCCTGGCCTCCGCCGTGCAACACGGGTTCGAGCCTCGTTCCCTCCCGGACGTAGAGCAAGCCGACGCCCTGGGGTCCCCCGAACTTGTGGGCGGCCAGGGTCAGCAAGTCGACCCCGAGATCGTCGACGTCAACGGGCTCTGAGACAAAGGCTTGCACGGCGTCGGTGTGGAACGACACCGCGGGGTTGCGGTCTTTGACGGCGGCGGCGATCTTCGCCAGCGGTGCCATCGCACCGGTCTCGTTGTTGGCGGCCATCACCGACACCACTCCGGTCGCGTCGCTCATGGCTTCCGCCACTTCTTCCGGTTCGATCCGACCAAAACGGTCGACACCGACAAGTTTCGTCGGGAAGCCAAACCGGGCGAGGAAGCGTGCCGATTCCAACACCGCCTCGTGCTCGGTGACCACCGTGAGGAATTCCGGCCCACCCGGACCCAGCCAGCCAGAGGAGCCGGTTCTGGCCAGGACCGCTCCCTTGACCGCCAGGTTGTCCGACTCCGTTCCTCCCCCCGTGAAAACGACCTCGCCGGGTCGAGCCCCGATGATGGAGGCGGCCAGCTCCCTGGCATCCTCCAAGGCATTCTTGGCCCGCCGGGACACGGCGTGGCTGCCCGAGGCATTGCCGAAGGCATCACCTGAGAAACGCGACATCGCCTCCCAAACTCCGGGACGCATCGGGGTCGTGGCTGCGTGATCAAGGTAGAGCACGACGCATTCTCCCACGATGGAGGGCGACGTCGCTCCGGTTAGGGTAGGAAAGCCATGCTGCGCCTCGACGGACTGGCCAAACGCTACGGCGAGGTGACTGCGCTCGACGGTTGTTCGTTTACGGCCGAGCGCGGCAGCATGTTGGGTTTCCTCGGCCCCAACGGAGCCGGGAAGACAACGTCCATGCGGGCCGTCTTCGGTTTAACGGTTCCGGACGCCGGAACCGTCACGTGGGACGACCGCCAAATCGGTCTACCCGAGCGCCTCCGCTTCGGTTACATGCCGGAGTCGCGCGGGTTGTACCCGAAGATGAAGGCCGATGAACAGCTCGCCTACTTCGGGACCCTGCACGGCATGACCGAAGCTGCCGCCCGGGCGTCCGCCGACCACTGGCTGGAGGTATTGGGTCGGGCCGGGCGGTCGGGGGATCCGGTCGAGAAGCTCTCGCACGGCAACCAGCAGCGCGTGCAGCTGGCTGTGGCTCTGGTGCATGACCCCGAACTCCTCATCCTCGACGAACCGTTCTCCGGACTCGACCCGCTCGGAGTGGAGACCATGACGGCGATTCTGCGTAGCCGGGCGGCCGGCGGGGCCGCAGTGGTCTTTTCCAGCCACCAACTCGACTTGGTGGAGGACATCTGCGAGGACGTCGCCATCATCAATCGCGGTCGGGTGGTGCTGGCCGGCAACGTCAGGAAGTTGAAGGATGCCGCCCCGGTGCGTCGGCTTGAGATCGAGCTGGCCAACGGGGCACCCGACTTCGTGGCTTCGCTGGCGGGTGTCCATTCCGTGAAAGCAGCTGGGAACCGCAGGCTCGTGACGCTCGACGCCGCCACCGATATCGGCCGGGTGATGGCGGAAGCGCAAAGAGCCGGCTCCATCCGCCACTTCATTTACACGAGCCCGAGCCTATCCGAGCTGTTCATGCAGGCGGTGGCATGACCAATAGGCGCGCCCTCTGGCTGGTGACTCGCCGAGAGATCCTCAACCGCGTCCGTAGCCGGGCGTTCCTCGTGTCCGGCTTGGTGACGCTGCTATTGCTGATGGCGATCATCGTCCTCCCCCAGCTCCTCGATGGAGGTCCTCGCACGTACAAATTGGGTGTGGTCGGCGACGAAGCCATCGTCGAGGTGGCGCGGACCCTGGCGGCCGCCGAAACGAACGCCGACGAAGAGCCTCCCACGATCGAGGTCAGCCGATTCCCGGATGTGGCAGCAGCCGAGACAGCCCTCGCCGACAACGATGTCGAGTTGCTGATGGTCGATGGGGCAACGCTGGTTGACGACGGCACCTCGGGCTTCTCCGACTCCGACCTGGCCGGTCTGCTACAGAGGGCAGCCGGATCGATCAGGTTGGCCGAACTGGCGGAGACAAGCGAGGAGACCGCAGCCAATGTCATCGAGATTCTCACCACCGACCCCCTTTCGGTGCGGTCCCTGTCGGGAGTGGATCCGAGCGATACCACCCGGCCATTCATCGCCTACGTCGGACTCGTCCTCATGTACATAGCGATCCTGACGTACGGAAGCTGGTGTCTGATGGGGGTGACCGAGGAGAAGACCAATCGAGTCGTCGAAGTGCTACTTGCCACTCTCAAGCCCTGGCATCTGCTGAGCGGAAAGGTGATAGGCCTCGGCCTACTCGGGCTCGCCCAATTCGGCATCACCATCGGTCTCGGCTACGCCGCCGCCCGCCTGACCAATGCCATCGATTTACCCGCCCTGCCTGTGGACAGCCTGGTTTGGTTGACGGTTTGGTTCGTGTTCGGCTACGCCATCTACGCCGTGGCCTTCGGGGCGGCCGGAGCCTTGGTATCGCGATCGGAGGATGCCCAGAATGCCGCAGCACCGCTGACCATCCTGGCGGTAGCCGGTTTCTTCATCAGCTTCCGAGTGTTGGACGCACCCGAGGGAATGCTGGCCGTGATCGCCGCCATGATCCCGTTCACAGCGCCATTCGTGGTGCCGGTGCGTTTGGCTCTTGACGCCATCCCACTCTGGCAGGTGATCCTGTCGATGGCGGTCATGGCGGCGTCGATCGTGATCCTGATCAGAGTTGCTGCGCGCGTGTACGCGGGAGGTCTGCTCAGGTTCGGAGCGCGGGTCAAGATTCGTGAGGCTTGGAGAGGCGCCGGATAGGGCACCTCGGTCGGTGCGCCGGTGGGGTTCAAGAGGCCCTGCTCCTGGTGGACTCGGCGTCGATCACCAGAACACCTTCTGTGCCGATTTTCCCTGAGAAAACCACCAGAAACCTGCACAGAAGGTTATATAACAAGGTCATCGCTCGAATCACCGTCTCGGTCGACATAGCTGCCGGGGTCGACGCCGTCTGGAGAGAGGCGTCCGACCTCCCCGCCCACGCCGATTGGATGGCCGATGCCGAATCGATCGAGTTGCTCTCCGATCAACGCCGGGGCGTCGGGACGAGGATGAAAGTGGCCAGCAAGTTGGGGCCGCTTCGGACCAGCGACGTCATGGAGGTGGTGCGGTGGGAGGAAAATTCACTAATCGGCGTTCGCCACGTCGGCCTCGTCACCGGAATCGGTGAGTTCGCGATCTCCCCGGTCGCAGGGGGAACCCGCTTCACCTGGACCGAGGACCTGAGACTCCCCTGGAGGTTGGGAGGGCCGATCGGCGCCTATTTGGCCAAGCCGGTGTTGCGGGCGCTCTGGCGTGGCAACCTGACCCGGTTAAAGAAGAGGGTCGAAAAGCGCTAGTGCTCTGTCTGTGAAATAGCGTGAGGGTGTCGGCGAGGCCACGGCGTTCCTGGCCAGGACGCACGACGAAGGCGCAGCCCATGCGCTGCGTCGAGGAGGAGGACGCCGCCAGGGGCGTCGTGGGCCGACGAGACCCCACGATTATTTCCCAGACGGTGCACTAGCGTGCGGCGTCCGAACCAAGGAGGCTAATGAAGCTACTGAGCATCGCCTCGACCCATTGGGAGGGCGACCTCTTGACCGGGTCGGGCACGACCAGCGTCGCCTCCGAGGCCTTCGGCCCCGTGGCGGTGAGCTGGAGCGCTCGCACCGAGGATCACGGCGGCCTCACCAGCCCCGAGGAGCTGATCGCCGCCGCCCACGCCAGCTGCTATTCGATGTCTCTGTCGTCGCGGCTCGCCAAGGCCGGCACGCCCCCCACCGCTCTCGATACCGAGGCCGTCGCCCATTTCGAGAAGCTGGAAGCCGGTTGGAAGCTGGTCACGATGGCGATAACGGTTCGGGGAATCGTGCCGGGAGCAAGCGGTGAGGCGTTCGCACAAGCCGCCGAAAGCGCCAGGGACGGCTGCCCCGTCTCCCAGGCTCTCAAGGGCAACGTGGAGATCACCCTCGACGCCGCCCTGGCCGACTAAGCCGCCTCAACCCACAGATGATCGGTGGGTGCAACCACCCACAGATGATCTGTGGGCGCACACCCGTCGTGGCGCCGGGCCACAACCCTGGGTTTGCGTGGCTCAACGCCCCTGGAATTCGGGCGGGCGCTTTTGGATGAAGGCGGAGACGCCCTCACGGGCGTCCTCGCTCCAGAAGCAGTCCTCGAAGGCCGCTCGCTCTACGTCCAGGCCGCCGACCAGGCTGCGTCCCCATCCGTCGTTGAGCGCTCGTTTGGCCGCGCCGTAGGCCTCGGTGGGGCCTTGCGCCCACACTGCAGCATCGCGGAGCGCTTTCTCCAATAGTTCGCCGGCCGGAACCACCTTGTCGGCGAGGCCAAGACGGGCGGCTTCACCGGCCTCGACGTGGCGGCCGGAGAGGACCATCTCCTTGGCGGTCTGATAACCGACGATCCGCGGCAGCCGTTGCGTGCCGCCCGCCCCCGGAATGATGCCGAGGCTGATCTCGGGTTGGCCGACCTTGGCATCCTCGGCCAGATACCGAAAGTCGGCGGCCATGGCTAGCTCCAGGCCCCCCCCCAGCGCGTATCCGAAGACGACCGCGATGGTTGGTTTGGGGAGCCACTCCAACTCCCAGGCCGCCTCGACCAACTTGGCGGCGATCCGTTCTTTGCTGGCCGCCTGGTGGGCAGCCTGGAAGCCCTTGATGTCGGCGCCAGCGGCGAAATGAGGTTGCCCGGTCACCACCACGGCCCGCACCGAGGAAACCCCGGCCCGCCGGAACGCCTCCAGCAGCTCCGCGCAGAGCTCGTCGGAGAGGGCATTGACCGGCGGACGGTTGAGCCGCACCAACGCCACTGCGCCTTCAGTTGCGTATTCGACCAAAGCCATGGGCGGCGAGCCTACCTGGCCGCCGGCCAGTTCACCCCGGTCCACGCCCGTCGAGCCCGACGCCACCTTCAACCATGGCGGGCCTTGACGGACGGAAGGTCGGCCAGCGACGGCGCGGCGCCCTGGACCGGCCGCACCCGGATCCGGGCGTCGACGACCCTGATGCCTTGGCCGGGTTCGAGCACCTTGACCGGGTTAAGGTCCATCTCAACCACCTCGGGGATCGCTCCTACCAGTGCCGACGCCGCCAGCAGCGCTTGCTGGACCGCCTCGACGTCGCCCGGTGGAAGGTTGCGATAGCCGGAGAGGAGTCGGGCGCCTTTGATTCCGGACACCATGTCGGCCGCATCGAGGTCGGTGAGGGGAGCGATCCGGAACGACACGTCTCCAAGCAGCTCAACGAACACGCCTCCGAGACCGAAACCGATCAGCGGTCCGAAGGCGGGATCCTCGGTGATCCCGATGAGTGCCTCGTGGCCTCCCCTGATCATCTGCTGGATCAGGACGCCCTCGAACGTCTCGACTCCTGCCGTCACCGCCGCGAACGCCTCGGCCACCGACTCGGCGTCCTCGAGATCCAGGGCCACCCCTCCCACCTCCGACTTGTGGAGGGCTTCCGAGGAGATCACCTTGGCCACCACCGGGTACCCGATTCGCCCCGCCGCCTCCACCGCCTGCTCGGCGTTCTTCACCGTCTCGGATTTCGGCAGGGCTATGGCGAACGAGGAGAGCACGGCCTCGACCTCGGCGGGCTCGAGCCACCCGCCTTGCTCGCCGAGTCGGTCGAGCGCCTCGGTCACGATGCGGCGGGGAGTATCCAACTCGTAACTGTGATCGGGGATCGTGCCGAGGGGCCTCTGTCGCCAGCGGCCATAAGCAACCGTCCTCCGCAACGCCTGGGCCGCCATCTCCGGGAACTGGTAGGTGGGAATCGCCCGCCGGGTCGACACCAGTTTTCGAGCGGCGTCCCCTGCCTGCATGAACACCGCCAACATTGGGACCCCCCCCTCATAGGCGTCGGCGACTTCCCGCACCGCCGCGGCAACCTCGTCGACCCCCTCGGGGGTGGTGGGCACGTAGATGACCATCACCGAGTCCACCTCACCACTTGCCAGCAGCACCTCCAGGCAATGGCGATACTGCGGGGGGCTCGCCGAAGCGATCAGGTCAATCGGATTGCGCGTGGAGGCCTCGGCAGAAAGCACCTCGCCGAGCTTGGCCCGCAGTCCGGCCGATAACTCCGGCAAGACCAACCCACCCGATTCGAGGGCGTCGGCGGCCAGGATCCCCGGCCCGCCGGCGTTGGTGACGATTCCAACTCGGTTTCCTTCCGGCACCGGCTGATTGGCCAGCAACGACGCGACGGCAAACAGCTCCTCGAGGGTGTCAGTCCGAATCACTCCCGATTGCTCGAAGAGTGCGTCGACGGCAATGTCGAGGGAGGCCAGCGCCCCGGTGTGACTGGAGGCGGCCCGTTTGCCGGCCCCGGTCCGGCCGGACTTGACGGCGACGATCGGCTTCTTGCGGGCAATGCGGCGCGCCAGCCGGTGGAAACGACGCGGGTTTCCAAAGGACTCCAGATAGAGGACGATGACGTCGGTGTGGGGGTCGTCCTCCCAGGCCAACAGCAGGTCGTTGCCGCTGACGTCGGCCTTGTTGCCGACTGAGACGAATTGGGATATGCCGATGTTGGCCCGCCTGGCGTAGTCGAGGATGGCGATGCCGAGCGCCCCCGACTGGCTGGACATTGCCACGTTTCCCGGCGGCGGGTACACCGGGGCAAAGGTCCCGTTGAGCGCCGCCGATGTGCTGATGAGACCCATGCAATTCGGCCCCACCATGCGCAGGCCGGCAGCACGCACGAGGTCGACGAGCTGGGTTTCCATCTCCCTGCCCTCCGGCCCGACCTCGGAGAAACCCGCCGAGATGACCACCAGGCCCCGCACCCCTTTGGCGGCACATTGCTCGATGGTGGCGAGCACGGCCTTGGCAGGAACCACGATGAACGCCAGATCGACCTCTCCGGGTAATTCGGTCACCGACGAGTAGGCCTTCACCGACTGCACGACGGCAGCGTTGGGATTCACGGGATAGATCGGACCCGCAAAGCCCTCCCGCATCAGGTTGGCGAAAAGCCGGTAGCCGATCGATCCCGGGGTGGTGCTCGCCCCTACCACCGCCACCGAACGCGGGAAGAACAGAGGCAGGATGGAGGCCGCTACCGCCCTCCTCTCCCGCTCCTCTTCGGCGCTCCGGGCGTGGGCGGTCATCGCCACAGGGAAGGAAACCGTATAGACCCCCTCGCTCAACGTGCGAGTGAGCTCGTATCCGGAGTTTCGAAAGACTCGCATCATCTGGATGTTCTCGGGGAGCACAAACGCCCGGAAGGAAGCCATGCCGTGCTCGCGGGCATAGACGGTGAGGAGCTGTAGGAGTTCGGTGCCGATACCCCTTCCCTGGTGGGTGTCGGCGACCGCGAAAGCCACCTCTGCAACCTCGGGCTCGGCTGGCAGGCGGTCGTAGCGGCCAACCCCGATCATGTCATCGCCATGGAGCGCGATGAAGGCCATCCGCTTGTCGTAGTCAACCTCTGTGAAGTAGGAGATCTCCCTTGGTTCCAACTCCTTCTTTATCTGGAAGAAGCGGAAATATCGAGACTGTGGCCCCAAGGCCTCGAAGAAGCGACGTAGACGGTGGGCATCGCCGGGGATGATCGGGCGCACCCGCACCACCCCCCCGTCGCGCAGCACCACGTCCAGGTCGTAATCGGTGGGGTAATCGGCCATGCGCGTGCTATTCAAGCGGACGGCCGAACCCGGTCAACATGGTCGCTGGGCGTGGACCGCTTAAACAGATCGGGCCGGGAAGGCCGCGACCTGCTCGGCGTAGAGCTGGTCCGCCAGCCGACCTGCGGGAAGCTCGACGTCGGCATAGGTGACGGGTTGGTCTTTGGGGATATCGCGGGTGAGGACGCACCCCGCCGAGAGCACGATCGGCAACAGGCGCTCCGACTGCGTCACGTCGTAGATGTCGATCAGGCCGTAGCAGGTGAAGCCGCCCATGCCGTCGAGCGTCTCGCCCGCCGCCAGGTCGCGCTTGGCGAACGAGCCGGTTTCGCAGACCGGCGCGCCGCGCGGGGTGAGGGTCGCGTCGTGGAACAGCACGGCGCGCGCCACGGACGCTGGTAGCTGGAGGTGCGGGAGGTGGAAAGGGGTATAGAAGAGGTAGAAGGGCCCGTTTCCCATCTTGAAGTAGCGCAGGTATTGCTGCTCGATGGGGTGCTCGGCGTACCCGACCACGAAAGCGCCAGAGTGCGGTTCGGCGCCGAGCGCATAGTCGACAAGCCCGCCGGCCAGCAGTTCGTCGGCCGAGAAGGAGCCAATCATGTCCTTCACGTGGGCGCATTGGGGCCCTCGCATGCCTCGGCTGACCGGCGTGAAGCCCGTGGCGTTCGCCATCATCGTCGACTCGACGTTGAGTTTCGAGCCGTCGGCAAAGGCCGCCACCGACGCTGGCTTCTGGGAGTGCTGCTCGGCGAAAGCGCGCTGGGTGTCAGGGTTGCGATAACGATCCAGGAAACCCTTGATCTGGCCCATCATCACGGGCTGGAAGCCCATCGTCCGAACGGTCCGATAGAGGTTCATCGCGACGCCCGGCTCGTCGCCGTCGCTGTACGTGACCACCACGCCCGCCCGATCAGCATAGGTCTTGAGGATCGGCCCGACCGTGGCGTCGAGTTCCGCGTTCAGAAGGATCACGTGCTTGCCGTGGGCAAAGGCCTCTAGGGCCATCCGAGCGCCGAGTTCGAGATCGCCCGTCACGTCGACGATCGCGTCGACGTTCGCAGCGCGGCAGAGCAGGAGCGGATCCTCTGTCACGGCGGCACCGCGGCTGGCGATCGAGTCCTCGAGAGTCTGCACGCTCTCTACCGTCGCGACCTCGTCGATCCCCGCCTCCGAGTACGCGCGCAGGGCGTCGGAGACGCTTCGGCTCGAGATGCCGACCAGTCGCATCCCCATCGTCCGGATGATGATCTGCCGGGCGATGCCCCGCCCCATGTACCCGGCACCGATCAGCGCGATCCGGATGGGCTTGCCATCTCGCTCTCGCTGCTCGAGTGCCGTATCGACGATGATCAACTCTGCCTCCCAAGCGTTCGCACGGCGAGCCTCACCGGACGTACGCCGGCCAGGCTAGATCCCCGTCCGAGATCGCCTCCACGGCCAGCGGCCAGGCGATCCCAAACGCCGGGTCGTCGTAGCGCACGCCTGTGGCATGGCTCGGTGCGTACGGACGCGACGTTTGGTACGTCAGCTCGGTCCGATCCACCAGCGTCTGGTAGCCGTGGGCGACGCCCTCGGGCACGTACACCATGGTCCTGGCCTCGGCCGATAGATCGATTCTCAACCACTCGCAATACGTCGGCGAGGAAGGGCGAAGGTCAACGATCACGTCCACGACGGAGCCCATCGTGCAGCGCACGAGCTTGGCTTCCTCGTGGGGCGCCGTCTGGAAATGCAGGCCCCTGAGCGTCCCACGCCGATGGCTGTAGCCGACGTTCGCCTGGGCAAGATCCGGGTTGAGGCCGTGGGCGAGGAACTCGTCGCGACACCAGGCGCGCGCGAAAAACCCCCGGTGATCTTCTCGGCGTTCGAGGTCGATCGCGAACGCCCCCGGCAGCCTGGTTTCCACGAACCGCACGGCAGCGCCCTAGCCTTCTCCGCTCCCCTATCTACCCATGCATCGTAGTCCAGCACTGAGCGCGCCCAGGATCGATCGTTGGTCCGATCGAGGAGCATCCGGCGCGCTCCAACCGCCTCGGTACCGAAGGTCTTCACAGCTTCCGAATCAAAGCCCGATCCCCCGATACCGGAAGAACGCATGGCCGTCCAGAAAACGACGCCCGTCCACCACCAACGGCCGGCGGTCACCGATGATCTTTGCCAGTCCCCGGTAATCGTCCCAGGGGGTCACCAGGACCACGGCGTCGGCTTCGGCTATGGCTTCGGCCAGATTCGCAGTCACCACCAGACCCGCCGCAACCAACTCGGGCACCTCTCCGGCGGTTACGACCGGATCGTGGGCGATCACCCGGGCGCCAGCGTCGAGGAGCGGGCCGATGATAGCGAGAGCGGGAGATTCTCTGGTGTCACCGGTGTCGGGTTTGAACGCGAGACCCAAAACGGTGATCTTCGCCCCTCGTAGCGAGAGAAGCTCTTGGCCAAGGATCTCCAAGAGCCGGCCTGGCTGGGCGGCGTTGACGGCTGTCACCGCGTCGAGGAGGCGGGGGTCTTCACCCGTCCTCCGGGCCAGCGCGGCGAGCGCCTGGACATCCTTGGGCAGGCAGCTTCCGCCATATCCACATCCGGCCATCAAGTACGAGGCGATGGGGGCTACCCGGACCTCCCCCTGGTCGGACCAGCTGAGGTAGCGGGAGGCGTGCACTCCCTCCATGACCTCGACGACATCGACCCCTCCGACCGCGACACCGATGTTGGCGATCTCGTTCGAAAACGAGATCATGGTGGCCAGAAGGGCGTTGGATGCGTACTTGACCATCTCGGCCGTTCGGGTGTTGGTGCGGATCAGCGGAACGGTGGGAAAGACCTTGTAGAGCGATTCCAGCACCTCGACCGTCGCCCCCTCGTTGGCGCCGATAACGATGCGGTCGGGCGACATGAAATCGGCCAGCGCCTGCCCCTCCGTCAAGAACTCCGGGTTCACTCCCACTCCGAAGTCGACTCCGGCCCGCCCGGCGGCTGCCGCCTCCAATGCCGGAGCCACGACTCGGTCCGTCGTTCCCGGCACCACCGTGCTCTTCACCGCCAGCACGGGATAGTCGGTGCGGCCCCGCCAGGCCCTCCCCACCTCGGAAACGGCGGCAAGAAGAGCGGTCGGATCCATCTCTCCGGCCCGCAGGGGAGTGCCTACCGCGATAAGGACCAGGTCGGCGGCCGCCGCCGCGGCGACGTCGGTGGTGGCGTGGAACCGGCTACCGAGGTTGCGTTGCAGCAGTTCGCTCAGCCCCAACTCATGGATGGGAGACCGTCCGGCGGAGACGGCGTCGATGCGGGCGGAGTCGACGTCCGCGACCGTGACCTGGTGGCCCAGCTCGGCGAGGCAGGCACCGGTGACCAACCCGACATACCCGGCCCCAACCACGCCGACGCGCATCAACTCTCGTCCCCCCCCGGATTCCCGCGGTACCAAGTCAAGGTGCGCCGCAGACCTTCGTCGAGACTCACCTGGGGGTGATAACCCAGCTCGGTGCGGGCCTTGGTGATATCTGGGCATCGGCGGACCGGGTTGTCCACCAGATAATCACGTTCAGCGCTCTCCCCTCGGGCCAGGTGACCCCGGTAGTCGGTGATCTCGACGGCCTGGCGAACGATGCGACCGGCCAGCTCCTCCATGGTGACCTCGGGCGCCTCGACCCCGATGTTGTAGGGCTCTCCGGGCCGGCCTCGCAGCAGTATCAGGTAGTAGCCCGTCACGGCGTCGGAGACGTAGCAGAAGGTCCGGGTTGGGGAACCGTCGGACAAGAGCATGAGGTCTCGACCCGCCAGGGCGTCTCGACACAGGTCGGCTATCACTCGCCCGTCGGTGATCTTCATCCCCGGCCCGTAATTGTTGAAGGGCCGCGCCATGGTGACGGGAAGGCCGTGCTGGCGAGCGAAGTTCACACATAGGGTCTCTCCAAACCGCTTCGACTCGTCGTAACAGGCCCGCGGTCCCGTGCAGGAGACGTTGCCCCGAAACGTCTCGGCGGTCGGTATGGCTTCGGGGAGGGGATCACCATAAATCTCGCTGCTGGAGAAGAACAGGAATCCGGCAATGCGTTCACCGGCCGACTTCTGCTCCACGGCCCGGTCCAGCAGACGGCGCAGACCCGAGACGTTGGCGTCCATGGTCTCGATCGGGTACTTGCGGTAGTAGGTAGGCGAGGCGATCCCGGCGGCGTGGATCACGAAATCGAGTCGGCCGAGGTCATCGGGAAGCGGATCCCGGACGTCATGGGTCCGCAGATCGACGTCTCTCCGGCCCCCCAGACCTTGCAGCCAATCCGGCACGCCTCGTAGGTAGTTGTCGAAGACGACCACCTCTATGGGTGACTGGTCGGGATGGAGATCGTTCCACCGAAGCGGGGCCTGGATCAGGTAGTAACCGAGGAAACCGGCTCCCCCGGTGATGAGAAGATGCCGACCGCTCATGCGACCCATGTCTTGGTCGAGCTCGGTCACGATGGCGTCGAGGTCGGCGCCGCGAACCTCTTCGGCGCGCGCCGACAGATCGGGAGCCGTTTGGGCAGCCGGTTGATTCACCGCACCACCAGCTTGCGGGCGAAGAACGCTTCGGCCAGGCCGTCGGCCGCTCGACACTCGATCCCGCGCAGCGTCATCATCGCTCGGAAGGTCTCTTCGCGGAACCACGGTCGCGACCTCTGGCTGGGAAATCCCTCGAGGATGGCTCGCACCTTACGGTCCGCGACTTCGCCCGGCAGGTGCACGAAGGCATTCGGCTGGCCCAGATCGCCGTCGTATTTGGGGATCTCGTACTCGAGTATCAGGTGGTCCCGGAAGGCGTTGAGGGTCAGCTCGGCCACGGTCCGATGATCCTGATGCAGATCGCCGCGTGTGTGCGTCAGGATCACGTCCGGATCGACCCGGGCCGCCAACTCGTCGAAGTACTCCTTGAGTTCTGGCAGATGAGGGAAGAACCGCTCGCGGAAATGACGAAGCTCGACGGTGGCGGTCGCTGTGCTCAGGAACCGCTCGGCGCTCCTCTCGGCCTCAGCGGCTCGCTCCCCCTCGGCGGCGAGCACTACCCAGTGAACAGCCAGGCCCGGTGTTGTCGCGAGCCATTGGAAAACTGTTCCACCCGCCCCGATTTCGATGTCGTCACCATGTGCGCCAATGCACAAGACGCTGGTTGGGTTGAGGTCCAAAGAATGCATACAGGTCCCAGGCCGTGCCTCAGCGACGCCAGACTTCCCAAGGGGCCGGCCCCCGCTCGTACATCTCGTCGAGCGCCTGCTTGTCCTTGAACGTATCCATCGCCCTCCAGAACCCTTCGTAGCCGTAGGCACAAGCCTGCCGCCGCTCTATCAACCGGTGAAAGGGCTCCTCCACCAGGTCCTCGCCGATGCCAATGTGATCGAAGATGTCGTGCCGAAGCACGAAGTAGCCGGCGTTCACCCAAAGATCTGCCTTCCGAATCGGTGTGACATCGGTGGCGTAGCCATCGGCATCGAAACGGGCCACGTGCAAGGAAAGAGGCGGTCGCACAGCCATAAAGGTGGCCGTCGTGTTCTTGGTTGCGGCGAACGAGATGTAATCGGGCAAGCACAAGTCCGTGAGCCCGTCGGCGTAGTTGGCCAGAAAGAACTCCTCGCCGTGGAGATGCTGGCGGACCGCCAGTAGCCGTTCGCCCACGTTGGTGTGCTGCCCGGTGTCAACGAACGTGATCTTCCAGTCCTCGATGTCGGAGGCGAGCAGCCTGACCTCCCTGCCTCCGCTCGTCAGGACGAAATCGTTGGAGGTCGTCTCCTCGTAACGAAGGAAGTAGTCCTTGATGAGGTCGCCGCGATAGCCGAGGCAGAGAACGAATTCGCGGTGGCCATAATGGGCGTAGTACTTCATCACGTGCCACATGACCGGACGCGGACCGATGGGAACCATGGGTTTGGGCACCGAATCGGAGTAGTCGCGGAGCCGGGTGCCGAGGCCGCCGCAGAACAAGACCACCTTCATAGCTCTCAACCATTCCTGGGCCCGATCGACAACGGTGCTGCCAGCTGGATCGCGAAACCAACCCCCGCTGGCTCATCATGGTATTCCGCCCTACCCGGTCCGGCAAGAGCCCAAGCTGGTTTCGCGACGTTCGCCGATGACATGGCTTCTCACCCTCCATTAAGGCTCGTGCCCAGCGAGGCCGCCACCTCGGCGAACGCCGCTTCGGCCGAGTCCGCCTCGGCGGGTTGAACAGGATGGGTGCTCCAGCGTGCCACTTCGAAGAGCCTCGTCAGCCAGGCAGCCGCCCCCCCCGGCACGGGCGGTCCCAACCGGTCCTGATACTCGGCGGGGGTCTCAGCAGGGCGGCGAGGCCCGAACGTCGCCCCGGTGACCTCAAGGAAGGCGCGATAGGCCTGCGCCACGCGGGCCGCAGGTCCGTGGAGGGGACGCCGCATCCCCGGGGTGAGGGAGGCCGCGACCTCGGGGGCGTCGGCGGGTCGGGCCATACGGGTCCGGCGGAACAGCGTCAGGAAGGCGCGCAGAATCCGCAGCAGCGCGGCGGGCAGACCGGTGATCGCCCGGGCCAGCAAGGCCAACCAGCCTCGCAATCCCAGTCGATGGCGGGCCGCTTCGCCGAGCGCCTTCCGCTCTTCTCCGACGCGCAAGGCCACGACCACCACCACCAGGACAACCGCCAACCAGAACAGTCGCAGCTCGGCGGCTCGCACTACCTCCGGGTCGATGGGGGGGGGTGGAGACCCTTCAACTCCGGAAACCGTCGTGGTCGGAATCCTGGACGGGACCGCCCCAGGACCGGTCTCCAGCGCCGCAGGCCGCAGAACGGACAGCAGCCAGTCCCGGAGGCCGGCCATCATTGCCGCCACCCCGGCTAGGACAGCCAGCGGCAGCGCGCCCACCAAACCCGACAGACTCGGCAGCAGCAGCACGCCTAGAAGCAGGGGAACCAGCACGACGGCGACTGCCACCATCCAACGTCCCCTGACCTGGTGGTCGACGGTGGCGCCCAACCATCGCCATCGACCTTCCTCATCCGCACGGGCAGCTCGACCCAACCCCCAGAGGCCAACAGGGAAGAACACGAATGCCGGCGCGAGGAACGCCCGGACGGGCGGCCGGGTGAGATCCATTACCGCCCCCCAACCGACCAGACCGGCCGCCGCCGCCACCGCCAATAGGACTCCCGAGGCGAGGAAGCGCTGCCACAACCTCGTCAACGGAGCGGCCAAAGCGGTATGCGGTATGGGGGCTCCCAGAGCGGCGAGGTCAGCGAAGCTGGCGTGGGTGGCGATTCCGACCCCGATGGCCAGCAACCACCCCAGAATCGACTCCTGCTCCAAGAACCCCTCCGGCCAGGTGGCGATCTCGGTTGTCGCTCCCCCCCCCAAGAAGACAACGTGCAGCAGCTTGGCGCCGATGGCAGCCCCACCGGCCTCGAAGCGCCGCCACCGGCTTTCCGCGTCGCGATCGCGCTCAACGTACCAACGCCTCGATGCCACAACGCCAGCCACCGTGACCAGGGCGAGGGTGACTGCGTACTCGACTCCGATCCGGGCCGGCATCGCCGAGGCCAGAGACCAGGCAAGACAGGACGACAGAACGGCGAGCACCAAAACTGGTCCCGGCCAGGCGGCCCGCCGAGCCACGGTTGCGGTCACCACCGCTCCAGATCTTGGTGGCTCTCCACCGTACGCACCGGAACGCCCAAGCCGATCAACCGGCGGGCCTCGGACAGGCGGTGATCCGGGAAGATCTCGAACACGGCCGGGGCAAAGCCCCGGCCCCGCCAGCGCGCCACTGCCTCCGCCAGGGGGCCGGTCACTGAACCGGTGACCACCGCCAGGGTGGAACCAAAGGGCAGCCGCTGGGTGGCGGTGCCGAGTCCGGCCGCGAAATCGGCCGCCGGGTCGACGGTCACCCGCGCCAGCAACTCAAGCATCGAGGCCAGATGGGCTCGGTCAGAGCGAGGGGGAATGAGCAGCCGGACCGGGGCGGAGCTGAGCGGGTCGTGAGCGCACAACCAAAGGCCAACCGGTAAACGGTCAGAGACCACGACATGATGAAGGAGCGATGCCGCCACCGTCACCGCCAACTCCGGGCCCGCCGATCGCCGCGCCCCCCGGTAGCTCGACCGGCTGAGGTCCAAGCAAACCACGGTGTCCCGAGAGATGGCGGGCAGGTACTCCTTTACCACGACCTCGCCGAGCTTGGCGGTGGCCGGCCAATGCACCCGGCGGAGCGAATCGCCGGTACGGTAGCTGCGGACCCCGACCATGCGGGTGTAGTCCTCATAGAGCGGTATCGCCGTTCGCAGCACCGGGACAGGGGCTCGCCCCGACAACAAGCTCCGGCCGACCGGCACGATCTTGGGGTATACGACCAACTCGGTCGCCCCCGAGATGGGACCCCGGTGGCGCCGGATCCCGAAGACGTCGCCGGCATGGGTGTCTCCCCCCCCCCACGACCAGGTTGAGGTCGAAGGGAACGACATCGCTCACCTCCAGCCAGGGAAGAGGCAGTCGGCCATCGTTGCGAACCGTCAAGGTGACGGTGGCCTCTTCGTCGTGGAAGATCCGGCGAGGATGTGCCCGTTGGGTGTGAACGTTCCGGAGGGCTCGGTCCGGCCACCAAACCGAGACCGCCCATAGGAGGACAAGGAGGGCGGCGACCGAGAGCAGGAAGTCGATACGGAATAGGAAAGCGGCGACGGCCACCAGGGTGGCGGCACGCAACAATTTCCCGGCGGGGGCCCGGAGCCCTTCGCCCAACCCGGTCATCCCACGCCTGCGAGGGGAGCGGCCTCCAGGATCTCGGACACCACCCCGGCCGCCGACAGGTCGCGGAGTCTCGCCTCGGCCGTGAGGCTGAGGCGGTGGGTCATCACCGGGGCCGCCATCACCTTGATGTCGTCGGGGATGACGAAGTCCCGCCCCCGCACGGCCGCTAGTGCCCGGGCGGTGCGAATCAACGCCAGAGTGGCTCGGGGGCTGGCGCCCAAGGCAACGTGGGGATGCCGACGAGTGGCATCCACCAACCCGACGGCGTACGCGAGGAGGTCCTCGTCGAGGTGTATCCCGGCTGCTTCGGCGGTTGCTTCGGCCAATTCGGCGGACGACACCACTGCCTTCACGTCCTCGATGGGATGCCGACGCCCGATCCGACCGGCCATCGCCACTTCGTCGGCCGGAGAGGGATACCCCATCGCCATGCTGATCATGAAACGATCTAGCTGGGCCTCGGGCAGCGGGAACGTCCCTTCCAATTCGATCGGATTCTGAGTCGCGAGCACGAGAAAGGGAGGGGCAAGCTGATGGGTCTCACCGTCGACCGTTACCTGACCTTCGGCCATCGCTTCGAGAAGTGCCGACTGGGTGCGAGGGGTGGCCCGATTGATCTCATCGGTAAGCAAGACGTTGGTGAAGACCGGACCGGGACGGAACTCGAAGTCGGCCCGACGTTGGTCGAAGACGCTCACCCCGGTTATGTCGCTCGGCAGCAGGTCGGGTGTGCATTGGACCCGCCGGAAGCTCAGGTGCAAGGAAGCGGCCAACGCCCGCGCCAGCATCGTCTTGCCCGTTCCGGGAACGTCCTCGATCAGGATATGACCCTCGGACAGAACCGCCACGAGCAGCTGCTCGATCTGCCAGCGTTTGCCAATGATCACCGACTCGACACTGGATACGAGCCGAGCGGCCAAATCACCGACAACGGGCATATTCGACGAGTCTATGTGCCGAGGCGTGCCTCCGGCTCATAGGGATAGATATCGATCAGCTCGCCCGCCGCCACCTTGGCCTGCCAGGACTGCCAGGCGGCCGCCGAGAGAAGGTCATCGTGACGGTCGAGGAAGGCGGAACGCAACTCGCCTTGTACTCCCAGGAAGTGGATGAACTCCTCGGGAAAGATGTCGTTGGGTCCAACCGAGAACCAAGGCTCCGCGGCCGTCTCCTCGTCGAGTGAGCTCGGGGAGGGAAGAATTCGGAAGGTGCAGTTCTCAAGACGAGTCAGCTCGTCGTAGTCGTAGAAGACCACCCGGCCATGCCTGGTGACGCCAAAGTTCTTCAGCAACATGTCACCGGGGAAGATGCCGGTGGCGGCCAGCTCCCTGATGGCCTGGCCGTAGTCCAGGAGGGCGGCGCGGCCCGCCCGTGGGTCAGCCTCCCTCACATAGATGTCGAGCGGTATGACCCTCCTTTCGACGTACGCGTGTTTGATGGTCACGGTCTGGCCGTCCACCACGACCGATTGGGCGCACTCCGCCAACAGCACGGCAAGCAGTTCGGGGCGAAACTTGTCGACCCTGAACTCGAGGAACTCGAACTCCTGAGCGTCGATCAGCCGACCGGCCCGATCGGTGCGGAAGACCAGCCGATACTTGGACCGCACCTCATGCCGGGTGGTCCTCTTGGGGGCGGGAAACCGATCCTTGATGATCTTGAAGACGACGTCGAACGCAGGCAACGTGAAGACCGCCATCACCAGACCGGGCGCCCCGCGGGCGATCTCGAAACGATCCCCGGAGGAGTCGAGATGCCGGAGGAGATCGCGGTATAGCTCGGTCTTCCCGTGCTTGTTGTGACCGATGCCGATGTACAGCTCGGCCATGCGCTTGCGAGGCATCAGGGATCCCAGAAACCTGATGAGGTCGTGGGGGCGGTCGGTGTCAACGTGGAAATAGGAGCGTGTGAAGGAAAAGAGGATCGACACCTGGTCTTCAGTGAGGAGAACGGCGTCGATCACCGCCCCCCCCGGTGGGTGGAGCACTGCTATGACCAAAGGCAGCACGTGAGAGCCTGAGTAGAGGCGTCCCACGAGGTACGCACCCTGGCCTCGGTAGAAGACCGACTCGATCAGGTCGAGTCGATCAACGGTCAGCAACGCTCCCACTGACCGCAAGCGCTTTTCGATTGCCCCGGCCGCCGCTCGGGCGTCGCCTGGCAGATCGGCAAACGTCACGTCGTGGATAGTTTCGCCGATCAGCTGCACGATCGTTCCGGCGGTGGTGCCCTCCGGCCGGTAGCTCTTGTAGAGGGGTCGGCGAGCTTGTGTGGGCGGGGTATCGAAGTCGGTGTCTACGAACTCGATGTGGGGGTCCACTCCCACAGTGGTGAAGATCTTGCGGGTGACCGAGTTGAAAAACGTCTCGGCCAGCTCCCAGTCGTTCCGCTCGGCAATGAATCCCGAGTAGACGGCTTTCATCGCCGCCCACACCGTCTTGTCGAGGGTGCGGCCGGCGAGCAGCGCCGCGATGTCGGCGGCCACCTGGGTCGACGTCTGGGAATAGAGATCGAGGCGTTCGCGGGCGTCGGCCGCCATTCCCTTCCAATCCCGATCCGAGAAGCGGATGCGCGCCCGGCGGGTGACGATCCGAAAGCGAGTCTCGAACCCCGCCCAACCGACTCGAATCGCTTTGGCGCCCAGGCTGGCAAGACGGCTGTCGGACAGGGCGGGGGTCGTCACGTCTGTCCGAACTTAGTGGACCGGGTGGGCCTCAGACCACGAGCCGGTAGAACCGGAACTGGAAGTGCTCGACCGGCAGCACCTCGACGTCTCGAAAACCCGCTGCTCGAGCGTACGCACGCAGGCGGTGGGGCCGCATCACAGTGCCGGTCCCGGCCGAAGGCTGCGATGACATGCCGTCCGGAAGGCAGACCAGCAAGCTGAACCCGTAGAGGAGTCGCTCGAGGTCGTCGCCGTTAGGGGTGAACTGGTCGGCGGTCCGTTCGTCGACCACCAGGGCGAAGCCGTCCTCCTTCATCAGCCGGCGCATGGCCGTCAGCACCGCCACGGGGTCGGACATGTCGTGGATGCACTCGAAGGCGGTAACAACATCGAAAGTCGCTTTTTCCCCGACCGGTACCCCGTCGGCGTGGAGGAACTCGACACGTTCGGAAACCCCCGCTGTCGCTGCTGCGGCGTTCGCAGCCTCGATCGACGGACCATCGACGTCGATGCCGACCACCGTGGTCTTCGGGTAGCTCTGGGCCATCCCGATAGCCGACCAACCGAAGCCGGTCCCGAAGTCGGCCACCCGCGCTCCCGCCCGAAGACGATCGTCTAGCTCAGCAATGGCCGGAAACCACTCCTTCCCGAGGACGTTCAGAAACCAGGGCCGGTTGAGGTCGGCCTGCGACTCACGCATGTCGGTCCCGAACTGGTCCCAGGAGACGCCTCCCCCGGTTCGATAGGCCTCGAGCAGGGCCGGCAGTTGGGTCACGGCCGCCCCGAACGCGCGGGCGAGTGGGGCGAGATAGCTGAGCGAGTCCCGGTCGGTGAGTACCTCTGCGTGCCCGGGGGGCAACGAGTAGCGCCGCTCCTCGGGGTCCTTGGTGGCGTCGTCGACCGTCAGGAATTCGGTCATGGCCTGCTGCTCCAGCCACTCCCTGGCGTATCGGGGATGGGTGCCGGTTGCTTCGGCCAGGCCGGAGGCAGCGAGACCGCCGACCTCGGCAAGTGCCCGGTAGTACCCGAGGCGGTCACCGAGATAGACGGCGGTGATGTCAAGCAAACCGAGTGAAGCCTGAAACAGTCGTCCGCCGAACTCTTCGGCCGTTTGGGCGGTGATGGGAACCTCCGTCGTATTGGCGGAGAACGCTAGGCCATCCTGGCGGCGATGGTTCGCGCCGGGTCGGTTCGGAAGGTTCGGTAGCCTGGGCGGGAGCCCGGGTGTCGAAATCGGCAGCCGACGGTCGCTTAAACCGACCTGCCCTTCGGGGCGTGTGGGTTCGAATCCCACCCCGGGCACCTTCCCGTTACAGCGGCGCCGGATTTCGAGTGCTACAAGCCGGCGATCACTCCGTCGAGCAGGTCGTACTCGGAGACCGTCACCGCCTCCAATCCGAGACGCCGAGTCGCCGCGGCGGCCACTACCGCTCCTCCCAGGATCACCGGAGCGCGGGCCGGGTCGAAGAACGGCAGGGCGGCGGTCTCTTCCAGGGTGAGTGCGGCAAGGTCGTCGACCAAATGGTCGAGGGCCGGCTGATCCAACCGCGACCCATGGACCGTGGCCGTCCGGCCAGCGAGGGCGGCGAGGCTGGTCCATGTCCCGGCCACCCCGATGGCCGCAAACGCCGAATCGGGAATCGAAACGCCGCCGAACAGGTCGGCAGCCAGCCGACCGGCTTGCTCCAATTCACCCGGCCTCGGCGGATGGTTGGGCAGGGCACGCTCGGTCAGACGTACCGAACCGATTTCGACGCTCCGGCCCACCAGCCGGCCACCGGCCCGCCACGCGAACTCGGTGCTCCCCCCCCCGATATCGACCACCAGAAAAGGGCCGCCTTCCAAGGCGTTGGTCGCGCCGGCGAAGGAGAGCGCCGCCTCTTCGTCTCCGCCGATCAACTGCGGCCGCACCCCCAAGGCCTGTTCGGCACGGTCGAAGAAGTCCTCTCGATTGGCGGCGTCCCGGCTCGCCGAGGTCGCCACCGCCCTCACTCGATCGACCTTGAGCTCCCGCACGCGGGAGCCGAAACCGGCCAACACCGCCAGGGTCCCCGCCATCCCCTCCTCCGATAGCCGACCGGTGCGGTCGACACCCCGACCCAACCCGGTCACCCGCGTCAGTCGGGCCAACTCGCCCCCCTCGTCGTCCACCACCAGCAACCGCATGGAGTTGGTACCGATGTCGACGGCGGCTCGCCTCATGAAGAAAGCGGCCGGCGAACAACGTAGCCCCGTTCCCGCTCATCGACGACTTCGAAGCCCGCCGCCATGAACATGGCCAACGGTCCCTCGTACCTCTCGGCGTCGGAGTCCTGGAGCCTGCGGGGATAACCCTCCGCGACACGAAATCCGGCCCTGGCCAGCGACCGACAACCGGCTTCGAGCAGGGCCGTCGCCGCCCCCTGGCGCCGGTAGGCGGCGTCGACCACGAAGCAGACGATCGACCCGACCCCATCGGTGCCGTCGACCGCGTTCCACGGCCCGAGAGGTGGAAAGCCTGCCCGGGGGCCGTATCGGCACCAACCGAACACCCGATCGCCATCATATGCGAGCAGACCCATTGACTCGCCGGACTCGATCGAGGTGATGACGTCCGCTCGGTTCTGGGCGCCGCCTCGCTCCGCCCACTCGCCGCCCGCAAGCAGATAGGCCATGCAGAAACAGTCGGCCCAGTCGGGGTTGTCGGCAAAGGCTCGCTCATCGAAGAAGGCCAGATAGTCGGCGAGCCGTCCCGCTGATAAGTCCTCGATTTTCCAGCTCATCCCGTCACCGTGACGGTGGCGACCATTCCTCCCGACCAGTGGAACTTGCAGAAGTAATTGAAGGTCCCGACGGTGTCGAAGGTTTGGTCGAAATCGTCGCTGCTCGCCAGCGGACCGGAATCGAACAGGCCGTCTGCGTTGCCATCCGAACCCGAGGTGACCGTGTGGCTGCCCGCGCTCACCTCCCAGCGAACGCGGGTGCCCCTGGTGACGGTCAGCGATCCGCTCCCAAAGGAGAAGTTGCCGACCTCGACCGACACTGTCGCCTCCGCCGAGGTCGTGGAGGTGGCCTGGGTGGAGGTCGTGGCCTGGCTCGTCGAGGTGGCCTGGCTGGTGGTGGCGGCCTGGCTGGTGGTGGCGGCCTGGCTGGTGGTGGCGGCCTGGCTGGTGGAGGTGGCCTGGCTTGTGGAGGTGGCCTGGCT
>Ga0209751_10000589_pt1 | contig 39055 bp, 36 predicted proteins | sample RifCSP13_1_FD_184019 | JGI IMG/M metagenome (GOLD analysis project Ga0209751, IMG submission 184019) | Soil microbial communities from Rifle, Colorado - Rifle CSP2_sed 13_1 (SPAdes) (version 2) | ecosystem: Environmental > Terrestrial > Deep subsurface > Rock core/Sediment | place: Rifle...
TGATCGCGTCCTTCAGGGTCCGCGTGCCCTCTTCCACGACCCGCACGGTCGCTCCCAGGAGCTTCATCCGGAACACGTTGAGGGCCTGCCGCTCGACATCCACGGCGCCCATGTAGACCTCGACGGGGATGCCGAGGACGGCGCCCGCCATCGCCGCCGCGACGCCGTGCTGGCCCGCGCCGGTCTCCGCGATGATCCGGGCCTTGCCCATACGCCGCGCGAGGAGGGCCTGACCCATGACGTTGTTGAACTTGTGGGCGCCGCCGTGACACAGGTCTTCCCGCTTCAGGTAGATGCGGGCGCCGCCGCACCGCTCCGTGAGCCGCTTCGCGAAATAGAGGGGCGTGGGCCGGCCGCCGTAATGGCGGTGGTAGTCGTCGAGCTCCCGCAGGAACGCGGGGTCCGCCTTCGCTGCGTCGTAGGCCACCTCCAACTCGAGGAGGGCGGGCATCAGCGTCTCCGGGACGTACTGGCCACCGTAGGGCCCGAACCGACCCCGGGCGGACACGGCCTCAGCCATGGAGGAGCTCCTCGAGCTTCCGCGCAGGGTCCGTGTGCGCCATGATCGACGAGCCCACGAGGACGGCGTCCGCGCCGGCGCGGAGCATCGCGTCCACCTGACTCCTACCGTCGATGCCGCTCATCGCAATCACCGGACGGTCCTTGGGACGAGAGGAGAGAAGGGAAGGCGTCGTGCTCGGGTCCAGCGCCATCGAGGCAAGATCCCGGTTGTTGATCCCGAGGATGTCCGCATCCGTGCGGACCGCCGCGTCCCACTCGGCCAAGGAGTGCACCTCGAGGACGACGTCGAGGTCGCGTTCATGGGCCGCATCGACGAGGGCCTGGGACGGGCCCGGGACGAGCCCGCGCGCGAAGAGCGTCTCGATCACGAGGACGCCGGAGGCTCCCGAGGCGGCCGCGGCCTTGATCTGGACGGGGTCGATCACGACATCCTTCATGAGGACGGGGAGGCCCTTGGCAGCGGCCTCGCGCACGAAGGCCAGGCTCCCTCCGAAGATGCGAGGCTCTGCGAGGACGGAGAGGCCGAGGGGGCGGGCCTCCGCGATGCGGTTGAGGAGCTCCGTGAAGGCGGCGGGGGACTTCCCGCTGCGCGCCGTCGGCGAGGCGAACTTGATCTCCGCGATGACATCGGAGGGCTGGTCCGCGGTCCCGAGCACATCGAGGAAGGACGGGCTCCTCGCGGCGCTCTCCGGGGCATCGTAGTAGCCCTCGCGGACGAGGGCGTGCGCGTTCTCCACGAGCCGCCTAAGCCCGTCCATCGTCATCCACCCTGGAAAGGTCCCCGCCCGTGGCCCGCACGAACTCCCGCAGGCGCTCGAATGCCCGCCCGGAGTCGAGGGCCTCCTGCGCAAGGGGGAGCGCCGCGCCGAGGGACTCGGCCTTCCCGCCCACATAGATGCCCGCGGACGCGTTCGCGACGACCATGTCCCTCTTCGGACCCGGTTCTCCCTGCAGGATCCGCACGGCCTCCCGTGCGGCGGTCGCGGGGTCCGAGCCCGCGAGGGCCCGGGGGTCCGCACGCTCGAATCCGAGGTCCTCGGGCCGCAGGATGAATTCGCGGGTCTCGCCGTCGGCCACCTCGCCGACGATCGTCGGGCAGCACAGGCAAATCTCATCGACTCCGGCCTGGCCGTGGACGACGAGGGCATGCTCGGCTCCGAGACGCGCGGCGGCCTCGGACACGACGGGCACGAGGTCCGGGGAGTAGACACCGAGGACTTGAGATCGCGCGCCGGCGGGGTTCGTCAAGGGGCCCAGGATGTTGAACACGGTCCGGACGCCAAGCTCCCGCCGCGGCCCCATCGCATGGCGCATCGCAGGGTGGAACTTCGGCGCGAACATGAAGCACAGGCCGCTCGCCTGGAGAATCTTTTCCACCTCGGGCGGATCGAGGTCGACGCGGGCCCCGAGGGCCTCCAGGAGGTCCGCGCTCCCGCACGCGCTCGTGATCGCGCGGTTCCCGTGCTTCGCCACGGTCACGCCTGCGGCGGCGACGACGAACATGGAGATCGTGGACACGTTGAACGTCGGGAGGGGCGCGCCTCCCGTCCCGCAGAGGTCCACGACGCGGCCGTTCGGGACGGGCCGGATCGCGGCGCATCGCTCCCGCATCGCCGTCGCCATGCCGGCGATCTCCTCGGGGCCCTCGCCCTTCACGCGGAGGCCCATGAGGAACGCGCCGATCTGGGCGGGGGTCGCCATCCCCTCCATGATCTCCGCCATCGCGTCGCGAGCCCGGTCGAAGCCCAGGGACCTCCCCGCGGCCAGGTCCGCGACCGCCTCACGGATCAGCGAGCCGCCTCCTTCAAGAAGTTCCGGAGGAGCGCAGGGCCGTCCGGGGTGAGAATCGATTCCGGATGGAACTGCACGCCCTCGATGGGATAGCGCAGGTGCCGGACGGCCATGATCTCGCCGTCCTCCGAGGTGGCCGAGGCCTCCAGGTCCGCGGGCAGGCTGCCCCGCTCGATCGCCAGGGAGTGATACCGGCCCGCGGGAAAGGGGTTCGGGAGGCCCTCGAAGAGGGTGCGCCCGTCGTGCCGGATGCGGCTCACCTTCCCGTGGACGATGCGGGCCGCGTGCCCCACCTTCGCGCCGTAGACGGAGCCGATTCCCTGGTGGCCGAGGCACACGCCTAGGGTGGGAGTGCCCGGGCTCACTTCGCGGAGGACCTCCGCGCAGACGCCGAAGTCCCGGGCGTGGAGCGGATGTCCCGGACCGGGGGAGAGGACGATCGCGTCGGGAGCCATCCGTCGCACCTCCTTCAGGGTGATCGCGTCGTTCCGCACGACGACCGGGCGGGCTCCGAGCTCCCCGAGCCGCTGGTACAGGTTGTACACGAAGGAGTCGTAGTTGTCGAGGATGAGGACGTTCACGCGGCGGCCTCCTGGAGGGCGGCCTTGAGCCCGCGGAGCTTCTGCTCCGTCTCTCCGAACTCCCGCCGCGGATCGGAGTCGGCGACGATCCCCGCGCCCGCCTGCAGGTAGTACGTCGGGCCATCCGCGAAGAGGGTTCGGATCGTGATCGCGGTGTCCATGTTCCCGTTCAGGGAGAAGTAGCCGACGACGCCCGCGTAGGGTCCCCGGGGAGAACCCTCGAGCTCGTGGATGATCTCGAGGGCGCGAGACTTCGGGGCGCCGGACACGGTGCCCGCCGGAAAGACCGCGGCGAAGGCGTCGAGCGCGTCCTTGCCCGGGGCGAGCTCGCCCTCCACGCGAGAGACGAGATGCTGCACGTGGCTGTACCGCTCGAGCTTCATGTACTCGGGGACGGCCACGCTGCCGAAGGCGCAGACCCGGCCCAGGTCGTTCCGCGCGAGATCCACGAGCATGTTGTGCTCGGCCCGCTCCTTCTCGTCCGAGAAGAGTTCCGCGGCGAGGCGCCCGGTCTCCTCGGGCATCCGACCCATGGGCCGGGTACCCGCAATCGGGAAGGTCGTCGCGGACCGGCCCTGGACTCGGAGGAGCATCTCCGGGCTCGAGCCAATCACTCGGCGCGCGCCGAAGTCGAGGTAGTACATGTAGGGGCTCGGGTTGATTTCCCGCAGGGCCTGGTAGAAGGCGAGGGGATCGCCGGACATCGTGCCCCGCTCCCTGCGGGAGAGGACGATCTGGAAGGCCTCGCCTTCCTCGATGTACGCCTTGGCCCGCTCGACCGCGGACAGGAACGCTTGCGGACGATCCTCCGGGCGGGCCGGATCCACGCGGAACGCGGGGTCCGAGGCGCGGGCCGCGGGCAGGTCGTCGACCCGGGATGCACCGTGGGTGAAGTACTCCGCGGTCCCGCGGGCATGATCGACGATCACCCCGTCCAGGTAGAGGCCGAACTCGAACTCGGGGAAGGCCGCGGGGTTGTGCGTCGGCACGCGGTCCAGGTTGTGGACGAACTCGAAGGACACGTAGCCCACGAGGCCTCCGACGAACGGACCCGGGACCTCTGGGGTCGCATGCTCCTGCAGGATGCGACGCAACGCGTCGAAGGGCCGGTCCGTCTTCGTCGTCTCCGAGTTCGTCGTGAGGACGCCGCCACGGTAGGAGATCACCACCTCCGGATCGAAGCCCACGAACGTGTGCTCCCGCAGCCGCTCGGGTCCCGCCAGGCTCTCCAGCAGGAACGCGTGGGGATGCTCGTCCCTCGAGGCCGCGAAGAGGGCGTAGGGATCCAGCTTCGGATCGAGGGCCACGCGCTTCACAGGTCAGCCTCCGATCCTCGGAGCCGGGCCGAACAGAATCTCACCAACGCGAGTCGCAAGGGCCGCGGGATCGGGATGCTGGAACAGATTGCGGCCCGCGGAGACGCCCGCGGCTCCGGCGGCGATCGCTCCCCTCACCGTCTCGAGGAAGGTCTCCGGGGGAGAGGCCCTGGGCCCGCCCGCGACGAGGAGAGGGACCGGGCAGCCCCGGACGACCTCGCGGAACGTCTCCGGCGTGCCCGTGTAGGGAGTCTGGACGATGCGGGCGCGGAGCTCGGCGGCCGCCCTCGCGGCATGGCAAGCCGCACCGACGTCGACCGCAGCGGAGGCGGGAGGATGGGCCATGAGGAGGACGGGCAACCCGACGTCCCCGGCGGCGTCCACGACCGCGCCGGCGTCGGAAAGCATGCGATCCTGCTGCGGATCGCCGAAGTGGACTTGGGCGGAGACCGCGTCCGCGCCGAGCGCGAGTCCCCGCTCGACCGTGGACGAGAGGACCTTCGACGTGGGATGCGCACCAAGCCGCGTGCCCGCGGACAGGTGGACGACGAGGGCGGGGATTGCCGCCCCGAGGTGGCGGACCATGCCGGGGTTCGCGATGACCCCCGTAATCGGCGCGGGCCGCAGCCGGGACGCGAGGCTTCGCGGCTCCTCGATCCCCGGGAGTGGGCCTGCGGGCAATCCATGGTCCAGCGCGAGGAAGAAGAAGCGGCCGCCGGGGCCCTCGAAACGGCGGACTCGGCGGGAGACGCCTAGAGAGGACATGACGAGCTCCGCATGTTCCTTTCTGGATGCTATGTATAATATTAATACATTATTGTATTTTATTCATCGTGACATATCTACAATCCGCCGCGACGAACATTGCCGTCCTCGGAGAACGTATTGTACGGGCGGAGGAGATTTCCCTCTCCGCCTCCTGTGCAGGGCGGATGGGCCGATACGTGAAGGTCCGGGACGCGATGTCCACGGAGGTCTTCGAGATCTCCGAGGACGCCACGCTCCAGTCCGCCGCGAAGCGCATGGCCGACGCGCGGGTCAACAGCCTCATCGTCCGGCCCGAGGGCAGGGAGGAGCCCTTCGGAATCGTGACCTCGACGGACATCGTCGACGCGATCTCCGACGGGATGGATCCGACGGTGGCTCTCGTGCGGGACGTGGCCACGGCGCCCCTGGTGACCGTGACCCCGGGCGTGCCCGTGGCCTACGCGGCCCGCCTGATGAAGCGGGCGAACCTCCGCCACCTCGCCGTGTTCAACGGCAAGGAGGTCGTGGGCGTCCTGAGCGCGTACGACATCGTGAAGGCGATCGGGCGCTGGGGGAGCCTCGCCTCGGGCATCGAGGAAGGCGAGGAAGTCGAAGTGACGTCGCCCGTCCTGGACTAGGACGCCGAACCCGGAGCGGGAGTTGGAACGGCAGCGTGCGAGCCGCCGGCCTTCGGGTGATCCCCGAAGAACTCCCGGTGCACGGCCTGCACCGCTCGCTCGAGGTCCTTCGTGTCCACGGTGAAGTGGTACGCGACCATCGAGGCGCCCGCGGAGATGAGCTGCACGTTGATGCCCAGGTCCGCGACCGCCCGGAAGACCCGTGCCGCCACGCCGTGGGCGTAGCCCAGCCCCTCCCCGACGAAACAGATGAGGCTCGCGTGGGGGCTCACCTCGATCCGGTCCGCCACACCCGCGGCGAGCTTCGAGAGGGCCTTCTTCGCGCGGCCGACCGCGTCGGACTCGATCAAGAAGGCGATGCACGTCTGGGACGTCGCGGCGCTGTACACGTCGACCGAGGCGTTCGAGAGCTGGGTGGCCGTCTGGGAGAGGAGGCCTTCCTTGAACCCCGCGCCCGTCGCGTAGACCTTGAGCGTGGCCAGGTCGCGCACGTAGGAGACGCTCTTCACGTCCCCGCTCTTGTCCACGGTGTCCGGCCCGATCCGGGTGCCCGGGTCGTCGGGGGAGTAGATGTTCTTGAGGACGATGCTCGCCCGCCCTGCGCGCGCGGGCTGCACGGCCCGTGGGTGGAGGACCTTCGCGCCGAAGTAGGAGAGCTCTGCGGCTTCATCGTAGGACAGGACGGCGAGGGGGAAGGCTTCCGGGACGATCTTCGGGTCCGCACTCATGAACCCGCCCACGTCCTTCCAGACCTCGATCGTCGGCAGGGCGAGGGCGTGGGCCACGACCGCGGCGCTGTAGTCCGAGCCGCCGCGGCCGAAGGTCGCGGTCTTGCCCTCCGGGGAGAGGCCGAAGAAGCCCGTGATCACGCTCACGTGGCCCGCGTCCGCCTGCCGGCGGAGGAAGGGGGCCAGGTGAGCCTTCGTCTCTTCGAGGAGCGCGGTCGCGTTCCCGTAGGTCTCGTCCGTCAGGAGGCCGACCTGGTCCGCCTCGAAGGCCTCGGCGTCGAGCCCGCGTTCGCGGAGGTTCGCGGCGACGACCTGGGCCGAGAGGCGCTCCCCGAAGGAGAGGGCGAAGTCCCGCGTCCGCGGGGTGATCTCCTCCGTGTATGCGATCCCGTAGAGGAGGCGCTCGAGCTTCGTGCAGAGGGCCTCGATCACCTCGTCCGCGGCGTGGTCCTGGCGGGACTTTGGCAGGAGGCTGAGGTGCCTGCGTCGCACCTCGCCGATGTAGAGGTCGATCTCCTTCTCCTCGCGGGGCTTCGCGATCGTGGCGAGGAGGGAGTCCGTCACGCCGGCGACGGCGGAGACGACGACCCATCGACGGCCGGCATCGGCCTGGAGAACGCGCGCGACCCGGTCGTACATCTCCGGGCGGCTCACGCAGGCACCGCCGAACTTGCTCACCTTCGCCTCCTCAACCAAGGTAGCCCCTCCGGTGGGCGAGCTCCGCGTTGAGCACGCTCCCTCCCGCGCCGCCGCGCACGGTGTTGTGGCTGAGCACGACGAACCGCAGGTTCCGGCCCACGACGCGGATCCGGCCCACGGTCGCGGCCATGCCCCGCGCCCGCGCCGGCTCGCCCGCGTTCACGTCGAGGAGAGGCTGGGGGCGGTTGGGCTCCGCCCGAACGAGGATCGGCTCTTTCGGGGCCGTGGGCAGCTCCTGCCGCTGCGGCTCTCCGCGGAACGCGGACAGGACGCGGGCCACCTCCTCGGGTGCGACGTCCTCACCGAGGGGAATGGACACGGCCTCCAGGTGGCCCTCCCGCACGGGGACGCGGACGCAGGTCGGCCAGACCTCGAGGCGGCTCGGGACCACGCCGTCGGACCATGCGCCCAGGATCTTCTTCGCCTCGCGCCGCATCTTCTCCTCCTCGTTCTCGATGAAGGGCACCACGTTCCCGACGATGTCCAGGGAGGGCACGCCCGGGTAGCCGGCGCCGGAGAGGGCCTGGTACGTGGCCACGTGGACCTCGGAGAAGTCGAAGGCGTCGACGAGAGGCTTGAGGGCGAGGACCAATCCGGTGATCGAGCAGTTCGGGTTCGTCGTGAGGAAGCCCCCGCTCTTGCGGGTGGCCTGGCGCTCGACGAGGGCGATATGGTCCGGGTTCACCTCCGGGACGAGGAGCGGGACCTCGGGGGCCATCCGATGGGACGAGGCGTTCGAGAACACGCGGATCCCCGCGCGGGCCGCCTCCGCCTCCAGGTCCGTGGCGATGTCGGCGGGGAGGGCGCTGAAAGCCGCGACCACGCCTTCGCGGGCGAGGGCCCTCAGGTCCAGGGGCCGCAGCTCCATCTCGCCGGCCTCCGGCCCCAGGGTTGCGTCGTCGAGGCGCCAGTGGGCGGGCAGGCGGCCGCCGACCTTCCGCTCCGAGGAGCAGAGGGCGGCGAGCTCGAAGCTCGGGTGGTCCTGGAGCAGGCTCACGAACCGCTGGCCGATGTTCCCGGTCGCCCCGAGGACGGCCACGGGCACCCGGGTCATGGAGGAGCCCCTCCGAAGTAGGAATGGGCGTGCTCAAGGAGTCGGCGGAATTCCTTCGCATCGGGGGCCGCGGTGGCTCCCTGCCAGTCGTCAAGGGCCTCCCGGATGCGGCGATGGACCGAGGGCGTGTGGGGGTTCAGCGCCTGGATGTCCCGGAGGAGTTCCGGCGAATCCTCCAGGAGGCCGCGCGCTGCGACGGACAAGCGGGAGAAGGTCGTGCCCGCGGGATGCCGGAGCCCCGCCAGGTCGAAGGGGTTGCGGGCCACGGCCCGGGCGAAGGTGAGGAGCGTGAGGTGGCTGAGCCCGAGCAGGTAGGCCATGAACTCGTCGTGGTGGTCCAGGGACACGTCGATGGACACGGCCCCGCTCGCGCGGAAGAGTTCCTTCGCCTCGAGCACGGCGACCCCGTCCCCGCAGTCGCTGAAGAGGATGTTCCCGCTGGACAGGGGGAAGAGGTCCGGACCGAACATGGGGTGCACGCTTGCGACCTTGAGGCCCGATCGTGCCATCGTCCGGAGCTGCGCGACCACGGGGGCCTTGAGGCTGCACAGGTCGAACACGAGGCCCTTGGGCCGGAGGGAGGCGATCTTCTCGAGGACCTGCGGGGCCACGGTCATCGGGACGGAGACCGCGATCACGTCCGCCTCCGCGATCCCCTTCGCCAGGTCCGGCTCGAACGCGAAATCCTCGAGGGGCCCCGCGACGTCGTTCACGAGGACCTCGTGGCCACGGGAGCGCAGGTAGCGGGAGAGCCAGCGGCCCATCTGGCCCGCGCCGCCGACGACGAGCACGCGGGTGTGCAGCGGCTTCGGCGCCCGGAGCGACTCCTGGCGGCGCACGCTCTCCTCGATGAGCAGGCCGCTCAGGCCCTCCGCGAAGGCCTCGCTGATCCCGCGGGTCGCGCACTCCCGGTGCACGCGGAGGGCCACCTCCCCCTCCACCTCGGCATCGCGGATGGCAACCTCCGAGAGCTTCTTCTCCATGCCCACGAGCTCAGCCAGGTGCAACCGCCGGGCCACGAGGGCGACGATCTCCTTGTCCACGCCGGCGATCTCCTCGCGGAGTCGCGCGATCTCCGTTTCGCTCACAGGAACCCTCCCAGATAGACGAGGTCGAGGACCGCGATCGCCGCCGCGTTCTCCACGACGGGCACGGCCCGCGGGACGATGCAGGGATCGTGGCGGCCCGTGACGACGATTTCCTCCGCCTCCAGCGTCTCCAGGTCCACGGAGCGCTGGGGCTTCGAGATGGAGGCCGTCGGCTTGACGACGACGCGGAACGTCAGGGGCATGCCCGAGGAGATGCCGCCGAGGATCCCGCCCGCGTGGTTCGTGGCGGTCCGAACCCGGCCGCCTTCGACGACGAACGGGTCGTTGTGGTCGCTGCCCCGCATCGATGCGGCCCGGAACCCCGCGCCGAAGTCGACCCCCTTGACCGCAGGGATGGAGAAGAGGAGGTGGGAGAGCGAGGACTCGACGGAGTCGAAGAACGGCTCGCCGACCCCCGCCGGCAGGCCCGTGACGACGCCCTCGATGATCCCGCCCACGCTGTCCCGGTCCTTGCGGGCCGCCTCGATTGCGGCGATCATCCGGTCGGCGGCCTCGAGGTCCGCGCACCGCACGGGGGTGCGCTCGACGTTCGCCTCGATCTCCGCTGGGCCGACGGGCCTCGCGGCGACATCGGCGATCTGGGCCGCGTGGGCGTAGAAGCGGACGCCCTTGGGCAGGAGGGCCTGCCGCGCAATCGCCCCCGAGACGACGAGGGGGGCGGTCATCCGCCCGGAGAGCTGACCGCCGCCACGCAGGTCGCTCTTCCCGCCGTACTTCATGCGGGCGGTGAAGTCCCCGTGGCCGGGGCGCGGGACCCGCCCCACGTCCGCGTAGGACTTGGACTGCACGTCCCGGTTCCGGATTGTCGCGACGATTGGCTCGCCCGTCGCCTCTCCGTCGCGGAACCCGTGGGAGAACTCGACCGCGTCCTCCTCCTTGCGCTGGCTCGTGAGCGGGCTCTGCCCCGGCCGGCGTCGGTCGAGCTGCGCCTGTACGAAGGCCAGGTCGACTCTCGTGCCCGTCTTGAGGCCTTCGATCGTGCAGCCCACGGAGGGACCGTGGCTCGTCCCGAAGATCGAGGTCCGGTAGCGGGAGCCGAACGTGTTCATGGGACCACCACCATGTCGGCGCCGAGGGACCGGAAGTCTTCCAGGAAGGAAGGATACGACACCCGGTAGCAGGCCGGTTCCGTGATGTCGACCGCGTCGTCCGCCACGAGTCCCGCCACGGCCGCGGCCATGAGGATGCGGTGGTCGCCGTGGGAGTCGACGAAGGCCCCGTGCAGCCGCGTGGGCCCGCGGACGACGCAGCCGTCCCGCGTCCCGCGGACATCCGCGCCCATCGCTTTCAGGAACGCGACCGTGGTCTCGATCCGGTCGCTCTCCTTGAGCCGGAGATGCTCCCCGTTCACGAAGCGTGTCTCGCCTCGGGCCTGGGTCGCGAGCACGGAGAGCACGGGGAACAGGTCCGGGGTGTCGTTCAGGTCCACGGTCCGACCTGCGAGGTCGCCGCCGCGCACGCGGACGCGGTCTTGCCGCGCGTCCACGGAGGCCCCGAAGCCGTCCAGGATCTCGAGGATCCGGCGGTCGCCCTGGGGGAGCCTGGCGTCCAGGCCCTCCACGGTCACGTCGCCTCCGGAGACCGCGGCCGCCACGAAGGGGAAGGCCGCGGAGGAGAAGTCGCCCGGCACCTCGAAGTCCGCGGGCCGGTACTGCTGTTCCCCCGGGATGCGGAGCTGGTTCCCGTCCGCGCGGGCCTCCACGCCGAACGCGCGGAGCATGCACAGGGTGACCTCGACATAGGGCTCGGAGCGGATCGGCGGGAGAACCTCGACCGTCGTCGCCTGGTGCGCCAGCGGGCAGGCGACGAGAAGGCTCGACAGGAATTGCGAGCTCACGCTGCCGGGGATGGAAGCCTTGCCGCCCTTGAGGGGGCCTCGGACCTCCACGGGGGGTCGGCCGTCCCCGCCGAGGGACCGCGCGCGGACGCCCAGGCCGTTGAGGGCGTCGAGAAGCGGGCCCATGGGCCGCTTCACCAGGCTGGCGTCCCCCGTGAGGACGACGGGCGAGTCCAGGAGGGCCGCCACACCGGTCAGGAGACGGAGGGTGGTCCCGGAGTTGCGGGCGTCGATCGCGGCGCCGGGCGCGCGCAACCCGTCCGAGGTCACGCGGAGGGCGTCCGCCGAGCGCGCGACCTCGGCGCCGAGGGACTCGACCCCGGAGACCGTGGCCTCCGTGTCCTCGGAGAGGAGCGGGCGGAGGATGCGGCACGGCCCGCCGGAGAGGGCCGCGAGAAGGATCGCGCGATGGGTGTAGCTCTTCGACGGAGGCGCGCGGACGTTGCCGGACGCCCGGGAGGGCCTGGAGCGGAACCTCAGACGGTCACCTCCCGCGATTCCACCGTGTTGAGGCTAGCGACCCGGACCTCCGACTCCCCGTCCGTCAGGCTGCGGACGACGGCCTCGACGTGGGCGGGCTTCACGAGGGCGAGGATCGCGGGACCCGCACCGGAGATCCCCGCGGCGACGGCCCCCGCCGCCCGGGCCCGCCGGGCCGGCGTCTCGTCGATGTCGAGGACGGGCCCGTAGGCCGCGCTGTTCACCTCGAGGGCGTGGAAGTAGTCGCCCTGGAGCGCGAGGCGGTATGCCTCGTCGACCTTCGCCCGGATGACCGAGAAGTCCTTGCCCGAGAGGCTGGGCTTCGTGATCTCCCGTTTCGGGATCTGCACGACGGCCATGAGCCCGGGCGGGAACCGGTCCACCTTGACGAGGCGGCGGGCGCCGTTGTCCGTGACGACGATCCCGCCGAAGAAGGACGCGCAGGCGTCGTCGAACGCGCCCGTGATCGTGACCTTCGCCTCGAGGGCCGCGTCCACGCCCATGTTGATGATCTGGAGGGGCTCCAGCTCGAGGCCGAGGGCGCGGGCCGAGGCGAGGACGATCGCGTTCGCGACGGCCGAGCTGCTCTTGAGCCCGCGGGAGATCGGGATCTCCGAGTCGACGGTCACCGCGAGACCTGCCTTCCTCCGGCTCCGGCGGAGGACGCGGCGGGCGCAGCCCTCGGCAAGGGCCGGGTCCACGCCGGGCGGCACGCGGATGAGGATGCCCTCCTCCTTCGGGCGGACCTCCGCAATCGCGGTCGCGCGCAACGCGAGGCCGAAGGCGGCCCCTCGGCCCGTGGCGATCGCGTTCACGATCGTCCCCGCGCCGAAGCACGTCGCCTGCGCCTTCATCCCAGGGCCTCCTTCGCCGCGGCCCGCATCGCGTCGACGGGCGCGGACTTCCCGGTCCAGAGCTCGAAGGCCTTCGCGGCCTGGTGGAGGAGCATCTCGAGGCCGGAGGAGCCCCGGATCTGGAGCCGCCTCGCCGTGCGGAGGAGGGACGTCTCCGGCGGATTGTAGACGAGGTCGTAGACGAACTTCGACTGCCGGATCACGGGCTCCGGGACGGCCAGGTCCGGCTCGAGTCCCGCGGTGCCCAGGGGCGTCGCGTTCACGAGCAGGTCCCACGGGCCCTCTCCCGCGAGCTCCTCCGTCGGCACAACCTCGACGGTCTCGTCGAACGCGTCCGCCAGGCGGTCGGCGCGAGCCGCCGTCCGGTTCGTGACTTGGACGCGGGCCCCTTCCCGCAGGAGGACGTGGACCACGGCCTTCGCGGCGCCTCCCGCGCCGACGACGAGGGCGCTGCGTTCGCCGAGGCGGAGGCCGAGGGACCGCAGGGACACGCGGAACCCGTACACGTCCGTGTTGTGACCTCGGGCCCAGCCGTGCTCCAGGACCACCGTGTTCACCGCGTGGAGGGCCTCCGCATCCCCGTCGAGCTCGTCCATGAGGTCCGCGGCCGCTTCCTTGTGCGGGATCGTCACGTTCAGGCCGCGGAGCTTGAGACGCTCCGTCGCTCGCAACAGGGAGTCCAGGGACGAGGCGTCCACGTCGAAGGGAAGGTAGACGCCGGGAAGGCGAAGGGCTTGGAGCGCCGCTTCGTGGATCGCGGGGGAGATCGAGTGATCCAGCGGGTGGCCTGCGAGCCCGAGGACGAACGGCTCCGCGCCGCGGAGCCGGAGGGCCGTCCCCAGGGAGAACTGGCCCGCGGCGGTCCCCCGGTTCGCGGCCGCATACTGGATCTCCTGCCGCACGTCCTCGGCAAGGGCGCGCGTGAGCATGCCCGCCGCACCCATCCCGATGAGCACGAAGCGCTTGGACTGGAGGCCCTGGTTCCGAGCCAGTTCGACGATCTGGGTCGCGTGGTCCACGTCGGACACGGGGAGGGCGACCTTGCCGACGTCGCCGAGGCCCATGCAGGCCTCGAGGGCGTCCGCGGCGTCGGAGACGTCGACCGGCCCGGGGAAGTGATGGGACACGATGAGGTCCTGGTGGTGCCTCGACGCCGCCTTCGCGTAGGCCTCGATGTGCTGCGTGTCCGTCTCCATCTCGACGTCCACGTAGCGGAAGCCGAGCCGGCACATCTCCTGGAGGAGCGCGTGGCGGACGCCTCCCTCCGCCGCGGAGAGGCCGCCCTGATCCGGCGAGCGCAGGGTGGCGATCGCATGGGAGCCGACCGCGGCGGCGAGCTTGCGGAGGCCGCCCGCGTCGGGAGCGCGGAGGGCGTCGACGCGCAGCTCGACGAGGTCCGCCCCCTTCCGCAAGGCGGCCCGGGCCTGGCGCTCCGCCTCGGCGGCATTCCCTGCGGCGATGACGGCGGCAACCTTGGTCATCCTATCGCTCCGCGATCGTCTCCTGGATCCTCATGCCGAAGTGGCGACCCCCCTCCTCCAGGTGGAGGAGGACCTCGTCCCCGGGGTGCAGGTCGCTCACGGAGACCGCCCCGCCCCCGGGCGCGACGAAGCGGATCGTCTCCGCGTTCTGCACGATCGTCGAGAGGCGCTTCCCGGCCGCATCGGCTTCGACGAGGAGCAAGGGCCGGCGTTCGATCTTCACGCGGCCCACGATGACGGCCCGGGATTCGCCCCGGGCGTCCACCGCGAGCACCTCGTCCCCCGCGCGCAGCTCGCTCAGGTACTTCGTCTTCCCGTCCGGCAGGAGGACGTACGCATGGACGGGGCCCGCGTTCACCCGGAACGGCCGCGGGGCCACGTAGCCCGCTTCGACCGTCTCCGCGTGGATCAGGAAGAGCCCGGAGGAGGCGTTCCCGACGAGCATCCCCTCCCCATCCCGCAGGAGGGAGCAGGTGTCCACGCACACGCGGTCCCCGAGGCCGAGGGACCGGATCGCGAGGACCTTTCCAATGACGAGGGGGACGGCCTCCGCACGGGCCTCGAGCAGCTCCCGGACCGCGCGCACCTCCTTGGCTGTCCGCGGCGTGAGCAGGACCCCGTCCACGCCGACCTCCATCGTCTCGAAGAATAGCTTGGCCTCCGAGGCGTCGTGGACCTCGACGAGGAGGCGGGTGCCGCTCCCCTGGAAGTGCGCGATCAGGTTCTCGAGGGGGATGATCTTCCAGTCCTCCGCGCGCACGACGACGTGCTTCGTCGCCCCGCGCAGGGCCCGGACGGAGCGCTCGTCCTCCGCGCGGCGGATCGTCGCGAGCCGCCCGACCTCCTGGCCGTCGAACAGGAAGGCGCCCTCGCGGAGGAGGATCGGCGAGAAGCGGCCGAGCCGCTGGAGGCCATCGTCCGCGTGGTCCAGGACGATCTGGTCGAAGCCCGCTTCGAGGGCGGACGCGACGATGGACCGAACGTCCTCTATGTCCTCGGAGGGGAGCGCCCCCACCCACACCAGGCGGTCCATGGGGGCCTCAGCCGCGATAGGCTTCCTCCGCCGACGCGCCGTCGAAGAGGATGCGGGCGACCGCCCGCGTCATGCCGATTGGATCCTTCGCCTGGAAGATGTTCCGGCCCAAGCTCACGCCCGCAGCCCCGCCGGAGAGGGCGCCCGCGACCATGTCCAGGGCCGCGCGCTCCGTGTCGAGCTTGGGCCCGCCCGCCACGACGACGGGAACGGGACAGCCGCGCACGACCTCGCGGAACGTCTCCGGGCTCCCGGTGTACACGGTCTTGACGACGTCGGCGCCGAGCTCGGCCCCGACCCGGGCGACGTGCTTCACCGCGTCCACGTCGTACGGGTTCTTGATCGTCTCCCCGCGCGGGTACATCATCGCGAGGAGGGGCATCCCGAACCGGTCGCACTCCGTGGCCACGCCTCCGAGGTCCGCGAGCATGTGCTCGTCGTCCTCCCCGCCGAGGTTCGTGTGCGTGCTCACCGCATCGGGTCCGTAGGAGATCGCCTCGTCCACACGCGTGACGAGCACCTTGCGGTTCGCGCGCGTGCTCAGGGAGGTCGACGCGCTCACGTGGAGGATGAGGCTCAGGCGTTCGTCGAAGTAGTCCTTCGCGAAGCGGACGACGCCTTTGTGCAGGACGACCGCGGTCGCGCCGCCCTTCGCGACGTTCGCCACGGCCTTGCGGATGTCCTCGAGTCCGGCGACGGGCCCGGAGGACACCCCGTGGTCCATGGCGACGATGAGGGCCTTGCCGCCGTTGAAGATCCGCCGGAGGCGGATCTCCTTGCCGATGGAGGACATGGGACACACCGTGCGAGGTTTTAGCACGGACGGGAGGAGGCGGGCCTATATGAATCTTCCGGGACATCCGTGCCCAGATTCGTTCATTTGCACGCGCAATCAAGGGGTTGCCAGACGTACGTCCAGGCCGGCCAGGAGGAGGACCACGACCCGGTCCGCGGCGGTCGGCTCGGGGAGGAGACCCCAGGCGACGTCCGCGAGGGGCGACCGGATCCGGATCTCGTGGAGGATCTCCTCGTCGACCTTGAGGTCCCGCGGCGCGCCGATGAGCGCGATCGCCTGGCGGACGTCCTCGTAGCGGCCCGTGAACCACGGGGAATGGTAGGCCTCGTCCACGGCGAGGAAGCACCGGTGCTTCTCCGTCCCCGCCCCCATCCCGAAGCGCCACTCCTTCGCCTTCGAGAGCATGCGCTTGAGTGGGACGACGTCCGCGCGGGCGAGGACCGCGGGCAGGCCCGTCGTAGGCTGGGCCATGATCGCGCCCAGGGCCGCGAAGGCTTTCGTCAGGGGGAGCTTCGGCGCGAGGCGCAGGAGCTCGTCGTTGCCGAACGTGACCACGCCGTCCACCCGCTTCCGGAGGACCTCGAGTTGCGCGTCCGCGCTCTGCCGCCGGAGCATGCCCTCCGCGGAGAAGGGGATCGTCGCGAGGGCGAGGGAGGCGTCCCCCATGATCCGCGCGACGCGGCCGACGAGGGCCATTGCCCATCCGCCGAGCTCCCCGCCGAGGCCGCCCAGCAGGAGCGCGAGGTCCGTGCCCACGAGCGCGTTCGAGATGTCCTTCTCCTCGTTCGTCGCGAGGGTGGGGATCGCCTTCTCGTCCATCGACGCGTACGCATGGAGGGAATCCGGGGAGACGAGGATCCGCCGGGACAGGCCGGCCATGGAGGGATGGGGTGCGTCGTTCAGGGCGATCCGCTCCGCGTTCGGGGGCGGGAGCACGTGGCGGAGGGTGTTGCAGCCCGCGCCGCCGCAGCCCACGATGGCCACCCGGGCCCGCTCGTCTCCCTGCCCGAGGCGCCACGTGTCCGGCACGGGCGGCGGCATCCGACCCCGCGGAGATAAGGGTTCGCCGTCGGGAGTCGTTCATTTATTCAATTGCATACATGAAAATCAAGGCGGGGAAAGGTGGATAGGGAGGCGGTCCTTTGGCGGGCCGATGATAAGGACGGAGATCCCCGCCCACGCGGACACGATCATCGTCGGCGGAGGATGCATGGGCGCGAGCGCCGCCTTCCACCTGGCCCGGAGAGGCGAGCAGGTCTTCCTCCTGGAGAAGGGACACGTCGCCTCGGGAGCCACGGGCCACAGCGGGGCGATCGTGCGCCAGCACTATGAGTCCCGCCTCGGCGTGCGTCTCGCGAAGGCGAGCCTGGCCTTCTTCCAGCGGTTTGAACACGAGACGGGCGCGTCCTGCGACTTCCGCACGACGGGCTTCCTATCCGGCACGCGACGACGGGACTTGCGGGCGTTCGACGGCCTGTTCCAGCTCCTGAAGTCCGAAGGCGTGCGGGTCGAGCGACTGTCTCCTGGCGAGGCGCAGTCCGAGGAACCACAGATGGAGGCGAGTGACTACGCCACGGTGATCCACGACCCCGACGCAGGTTACGCCGACCCGATCGCGACCGCGGCCGGCTTTGCGTCCGCCGCCACGCGCGCGGGCGCCGTCGTCCTGGAGGGCGTCCCCGTCCGAGGGATGGTCGTCCGAAAGAATCGGGTCCTCGGGGTGCGGTTGGGCGGGGGAAAGGTCGTCTCCACGGGCCGCGTCCTCCTGGCCGCAGGCAATTGGACGCCGGGCCTCGCGAAAGCGGCAGGCGCGCGTCTCCCCATTCGGTTCGTGAAGGGGCAGGTCGTGGTCCTGAGGCGACCCACAGGGTTTGGGGCCGCACCCAAGATTCACTTCGACTTCTACGGGAACACGTACTCCAGGCCGGAGGGTGACAAGGACGTCCTCGTGGGGTACATGGACACGGACCCACGAAAGACGGTGAGGCAGCACCAGCTCGCAGAGGAATCCGTGGCCACGGCCACCGCCCACGATCTGAGGAAGCGTCTCGCGAAACGCTTCCCGATCATGGCGCGAGCGCAACCGCGGGGCGGATGGGCGGGCGTCTACGACGTGACGCCGGACTCCTATCCCATCGTGGACCGTGCGGGCCCCAAGGGGCTGTTCGTCGCCGCCGGATTCAGCGGGCACGGGTTCAAACTCTCGCCCGAGATCGGACGACTCCTCGCGGAGTATGTCGCGACGGACCGGCGCCCCGAGGCTCTCCAGGAACTCCGCGCCTCCCGATTCGAGGAGGGCGTGCCCATCGCGCCCGAGGCCCCGTTCCCCGCGAAACGAGGACCGCGGCTACCGTGAGCGGACCTTCGCCTTCGGCGGCACGGCGGGGGAACGATGGGCGAAGGCCACGAGAATCTCGCTCGTCACGGTCCAGGCGCGAAGGGGCTCGGAATGAATCGAGACCAGCCGATCGCAGATCGCACTCAGGTCGGCGTGGAACTTCCCGTGCGGGAAGCCGCCCACGAGAGCCACGAGGTCTCCCTTCACGCGGGATATCTCATCGAAAAGCCCGATCCTCTCGCCGTCTTCGGTGCACGCCCACTTCTCGCCGGGCATACCTTTGAGGAGCTGCGGCAGCGGGACATCGCGCTCGAGGGTGATCAGCGGCTTGTCCTCGGGCACGCGGCCCTTCGCGAACAGGTCCTCCATGAGGCCGACGAACCGTGTGTAGTTCTTCGGGATCCGAGTCTCCCGGGAGAAACGCAACACGTCATCGTTGCGCGTGTGAATGATCGTCTGCAGCTCCCCCGCCAGGTTGATTCGCGAGTCGAGGCACAGGAGGACAAACAAGTGGGCGATGTCGGGCCGGCCGCGGCGCTCTCCCTCGGGGAAGCTTCTCAGAGCGGGATGGTGGAGGCTGCTGTCGAGGAGGATGGACCGGGGCGACCGGCCGCGCCGCTTCGCGGACGTCCGCACGGCGGGGTGGCCCGCGAGGGCGGCAGGGACGAGTTCGAGCTCGGCCTCCGCGAGGATCAGGGTGAGCACGCGCGCGGTATCGGACGCGGGGGCTTGAAGGTCTCCTGCGGACGGCGTGCCTCGGGAGGGATTGCCACTTTCACCTACCCGCCATTAGACAATATAAGTAGGCTGGAGGCCTTCGGTGCGGGCAAAGATGCACGAGATCGTCTGCGTGGGCGATGTCCACGAGGGGTTGAACTTCGATTACCGGATCGACCCGGAGACGGGTCTCTCGGAACGGGCCCTCGACTTGCACGGGAACTTCGCGAAGGCAGCGACGTGGGCCATCGACCATGAGGCTTCCCTGTTCTGCGTCCTGGGCGACCTTTTCGATCGCACGCATGTGGCCCCGATCTTCCGCGAGCTCGTGCGGAAGGACGTGATCGAGCCGCTGGGAAAGGCGGGAATCGAGGTCTGGATCCTCGCAGGGAACCACGACCAGCCGAGGCGGGCGGCACGGTCGACTTCCCTGGACGACTACCGCGGCTATCCACACGTAACGGTGTTCCGTGAACCGAAGGCCGATATCCGAACGATCGACGGGAGGAAGATCGGCTTCATCCTGATTCCCTATCTCCATCCGGAGGAGGTCGTGGAGCAGATTCGCGAGCGGCTGGGGAAGGAGGTCCCGCGGGAGGAGGCCTACGAGGCCGCTCGGCGCGTCTGGAAAGGCTGGATCCAGAATCGCGCGGAGGAGCTGAAGGACGCGGACCTCCGAATCCTCTTCGGCCATTTCGAGTTCCAGGGAGTTCGCTATGCCAGCACGACCCCACCCGAGGTCGTCCCCCACGACTTCACCTTCACCCACGACATGCTCCCCGATTCCGTCGACCTGGCCGTCTTCGGCCATATCCACATGCACCAGACGCTCTTCGACAAGGTCGTCTACACGGGCGCGCCGGAGCGGATTGACTGGGGGGAGCGCCTCGACCCGAAGGGATTCGTGGCCCTCCGACCGGACGGCGGATGGACCTTCCAGGAGCTCAGCGCGCGACCCATGGAGAAGGTCGACGTGACCTTGTCCATGGGGGACGACCCGACGCGACGCGTCCTCGACGCGCTCCCCGCGGACGTCGCGGGCAAGCTCGTGCGGATCGAGGTCCATCTCCCGGACGAGCTCCGTTCGAGCCTCGACGAGCGGCGGCTGACGGAGCGCCTGCAGGACGCCTTCCACTTCGACCTGCGTCTCGTGTCGACGGAACGGCCGAGGACCGTCGCGGAGGAGTTCACGATGGACCCGCTCCGCCTCCTGTCCGACTACGTGGACAAGAACCTCAGCGGGCATCCGCGGAAGGACGCGATCAAGGCGGAGGCCCAGCGCCTCCTCAAGGAGGCCCTGACGTGAAAGACGCGGCCGGAGTCGATGTGGAGGCGATCCCCGCCTACGAACCTCTCGCCGGCACGGAGGGCTTCGTCCTCGAGGAAATTGAGATGCGCGGCTTCATGCGGTACGTGGAGAAGACGGACCCGCCCCTCCGGTTCCCGGAGAAGTTCACCGTGATCACGGGCCGGACCGGCGCGGGGAAGTCGTCGATCCTCGACGCGATCACCTTCGCGCTCTACGGCTCCACGACGCGGACCGACATCCAGACCGTGAAGCAGTCCGACGTGTGCCGCCCGGGTGGGTATGTCCGCGTGGCCTTCCGCCAGGGGGACAGCCGGTGGGAGGTCCGGCGGGGCTTCACCTCGAAGAAGGAATCCTACCTCGAGGTCGCGCGGGACGGGGACGCGGTCCAAGGCACGATCCGCGAGAAGGAGCAGACGATCCAGGACGTCGTCGGCCTGGACTACGTGGGCTTCCGGAACTCGACCTTCGTGCGCCAGGAAGAAATGAAAGAGCTCGGCGCCGCCCGCGGGGCCGACCGTGTCTCCGTGTTCCAAAAACTGTTCCGCCTCGAAGTGTTCCAGCGGGCCCTCGAGAAAGCGAAGGAGCAGCTGGCGGTACTCCAGGCGGACCTGAAAGCGAAGGAAGCCGACCTCGCCGCGCGGGCCGATGCCCTCCTTCGATTGCCGGCCTTGAAAGAGCAGTTCGAAGGGGCGGGAAAGGAACTCGTCGCCCGTCAGAAACAGGTGGCCACTCTCGAGGAGCAGGTCCTCGCCGCCGAGTCGGATCTGAAGCGACTTGAGGCCGACCACAACGGATGGGTGCGCGTGACCTCGATGCGGGACGACCGGATTGCTCAGCGAGAGAAGCTCCTGAGGCGAATGGACGAGACCCGCCTGCAGGTGAAGGAGGCGACGACCCTCGAGGCGGAGCTGAAGAATTTCGAGAAGGACGCCGCCGACCTCGACTCTCTCCGGGAGGAGATGGAGCGCCTCAAGGATCGCTCCCAACTCCACCAGAGGCTTCGGCTGGCCGCCGATGCCGCGGTGAAGCTCTTCGACCAAGCGAAGAAGGACCATGAGCGACGCCGCGACCTGACGAAGGACAAGATCGACGCGATTTACGCGAAGATCGCGGCGCTGCGGACGGACCTGGACCGGGATGCCGCCTTCGGCCTCTTGCGAGACGAGGGGCGACTCGAGGAGCGCGTGGCACGCATCGAGCGCGAACTCGGATGGCTCGCGGCCCGGCCCGATTTGCTCAAGCAACTCGCGGAGGAGCGGGCCCGCTCCGAGAAGGCCTTGGAGCATGTGCGTGCGAAGGTCCACGGGATCAACGAGGACGTCTTCGTGCTGAGCGAATTCCAGCGGCAGCTCGACCAGCTCAAGGCTGACCTGAAGCGCGAGGCCGACGAGAGCCACGAACTCCTCCGGCCTCTGGACGACGAGAAGATTTCGGCACTGCGGGCGCTCGACGAGGTGCCGTTCACGGAAGCGGACCGCAAGCAACTGGACCGGGTCACTCGTTCAGTGCAGGAGAAGGCAGCGAAGCGGGGGAAGGCGGACGAGATTGCGAGCCGCCTCAAGGCCCAGGGCGATCCCCGCAAGCTCCTCGCGGAGTTCGAGTCCCGCCGAGCCGAACTTGATGCGGAAGCGAACAAGCTCGAGGGAGAGGTGACCCGCCTGCGGGCCGCTGAGGAGGCTTACGTGAAGGCGCAGGCGGACCTGCAGAAGGTCCGCGGGGCGTGGGACGAGGAGCGGAAGGTGCTCCACACGCTCGAGGGACAGGCGAAGCAGCTCGAGACCCAGATCACGGACCTCGAGGCGGACGCTCTCAAGCTCAAGGAGGCGGAGCGGATGCGGGACGAGCTCCGGATGCGGATCGAGATCGCGGACGTCCTCGTGAACCGCGTGTTCCACAACCGCGGGGTCGTCATGTACGCGATTGACCAGCTCCTTCCCGAGCTGGAGATCGAGGCCTCCAAGAACCTGTCCGAGCTCACGGACGGGCGCTTCAGCCGGATCAAACTCGAGACCTACGAGGAGGGCCGCGGCCATGGCATCCGAATCCGGGTCCAGGGCGTGGACGCGCTCTGGCACGATGTGGGCGAGTTCAGCGGGGGCGAGAAGACGCAGATCAACGCCGCCCTGCGCTTCGCGATCGCCCGCGAGCTCGCGTCCCTCCCGCAGATGGGGCGCACCTACGGGCGGATGAAGACCCTCTTCATCGACGAGGGGGATCTTGGCTCCCTGGACACCGAGGTCTCGAGGGAGCTCTTCGTCCACAAGCTATTCCGGATGGGGGAGTTCTTCGACAAGGTCATCCTGATCACGCACCTCGCCGAGGTGGCGGACAAGTTCCCCGCCCGCATCCGGATCACGATGACGCCGACCCAGGAATCGAGGGTGGAATTCCTCGCATGAGTTACGTGGACGACATGCGCAAGGAGCTCGAGCTCCTGGTGAAGAACCAGAAGGACATGCCGATCCCGCCGGAGGCCGTCCCCGAGTTCCACGTGTTCCGTCCGCGGGAGCCGCCGCGGGACATGATCGCGATCGACGGCTCCTACTCCTTCCTCCTGAACCTGTCGAGCTGGTGGCTCGCCCTCCTGTCCGTGGGGCTCCTGCGGTACTCCTTTGATGGTCAGAAATTCCGGAAGCAGGACTGGCGCCTCACCCAGCGGATGATCGGCATCTCCACCTTCGCGGAGTTCGTCGAGAAGCAGGACGAGCTCCATCGCTCCCTCTTCGAGTTCACCCGAGGGAGGGAGAACCAGCCCAAGGAGATGGTGAACGAGTACCGCCGCTGGCTCGAAGGCCAGCTCGCAATCAATTATGCGGACGACCATGAGGACGCGATCGTCGCGGTGGACGGCGCCCTGTCCGAGTTCCCGAAGCAGTTCATGTTCATGCAGCGCCTCGTCGAGGTGTGCAAGAAGCGAGGCCATGTCCTCGTGGGCGTCTCCAAGGACAGCCAGCTGCACACCTTCGGCCAGATCCTGACGGACGAGGACTTCCTCGCGCGGACCCAGTCCCGCTTGCCCAAGGGCGCGGTGGCGTATGTGCGCGCGCCGAAGGAATCGGAAAAAAAGCGGGAAGGCCTGCTCCACGGCGACATCTATTACGCGCGCCTGCATCCCCAGGGCCGGAAGTGGTTCCGGGTGGACGTGGGCACGTACCGAGAGGAGCCAGACTTCGTGTTCGGGGAGATCGCACCCTACGCGAAGAGCCTCGTGTCCGTCGGCTATCCGTGGCCGCTCATCGAGGCGCATCGCATGGCCGTGACCGTGCGCCAGCTCAAGCCCGTGTACCAGGAGACGGTGATGCGGGCCGCCCTCAAGATGGGGCTGGACGTGCGCACGGTCCTGGACGGGCTCACGGAGGTCGAGGGCCGCAAGCGCTCCGCCTTCCACGAGTACCTGGACAAGGTCGCGAGGGATCTGCGATGAAGATCGGGGAGATCGTCGCCGCGAGCGTGATCGAGGGCCTCGTGGCCAAGCTGCAGCTGAACAACCCGGAGGAACTGAAGATCGCCTACCCCGTCATCGTCGAGGGCGCGCGGTACGACTTCTACTGCCTCGTGGAGGACATCCTCAACGAGCCCAGCGACATCGCGGACCAGCTCGCGGGCTCGTCGATTAGCGACGTCATCGTGCCCCGGCCGGAGACCCACGAGGGCTACGGCGGGCCGATCTTCTATTCGAAGGCCAAGCTGCGGATGATCCAGATCATCGACCGGGAGACGAAGAAACTGAGCGAGCCCCAGACGATTCCTCCCTACTTCTCTGAGTGCCGCCACGCGACGAAGGCGGACGTCGAGCGGATCTACGAGCCCACGGCCACGTCGGCCACGCTGGGCACCATTACCGGCGTGGAGCCCTTCTACGTGCAGGTCGACATGGGGAAGCTCGTGGAGAAGCCCTTCGCGATCTTCGGCCGCACGGGCACGGGCAAGTCGATCCTGAACAAGATCGTTTGCACGGCGATCCTCGCGAAGGAGGTCGGGAGCGTCCTGATCTTCGACATGCACGGGGAGTACGGCGTGTACAGCAAGACGGACAACACGGAGGGCCTGAAGTACTACTTCCCCGGCAAGGTGGAGATCTTCTCCCTGGACCCGAAGAACAGGGAGGCGAAGCCCTTCATCCTGGACCCCATGCAAATCGATCCTCGCGACCTCATCATTGCTTTCCAGAATGATCTCACACCCCAGATGATTGACCACATCTACCTGATTGACCGCAGGCGTCCCAAGGACCAGGACTTGATAACCGCGATCAGGGAATACATCGTCACAGAGGCGGAGGACCGAAGTGGTCAGGTCCATCAGATGGTGGTACAGGCCCTCCAGCGACGAATGAATCGTTTCGATCGACTTCCCTTCGTCAAGATCGGCGCCAAGGATGCCTTCTCGCAGATGGTTACCTTCGTCAAGGACGGTAAGTCCGTCGTGCTTGACTTCGGAGACTTCGGCACCGATCCGATGGTGTATCTGTTCGTGGCCAACGTCCTTTCCCGACGGCTCTTCGATCTCTATACAGAACATCCGAACGAGTATCCGCGCCTGGTGCTGTTCCTGGAGGAGGCCCACAAGTTCCTCGACCCCCGGATCGCGGAGTACTCCATCTTTAGCCGCCTCGCGCGCGAGACGCGGAAGTTCAATCTCATCCTCGCCTTGATCGACCAACGTCCATCGAGGATCGACGACGAGGTCCGCAGCCAGCTCGCGAACCGCCTCGTGATGTCCCTGAAGGAGCCGTCGGACGTGGAGAGCGCCCTGGCCGGCGTCCCGGACAAGGGGATGTGGGTGAACATCGTGGCCAAGCTCCCGCTCCGCACGGTCGCGGTCCTCGGCGATGCGATCCCCATCCCGACGGTGATCGACGTGATTGAGTACGACGACCTGAAGATCCGCCAGCATCTCCTCCCGGAAGGGGCGGTGGACGAGGGCGAGATGCAGGATCTGGCAAAGCGCGCGGACGACGTCTTCGGACGAGGATGAGACCCGACCCGGTGATTCTCAGCCTGGGGTTCCCCCGCGCTGGTTTCAAATACCCTGGCACGAATCGTGCGGTCCCATGGCCCAGCTCCCCGCCATCCCCTACATATCCCCCGAAGCCACGACGATCATCGCGGTCATCCTCGTGGCCGTGGGTCTGGCCATGGCCTTCTGGGGCCACGGAATCTGGGCGAGCGTGATGTCGATGCTCGGGGCGCTCCTGGGGAGCGCGGTGGGCTTCCTCTTCGGCGCGGCGTTCGGCTACATCCCCGGGCTCGTGCTCGCGGTGGTGGGAGCCATCATCGGGAGCATCCTGTTCTCCAAACTCGTGAAAGTGGCCCTCGCCTTTGGACTGGGGCTCCTCGCCGGCGTCTTGGTCTACTCCCTGCTCCGGGGCTCGGCGACCTTCACGCCGGGGCAACTGGACGCGCCCCTGATCGGGGCCATCCTCGTGATGGTCGTCGTCTTCGCCCTCTCCTTCTACTACATCGATGACATCATCGGGATTGTCACCGCGGCCGTCGGCGGGTTGCTCCTCGCGGGAGGGCTGTACCTCCTCACGGGCGCGACGCTCCTCGCGGGCCTGGCCGGACTGGGAGCCTTTGTCGTCGGGGCGATCGTCCAGACAACGGCGATCAAACGCAAGCGCCGGGCGAAGGAGATGGCCCAGGCCTACGCGGCCCAGCCCTATGCGCCCCCGCCCCCGCCGCCTCCGTGAGCCAACAGGTCAATCCGGGTCCCGTCGCGGACGTCCGGTACTTTCGCCCATCCCCCCTCCATCCCCGCCTAAATAGGCACGCGACCATGGAAGCGGAGGGAGGAGACCATCGCGCTGATCGCAGAGTCCCTTGCGACCCAGAAGCCCCGCCCCGAGCCTAGTGTCGAGACGCGCAAGGCCCTCACGACCTCCGTGCCCACGCTGGACCGGATCCTGGGCGCCTTCGATCCCGGGGAGGTCACCCTGATCGACAGCGGGAGCGACTTCGTCTTCCACCTCACCACGCTCCTGTGTGTCCGTGCGGTCATGGAGGGGCAAGCGGTCGTCTTCGTGGACGGCGGGAATTCCGTGGACCCGCACGGGATGGTGACCCTCGGGAAGCGGGCGGGCCTGATGCGGGACGAGATCCTGCCACGGGTCCAGGTGGCCCGGGCCTTCACCTGCCACCAGATGACCACATTATTATTGGATATGCTGGATAGAAAGATCGAGGAGACGGACGCCGGCCTCGTCGTCCTCGCGTGCCTCCCGGAGATGTACCTCGACGAGGATGTCGACGTGGGCGAGGCCCACCAGCTCTTCCAGCGCTCGATGCGCGCGGTCCGGGGGACCGTGGCGGACCGGGAGGTCGTCGGGCTCGTGACGAACGCCGGGATGGCGAAGCTCTACCGCCGTCGCTCGATCCGGCGGCAGCTGTACGAGTCTGCGGACCGCGTGATCCGCATGGCCCACGGGAGGAACGGCGTGCTCGTCAGCCGCATGGACACGGGGGAGTCGGAGTGGTACCGGGCCGTGCCGCCGGACCAGACGACCCTGGAGGACTTCGCCTACGCGATCCCACGGATCGTGGACCTTGCGGCGGCAGGACCCTCGAAGGCCATCCGGAACGTCGAACACCTCCGGATGGGCTGGTGAGCGTCACACGAGGGCGGCGAGCGCGGACCACGCGAGCCAGGCGGCGAAGGCCACGAGACAGACGATCGAGAAGACGAGGGCCACGTGGTACGTCTCCGTGAAGCGTTTCTGCGCCGCGCGGAGGGCGAAGGGGAAGAGGGTGATCCAGAGGACGACGCCTGCGAAGAAGCCCGCGAGGACGACGGCCCCGAGCTGGTCGATCAGCGCCAGGCCGGCCGTGAGCCACCACAGGATCGGATAGGGGCTCGTGAGGTTGATCGTGAGGCCCGTGATGTAGGAGGTCGCACGGGCCTCGGGCGTGGAGACGGCGGGATCGGGAACGCGGTGCCACGCGCGGGCCGCGTTCCAGGCGAAGTAGGCCATCACGGCCGCACCGATGAGGGCGATGACCGGGAAGAGAGTCCGCACGCCCTCGATCGCGGAATGCGCGAGGACGGAAATGAGGAGGAACGTTGCGTCGGCGGTCAGCGCTCCCGCCCCGACGAGGAACCCGGACCGCCAGGACCTCGTCACCGCGTCGGACGCGATCATCGCGTTCACCGGGCCGGGCGGAGCCGCGAGGGAGAGCCCGAGGACCACGCCCAGACCCGCCGTCGCGAGGGATTCCAGGACCACGCGGGTCCATCGTGCCTGCGGTTGATGAACCTCGCGCGAAGGCTTATGCCGGAGGGGTCCTTCGTCGCGGCCGTGCGCATCGGCGGGTCCACGTACAGCAAGGAGCCCTTCCCGAAGCAGATCCACGAGCTCCGGGAGGCGGGCTTCGACTACGTCGAGTTCGACCTGACCCACGTCCGGCTCGACCCGACGAGACTTCGGGAGGAGGCCGCGGCCCTTGCGAAGGAGATGCCCCTGGAGACGGCCCACCTCCCGCCCTCCAAGTTCCACAACGCGGACCTGGCCCGTTTCGTCGGGTTCATCGACGCCCTCGTTCCGATCGGGACGGCGACCTTCAACGTCCATTTCCTCGAGGCCCGTTCCGGTCCCGCCGTCTCCGCGGAGGCGAAGATCGCCTGGCTCCGAGACCTGACGAAGGCGGCGACGGACCGCGGGGCCGTGATCACCCTGGAGAACCTCGATGAGCCGCCGGAGATGCTGCGTCGAGCCTTTGAGGCGATCCCGGACCTCCGGTACTGCCTCGACGTCGGCCATACTCACCTCGATGCACGAACCGACGGCGCGCGAACGTATCTGGCGGCCCTCGGGGACCGCCTCGGCCTCGCGCACATGCACGACAACCATGGCGGGCACGGCAAGGAGGGTGACGAGCACCTCCCGTTCGGGAAGGGGACGATCGACCTGGAACGGGACGTGCGAGCGCTGAAGGCCCGGTACGACGGGCGCACGACCCTCGAGATCTTCACGGGGACGCCGGACGATAAGAAGGCCTGCTTACGGAAGATGCGACGGTGGACGCGCGAGTGACTCAGCCGACGGACGCACCCTTCGCCCCGGTCGAGAGGGTGGCGGACCTTCTCCGGGGTTTCTCCGCCCCGTGGTTCGTGGCCGGCGGCTGGGCGATCGATCTCTTCCTCGAACGAGTGACCCGGCCTCACGAGGACGTGGACATCGCGCTCCTGCGTCGGGACCAGGCCGCGATCCGACCCCATCTCTCCGGCTGGACGTTCACGAAGGTCGTGCTGGGCGAACGAATCCCCTGGCAGGAAGGGGAGCGGCTCCAGCCCCCGGTCCACGAGATCCATGCCGACCGGGCGGACGGGGATCCCACCCGGCTGGAGTTCCTGCTCGACGAGACTTCCGGCGACTCCTGGGCCTTCCGTCGCGACCGCCGGATCACCCGCCCCCTCATGTCGCTCGGGATCCAGGCCGCCTCCGGCGTCCCCTTCCTCGTCCCGGAGATCGTGCTCCTGTACAAGGCGAAGGATCCTTCCGCGAAGGATCACGCGGACTTCGAGCTCGCGGGCCCGCGACTCGCCGCGGGGCAGCGGGAATGGCTGCGACAGACCCTCGAGACGTGCCATCCGGGGCATCCCTGGATCCGTGGGCTCTGAGGGAACTTTCGCCCACCCCTCCCCCGCATCCATCCATACGGTCTCGGGGCCATCGGCCGCAGGATGGGCCGCACGGTCCCGACGTACCGCCTGCACCTGGAGTCGATCCTGAACGACTGGACGGACTATCGACGGGCGCTGCGGGAGAAGGACCGGGAGGCCTTCGACCGCCTCCTGAACAAGGCAAGGCAGCACGCGAGCGCGGCGAGCTACGCCGCCCACCTGGACCCCACGGACCTGGCGTTCCTGTCGATCCTCCTGGAGATCGAGAAGGATCTCGAGAGAATCAAGGACCCTCATTCACGCACAGGAGGATCATCCCGTGAGGAAGGTAATCCAGATGGCTGATAACCTTACGACATCCCCCCAAGGCGCTAGACATGAAGGGGGTCTTCAGCCGCACCGTCGAGAGTCTCGGAAAGAGATGAGTGAGCCGTATAGACTTTCATGAGGAAGCGGTGGACTTACCACCGGTTGAATTCCTGAATGCGGAGAAGCCGTTCAAGAGCTGAAACGGACCAGCGTTCACGAACTTGGCCGGAGGAGAAGGAGACTCCGCCGAGCGCTCGCATGCAAAGTCCCTCGGGTACGGCCAGAGCAACTGACCAACCGCGAACTCCGGACACGAGCGATGGCGTGCAGGAGAAAGCATCAGTCGACGTGCCCGTTCGAGTACTTTCACTCTCCTCTCCCCCAGAAAGTTGGATGCAAAGTCACACCAATGATGAAGAGCATGATTCTGACCAAAACGCTCCGGTTCAAGGTTCACCGAGCGACGCGTAGCAAGCTGAATCGACTGCGCTGGCTTTGGACGAACTGGGGAAGCACGGGTTACAGAATGCACGACAACATGGCCAAGCGCTATCCTACGAAGCATGTCCTGAACTAATGGGGGTGTCTACGATTACGACAAAGCCCGAAGTCGACGGTTGCACGCTGGTGGTTGCGCCTGCCAGTTGGGGGAGGCGAGCTCGTGAACTTGCCCCTCCGCGGAGCCGAAGGCCATGAAAATCTGCTGGGTTCGGACGTGAGAGTCTGTAATTCGGAGTTCATTCGGAGGAACGGTGACTTCTACATTCACATCACGATCCAAAAGGAGGTATCGCCTCCCCTCATGCCCTATGGACGGGTACTGGCCGTGGATCTCGGGGAACGGGTTGTCGCAACGTCGGTGGCGTTCGATTCGACTCGATGGTGTGAACCGCATTTCCACGCCCGGTCCGTGAGAGGTGTGAGGCGACACTATGCATGGTTGCGCAGCCGACTTCAGGAGCGGGGTGGCTTCCGAAGCATAGCATCCGTGGGGAAGTCTGAGCGACGCCGCGTGTACAACACACTGCACGAAGCCGCCAAGGCAATCGTGAAGCAGGCGGAATCCTTGGACGCAGTAATTGCCATCGGAGACCTTACGGGTATCAGGAAAAGGAGCCGCCAGAAGGGGCGTCGTCTCAAGTCGATAGTGAACGCCATGCCCTTTCGCCAGCTAACATCCCTTGTTGAGTACAAGGCCGCTTGGGCTGGCATTCCCGTCCTTCGTGTCGGAGCGGAGTACTCGTCGGTCGAGTGTCATACGTGCAACGAACGAGGTCTGAGGCCTAGCCAAGGCCGCTTCGTGTGTCGCTCTTGCGGCGAGTATAATGCGGATGTCAATGGTGCAATCAACATAGGGAAGAGGGCTTTGCGGTATACCCGCGAAGTTGGGGCCTATGGGTTTAGGCCTGAAGGTGGACCACCATTTTCGAGACCATCCGAGCTGGCAATCGCCGTGTCAGCAGAGCCCATATGCATACACAGACCACCTGAATTCCCCGGAATGCGCGTCGAAACCTTTTGATGGGACGACTCCTGTCCGCGGTAGGCCATGATCCTTCGCGACGGGCGTCCAGAGGATGGGCCGGCCATCGAGCGTATCGCCCGGCGGTCCTTCGAGCGAGTGTACGCCTTCTTCGCGATCCGTGGTCGCCGCCGTGCGTGGCCTCTGCTCGTCGCCGAGGAGGAAGGCACGATCGCTGGCTTCCTCGAAGGGCGCCTGTTCGATGGGTCGCCATCCATCGGCTACGTATACTTCGTCGCGGTGGACCCGGACCGCCGGCGGCACCACGCCGGACGAATCCTCGTCGAAGAATCCCTGCGGAGGTTTCGGGAGCGAGGCGCCACCCGGGTCTTCGCCGCGGTCCCCTCCGACAATCAGGCTTCGATGGGTCTCTTCAAGACCCTCGGATTCCAGGAGGTCCCGCGGGGCGCGATGTGGCGCTGGTATCGGTGGCGCAGCCTTGCCGTCCAGACGAACATGCTGATTGCGCCTCACGAGATTCTCCTCGTGCACACTTTCACGGACCCCTCCCCCGCATCGCCTGATGCGGCCCCTCGGCCCTGATGGAGGGACCGGGGGAGACGCACGCACGGGTGGATCATCGACGCCTACGCGGACTACGACAAGGACGCGATGGTCCTCTGGCTCTGGAACGAGGAGGGCGCGCATCGCATCGAGGATCCGCGGTTCCTGCCGACGTTCTTCCTGCACGCGCCGCCGGGCGAACTCTCCGCGATCCGTCGACGGATCGAGATCCTCGACGGGGTGCGGGAGGTCCGCGAGGCCTCCCACCGCATCGCCCTGGAGGACGACGAGCCGAAGCCCGTCCTAGAGATCGTGCCCCGCCACTACCGCGACCTGCCGCGCGTGGCCCGCATCCTCGACTCGAACGGCGGCTACGTGGACCATCGCCTCTTCAACGTCGACGTGAGGTTCAGCCAGCGCTACGCGATCGAGCATGGCATCTTCCCCATGGGCCTCGTGCGCCACGCGAACGGCGTGTGGACCGCGGAGGAGGAGCACTTCGCCCTCGACTACCCGCTGCCGCCGCTCCGGAGGACGAACCTGGACCTCCGCGTCGACACGCCCCTGGGCATCCCGCGGATGCAGGACCGCCTCCTCGGCGCGCGCGTGGACGACGTCGAGCTCGACGGGAGCGAGGAGGACATCCTCCGCGGGATCGGGGAGGCCGTGCGGTCCAAGGACCCCGACGTCCTCCTGACCCTGGACGGTGACGCCTTCGCGATGCCGTACCTCGCGCGCAAGGCGGCGGAATGCAGCGTTGAACTGCAGCTCGGGCGGGACCGGGACCGCTTCACGGAGAAGAAGGGGAAGTCCTACTTCACGTACGGGAAGATCGTCTACAAGCCGGGGCAGTACCTGCTGAAGGGGCGCCTGCACTTGGACCGCGGGCACTTCGCGTACCGGGAGAGCAAGCTCGCGGGCCTCGCGGAACTGTCCCGGCTGTCCACGTTGACGCCGCAGGAACAGGCGCGGCTCACGCCCGGGACCGCCTTCACCGCGATGCAGGTGAACCTCGCGAGCCAAGACGGATGCCTCGTCATCTGGAAAAAAAACCGCCCGGAGGATTTCAAGAGCAGCGAGGACCTCCTCCGCGGCGACCGCGGCGGATTCATCTTCGAGCCTGAGGTCGGGTTACATGAGGGCCTCTACGAACTCGACTTCTTCGCCCTCTATCCGAGCATCATGGTGAAGTACAACATCTCCGCGGAAACGCTGGACTGCGCCTGCTGCGTGGATGATGGCATCGCGGTGCCGGAACTCAAGTACCATATGTGCACGCGGCGGACCGGACTGGTCGCGAAGGTCCTCAAGCCAATCTTGGAGCGACGCAGGTATTACAAGAAGATGAAGAAAGAGCCGGGGCCCTTGCAGGAAGTCTACCGCGAGCGAGACACGATTCTCAAGTGGACGTTGGTAACCTGCCTCGACGGACGTACGGTGATCCCTTACAAGATGGACGATCGGCTAGGTCTGAGACCAATCTCCAAGATCATAGACCCCCTCCTGCCAGAGGGTGGCATGGCAGATGCTCCAGGCAGCCTGCGGCTATTTGGATTCGACTCGAACTTGCGCCTGACGGAGAAGAAGGCCTCTAAGATGCTGAAAGCCCGAAGCCCGCCCACCATGTTCCGAATTCGGCTTCGAAAAGGACGGGAGATCACCGCCACACCGAACCACCGGTTCTTTGTCCTCAACGGACAAGGTGGCTTGGACGTCAAGAGAGCGGACAAGTTGCAGGTGGGGGATTATCTCCCGATTGCGACCGATCTCCCGCAGGATTGCCAGCGGGTTCACAGTGTAAACCTGGCAGTTGTTCTGAGTGCGAAACTGACTGGAGACGAACTCTTCGCTTGGAGAATCCGGGGAGACGCGTTACAGAAAGCTATCTCGATTCATTATGATGCAATCTTGAAGGCCGGGCGGGACCGGGGCTTTACCTATCGGACGATCCGCCTGTGGCGGGAGAGAGGGATGCTGCCGCTCGCCTTTCTCCCCTTGCTCCACCTATCTACCGAAACGGTCGATGGCTTGGAAATCGGAAGGACGAGACTCAATGGTGGCAAGATCAATTTCCTACCGTGCCGAATCGAAGTGGACAGAGAGTTGGGATTCTTCCTGGGATTCTATGCCGGCGATGGCAACGGCAGATCGAACATGGTCCGCTTTGCCATTGGAATGACGGAGCCGGAAATTCTGGGTAAGATGATGAACTGCGTGGACCGGAAGTTCAAACAGCTCGGAAGCGTGCGGAAGGAGACGTATGCGCGGATGTGGGTTCTGCAGTTCAACAGTGGAGCGCTCAGGAGAATCCTGGAATCTGTCTTTGAAATGGGTGGCTCCGCCGACTCAGGGAAACTCGTTGTTCCCTCGATCATTCTGAACGGTGAACGGGATGTCCAGTTGGGTTTTGTCGAAGGATTGCTCGCAAGCGACGGAAGCATCACTCCCGCTCGGGATTGGGCGCTAATCCACACCGCCAATCGGGAATTCGCCGATTCAATCGGTCTCCTGCTTGCGGGTCTAGGCCTGAAATATGTCATCCGATATCCGCCGTCGAACCGTCCGCCTCTGTACAGTGTTGGATTCCGATTGAGGGAACTCCCGCAGAAGATCTGGATGAAGATCGGCCATCGAAAGAAATCAAACCGATACGTCACGAGGGACTTGAAACGCTCTGGAAAGGTACCTGTTCTCGAAAGCGGTCTCTTCGCGCTCTGCGCGAAGTATCACGTGACTCACAGTCTGCCAGGAGGTCCGAATCATTTCGTATCCGCAGCGAACGTCCTGCGACGAATCGAACGAATCAAGAAGAAACATCCGCAAATTCCTCAGTCCGACCGAAGAGTCATTCGGAACCTGGAGAGGCTCGCTCAGACTAGGCTTACCTTCCTACGCGTTCGACAAATCGAGCAGGTAGCTCCTCAAACCGATTTCGTTTACTGTTTTGAAACAGAAGAGGAACTCAATGGATTCCTCACGCAAGGCAACCTTTTTGTCGCGAATAGTTTCGGATACCAAGGTTACCGGAATGCGCGCTACGGTCGCATCGAGTGTCACGAGGCGATCAACGCGTACGCGCGGGACATCCTCGTGCGCACGATGGAAATCGCGGAATCGCACCGTCACGAGGTCGTCCACGGCATCGTGGACTCCGTGTGGCTCCGACCCAAAGCGGACGCGGACCCGATCGAGAAGGTCCGGGAACACATCGCGGGTTCCATCGGCCTCCCCATCGAGCTCGAGGGCCGCTACAAGTGGATCGTGTTCCTCCCGTGCAAGACCACGGGCGTGGGCGCGCTGAACCGGTACTACGGCCTCTACGATCACGACGAGTTCAAGCTCCGCGGGATCGAGCTGCGCAAGCACGACACCCCGGAGTTCATCAACATCTGCCAGGAGGCCATGCTCGGGGAGCTGAGCTACGCGAACGACGCCGCGGAGTTCCGGGAGCGCATCCCTCGCGCGGTGAACGTCCTGCGGTGGACCGCGAAGCGCGTCCTGGACCGCGCAATCCCCGTGCACCAGTTCCTCCTCACGAAGAGCGTGAGCCGCGCCCTTCCGGAGTACGTCGTCCTCACGGCGACCGCGGCAGCCCTCAAGCAGATGGAGAAGCGGGGCTTCTCCGTAGAGCCGGGCGATTCCGTCCGCTACGTCCTCCTGGACATGCGCGCCCGGGACTCGGAGCGGAAGGTCCGCGTGGCCGAGTTCCTCCGGGGGGACGAGGAGGTCGACGCGTGGGAGTACGTCCGGCTCCTGTGCCGCTCCGGGCAGACCCTCCTCGCGCCCTTCGGCTACACGGAGGAGAAGCTCGCCGAGATGTGCCGCGATCTCTCCGACGTCACGACGCCCGCGAAGGCGAAGGAGATCGAGGCCCACGAGAGCGTGATGGGCGCGAGCCACAGCCAGGCCCGAGGCGGCGTCGGGTATGCCCACCGGTGGAACGTCCAGGATGTCGAAGGCGAGCCCGCGGAGATTCCGGACGAGGCGTGAAGCGCCGACGATGGATACGTGGGTTCACGGGACGGGGAACGGTTCTTCCTTGAGGCCGTCCGTCGCGGCAACGAGTTTGGTCACGCGCTGTTCCGCCCGGTCCAGCATCTCGTGGCACGTGCGGTACAGGGCGAGGCCCTCCTCGAAGGCGGCCAAGGCACGGTCCAGCGGCACGTCGCCGCGGGCGAGCTCCTCCACCTTCGCCTCGAGGGCCGCGAGGGCGTCCTCGAACGATTTCGGTTCGGTCATGGGTCTTCCTCCTTGGATTCGACGTGAACGTGAAGCCGCCCGTCCTGCAGGCGGACGAGGATCCCGTCCCCGGGGGATGTGTCCTCGATCCGCGTGACGAGTCCGCCGTCCGCGCGCTCCGCGATCGCGTACCCGCGACGCAAGGTCGCGAAGGGGCTCACCGCGTCCAGGCGCCCGGCGAGGGAGGCGACGGCGTCGCGCCCTTCCTTGAGCCGGCGGTGCGCGGTGTCCAGGAGATCCGCCCCGCCCCGCGCGAGCCGCTCGCGGGCGGCCTGGAGGTCCCGGAGGAACGAGCGCGGGGACAGCCTGTGGCCCGCGGCCGCGAGGCCCGTCCGCCGCTCGCGGAGCACGGTGCGGGCGGAATCCGTGAGGGCCGCCCCGAAGGATGCGACCTGGGCGGACAGTTCGTGGGCGTCCGGGGAGACGAGCTCCGCGGCCGCGCTCGGGGTGGCCGCCCGCACGTCGGCGACGAAATCGGCGATCGTCACGTCGGTCTCATGGCCGACCGCGCTCACGACGGGCACGGGGCATGCGGCGATGGCCCGGGCGAGGCCCTCCTCGTTGAAGGCCGCGAGGTCCTCGAGGGACCCGCCGCCCCGCGCGAGAATCACCAGGTCCGCCCGGTCCTGGACGCGCAGGAGCGCGTCCCGCAGGCTCGCGGCGGCCTCGGGCCCCTGGACGGTCGCGGGGGAAAGGACCACGGCGGCCAGGGGGAACCGGCGGCGGAGGATCGTCACGACGTCGTGGAGGACCGCGCCTGCCTCGGACGTGACCAAGCCGATCCTCCGGGGGAACGGCGGGAGGGGTCGCTTGCGCGCGGCATCGAGGAGGCCCTCCGCCTCGAGCGTCCTGCGCGTGCGCTGGAAGGAGGCCCAGAAGGCGCCGATCCCGGCCGGGGTCAGGGCGCGGACGACGAGCTGCACCTCGCCCCGCCGGGCGAAGAGCTCCACGTCCCCGGAGGCGAGGACCTCCATGCCGTCCTCGGGCTCGAAGCCCAGGCCCTCCCCGGCCTCTCGGAAGAGGGCGCAGGGGATCTGCGCCCCCTCGTCGCGGAGGGTGAAGAACCGATGGCCGTTCGGCGTCCGGGAGACGTCGGCCAGCTCGCCGCGGACGAGCACGCGGGAGAGGAGCGGGTTGGAACGCAGGGTCTCTCGCAGGAGGCGGGAGAGCTCGGTGACCGTGAGGGCCTTCGGGGCTCGCGGATCCGATTCGGAGGAGACCGTGATTGCGCCCATCGCGTGCCTGTGGGAGGACGCCACGGGCGGGTGCCTATATCAACGGGGAGACGGGGGATGGGCGAAACTGATTTCCGGCGGGTCACGCGCCCGCGAGGAGTACCTTCGCCGTGATGAGGGCGTGCAGGCGGACGGTGATCTCCGCGAGGGCCATCTTGCCGCCCTCCTCCCGGTCCACGACGCACACGACGTCGTCGATGACCGCACCCTGCGCGCGCAGGCGCTCGATCGCGGCACGGAGGGTCCCGCCCGTGGTCACGACGTCCTCGACGAAGAGGACCTTCTCGCCCTTCCTCAGCTCGCCCTCGAACTCTTTCTTCGTGCCGTGCTCCTTCGTGGATTTGCGGACCATGAGGTACGGCTTCCCGCTCGCCAGGCTCACGGCCGCGGCGATTGGCACGGCGCCGAGCTCGACGCCAGCGATGCGGTCCGCGCTGCCCGCGTAGGGAGCCATCCCCTCCGCGATCGTCCGCAGGAGGTCCGGCTGGGTGACGGCCTTCTTGATATCCACGTAGTACGAAGACGTCCTCCCGGAGGCGAGGGTGAAGGTCCCGAAGGCGACGGCGCCGCAGGCCTTCAGGTCCGCGAGGAACCTCGTCCGGTCGAACTCACCAGGGCTCATGCTTCCTTCCCGTGCGGTACCCGAGGATGTTCACGGCCCGATGCAGGGCCGGCGTGATAAGGATGATGGCGAGCAGCCCGTACAGAGCGTCGCCGGAAAAGAATCGCGGGACGGACCACGCGGGGACGAGGAGGCTCAGGAGGAGCCCGACCGCGACGAAATCGTACTGGTCGAGGCCGGGCGCCTTGGCGCCACGGGGCTTGCCCATCCGCCGCTTGACGAAGGCACCGGCAAGGTCGCCGAGGAGGGCGCCCAGGGCGAGGATCGCGGAGGCGCCGAGGGCCTCGGGCGGCGATCCGAAGGACCACGCGGAGGTCGGCGCGGCGAAGGCGAAGGGGAGGGTGAGGAAGAGTCCCAGGAGGGCACCCGAGGCGGTGCCACCCACGAGGCCGCGCCACGTCTTCCCGTCGCCGAAGAGGCGCTGTCCGTCCCGGAGGGTCCGCCCGAAGTCGATCGGCGTGCCGCCGCCCCACACGACGGCCATGGGGTTCGCCACGAAGGCGGGGAGGAAGAACCAGAGGGCCTGGGGAATCGCCTCTAGGGCCATCGCCGCGGCGAAGGGGATGAACGCATATAAGCCACGGCCCCGGGCCGCGATTTGCGCGCGGGCTCCTACCTCCACGTTGAGGCAAGCGCGGGCTCGGCGTCATGCGGATCCTCACGGCCTCCGCGAGCTTCTCGAGCCTCGCGATCCGCGACGCGAGCTCGGCCTCGACCCTGCGGCAGTAGGCGAGAATCTTCCTTTGGGCCTCCTGGCGGGTGCGAGGCTGCCGCGCGGGACCGACGTAGTCCTTCCGCCGGCGGCTGCGCCCGCCCTCCCGCTCGTAGTGCCAAACGTAGAGGAACTCGAAGTTCCCGATCAGGCGCAACCGGAGACCGCTGCCCACCTGCACGAACCCACCGTCCGGACTTGCCTCTATCCAGAGGTAAGTCGCATGACCCCTATCCGGCCTTCGCCGGGGTGGGGGAAACTGCTCCGGCCCGGCGTGGCCTGTTTTCGACCCTGATAATTTCCGCACCACGCCTTTATAGCGCAAGGCGGCTCGTTCCGCCGTCGGTTCCATGGATCGCGTGCAGACGTACGTGGAGGGCTTCGACGATGCCCTGGGCGGCGGTATCCCCAGCGGCTCCGTCGTCCTCGTCGCCGGCACGCCGGGGACGATGAAGACGGCCCTCACCTTCTCGATCCTCTACGAGAACGTGAAGGCGGGCTCGCGGGCCTTGTACATCTCCCTCGAGGAGAGCCAGGAGGAGCTGCGGGGCGCGATGCAGGACCTCGGGATGACGGGCTTGGACGACCTGGAGCTCTACATCCTGGACATCGGGCGCATCCGCCTGGAGCACAAGGAGGAGGAGCTCTCGAAGAACTGGCTCGACGTGCTCCAGAAGTACATCGAGCAGCGCGTCCGCGTGAACCATTTCGACCTGATCGCCCTGGACAGCCTCGAGGCCCTGTACAGCCTGAGCCGCCTCGAGAACCCCCGCCGCGACCTGTTCCACTTCTTCGGGTTCCTGCGCTCCCTCGACGCGACGTCGTTCCTGATCAGCGAGATGCCCTCCGGAGGGGAGACTCACTACGGCCGGTACGACGAGGAGTTCCTGGCCGACGGCATCCTGCACCTCAAGCACGCGCCGATCGGCGAGACGGATGTGCAGCTGCGGATCCGGTGCGTGAAGATGCGCCGCTCGCGGCACGAGCACGGCGACTACGCCCTTGTCCGCTCGGGCGAGAGGTTCGCGATCACGCGCCTGATCTCAAAGTGACGTCCTCTGGAGGAGCTTGAGGAGGGCGCCGGCGTAGCGCGCGGCGAGGGCCTCGTTCCCGAACGTGCGCGTGGCCGCGGCCTTGTTCTCCTCGATTGCCTCGACCGTCTTCGTGAGCACGGAGACGACGTCCTTCCCCGGCGCGCGGCGGAAGAGGGCCGCGATCGCCGCGCCCTCCCCGTTCAGGATCACGAGCCGGCCCACGGGCAGG
>Ga0209751_10000591_pt1 | contig 38967 bp, 26 predicted proteins | sample RifCSP13_1_FD_184019 | JGI IMG/M metagenome (GOLD analysis project Ga0209751, IMG submission 184019) | Soil microbial communities from Rifle, Colorado - Rifle CSP2_sed 13_1 (SPAdes) (version 2) | ecosystem: Environmental > Terrestrial > Deep subsurface > Rock core/Sediment | place: Rifle...
GAGCAGGGTAGTATTGGACAGATACTTTCTGCGAAACCGATGGACCGGCGCACGATCGTTGAGGAGGCCGCCGGCATCACCAAGTTTCGCGTCCGCCAACGCGCCGCTGAAGCAAGGCTCGAATCCGCTCGCGCTAATCTCTCACGCATCTCTGACATAATTTCAGAAATCGATCGGCAGGTGAATAGCCTGCGCCGGCAGGCGGCGAAAGCCCGCCGGTACCGCGTGTTTCGCGAAGAGTTGCGTGAACTACTGCGGCACGTCTTTGTTGCCGAAGACCAAAAGCTCAAGGCCTTACTCGAGGAAACAGAGATCAAGTTACAGGAGGTTAGCGGTCTGGAGCACAAGCTCGCCGCCGAGCTGGCCGAGCGTGAGGAAGAGGCTCGCGATGCGACTCAATTGGCGCGTCTCGTGGAAGATGCTCTGGCGCAGGCTCGAGCGACCGCCGCTGACGCCGTGCTCAAACGCGACCGCCAGTTGCGCGAACGCACTTATCAGGAGGAACAGGTTCAATCGTTCGAACAGCGAAGGTCGCAGATAGCCGCGGAGATCGAGTCGCTTTCCGCTCGCCTGGTCTTAGTTGAAGCTGAATGCAAGCGCCTGCAGGAAGAGGACGTCACCCTGCGTGCTGAAGCAGATGCGAGTTCAATCTCGCTGCGAGTTGCCGAGGAATCTCACGCTGAGAAACTCGCGCTCGCCAACAAGGCGGAGCAGGAGATTGAGAACGCCCGTGGGGATCTGCTTAAGCACACAGCTCTGGCTGAGCGACTGAGAGAGATTGCCCGCCAGCTCGAAGGCACGCTCGAGCGTCTGGCTGTGCAGGCAGAAGGTTTGGCGCGAGAGGGCGAACGCGCGCAGAGGCAACACGCCGACAGGACAGGGGAGGCGGAGCAACTTCGTCAGGAGATCGCGGCCGCACGCGAACATATTGGGCTCCTTAATGCAGAACGGGAAATGGCCGTCGATGCAGTGGTTCGCGGTCACGAAGCTGTCAGCGATACGGAAGCGGAAGTCATACGGGTCCGTGATGAGTATTCACGCACAAGACATCGCCTCGAAAGTTTGCAAGAACTGGACGACCGCCGAGCCTACTATTCGTCGGCTGTGCAGCAGATCTTTTCACAACCTGACAATGCGCGCAAATTTCATTTTATTGGCACGCTCGCTGATGCACTCACTGTGGATGCCAAATGGGAACGTGCGGTGGAAGGAGTTCTCGGATCGTCGCTCCAATCAATAATTGTTGCTTCGGCGGATGATGCCGCGCGAGCGGCGCAGTGGTTGCGGGAGAACAACGCCGGCCGCGCCAGCTTCCTGGTCGCGGGGTTGCACGGCGCCAGCGACGATGTCGAAGTTTTGATTCATCAGTTACCGCATCCTTCCGAGCTCTCTTTCTCTTACGAGAGTGAAACACTCGACAAACTGCGTCTGGGCGATCTTCTGGGAGCGTCACGTGAGCTCGTTTCTGTCCTGGAGCGCACGCTGCCGCAAAAAACGAGAGCGCGGCTGGCCCGGAACCTTGAAGACGCGATGGGCAAATCGTTGGCCACCGGTGAGCTTTACGTCACGCTGAATGGCGATTGGGTCGCAAACGGGCAGTTTGTTAGCGCTGGCGATGCACGAGCACTCGAAAAAGGAGCTGGCTTGCTGACTCTTAAACGAGAGTTGCGCGAACTTGATGCGCGTGCGCAAACACTGGAGTCAGAATTACGGACAGCTGAGGATGCCGCGAAAGAATCGCGTGCTCGCCTCGTGTTACTGGAAGATGCTGTCGTGCTGCTGAACGAAGCTATAGGTCGCGAAGAACGCGAGGTGATGGAACGGGAGTTAGGCGCGACCGGACTTGCACAAGAGATCGAGCGGGCTGAGCGCCACCGGAGAGTTGTTGCTGCCGATACTGATCGAGTTGAGGAAGAACGTCTTGAACTCGAACGCCGGCGAGTAGCGACTCTTAGGGACGCAGAAGCCGCCGAGGCAGAACGCGCCGCAGCCAGTGAAACGGTGGCTCGCGCGTCGACCCTACTGGCCGAGACTCGACGTCACGCAGAATTGGAAAATACCGGCCTAGCCGAGCAGCGAGCAACTGCCGCCGCGGCTACTGAACGACGGCGCGCAACTACCGCGGAACTACGCCGCATGGAAGCTGACTATGCTGAGCTTGCCGCCAGAGTCGAGCGACACCGGTTCGAATCCGCCGACATCTCGGAGCGTATAGACGGATTGCGCCAATCAATTGCCGATCTCGAACGTCAGGCCGGGACAGTTGAGGAAGATCGAGCGCGTGAAGAACGGGAAATAGGTGGCTTGACCCTGCAACTTGAGGAAGCACGCAGGCAGGCAGACCTACTGGCTGGCGAACTTTCCAATCTTAATCGTCGCTCCGCTGAGATCAGGGATTCTCGGGCAGCCATAGAGGTTCAGCGAGCGGAAGCTCAGGCGCGACTCAGTTTTGTAAATGAAAACTGCGCCAGTGAGTTGAATCAATCGCTGGAAGAATTGGCACGCGAGCAGCAGCTCAAGGACGACTTCGACCTCGACGCGGCTCACGTGCGTGTTGAGGAGCTACGCGCGCGCCTTGAAGGGTTTGGCGCCGTCAACATGATGGCGTTGGAGGAGTTGGCAGAAGCCGAAGAGAGACTGCTGTTCCTGACAGGCCAGCGGCAAGACATCGTGGACGGGATCTCCTCAACTGAAGAAGCGCTACGCGAGATTAAGCGCCGATCTCGCGAGCGGTTCCGTCACGCCTTCGAGCATATCAATAAGAACTTTGGCGAGCTTTTCAAGGAACTCTTTGGCGGCGGCCGTGGCGAAATGAGCCTGATCGACGCCGATGACGTACTGGAGTCGGGCATCGACGTCATTGCTCAACCTCCCGGCAAGCGCCTGCAAAACGTTCTGTTGTTATCGGGTGGTGAAAAGGCGATGGCGGCGCTGGCGCTGGTCCTGGGCATTTTCCACTATCGGCCCTCGCCCTTCTGTTTGTTGGATGAAGTTGATGCACCGTTGGACGAAGCGAACGTAGGTCGTTTTACTGAGAAGCTGGCCCAAATGGCACTCAACACCCAGTTCATCGTCATTACGCATAACAAACGAACAATGGAGATGGCGCGAGCGCTCTACGGTGTGACTATGGAAGAGGTCGGCGTCTCTAAACTCGTTTCAGTTAATTTTGAGTGACGACCAGGCAGTCATCCGTCCACTAAATTACACAAAACTGCGCGAGAAAGTGGTTCAAGGAGTCAGTGTGTTTTGGTGGTCTACGATTTGAACTGGAAAGATGGAGCCCTCGTTGCTTTCAACAGTTCAAGCGCACTACCGACATTTGCTACCTTTGATCTATTGGACTGTTTCCTGCTAACTTTTCCCGCTAGCCCATTTTAATTAATCGATGAAAACTGCTTTTATAAGGCTACGTCTGCTCTGCGCCACGCTCCTGATTATGTGCGCCGCGGTGTTCACATATGGCGAGGGGCAGGTTCGGATCCACCCTGAGCAAAACGCCAATTCTGAGACCAGGAAGCAAAACGCTCGTCCCGAAGGATCGACTACAGAAAGCGCAGCAACTCCACCGGCAACGGACGCCGTAATGTACTCCTACGAGTTCACCCAACCGCAATTCTACATTCGTCACATCGTTATCGAGCACGATCAGAGCGGCAGGGGAACCGTATCGTTCGAACGCTTGAATGAAGACAGTCCGATCGTTGAACAGATAAATATCTCGCCCATGGTTCTTGCGCGCGTTACGAGCTTGTGGCAGGCGCTCCGGTTCCTTGATTCGGATACGAACTACCAATCTGACAAACAGTTTGCTCACCTCGGCACGATGCGAATAAAGATGGAGCAGGGGACGCGCAAACGAATTGCAGAGTTCAATTGGACCAACAATCACGACGCATCTGAGCTTGTAGCCGAATATCGGAAGATCGCCGACCAGGCAATCTTCATCTTCGATATTTCGGTGGCCCGTGAGAACCAGCCTCTTAATGCGCCCAAACTGATGGAGGCGCTGGAATCAATGCTGAAGCGCTCTGCTCTCTCTGACCCGCATCAACTCGTGCCGTTGCTTAAAGAGATCACCACAGACGAACACCTCCCGCTCATCGCTCGCAACCATGCTGCCCGTTTGCTCAAGCGTATCGCAGGCGGAAAGTAAGTTTGGATTGTTCTCCTATGTCGCTAGGAACTTCGTTGCCAGCTGGCAGAACTCCAGCGCGCGGTTTTCCGCCCAGAAACGGTCCTCAGATTGGGATTCGCTCTCCATGAACTCTGCATAATCACTGTGAAACTGTGAACGCACAGTGACTGTGTCCTCTGTCGATACTATTGACCGTGAGGAGTTGGCCGCGACAAAGGCGACATGCCCGCCTCTTTCCGGCGCAAGCAACAAAATGTTTGGATTGCTGGAAATAGCCGGGTTCGTCAGCGGCGCAAAGGGGATGAATGGATCATCCTGGGCGTGGATGATGAGGGTAGGGATGCGGATCTCAGCCAGGACGCGAATCGAGCTTGCCTGGGAGTAGTAGTCATCTGCATTAACAAAGCCATGAGCCCGCGAGGTGAAATGTTCATCGAAGTCTCTAATCGTGCGTACAAGATGAATTTTTGCGAGGTCATACAGTTCAGGATAGAGTCTCTTTTTCAGGTAAATCCGCTTTCGCAACCGGCGCAGGAAATCCTGGTGATAAAGCCAGTTGGAACGACGCTCTATTTCCTCCGCGCTGGCGCTCAAATCGACTGAAGGAGAAATTGCGCAAATCGCCCGGACCGCTTTGGGTGGCTCGTTGCCATACTCACCAGCCAGCTTCAAAACCAGATTTCCGCCGAGTGAGAAGCCGATAAGCGAAATCTCTGACAAGCCATCGCGTTCAATTAATTCTGTTGTAACGGCGCGCAGGTCCTCGCTGAGGCCGCCATGGTACAGAGTCGGCGTGAGGTGTTCGGTGCCCCCACAGTTGCGCAGGTTAACCCGAACCACATTAAAGCCCAGGCGAAACCCCTTCTGAGCCGTCGCTTTCATGTAGACCGACGAAACAGAGCCTTCGATCCCGTGCGACGTTACGAGCGTTGGCCGGTTCTGCCGATCAGGATGCCAGCGGCAGCGGGCCAGCACTGCAACTCCAGGTGCTACCTCAAAGAGCCGTGCCTCATCGGGCGCACTGGGCAGCCGGTATCGTCGTGGCCATGCGTAAGCTACAAGGGTCTGGGCATGGCCGCCCCCAAACAATGAGTGCGGCACGAATGGCTTGTTTGCGAAAACTCGGGCGGCAAGCGCGATGATCTGCTGCGCCTCATTACTGCTGCGCCCCGCCTTCAGAGGATCAACTGGTGCTGATTTGGCATGCATAGTACAGTGAAAGCCACAGCAAGGATCAGGCTAACACCGCAAGAAACTGGACTAATGCGGCATCATTATACAGGAAACTGGCAACCAGACCACCGCGCAAGACAGGAGGGGTAGGCAACTGAATTCTAAGGCGGAGTGCAGTGCGCGTACCAAAGACGAATTAATCGTCGAGGTCTGGCGGGCTCTCGCTTGCAGGCCGGTCGGACGGCGCGAACTCGAACGAATACAGCGGGAGATTCGCGCCAGGTTTGGCGCGGGGGCGGTTACAAGCCCAGCTTCTGTGGCCCGCACGTTGGCCGAAGCAGGGGCCGTACTGCGCCATCCGGAAATCCTGGAGCTTGATCGCGAGTGGCGGGAAGACCTGTTGCTTGCGCATCCTTTAGCCGAACTGAGCTTTGTTTCCTTGGAGGAAGCGGCTGCGTCGCTGGAACTGTTGGAATCGTGGCGGAGAGAGTATGCCGAGCAAGGCAGTCAAACAAAGCTCGCCAGCCTGCGCAAACTGGCTCTCAAAATCAAAAATGAAACTCTGCTAATCACGACCAGCAAACACGTCCATAGCAGACGACGCCAGGAAGCCGGTGAAATCGTCCTTTGGCTAACAATCTGGTTGCAACAGCCAACAATTTTCAACGAGTGGCTTACCTTGCGGCGGCGATCCCCGGAATTTCTTCAACTGCTTGACAAGACGAAAGACTGAGTCTTCAGAAACGTACACACACGCAGTGCTGAAACAGTTGAGATACAACATTCGGGAACTTTCCTCCTTACTGGCGCGAATTAACCGAGCAAATGCGTCTGCGAAGGCCAGTACCAAACCCTCAGTAGCTTCGGCGCAAGCTCTCAGAAAGAAGGCTGCACTCAGGTCGTCGATCCCTATTCTTCTTCTTCGCCGCCCCGGATTCTCCCCTCCGCGCGAGCTTGTTCGACAATTTTTTGCGCCAGATTCGCAGGCACCTGATCGTAGTGATCAAATTGCATATGAAAAGAACCGCGCGCTGCGGTGATGGAATTTAGCGTAGATTGGTAGTTGAGCATCTCCGACATCGGCACCTGTGCCTTGATGACCTGCTGACTGCCGCGGGTATCCATCCCCTGCACGCGGCCGCGTCGCGAGTTGAGGTCGCCCATGATGTCGCCGCTGTATTCCTGAGGCGCCACTATTTCCACGTCCATGATTGGTTCCAGAAGCGTTGGTCTGACCTTCTCCATTGCCGCGCGAAAGGCCTTCCTTCCGGCGGCCCGAAAAGAGTGCTCATCCGAATCGACTGTATGATAAGACCCGTCGATCAACTGCACTTTGAAATCGACAAGCGGATAACCGGCAATAGAGCCTGACTGCGCCGCTTCGACGATTCCTTTCTCGACCGCGGGTCGGAACTGTTGCGGGATGGCGCCGCCAAAGATCTTGTCCTCAAACATGAAGCCAGTACCGCGGGGCAAGGGTTCAAAGACCACCTTGCAATCGCCAAACTGTCCGCGCCCCCCAGTCTGTTTTTTGTGCCGACCCTGCACTTCGGCTCGCTGAGTGATCGTCTCTTTGTAGGGAACCTTGGGCGGATGCAGCGTTACCTCAACCACGTAACGCTTCTTCAGTTTTTCAACAACCGTTTCGACGTGAAGCTGGCCCGATCCGGAAAGTAGAAACTCCTTTGTTTGGGCATCACGGCTGAAGTGGAGCGCCGGATCTTCTTCGAGGATCTTGTGGAGCGCAACGCTGATCTTCTCTTCGTCCTGACGCGATTTGGGTTCAATGGCAAACGCGATAGCCGCTTCCGGATACTCCACCGGGTCGTAGACAATGGCATTCTGTTTATCGCAGAGCGTGTCCCCGGTCTGCGTTTCCTTTAGCTTGACACAAGCAATAATGTCGCCGGCGTTTGCCTCTGAGACTTTGTCGAGTTGCTTACCCTGGATGGAGTGCAGCGCCCCCAGCCGTTCCATCGTCCCCCTGGTGGAATTGTAAACATTCGCGTCCGTTTGCACGTGACCGCTAATAACCTTCATCACATTGATGCGGCCTGCAAAAGGATCGGCTATGGTGCGGAAGCAGTAGGCTGAGAAGGGTTCACTACTGTTGTAGCGGCGTGCCAGGCGTTCAGCGTCTGGGCCTGCGTCTACAGCTTTGCCGTATTCCGCTTCGTGATGAGCCGGATCGGGGGCATAGTCAACAATCGCATTTAGCAGAGCGCGTAAGCCGACCAGGGTGCCGCCTGAGACAGCAAACACGGGGCAAAGTTTGCTCTGCGCAATTGCCTTGTTGATGTTTGGCAGGATGTCAGCTTCTTCGAGCGTCCCGTTCTCAAAATACTTTTCCATCAGAGTGTCGTCTGACTCGGCCACCAGTTCGACGAGCCGTTCGCGAGTCTTGTCGACAAACTCACGTCCTTCTGCCGGAATATCAATCTCCTTCGCCTGCCCGTCAGAGCCCAACTCATAGGCTTTCATGTGCACCACATCGACGACTCCGCGAAAGTCTTTCTCTTTTCCGATGGGCAAGGTAAAGGGAATGATAGCTCTGCTGAAAGTTTTTTGAGCGCTTTCCACCGCAGCGCCGAAATCGGCATGCTCCTTATCAAGTTTGGTAACCACCATCATGCGTGGCACGAGGAATTCATTGGCATAGGCCCAGGTCTTTTCAGTTTGGACTTCAACGCCCTTCACGCCGTCAACAACAACCAGCGCACAGTCAGCCACGCGCAAAGCAGGCCGTGCATGGGATACAAAGGCTGCATAGCCCGGTGTGTCAACAAAATTCATCTTTGTGTCGCGATGTTCTAAATGGGCGATTGCGGTATTAAGAGTAATCTTTCGCGCAATAGAATCTTCTTCATAATCCGTTACTGTCGTTCCTTCATCGACTTTACCCCAGCGAGGTGTTGCGCCGGCGACGTAGAGAAGGGAACTCAGAAGTTGCGTCTTCCCTGCGTCGCCATGTCCAATGACAGCAAGATTACGGATAGATTCTGTAGCGTAGACTTTCATAAGGGATTCCTTTCAGACATGCGGTTTGGCGGAGGGTCCCCATCCAACATCGGCAAAAGAGTCGAAGTGCGGGGGTCGAGATTTACTCCGGATTAGCAGGTAATTTATCCGACGTCGAGAGCTAAGGCAAGTTAGTAGTGTCCCTGATTCAACTGTGTTCGCCCCGCTGTTTAACACGACTGAGAGCGGCTCAAAAAGAGGCCGACGGACTATACGTTTGGGGGTCATCCTTTCCGCAAAAACATGCATCAAAGGGAGCGAACAACAAGAGGTTTCAGAAGGAGAATTACTATGCGTATTCGTGCTTTATTTTCGATTGTGTCGGCGCTGATCCTCGCAGCCGCGTTTACGGTGAATGGTGCAGAAAAATTGGATAAAAAACGCGAGGATGTGAAGGTTCCCCTGAATCTTGCGATTTTGATTCAGGACGATCTGGTTTCTCGGGTAGGCAATGAGCTCAATGTGACTCGCGACTTCATACGGTCGTTACCTTCTGGCTCGCGTGTCATGGTGGCTTATATCACTGCCGGCTCTCTCCAGGTAAGACAGCCTTTTACCAGTGACCTTAACAAGGCGGCCCAGTCGCTGCGCATACCGCGAGGATCAACGGCTGCGTCCCCGTACAACCCTTATGTTGAGGTAATTGAGGCCCTGCGCAAATTTGACAGCAACTCGCGAAACAAAAATGCGATTTTGCTGATCTCCGATGGGTTGGATACATCGCGCGGGTTTGATAGCACCGCTTCCGCGCACACGCTCGATCTCGATAGGGCCATTAGTGAAGCTAACCGGCGCAACGTCGCCGTTTATACTTTCTATGCGCCCGGCGTGGGTCTGACGAGCCGCAGTCACCTTGCTGCCAGTTACGGACAGAATTCCTTGTCGCGACTCGCCCAGGAAACCGGTGGCCGCGCATTCTTCCAGGGTATTACTGGTTTCGTGACGTTCGATTCCTACTTCGACCGTCTGCGTGAAGCACTTAACGACCGCTATGCAAGAGCGTCCTGAACTTTTTGAGTCTAAGGTGATCCCTTTCGTGGCGGCCCTTCGTGGCCGCCTTTTTTTCTGCTCCTGGAAGGGGTGCGCGCACCAAATCAGCTTGGCCCGAAAACGGCGAGGATGGTAAAGTTGCACCGCACACAGGCGTAACTACGCGGCGGCCTCGTGCTTTCGGGGAAAAGCGGCTCATTGTCTTAACTCTGGGTCTATAACATTGGCAAAGTGCGCGAATACTGCCTAATTGTTGAGGGTGCTTACCTCTCAGAATCTGAAGCCGAACATGCCTTGCGCGACCCATTCATCGAGGACTGGGTCGAACAAACAGGACGATTTCGCATCCACAACATGGATGAGATACAGATCACGCCCGGCGTGACGCTCGGTTCACTCGGGGTTCTGATGCTCGATGAGCGCCTGTTTGAGATTGCCAGTACAGATCCAGAACACCCCTTGACTGAGCACAAGGCGAAGGGAGTGGCGGAGGCTCTGCGGCGGCAGGATATGTTTGACGAAATTCGAGTTGAACCACGCGAAGATGAATGAACCCGCCCGCATGGAGCCCGCACCGAATCTGAAAACTGAGTTTTTGAATCGGCGGGTTGTACTTATTGTTGGCGATATCACACTTCAGGCTGTGGACGCCATTGTAAACGCGGCCAATTCATCGCTGCTTGGTGGCGGAGGTGTTGACGGCGCGATTCACCGTTCTGGTGGCCCACAGATTCTGGAAGACTGTCGTAACCTTCGCCAAAAAGATTATCCCGCAGGTTTACCCACAGGCGAGGCAGTGATCACCAGAGCCGGAAACTTACGGGCTCGCCACGTTATTCACACTGTCGGTCCCATTTACGGACAACATGGAGGACGCGAAGCCGAATTGCTTGCCGCCTGCTACCAAAACTCCCTGATGCTTGCTGTCAGGCATCACCTCACTTCAATAGCCTTTCCCGCCATATCGACCGGCATTTATGGATACCCCCAGGCGGAAGCTGGGCTTGTGGCCTCCCGTGCGATTGAAGAATTCCTGTCGAATAATGCGCTGCTCAAAGAAGTACGATTGGTGTTCTTTAAATTGAACGACATGGAAGTTTTCATCGAAAATCAGACATTTCAGAGGCTCCCCCTTTCGCGATTGGTTACCCACTAATTAACGTAAAGAACAGTATTGACGATGGTTATGGACTCTCGGCCAGTCTGGGCTCAAATTTGCATTTTCTTCCGGAAAATTTTTTTTGATTCACTGAAACTGCAACGGAAAATGATTGAAACGACCGGCGACCCCTCAAGGGCAGTCAAGCGAGAAACACCGAGCATGCCACCGGCCCTGGTCGCTCTCCAACGCTTGTCATGGAACTACTGGTGGAGTTGGTTTCCCGATGGGCCCAGTGTCTTCCGAGATCTCGACGCGGAAATGTGGGAGGAATGCGAGCATAATCCGCGCCTGCTTTTGACGCGAATCTCTGAGTACCGGTTGTCGCAAATGGCCACCGATCCGGTTTATCTCGCGAGAGTGCAGAAACTCACTACTGCCTTCGATGAGTACGTAGGACCAGCAGAAACGTGGCAGCCTTCATCCGGTCCAACAGAGATTACTCCAGAGCGGCCGGTTGCCTATTTCTGCGCCGAATACGGAGTTCACAATTCACTCCCACTCTATTCCGGCGGCCTTGGTATTTTAGCGGGCGATCATCTCAAATCGGCCAGTGACCTTCGGCTGCCGCTCGTGGCTGTGGGCCTGCTTTATCGCTATGGATACTTTCGACAGCGCTTGCGCCGGGACGGATGGCAGGAGGAGTACTATGGTGAGACTTACCCCGGGGAGTTGCCGATTCGTCCTGTGATTGGTGAGGAAGGAACTCCACTGCTCATTGAAGTTTCGATTCGCGAGCGGTTGGTACGTGCCCAGGTGTGGCGGGCGGATGTTGGCCGAGTTCCCTTATATCTGCTGGATACGAACATTGGCGAGAATGAGGAGACTGATCGCTGGGTCACTGGGCACCTGTATGGCGGAGATCGCGAGACGCGCGTTGTTCAGGAGATGTTGCTGGGAATTGGCGGTGTCCGACTGCTACGAAAGCTCCGGATCGAACCACATGTTTTTCATCTCAACGAGGGTCATTCGGCCTTCCTTACACTCGAGCTGGCGCGAGAGCTAATCCAGTCTAAGAGTTTGAGCTTTACGGAAGCAGCCAATCAGGTAAAGGAACGCTGCGTCTTTACTACTCACACCCCAGTTGCTGCCGGTAATGATGAATTCGATGCGGAACTAATCAAACGATGCTTTGGAACCGGTTTTGAGCAGGAACTCGGACTTACACCTGAGGAGTTTATGGCCCTCGGTAGAGTTGAGGCCGCGGATGATCAGGGAGCTTATGGGTTAACGCCCCTGGCGATCAGAATGTGCCGTTCTACTAATGGCGTGAGCCGCAAGCACGGCGAGGTTTCTCGCGCGCTCTGGCAAAAGCTCTGGCCGGAAAGAACCATCACGGAAGTTCCGATCATTCACATTACAAATGGTGTGCACGCTCCCACATGGGTAGCACCGTTAATAGGCTCTCTCTATCAAAAATATATTGGTGACGACTGGTCTGAGCAAACTCGCAATCCTGCTCGCTGGGCGGAAGGGGTAAGCAAGATTTCTGACGAGGAGCTGTGGGCCGCTCATTCTCTTTTGAAGCAACGTCTGATTGCCTTTATACGCCACCGCTCTTTCCATGCGCGTTTGGATCGAAGCGAGAGCATTGAATATACCGAGTCTGCCCGCCAGATGTTTGACAGCCAGGCTTTGACCATCGGATTTGCGCGGCGTGTTGCCGGATATAAACGCTGGGGTCTGTTGCTTACGGATCCTGAGCGTTTGATGCGGATCGTTACTAACGCGGAGCGGCCGGTGCAGTTTGTATTTGCGGGCAAGGCCCACCCTCAGGATCAAGGGGCGAAACTCATTCTGCAACAGATTGCTCAATGGAAATACGATCCCGTCGTGCGGCAGCACGCGGTCTTTCTTCAGGATTATGATCAGGAGATTGCCCGCCAACTGGTACAGTCGGTAGACGTTTGGCTGAACGTGCCACGGCGGCCTCTTGAGGCTTCCGGAACAAGCGGGCAGAAGGTGGCGACAAATGGAGGACTGAACGCCTCCATCCTGGATGGTTGGTGGCTCGAGGCCTACGATGGAACTAACGGCTTCGCGGTCGGCGGATCGGTTGAAGCCGGGGAGAGTGCAGAGGTCGACGCGGGTGATGCCGAGTCGCTCTACCAGGTACTTGAGCAGGAGGTGGTTCCGCTCTACTATGACCAGGAGAGGGACGGGCTGCCGCGAAAGTGGATTGCCATGATGAAGCGCTCGATTGCCACTCTTGTGCCGGCGTTCAATAGTGACCGGATGGTTGAAGAATACGCGGGCCGAGTTTATGCGTGACCCTGACGGTCGTGTTGTCCCCTTTGTGTTAGACTAACAATTCAGGCATTCCCGACCGTAGTTCTCCGAAGCCGTCGGTCCCTCGATGAAATACTGCACCGTTTGTAAAGCCAAATATGAAGACGGCGTCAGCTTTTGCCCGATTGATGGTGAAGTTCTGGAAGCTGACCCCGCGTCTATAGTCGATACAGTCCTCGACGGCCAATATCAAATAGAATCCATGCTCGGCAAGGGCGGTATGGGCGCTGTTTATCGAGCGCGCCACATTCTTCTTGGTGACCGCGTTGCAATTAAGGTCCTGCCGCCGGAAGTACGGACCAATGCGGAGTGGCTGCGCCGGTTTCGACGTGAGGGCCAGGCTGCACGCCGCTTTCGCCATCCGAACGCCGTTACCGTTTATGATCTGCGCACAGCTGGTGACGGCACGATCTACATGGTAATGGAATACGTCGAGGGTCATACACTCGACGCAGAGATCAAAGCACGTGGCCGCTTCACCCCTGCCCAGGCCGTGACAGTGCTCGAACCCATCATGAGCGTCCTCAATACGGCCCATGAAATGGGCGTGGTGCATCGTGACTTGAAACCTGAAAACATCATGATTGGCCAGGCCACTACGGGTGGCGAACCTGTCGTCAAGTTGCTTGATCTTGGTATTGCAAAAATGCGCGAAATCGCCGGCGACAGCGGAGGCACTACTGCGTTGACTATGGCGGGACAGGTTTTGGGCACACCCTATTACATGTCTCCTGAGCAATGGGGCGAACTACCTCGCGACGGCAATCCCGAGATCGATGGTCGTGCGGACATTTACAGTCTAGGCTTGGTGGTTTACGAAATGATCGCCGGCAGGCGACCGCATGCGGGCATGACTCTTTCCGAGCTTCGCCGCGAACACGTTAGCTCGACTCTTCGTCCGCTGCATGAACTATTTCCCGAAGTACCTGCGGAATTCAGTGCTGCAATTGGACGGGCGGTGGCAAAAGATCGGGCAGACAGGCAGTCGACAGCGGGCGAGGTGGCGGCACAATTAAGGGCGTCAGTAGGCACAGGGCAGTCTGGCGAGGCTGGCAGAATTCTCCCGGACCTGTTTCGTGTTGGATCGACTTCTACTCAAACAGTGGGCATTGCCGAGGCGGCGCTTACGAGATCTGACGTGAATGCTCCGACGATTCTCACCGTCGATGCTTCGCCGCCAACCACACCTGCCATTGCGGCTGTGCGACCCACCTCCGCTCCCGTGGCCCAACCGCCTGCATTTGAACCAAACAGCACAACAGCGGCTCCCCAGAGGTTCGCCGCCGCAGGGGCTCTCGCTGAAACACAGGCCGCGGTTTCAGGTTCAGCCTTGCCGCAGATGGCTCAGGCTGAACTTGCGCCGCCGCAACCTGCCCGGCGTGGTCCATTTATTCTGGTCGGCGCAGGTGTGCTGGTAGCAGTTCTCATCATTTTGGGAGTTGGCGGATTTTTTGCCCTAAAATGGCTCAAAACCCCGCCGAGCTCAACCGGCAATGGAACTACAACGCGTCCGGCCAGTGCAGCAGGCGGTGCGGGCGCCGAGACTGCCTCGACCACCCCGGAAGCCGGACGTTATTGGCTGGAACTCCTGCCTACAGATTTGTTATCTGAATCAACTCGAGTTGCAGGAGTTGTTCCGCTAGCGTCGGGCCAGCCATTTAAGTTCCATTTTCAGTTTAATGACAACGGCTACCTTTACATCATTGGTCCCGGAAAACAGAACCAGGCGACTGCATTTCTGACGTCGAAGCCTGCGGGCATCTCCGGTCTCGTGAGTAACCAGGTGGCCAAGGGCGATGATTTCAGTTTTCCTAACGGCGTTGAGCACTGGCTTGAACTCGATAAGAAACCTGGCACTGAGGATTACACAATCGTTTTCTCTCCGCAGCCGCTCTCCTATCCAGGATTCTTCCAGGACCAGGTAACGGGTGAGCCTTTGAATGACGTTGAGCAAGCTGAATTGAGAGCTTTCCTGCCGAAGTATGAGGCCAGTAAACCGCTCACTGAAGTAAACGACAAGAACCCGGGTGAGCCTTTTGTACTGGTGAAGCTTCCCAAAACCGCAGTTGACGGCAATCCAATAATCTTTGGGATTCGTATTCAACACAAGTGATATGTAATGCGAGCTGTGAGCTTGCGTCGCGCAAGGAGATTTTGTCCATGATTCTTAGGGCTACAGTTTTTGTTCTTACTCTGGCGCTGCTCGGATTCCTGAACTCTCCCGCGTCCTTCGCGCAAGGGCAGGAGGAAGACGTGCGCGGTGCCTTTATGACAACGCGACCAAAGACTGCGGAGAAAACCGCGGCAAACCCGACTAGCAGACCCATCAGACGACGTCCGAAGCCCGTTGCCACCCCCAATCCCACTCCTGATTCAGTGCCTGCGAAACCTCCCGAGAAGGCAATTGATAAGAAGCGACCGAAGGTAAGGACGCAGAGACTCGGCCTCGGGATGACTCTTTTCACGCGGGACTCGCACGGTCTGGCGGTGCGCATTGATCCCGCTCATGAGTTTCGGCGGGGTGATCTCGTCCGGTTGCTTCTGGAAACAAACGCCAACGGGTATGTTTATGTCTTCAATACCACAGACGGAGGACAGCCGGTATTGATCTATCCTGATCCGCAACTTGACGAAGGTGGCAATTACATTCAGGCCCACGTCCCTTTCGAGCTTCCTTCCAGCGTTGCTACTGAAGAGCGACTGCGCTGGCTTGCTTTTGACGAACACGCGGGTGCGGAAAAGGTTTACGTCGTCTTCACACGTGAACCGCTCGACGGTCTGCCCATCGAGGATGCGTTAATAACTTTCTGCAAGGAAAAAGCCTCAAACTGCCCTTTGCAACCAGGCGCAGACTTGTGGGCGGCAGTCCAGAAGGAACTGAATGCACCCGTTACGGTGGCGAAGACAAAGAGGTTCGGCAAGCCGCAAACTTCCGGAGAACAGCAAGCAACCACGCGAGGTATTGGCTTAAGCAAACAAGACCCGGAACCGTCTTTGATAATGATGACAACGACGACAAATCCCGCCATGCTCGTTGCCACCCTGGATCTAATACACAAGTGATCAAGGAGTAGTCTGATGAAATTCATTGCCGTGCTCTTACTATTGGGCCTTTCTGCAATTACGCTTCCCGCCCACATACTTCCTGGAACTCTGCCCCAAACGGATCAGGCTTCGACAGCGTTGCAGCAGGGAAGACGACTGCTGAAACGCGGAAAGGCGGATGAAGCTCTGGGGCAGTTGAAGAAGGCACTTGAGTTATATACGGCCGCCAAGAACGGTCATGGTATGGCAGCCGCACATAATGAGCTTGGTGATCTTTATCTGCGTCAGGGTCAGTATCCCGTGGCCCTCGATCATTACAAGCAGGCGCTAGACGGCTTTGTCGGTATAGCCAAAAAACAGGACGCGGCTTTTGCCGCGGCCTCGAGCATAACGGACAGTCGATTGGCAAACGCGAACATCGCTGACGACAAATTCAATGCCAATTTGATGCTGGCAAAAATTGGTGACGTAAATTTCCGCCTGGGCCGTCTTCCGGAAGCGACCATGGCTTATGCACAAATGGAGGTCAAGAAACCCGAAGGGGTTGTAGCTAAGACAACGAGAAGATTTGGAGGGCTGGGAGGCATCATGGGCGGTCTCTCAACTGGAAAGGTTTCTGTCGAGGCGCCCACAAGCGCAGCCATCACGCTGCTTGAAGCAAAGAAAGAGCTCGATGAATATCGGATCTCAATTGTCTATTCGAGTTACGAAATTGGGACCGGGCGAATCGCCTACTTCAACAACGATCTCGAATCGGCGAAAAAACACTTCGAGAACGCCCTCCAAGCGACGAGTGGCAGCATTGCCGGCATAGCCAAGCTTGGACAAACGCGCCGCTCCCGGGCGGCTGCGCGCACCAGCTTGGGCGACGTGGCCTTGCGCCAGGGAAAACTTAAAGAGGCCACTAAGTACTATCAGGACGCTGCCAAAGGCGCGAAGGAAGATAAGCGGCTAGACTTCATGTGGCCGGCACAGCGTGGATTAGGGCGAAGCCTTTGGTTACAGGCAGCGCAGGAAAAAGATCAGAAGAAAGCAAACTCGATGAGAGAACAGGCGCTCTCGAATTATCAGGAGGCAATCAAGACCATCGAGACACTTCGCCAGGGGAGTCTGCGCGCCGACGAAGCACGTACGACTTTTCTGGTTACAACGACCGACGTGTTCGATGAAGCGGCGACGGCTTTTGCCGAGATGGCGTTGGTGACCGGATCAGGCGGTGCGGGACCCACCGCAGCCGAGAACTTAACAGGCAAACAACTGGAATATGCTGCTGAAGGACTTAAAGTAAGCGAGCAATCGCGTGGACGCTCACTATTGGACCTGTTAGGCGAAACAAATGCCTCGATCTCGGAAGGCGTGCCCGCTGAACTGCTCAAACGCAAGGAAGACAATCTGGATCGGCAGCAGGACATCGCCGAGGCGCTCACAGGATTAGCACTTTCCACAGAGGAACCGAAGAAGAAGCCGGCCGACCTGGAAGCAGAGTTGGAAAAACTCCAAACCGAGTTTGATGAGATCGAAAACCAGATTAGGACTGCTAGCCCACGCTATGCCGCACTGACTTCCGGGCAACCGTTGAATGTTTCCCAGGTGCAACAGCAGGTACTCGATGAGGGCACAGTGTTGCTCGAATACAGTTTGGGTAGTGAGGGTTCATTTTTGTGGGCTGTTAATAAGGGAGGAGTTTCGCTCTACAAGCTGGCGCCGCGGACCGCTCTCGAAAAGATGGCGATGGATCTTCGTGCGCAGTTGATCCCCTCAAAGCTTCAGCGCCGCATTGTCGGAATTGACGTCATGGCGGATCCGCAGCGAGGTTTGGGCGTCGCCGCTGCACCTGCCCCCGAAGAGGCAGCCGCGTTTATAGCTGCTTCCAATGCGCTCTACAAGGCCGCTGTCGAACCCGCGGCAGCTATGATTGGCTCCAAACGCCTGTTGATCGTCGCCGATGGCGCGCTCAATTACATCCCTTTCGAGGCGCTGAGCAGGACTCCTGCTGCTGGCACGTATTCGTCTCTCTCTTATTTGCTCAACTCGAACGAGATCATTTACGCGCCATCAGCGTCTGTTATTGGCGCCATTCGGCTGCAGAGTGCCAGGCCCGAAGGTCGTTCGATGTTAGTGGTGGCCGATCCTGTTTTTAATTCAAATGACGCACGCGCACGCGGAACTGCTGTCTCTTCCACTGCCGATACGCGTGGGCTGGGCATTGCAAGCGCCTTGACTGATGTAACCGGTCAAGGGGCAGTTGCCGCGGCAGAGGCAGCAAAGATCCAGGGACTGCCACTTGCGCGTTTGGTCGGTACACGTGCTGAAGCGGAGCAGATATCCCGCTTAGCTAAGTCTTCTGGCGCCCAAGCCGACGTTTGGCTTGATTTGGAGGCCAGCGAGGATAACCTTGAGGCACGAGACATGAAGAAATATCGTTTCGTGCACATCGCGACTCATGGCTTGTTGAATGCGGAACGTCCTCAGTTCACGGGCGTCGTGCTTTCTCTGATTGGCAACAAGAGCGAGGACGGCTTCCTGCGCACCGACGAGGTCTTTAATCTCCGTCTGGGGTCACCCCTCGTCATGCTCTCCGCTTGCGAAACGGGGTTAGGAAAAGAGAGGCGAGGAGAAGGGGTAATGGGTCTTACGCGCGCCTTTATGTACGCAGGTGCGCCCACGGTGGGTGTCACTCTCTGGTCTGTTGCAGACAAGTCTACGGCGGAATTAATGACCGACTTTTACAAACGACTCCTGGCTTCCCAGAGCACGTCGCCTTCGACGGCAATGCGTGAAGCCCAACTCGCAATGATCGCTGGCAACAAATACAGCGCTCCATTCTACTGGGCGCCCTTTGTCCTGGTGGGTGATTGGAAGTGATCTGTCCTGATTGGTGAGCGGAAGTGATTTGTAGGGGCGGCACTCCGTGGCCGCCCCTAAGTTGCCCTTCTTTTTGTTGCCCCTCCTGCACGCTGACACTGCAGTTCGAGTTTCCAGACACTCTCTGGGTTTGGGGACGAGGGATGAACTCCATCGGACCCGGTCAGGTTATCAGACATACGAGGTATAAAAACGCCCACTGGCGTACTTAGGCCAAAACGTGCGGCCTATTACGTAGTTATGCCGCTTCGCTTTCGGTGAAGGGCGATGTTCGAGAAATACACAGAAAAAGCGCGACGAGTGATCTTCATGGCGCGATATGAAGTGAGCGAGTTTGGCGCAAGTTCCATTGAACCCGAACATCTATTGCTTGGGTTGCTTCGTGAAGATATATCTCTCGTAACGCGATTTATCCCGGCAAATGTCCCCGTCGAGATGATCCGCGGGCAAGTTGAGTCACGTATGCCTAAACGTGAAAGAATCCCAACGTCGGTGGAAATCCCCTTGAGCCAAACGTCTAAAGATGTCTTGAAGTATGCTCACGAAGAATCAGAAAACTTGAAACACAGGCATATCGGCACCGAACATTTATTGCTCGGCTTGTTACATCAGAAGAAGTCGCGTAGGTTCTTGCGTAAGAAGGAATCGGTGGCTGAGAAAGTCATGCGCGAAAATGGGTTGGAGTTGGCGCAGGTTCGTCAACAGATTAAAAGTGATGTGGAAAAGAAGTAAGCGGCATGATATATGGCGAAACGGGCGGCATAACAACGGCATGCACTCGACGCCTCGATTGCGTGGCTCTCAAGATGTCTCCTTCGATGTGTGTTGAACGCCCGCGCTCGGCGCGGGTGATGCTGGGCGTTATGCGCTTCCCGTGTAGTAGTTGGTTGTGAAAATGGAACAAGAGGAATTTGACAAGCTACCGTCAAGTAACCTTTTCCTTCGCGGGTTGAATGTGAACGCACGCCGCAGCTAAAGCGTAACGTTGGGCGTCTCTTGATACAGATGAAGCTTCTACTTTCAGTTGTTTGGTTTTTTGTCTGCGGCGCGTCCATTGCGGCTGGTCAAATTCGACAAACGATTGCTGCCACAGTTTCCATGCTGCCCAATATTCCGATTAATTCCAAACTTGTAATTGATGAATCGTACTACTCGAGCCGATCGCCGAGCAGATTTGATATCGTAGTTGCCCGTCGCGAGTACCGAGCGACTCCTAAGTCTGATCTTGTCGCATCTCATGGTACGATTCGTTAGAGGTGGCAGATATGACCTTCACAGTTGAGTATGAGCAAGAAGATGATGGTCGTTGGTTGGCCGAAGTGGTCGAGTTGCCGGGCGCCAGATGTAGTCTTCGCTTTTCATGACAAGCAGGAGATTGGTCCGAAGATATTGGGGCGTATCGCAAAGAATAATGGACTCGAACCCAAGGATTTGTAACTGGAATAATCAATTGAGTCGGCAGCCCACAGTCGCTTGCAGCGGACTCGGTTGAAGCTCGCGTTAGTAGTCATTTGATCCTAAAGTTGAGTGGGTTTGCTCGCCGCTGAAGCTCAGCGCTGGATTGCTTACTTCGTCCTGCGAGTGTTGACTTTGATGTGTCTTGAGCGGGGGCAAGCCGCCCTTCCTGACTCCGAGCCTAAACTCATTGAAATTTTTCTATCAAACTTGAGAGATTGCAAGATTGAAAAGGAGGATTCAACAGTGAACGTGGCTTAGCTCGAGTGGTTTCTTGGAAGTGCGGCCGACAAGTCATCCAATGTCTTGCGCGCGGAGAACGATAACCGCTGCCGCGAGAAAAGTAAGGAGCATCGTAACCAGAACTCCTAAGTTTGCCGTGTGTCCGCCCCAGGGATGCAGGAAGTCGACATACTTGCTGAGATCATCAGGAACCTTGCTGGCGTTTGGTACCTGCGGCACTGGCCCAAGCTTGGGTGCCGCCGGCTTTTTCCCGGCTCGTCCCCTCATCAAGTGTTTCTGATACTGATCCATATCCGCTTCAAAGTCTTTTGAGTTCTTCTCGGCGTCAGCTTTGTATTTATCAATCTTTTTACGTGTGTCAGCGATGTTGAGATCGTTTTCATGCTCTATTTGATGCAGGAGCCCCCGGCCCTCGTTCTTGGCAGGAGGCTCCGCCTCTTCGTCTTTGCCGCGCAAGACGTCGAGAGCTGATAGGCGTTTCATTTCATCGAAGGACCACGTTGCAGGCATCACCACACCCACTACTCGTGAGATGCCTTTCGGCACGCCCACCAGACCACAGAACAGAATTTGCGGAATCAGAATCAGCGGCACCAGGCTGGTGGCCATTTCAGAAGTCCTCACAATCGCTGAAACAAGAAGTCCAAGGGCTATCCCCACCATACTGGTAAGAATCATCACGACCACCTGGGGCAGACCGCCAAAGGTACCTGGCAACTGGAATATACCCACCAAATCCAGCAGCTTGAGGCTTCCAAACAGCAGCAGACATTGTGTGCTCACAATCAGCAGCAGCACAAAGAGCTTAGAACCGACGTAGGGCAACAGCCGTAGATTAACCATGCGCTCGCGGTTATAGACGGCCCTTTCTCTGATGATCTCGCGCGCCGACACAGAAGTACCAAACCATAGAGCTACCAGTGCAAACACGAAATAGGGGAAGTCACGCGGGGCCTTGGCGCCGACAACTATGTAGATGAGGAAGGCAATTATCGGCGCCTGCCCAAAGAGAATCAATAGATTAAATTTGTCGCGACCGAGCACTTCCAGGTACCGGCGAGACAGCATAGCCCACTGCCGAAACAGATCTCCCAACCCTGTTCTTCGTTTCGCGGGTACGATCTGAGGAGAACCAATCGCTATCTCTCGCAAAGGCTCTGTCACGTTGTTGCGATACTGTCTAGTCTCCGTGAACTTATGTTTCCATTCCTCAGCTACCTGTTCAGCAATCTGTTCTTTGGAGACATTCGCTGTGGCTGTTGCCAGGCGGTCATTGACGGGCGCCTCGAGTTTGTCATAGAGATCTTTGAAGCTTTCCGCCCCCACATGGGCGAGGGCCTCCTGCGGTTTGCCGTAGAAAACTAGTTTGCCGCGCATGAGCAGCACGATCTTGTCGAAGAGCTTCACATTCTCCATCGCGTGCGTCGTCAGTATTACGGTTCTTCCTGACTCCGCTATCTGACGAAAGAGCTTCATGACCTTCTCTTCGGTGGCGGGATCCAGCCCCGAGGTCGGCTCGTCAAGAAATATCACGGAAGGTTTTGTTATGAGTTCGACGGCTATCGACACGCGTTTTCGCTGGCCACCCGAGAGCTGCGAAATGGGAACGTCCTTTCGTTCCGCCAGGCCAGTGATATCCATTACTTCGGCTACGATCTGATCAATCTCTTGCGCGGAGATGTCACGTGAGAGTCGCAGCTGCGCGACGAAGTACAGAGTGCGATAAACGGTTAATTCACGATGGATGATATCGTCCTGAGGAACGTATCCAATCGACTGTTTCAGAGATTCAAGATGCTGGTACAGGTCCAGGTTATTAACAAGAACCTGACCGCTGGAGGCGGGACGCATGCCATTCAGTGCGTCCATCAACGTTGACTTGCCGGCGCCCGAAGGACCCAGCAGACCAACAAACTCATTGGGCCGAATACTCAAGTCGATGTTGTCCAGCAATCGTATCTTTCCAGCCCCGGAGCGATTGCGCACTTCTTTACTTACCTTGAGCACGTCGAGACGGGTTTTGGCCCGAGTATCAAAAACGGTTACGCCACGTTCGGAATGAACCCGCATGAGAAAGGCGCCAATCTGGACAACGTCTTCCGGTTTGAGCGCATAACGGCCTTTGATTCGCTGCCCATTGACGTAGGTGCCATTGGTTGAGTTCAGATCTTCTATTGCGAGGCTGCCATTGCTCTTGGTGATGGTGGCGTGCTGGTTCGATATCAACAGTCCATCGAGGCGGATTTCGCATTCCTCTCCTCGCCCGATGGTCAGACGTGCCTGGCCGCCGAAACGCTTTTCGACAAATACTGGCAGCCCAGCGCCACTCATCCGTGGTTCAGTAACGATTCTCTCACGTGCAAGACTATCTGAACTGACTGATATGGTGGCTTGCCTGAAGGAAGAAGACGGTTCGTCTTTTCTTACGCTCGACGGGTTGTGAAAACGCAATGACGGACCACCAGGCCCAAGTTCTATCAGGTCATTATGGTAGAGCACCTCGGGTTTTACGATTCGCCGATCATTGAGGAACGTGCCGTTGAAACTCCCGAGGTCGACCAGTATGTAGTTTTCGTTGTGGCGCCGGATTTCCGCGTGGCGGCGCGAGACCAGAGCGGCACTTGCTTCGATTTGGACTTCAAGTCCCGGCTCGCGGCCGAGGCATATCACGTCCCGCTGCAAAACCACCTTCCGCGATCGCTCGCCTCCGGAACCTGAAAACTCGAGAGAAGCCTCTTCTTCTGCGGTGGCCTTACGGTGAGATTTCGGCGAAGTACCTTCACGACTCAGATTTGTGATGACGAACACCGGGCCCTGAACTCCAAATTGCACCCGCGAGTGCACCTGGACGTCGGTCGGTTGATCTACTTTCTTGCCGTCTAAGAACGTGCCGGAAGTGGATTGAGTATCTATCAGCAACCAGCGGCCGTCTCTGAACTGAAACTGAGCGTGCTGACGAGAAACCATGGGCCAGGCTTCACGACTGAGAGCAACGTGGCAAATCTCAAAGTTGCGTCCAACCCGAACTACTGGCCCCTCATAAACAGTCTCAGGCTCTTGCCGCCCGTTGCTTTCTTGCGCGAGCGCGATGTAAGACACGGTTCGCCTCTCAAATCTAGCTAAGAGTTTTGGTGAGCTCGGTGTTTTCAGCTAACACATTCAAGCGACGGTGCGCTATCGGCGTGTAGACTATGTTTGAAAAGGATGCTTGTCAACAGATCAATCAAAAGAGGCCAGTAGAAACAGAACGCCATGGTTGGCTGTAATCCTTGCAACAAGCCTTTGCGGAAATGTACATTTCCCCATCTACATCAAGGATGCTCATCCCATGCGTCATAATCTCGCGCTTGTCCTTGTTACATTATTCTCTGTTCCCTCCCTCGCCATGGCGCAAAAGCCACAGCTCATGGTGCAGACAGGTTACGCAAATCTGGTCGTAGCCGTGGCCTTCTCGCATGATGGCAAGGTGCTGCGCGAGACGGCGACTCTGAAGACGCCGAAGGTTGGCGTCGAGGCGGTGACTATTAGCAGTGATGGGAAGACGGTTGCAACCGGCAATGGAGACTATACAGTCACGCTTTGGGAAACAGCCACGGGTAATGAATCCCTAGTGCTCAAAGGAAGAACTAATGCGGTCACGTCAATTGTTTCGAGTAGTAATGGGAGGACCTGGGCCAGCGGCAGCGTAGTTGGTCTGGGCCGGTCCGACGCAATCAGAATTTGGGACGCACCTACAGGTCAGTTGGTGAAGACCCTCACGGGCCAACCTGTTGGGAGAGAGTTGGCCAGTTTGCTTGCAGTTGGCCAGCAGGATTGGCTCGTTGTTACACCAGATGGCTTATTCGATGGCTCACCTTCCGCCTGGAATCAGATACTCTGGCGGTTCTCGCAAAAGCGGCACAGCTGATAGCGAACCAAAAGATGGTCAAGTGCTGATAAAAGAGTGGCTCAATTACGCCACCAGGCGCGTCCCGCAGATACAGGAAGGCCGGATGCGGCAGGCGGGCAGAGTGGACGCCAACTGGCTTATGTAGAAGGCGAAGAGACCACCGACCTTCCTAAGCGAAACGTGCAACGCCCTCGAGTGTTCTACCGGCGCGAACTGGAGACTCAACCGTTTGTGGTGGCCAGGATGGGGCCCACGCAGTGATTAGTTCTGCCGCTTAGGGCACGATCACATCTACGTAATCCTTGCTGTTGTAAAGGTCATCGGGGAAGATAATAGCACCTTTATCTGAGTCCAAATCGATGTTCATCGTCTGTTTGTAGGCGCGCCACACCAGTTGGCTACAATAAAATCGACTTTCGTCGTTGTTATCCAGGCCCATCACGATTGGCCAACGGTAGGGGCGCCCTTTTCGCTCGTCCACCCAGCGAATCACGCGTGATATTTGATCAGTTGAAGCTCCTCTGACGCGCACGATTCCGATGTGACCATATCGCGACGAGTAACGCTTCCAATCGACCTCACGGACACCCGGCCTGTCGGATGGTCCGTCAGCCGTGGCCTCCACTAATCTTCCGTTTGCGGCGTCAACTACTATTGCAACGTGAATGTATCGCCCCCAACTCATCCAGTTGAACACATGCGATCCGAAAACGAGATCGCCGTCCCTTAAAAGCTTCCCGTATGATGTTGGGTTATCGCCTGATATTCTTTTGGACAAGGCGTTTGGGTAGTACAACAACGAGGACCGTCCCCCGCCCAGGCTGGTAGTGTCTACCGCTGAGAAACCATCGAATGATTTTACACTCGAGAGTTGGCTCAGCACTGGGGCCAGCAGGACTTTAGCAAAAGGTTGATCGGCCAATTTTTGCAAATCGGCGATCGGCATTAGGACCATGTCGCCGACTCTTTTAGCGGCTGGCATATCAACCAATGCCGCGGTGGCCATTGGCAGAATCACGGCGGGGTTTTTCGCGCTCCCGATGGCCTCGCCCGAATCAAATGGATAACCGAGGAGGTCATCGACCATTCTCTTTTCGCCAGGCTGCTGACTGCTGCTGTTCTCAGCAATTGTCTTGACGTCAAAATCCACGCTGCTGGCTACAATCAAACAGCCTATCACCAGGCCGAATCGGAGCGCGTGTAAAGACGATCGTGTGCCAATCATGGCTGCCTCTCCTGGATCGCGGTTCACTTTCTAAGTATGGGTGATGGGATTCGCTAGTTAGACAACGGGCGCATTGTAGTACGTTTCCCTACTGATTAGAACACTTCGCGAGGTTTGTCAGGGTAGTGGTCCGTCTCAGGCATTAAAGAATCTTGGCTGCCCTGCCGTGAGTCCGGGATTGCCAAGTCCAACTCCAACTTCGGCGGCGACGACGCCACTCACACCGCCTGACGAAAGGAAAAACTGCAAAAAGTCATTTTCCCTGAGCAATGGCCAGGGACAATCAACACTTACTGTCACCAAAAGATTCTACGATTGGACTCCAAAGGAATTGGAGGGTTACGCCGAAAGTTGAAACCAAGGATGGTGCCGAATCAGTCTATCGGCATAACCTTTCCAAAGCGACGAGTTTCGGTGCAAATGATCCACTAGTCACTGCCTTCGGTAGTCCCAATATCTATCGCGTCGATCCCGGGCTGGTGAGGCTTACCGCGCTTACTGAGGGCGAGTGTGACCAGGTCGTAACGCCGCCCACAACTGGTGCGGCCCCCGCGCCTGGCGGCCAGTCAGGCACGAGTGGAGTGGCTCCAACCTCCCTTATTGGCGGACCTTGGGTTACACCAACTGGTGATGTAATTGATTTGAACCAAAAGGGAAACCGCATTAACGGAAGCTACAGCGGTATTCTGGGCTCTGGGGAAATTACGGGCACGTTCGATGGCAAGAATCTGAAGGGCAGATATACGTCTGGTCAATCACTTATGCCGTTTGAAGTACCGTTTGAGTTAACTCTGCTTGAGGATGGAAGATTAGTGGGGCGGCTTGAGACGCCTCTGGGCAGCACGCCTCTCTCGTTAACCAAAAGGAGGCAATGATCTGTCTCGAATGACTTATGCTTGCCTGCCGCCCGCCTCCTGCAGTCTGCCTCCTGCCGTGTGCCTCCGGCCGTCTGCCGCTTAAGGAGTCTCCGTAATGGTATAGGCAATTGCAAAATCGCCATCAGTCTCAGCATAGCCGCCTTTAGGAAAGCCACCCTTAGGAATTCCATCAACCAGTTCAAATCCCTTCGATAGCTCTCCTTTATAACTTTCCTGGCTCGCGTTGTGATTGCCAATACCAAAATTGTCGGCTCTGGAAAACTGCCTGAAGAAGATACCCACTCGCCCCTCACGCGTCGAGACTTGGGAGAAAACCTGAGGCACGGCTGCAGGCATGCGGAGAAGAGTATTTAGCAAGTCTTCACGAGCGCCAAATAAGTCGTCGTAAAAATTCACCCAGCCCGCGACTTGAATAGTCAACCGAGCTTCGTTGGTTTCGGGGACAATCACCTGAAAATCTCTCTCTACTCGTTGCGCTGGAATCGAAGTGCCCAGGAGACGGTCGACATTGAGCAACCGGTCCACCCCAAATGGCAATGAGCTTTCGGATTGAGGCGACACCTTGAGCTCGGTCCATTGGCCGTTAATGTTTAGCCAGAGTTTCCAATCAGAAAGACTGACTACATTGTGAGGTTTCAGAATCTGTATTTGCTCCACGTGAATCCGCAACTTACGAAACCTCACGGCCGAAATGGGGGCCCGCCAACCGCTGATGATAATCGCGCCAAATTTTCGCTCGGGAGAGGAATCGCTGAGTTTGAGCGGATATTTTACATGCATAAATTTCTGCGACGGATCAATCGAGAGTTCGGGTCGGGGTCCGCCAAATGGTAATTCGCTCACCTCGGCCGTAGCCTGCCCGCGGTAGCCTGCAGGTTTGGGGGGAAGGGGAACATCAAACTCGTAATCTCTGTTGGCGACGGCAGCGTCGCGGTAGCCGTTGAAGATCACGGATTCAACTCCTTGAACGGTCTTGAAATTGTAATCCTTCATACCGCTCTTGCCGTGTATGTAGACGTAGGTTTTGTTGGTGAGAGACGGTGAATTGTCTCCTGCAAAAATTTGCGGCTCGAGCCTAGTTAAGGCGAGCGCATGAGGTGGGTGAATTTCGGTATGGTAACCGTTCGGGTGACCGCAATCCCAGATATAGCGACCAGTCATCCATACTCGGTCACCGGCAGATCCCCAGAATCGCTCGGGGTAGTGCTTAGTATCCCATTCAACCTCCATCAAAGTCTCACCTTTGACCGAGCAACCTTTATCGCCAGGGTCATAACACAAGAAGCTGTTGTTGTTTTTACTATTTGCGATGCTGTTCAAGTAATATGCTTCCCCATCAAACTTGACGAAGAGATTGAAATCATGCCAGTCGTGATCAATGAACAGATCCAGACTCGCCAGTTGAGTGAATCGAACGTTGCCGTATACGCCCTCAGAGGGCAGACGCGGTCCGCTCAGACAACCGGCGTCGCTGTAGTGCGGAAGCACAGTATCGGGCTGCAGGTAGATGAGTGAAGGCGCCTTTTTTGAGACGAAGTCGCTTAAGAGCGGCCATTTTCTGAGAGTGCATCCGCAAGCACGCGCCACTTCAGGGTCGACGAATCCGCTCTGCGCGACGGTGAGGCTGGTCGTCAGGAATAGCAGGATCAGAATAACGAAAAAGCAATGGCTGCGGGCCGAGTTCATGCTGCATCTTTGTTCGAGTTTGGCGAATAGTTGCCGAACCCGCGAACTCTCGTGAAAAATTGGTGAACGAGGGAAAAGCGATCACGAAGCGCAATAAAAAAGCCTTCGGATACAACGCCGAGGATCAAGCAGTTGCTAGTTGTTTCATGTTCTCACGAGTAAATAGCTTGTCGTCGAATCGCTCGTTGAAACTCTCATTGACACTTCCAGGTTAATCTTGGTGTGGCGCACGGGGTTTTCGATTTCGATCCGCCAGAATGTTGGATGCCCTTCGATAGTCCTATATTCCTTTATGCGGTAGGTGCGAATCTCCGAGCCTTGTGCATTAAAGACATGTGCCTCTGAGGGCAGCATATTGTCAGCGCGAATTAGCACGACAAACCTTTTGATGGTTGAAGATTCATTCGCTTTCAAAGTGTTTTCAATCTCATACGTCTTGACGCCTTCAACGTCTTTCTCGCCAAGCAGCCGGGAATCGTACTTACTCCAGTCGCCCAGCATCTCCTGTACAGTTAGCCCGCCAAAAGCCTGACGATCGGCATCGAACTCTTCAAATTGGTTATTGGCCGGATGATAAGTGACATTGACCCTAGCTAGAAGACGTTGTGTGGGACGCAAGCGCATACCCTTGTGCCGGACAAATTGGCCACTATTGGCCCCTAGAACCTGTTCTATGTGCGTGGGATGATTGAGCAGGTAGACCCGGGTACGGAAAGGGAACCGCAGTTGAACGACGTCGCCGTATTCACGTGCACACGTGGTAAGAAAGGCGAGAGGATCTTTACCGTAGTCCGGAAGGTGACCGAGCAAAGCGTGTTCTTTCGGGCCCGGTGGGCTAGATACTCTCAACATGGGTGAAGAATTATCATCTTCTGCAGCGCAGCGGGACATTTATCATAAATCCATTGCCTTGGTGAAGGGCCACGCGATAGATGTTTTGCGGCCCCGGCTCATCCTGAGTCAGCATCCTTCCCCCACGTGCAAGTGACGCAGCTTTCTCGGCCTGAGTCCAGGCAGTCCCCGCCCCACCTACCATATCGAACAGCTCTGCCTGTGTGCCCCATAACTTCTGCCATGTGAGAACCTCCGCCAGCGGCAGTGGTATCGGTTGGGGACCAACCGCCAGGCCTTCTATCGGCTGCGGAACAACGATGAGCATTAGCATTTCGCCCACATAACCGGGATTATTGGATCGCAGTGTGAAGTAGGGAGGCGAGTCGTCCTGTGCAGGGATATCAACCAGCACGCCGGGTCTTACCCGATTGTCACCACCGCGCGTTTGTGTGGTCGGAAAGATTAGCATCGCATCGCCGAGCGCCCCATTTCCATATTGCTCGCGATCTACAACATAGAGATATCCGGCGCGCGGAGACTCCACGCTTATTCGCACGCGGTCCCCCAGCCGGAGAAGTTGGTCTGCTTCGACTCGTTCGGGCGTCAGTTGTGATGGTTGTCCTCCCTCCATCACCAGAACCCGAGCCCCACCGTCCATTGCATCGGATGGTCGCAAGCGCCAGATTGTTACCCCGATTTCTGCCGTCGTGAGAGGAAGCCCTTTTAGCGCTGCCACCAGTGGAGGACTCTTACGCCGGTAGCGGCGCCTGCTCAATGCCGTCACAGTTGGTCTCCGGCGTCCGGCTGCAGGAGTTGGGATCCTGGCCGACGAACTCGCTGGCCGTGCGCGCGTAAATTCTTCCAGAACGATCTGCCTTGACCCCTCGTCCTGGTCCTCGCCTTGCTGTTCCGTGTTTGGCTGCTGAGAGGACGCAGTTGGCGGTATGATCAAGAACAACAAGCACCCGATTATTCCGATGGATCGTATAACTTTCACTCCCGAGCGAACCGATAGGGTCGCCAGGAAGTCATTGAGGCAGCAAAGATTTTTAGTTCGCAAGACCATACTTCCACTCAGTCCAAAATCAACCGTTTCAATGATGTTCTAATTCTATAAGGTTAACCAGAATTGGGCCGGCACCTTTCACATTGGTCTGCTTGTTGTTCCGGTCAACCTCAATCTTGGGTTTAGAAGCCGAATTCTTTCGCAGGAACTCACGTACCGCGTCTGCCTGGTCGTTATCGCGAATTTCTCCCTTGTCCTTCTGGTTTACCGACTCCTTTACAGCTTCCAGCTCTGGCACAGCTTCGGCTGCCCAGACCATCCAGAACTTCTCAGTGCCCTGCTGCTCCACAAAAACCATCCAACCAGTTTGGACACGCTGGTTTGCTTCGAGGAAGGGCGAACCTGAGTTTGTCGATGGGGCAGGGAACAACATATTATAAGTAATGTCTCCGCTTGGTGCTGGCCCTTCGTTTAGAAGATAGAGACAGCCCGATTGGGGGCTGGTGATCTCCATGCGAAACTTCCATCCGCTTTCGAAGATTTCCTGACCCGAACTTGCAAACGCGTTCTGGTAAGGCTTACCGTTGCGCACCTTCTGTACGGTGAGTCCATAGTTAAGGCTACGTTCGGCGGCGGTGACCGGGGCAGGTTTTTCCGACCGCGACCGCGTAAAGTACCATACAGCGACGACTGCCGCGGTAACCAGAGCAAGGAACGAAAGACCGACGACAGCAGCAATAGTTCGTCTCGATTGAGGGCGGGAGCCGGATGCCGAAGTGGTTTGACCTGCCGCCGACCCAGGAAGTGCCGGTTGAAAGAGTGCCTGGATAGTTTTCTCGGCTGGTGGGGTGGCTGCCCCGGCAAGTGGGGTTTCTTCGGTGACGATTTGAGTAGGGGGTAGAGCGACACTTTCCTGGTTTCGGATATTGCCTGGCGTGAAATCATCGGTCAGAGAACGGGCCAACTCGTCACCGAAGTGTCTCGCGTTTTGGTATCTATCATGCGGACTATAAGAAAGCGCCTTGAGAATAGCGTCCTGCCCTGCTGGAGGAAGTATCGGCCTTAAGTCGGACGGCTTCACCCGTACACCAGTTTGTTGCATCTCGAGCAACTGGAAACCTGTTTCCGGGTTGAATGGCTTCCGACCCGTCATCATCTCGTAGGCGATCGCGCCGAAAGCAAAAATATCGGTGGCTGCCGTAATCGGACGGCCACTTAGTTGTTCGGGAGCCATGTAGGCTACTGTGCCCGGTGAGAGGTTTAGACTTGTACTTGGGGCTATTACTGAGTCTTTCACCTTGGCGATACCGAAGTCTATTATCTTGACTTGCTCTTCTCCCTGACCCAGATCCTGGAGCATGATATTTTCAGGTTTGAGATCACGGTGATAGATGCCCCTACTATGCGCGGCGCTCAGTGCGCGGCCAATCTGCCGAATGATGTTGGAAGCGCGCTCGACATCCATTCCCTCCGACTTCATGGCTGACCTGAGAGTGGTGCCATCGACAAACTGCATCACTATAAATGGCTTGCCATCTTCCAGCTCGCCCGCGTCAACGATACCTACTATTCCCGGATGATCGATGCGGCTAAGTGCTTCAACTTCCTGGCGAAACTTTTGCACGACATATTCGCTGTCGTAAGCATCATCAAGTAACAGCTTGATAACTACAGGGCGGGAATGGAGTTGTTTGTCGCTAGCAAGATAGACCACGCCAAAGCCGCCGCGTTTCAGCTCACGCTGCACCTCATAACGCGCGCCGAGCGTCTTTCCCACAAGATCTTGATTTTCAGAACGACTGGGTGACTCAGACGAACCGGTTGCCATTTTTGCCGCTTTCAGAGACCTTTGTGCAACTTACTATACGATTCCGTGCTGAAAGTAAATCCTTTCCCGTATCTGTTTCAGCAACCGCAGGCATGGTTGGTAAGCTGGAGTAATTGGTTGCTCACGCTTGCAATACCTGAGTAAGTGTCGCGAGTGTGTTTGGCGGAGTTTATTTGCCGCAGGAGTTCCTCAAGGCCGCTTGAGGGTAGACCGCTCGCCGTCGCGTAAGAAATCGCTAAAGTCATTACCTGAGCCAAATACTTGCGATCGCCATTCTGATAAGAGACCACCTGCAAAAAACCCAATTGGCCACCTAGAGTATAGACGTTCAAAAAGTTGACCAGGGTACCGCAGTTGCAATTCCGATTAAGAGCCTGTTCGAAGCCTTGTCGGGTAGCCAGCAGATTCTGATACTGAGTTGAGGAAACCGCACCCGCACGCAGCTGGCCAAGCACGTAATCGATACCTTGCAGCGACAAGTTACTCCGCGCAGCTACCTCGCGTGCATAACCGAGATATTGCATGATTTGAGCAGGCGCAGCATTCTGATATGAAGTTATCTCTGCCATGCCAAGATTGATACCGAGGGTCAGGATGTCGGCGAGCAAGATTGTTTGTTGGTTCGGTTGCTGGTTAATCGGGATATCAAATGGCTTGCCTTTGGCCGGCGAACTGTTATCGGCGGATAATTGCCTCTCGGATTTGTTGGTTCCGCTAGCCACGGATTGTTGTGCTCGCCGGCGGGCCAGGTCGGCAAACTGCCCATTAGGATATCGCTGTAAGTAGGATCTGAAATCCTCCGGGTCGGTGCTGTTTTTAATGGTCTCCCAATAGGTAAGCTCAAAGGCTGCTGGATCAACCTTGGGAAATTGTGTTGTATCGCTGGTTATGGGCGGAGCCGCAGCGCCACTGGCGGTCTTAGCGGGCCTTCCAAGCGCAATAACCAGTTCGTCAGCTCTGTATCCACCAATTTCGGCGAACGGTTTCTGGTCCTTTCCGGCGCCAAGATCGGACAGGACATGTTTGGGCACACGCTCCTGAACGTATCGGATCAGACTCTCAAGGGTCACTTCGCCACGCTCATTCGCCGCACCGCCTTTAAGGCCCTCGACAAGTTCCCAGGTGAAATAGCCTTGTTGCTTCTCTTTGTACTCATACGCGCGGTGGCCTACTGCTGTAGCGTAAAGAGTGGCGAAAGCAGTAACTTCGCGATTGCGTACGTCGAAGTTGAAACCCCGCACGTAAGCCGAAGTCAGCCGGTTGTCCTCACTTGAGCGGCCCACGGGATCGTTCCGGCACGCATCAAGAATCAGTACCACTTGCTTGACGCCAGTCTTGCGGATGCGTTCCTTCATCTGCGTGACGTTGATGGCGGTCTGTTCGAGCAGATCGACATCGTTGCTCACCTGAGCATCGGAAGGCAGCAAGAACGCCTGGCCGCTTCTTTCCATGCCATGACCGGCAAAAGAGATGAGCAGCAGGCCATCAGGCGGGACCACTGAAGCCAGGTTTGAGAGTCGTCGCAAAATATTTCCGCGTGTGGGCTGGCGTTCAACAGGTTGGTCGGAAGCGAGTAACGTCACTTGATCGAGCGGAAAGCCAGCATACCGCACCAGGGAGTCGGCAAGCGCTTTGGCGTCGTTGGCCGAACCACCGAGGGTTGTAATCTGAGTGTCTGCATACTTATCGACACCGATTACCAGGGCCCACCGCTTCGCTTTGTTGGGCCATGTCTTTACCGCCTCCAACTCGAGCTGCCGCGATGAGGAACGGGTCCTGGTCTGGGCAGCTGTGCTTCCGTCAGCGCAGACAAGTGCCGTCACGACCATGGTCAACGCAAAGACGCTGAAACTGCGTCTGGAACGCTCAGGAATCATAACCCCACGGATACTCTTTCGTGATTTAGATCCGATCCTATCAGTCAGTGTAATTCAATCTTCTAGTAAGGGGTGCCTTGAAACCATAGCTAATTGGTCAGCTTCACTCCGTTAGGAGTGAGATGTCTATACCACCAGGCCAAACACACTAACAGCGCCGTTCGAAGGAGCGGAAGTCAACTAGAATGACGACACTCAAAAACGATTCCGCTCCTTCGAACGGCGCCCGGGGGAGTCTGGGCCGTCTCCGGCTATAAACATTCCACCCCTCCGGGGTCTTAAGGTTACATAGCTACTTCTTCAACTTCGATGTCTTGGTCTGACTCGAATCGCTTGCGGCTGTGCTTCCAGGCGTTTGCAGATAGATCTGAAAGACATTTGGTTGCGTGTAGTTTACACCGCCATCTGCAGGACTTACAGAAATTGTCTCGCGAAGACAATCTGCAATGGTCGCGGCGATTTCGCTTTGACCATTATAGAAAACCACACGCTCACTCTGCTCCTTTGAATTCCCTTTTGTTAATTCCGTTTGCGCCCCAAAACTTCGAATCTTCTCGGCAACTTTGGAGGCCGGTGCCGAAAGATTCACTCCACCCTTGTCGCGGTAGAAGACGGTTACTCTCATTCCGCGAAGATTGCAAGGTGTGGCGCCACCTTCGCCCTCTGCCGGTTTGGGCTTGGAAAGCACTCGAGTAACGGTAAATGAATAAGTCAAGGCGCCCCACGAACCCTTGATTTCATTGCCATTGCGAGTCGCTTTGAATTCCTGTCCCTTCAACCGCCCTGATAAAGAGACGATAATCGAGTTTCCCGATTGATTCCAGCTGCCGTCGAGCTTGTTTTGTCCTGAAGCAAACAGACTTAGGCCGCCGAAAAAAGTTCCGGAGAACATTCCTCCCTTGCCAAACCTGAATTCATAGAACTTATCACCTCCCGGTGATGTACCTACCCAGGTAGAATCGTCTAGTGAATCATCCAGCTCTCGTAATCGGTTTCTGGCAGCCATGGTGAAGGTGCCGTTAGGATACCTCTTGAGATAGGCATTAATCTCATCGCGACTCGTGCTGTCTTTCACGGAGGACCAGAACGTCAATTCCTGTAAGGCGTTCTGGGTTTCTGATGTCTCCGGGCGAGTTCTTGAAGGTTCTGCACTGTTGAGACGGTTCCGCGCGAGGAGGGCAAACTGGCCGTCAGGGTACTTTTCCAGATAGGCCCTGAAGTCATCCGCATTGGTGCTGTTTTTGATAGTTTCCCAGAAGCTGAGTTCGATGGCAGCCGGATCGACGAACGAGCCGGCTCCGCCCGCCGGAGCGTCGTTGGCTACCCTGGCGCCGGGCGCCGACAGCACCAAATCCTCTGCTTTATAGCCCTCAATGGTGGCAAATGGTCGTTGCTGTTTGCCGCTGCCAAGATCGATGGCAATGCGCTTTGGTACGGTTTCCTGGACAAACCTGATTAGGTCAGAGAGAGTTACTTCCCCTTGAGGGTTTGACGCTCCACCCCTTAATGCTTCCACTACAGCCCAGGTGAAGTAACCCTGCTTCTTTTCCGTATATTCATAAGCACGCTGTCCAAGCGTGGTTGCATAAAGGGTAGCAAAAGCTTGTACTTCACGATTGCGGACATCGAAATTAAAACCACGCGTATAAGCTTCTGTTAGAGGGTTAGGCGCATCAGCGCGACCGCCGGGATCGTTGCGGCAAGCATCGAGCAATACCATGACCTGCCCAACGCCAGTCGCGCGAATCAGATCGCGCATGCGGTTAACACCGACGGCGGTATCTTCCAGGAAAGAGATCTGATCGCTTATTTGGGCATCGCTGGGGAGCAGAAATGCCTGTCCACCTCGTTGCATGCCGTGTCCCGAGAACGACAGAAGCAGCAGCCCATCTTTGGGAACGGCTGCCGCTAGGTTCGAGAGCCGGCGCAGAAGATTGACGCGAGTGGGTTGCCGTTCGGCGGGTTGGTCGGTGGCAAGCAGGATAACTTGATCTTGAGGGAAACCCGCATAGCGAACCAGCGCGTCCGCAAGCGCACGTGCATCGTTAGCGGCACCGCGCAAAGGACTGATTTGCGGATCAGCGTATTTGTCGACGCCTACAATCAGCGCCCATCTTTTGCCTTTACTCGGCAATACTTTTAGGGGCTCGAGCTCTAATTGTCGGGCTTGAGCCGTCTCGAATTGCGCTTTTGTCTGGGAGCTCTCAGTCGGACCCGCGGCTGGTGTCTGCGCGGCGGCCAGACCAATGCAAACCATAATCACGGTTGCGGTTGTTGTGAGTATGCGGCAGATGAAGTTGGAAAGAGGGTGCATGAGATTCTCCAGGAAGGGTCGCGTTTGAACTGAACAGGCTGGGCTGGCAAATAGCGGTAAAACACAGTTTTTAGAATAGGATCCTAAAGGGGCAGTGTCAATCCTTTCTCTTCAGCCTGTTAGGAATGCCGGATCTGCCCAAACAACTCCCCAGGCACAACATTAATGGCCTGTTGCAACGACATTTGGCCGGAATAGATTGGCTGAGCTAATATCCAGAGCAGGGTAGAAGAAAGAGCTATGGGTAATAATTTCATTAGACTTGACGATATACACGGGTTTGCAGACTTGGTAGACGCCTCGAAGTTGCGTCCGGTGGTCGTTTTTAAGCATAGTTTGACGTGCCCAATGAGTGCTGCCGCATATGAGCAATTGGTGGAGTTCGCGGGCGAGGTTGCTCTTGTTGAAATACAGACTAGCCGCGAGCTATCCCGGGAGATAGAGAGAAGTACCGGGATAACACATGAGTCACCTCAGGTGATTCTTTTGCGAAATGGCCAGGTCGTCTGGACGGCATCACACTGGAACGTGAACGCCGAGGCTTTGGCGGAGGCCCTTCGGGGCCACTCATCGGCCAAGCCATCGGAAACGCTAACCTAGGGGCTGCTGCATGTTTGATGCCAGTGAACGACGCGGTGCGGCAATTGAGCCGAGAGAGATTAAGCAGGAAAGCAATGCGTTGCTGCGTATCACCTGGGGTGATGGGCAAGTCTGTGAATATAGCGCTCCTCAGCTCCGCCGTGCCTGTCCGTGCGCTCAGTGTGTAAACGAGTGGACAGGACAACGAGTGCTGAAAGCGGATGCGGTTTCAGAGGATTTGGCGATCAATGACCTTCAGATCGTGGGCCGGTATGCCTTGAATTTCCGTTGGAGCGATGGGCACGAAACAGGTATTTACAGTTTTCGATATCTGCGCGGACTCTGCGACCGGAATCAGGAGGCGCCAGTAGGCTGAGGTCCGTCCCGGAGGCAGACGGAGAGGAGCAGGTGGCAGGTACCATGAACGAACGCGATTTTTTTAACGAACGAGAAGAAGTTAAGAAGGCGATGTACGGCTGTCCCCACTGCCGCGAGCGTGGCGAATACCAGGTGCGTTGGCTGAAGAGAACAAAAAAGTCGAGTCTTCCGCGCGGAGCCAATGAGCAGGATCGAATCCGATTTCAGAACTCACGTGACTACATGGTACGTATTGACGACATGCTGGTTTGCAAGAACCTCCGTTGCCGCAAGCGCTTTGAGATCCCCAGCTCTCAGTCAGTAGTGTTCATATAGAAGTTTCATAACGCGTGGAGACGGATAGAGAATCGACACACTTCCCGGACACTGCTTGAAGCCTCAAAAATACCACCAACCGCCAGTTGGTGGATTGTTCATACCCAGCCTACAATGCGTGCTTCCAAACGGGCGCGAATCCCACTAACCGCAGTTGGTGGATGGTTCATACCCAGCCTACAAAATGCGTGCTTCCAAACGGGCGCGAATCCCACCAACCTACCGTCAGAAAAATACTGCTACTGAAAGCGTGTCTACACGATTCCCTCAAATGCAGTTCAAAAGATAGCCACATAAGCCTTCATTAAGTCATCCCGGAACTCCACGTGCCTGCTGGCTCAGAGTTTGCTAAATACCGGGCAGCCGATCGATTTCAAGATAATATGCAAAACGAACAATTCGCAGGAGCCCTGAAGGTAAACACGTCATTTCTTTCGCCAATCGAGCGCCGCCTGGCGCCCTTGGTACTACCCAGAATTCCCATCTGGCTGGAAACTCATCACCTGACAATGCTCACGCTCGTGTGGTCCCTGCTCATCCTGCTCTTCAGCTTTCTGGCGAGCAGAGACCTGCGTTGGCTGTGGCTCGTGTCACTCATGATTGCTTTTCATTGGATAACTGACCACTTTGACGGAAAGGTTGGAAAGTATCGAAACACGGGGCTCGAGCGCTGGGGTTATTACATGGACCATCTGCTGGACTATTTTTTTCTCTGTTCCGTCACTATCGGTTACGCTTTTATTTTGCCCGAGCGCTCGCGCTACCAACTCCTCTTCATGTTGGCGATTTTTGGAGCTTACGACATTAGTACCTTCCTGGCGTTTGCGGCAACGGATCGTTTGCAGATCAGTTACCTCAAATTTGGACCGACCGAATTTCGTGTAGCGCTGATTGTCGTCAATGCGCTCCTCATTCTTTTTGGCACCCGCTACATGATAAGCAGTCTTAAGTATGTAAATACCGGCGCCGTCGTTGGCCTTTGTGTTATGGTTTACAAGACACAGAAGAGAATTTGGAAGCTCGACATGGAACGCAAAGACGGTTGGGCAACCAATTCCGATAATTAGCGTCTAAGCTAAAAATCGTACGCGATTATGTAGGGAAGTGTACGTATTTACTGCCATTTAGCGTGTAAGTGTTAACCCCGAGCGGCTCCTTACTCCAGTAAAGCTTAGTCAAACCGGTTTTCGGGATTTCTGTGGCCTTCTGCTTGCAAGGAGATAATTCGGTAGTGACCCCCTGGGTGAAGAATTAGGGAACACCGAAGAAGAAAAATCGTTTTAAGAAGCAAGTCACCAAGCGTAAAGAACAAAAAGGTCAATAGAATGTCAGATAAGAAGACAATTCGCGTCATTAAGAAGGACGAACGAAATCGGCGGCAGAAACCGGTGGAAAAGGCCAATTCGACGCGTCAAACCGCGCGTGAAATGGTTCAAACAGTCACGAATTGGGTTAACGAATTGCAGCAAAAACGGCGCACGGAAACCAGCGCCTTGAAAACCTTGCTGTCTGAGAATCCGCGTCCAAGTGAAGCCTAATTTGGGAGCCACCTCACAACATGGCACCTAATCACAGCTTACAGATCGTAGTCAAATTGACTTCCGGTAGGTGTCAGTCTGCAACACAATCCTGACATTCTCCTCGGGAGATCTTCATTGACATGTCCCTACCCGAGCGATAGCATCAAGCACTAAGTGAAATCAACATCTCACACGGGAGAGTGGCTGTATGGCTATCAAGATGACTCCAGCCAAGAATTCCAGAAAACAATCCCGGCCAGTTT
>Ga0209751_10000592_pt1 | contig 38964 bp, 33 predicted proteins | sample RifCSP13_1_FD_184019 | JGI IMG/M metagenome (GOLD analysis project Ga0209751, IMG submission 184019) | Soil microbial communities from Rifle, Colorado - Rifle CSP2_sed 13_1 (SPAdes) (version 2) | ecosystem: Environmental > Terrestrial > Deep subsurface > Rock core/Sediment | place: Rifle...
TTAACAGGTATCACCGGTGACCGTGAGGACAGAGGATATCGAACGCAGCTCTGCACAGGCCAGCCAGGAATTGGCCCAATTTGAGAGTGCCTTTCAAGAACACTGGCCCAGGGTGTACGGCGTGCTCTTCCGTCTCGTCGGCGATCACGCTGAAGCCGAAGACCTGGCCCTGGAGGCCTTCTGGCGGCTATATCGCCGGCCACGCCAGGCCAGTGACAACCTGGGCGGATGGCTCTACCGGGTCGCCATGAACCTGGGTTTCAATGCATTGCGAGCGCGGAAACGGCGGGCGCGTTATGAAGAGCAGGCTGGGCGGCTTGAGTCGGTCTCTGCTGCTAATTCGGACCCTGCCGAGACAACCGAAAGGACAGACCAGCGGGCGCGCGTTCGAGCGGTGCTCGCACAGATGCAGCCCCGCGCCGCCCAGATGCTAATATTGCGCTTTTCAGGATTTTCTTACGCCGAGATCGCAGCCGCCATCGGCGTGGCGTCCAGTTCAATTGGTACCCTGCTGGCGCGCGCCGAAGGAGAATTTGAGAACATCTACCGAAAGTTAGAAGGAGAATGAAGATGCATCTCACAGATGGGGAGATCCGCGCCTTACTAGACCATGAACTGGGTGCTCCCGAAAAGGAAAAAGTCGAGCAGCACCTGGGTGAATGCTCACAGTGCAGGACGCAAGCCGAGACATTGTCCGAACGCGCCAGCCAAATCGGATTGCACCTGGCAGTCCTGGTTCCCCAACCCGGCGAAGCACCGAGCCCGGCAAACCTTGCCCGAGCCCGGTTAGATTCTCGGGTTATAGATATGGAGGATAAAACCATGCTAAAAAAGATATTTGCTCGCCAATACCGCCTGGCCTGGGTAGCAGTGGCTATCATTGCCATCCTAGCCGTTGCCCTGGCCTTCCCCCCGGTGCAAGCCATAGCCAACAGTTTCCTCGGCCTGTTCCGCGTCCAGCAGGTTACCTTCGTCCAGGTCAATCCTGGCAACTTGCCTGACCAGCTCGGCTCTTCATCACAATTTGAGTACATGCTCTCGGAGGACGTTCAAGTCGAGGATCTGGGAGAGTTGCAGAAGGCAGCTGACGCGGCCGAAGCCAGCGCCCTGGCCGGCATCTCCGTTCGCTTACCGGCCTCTATCGAAGGCGATCTGCGTTTGGAAATCCAGCCTGGGACGCGGGCATCTTTTAAGGTAGATTTAGCCCGCGTGCGCGCCGTGCTGGCCGAACTCGGCCAGGCTGACCTCCAGCTGCCTGACGAGATAGATGGGGCAACCATAACCCTGGAACTGCCTGCATCCGTAGTTGCCGCATACGGTGATTGCCAGTTCGACTCTGAGGGCGCCCGGGCAGCCGGTTCTGACCCCGATTCCCCCACCCCGCGTCTGCCAGAGTGCACCACCCTGGTGCAGATGCTCAGTCCGACCATCACAGCCCCACCTGGGCTAGACCTGGCTAAACTCGGCGAGGCGTACCTGCAAGTGATGGGGATGACGCCCGAAGAAGCGGCCCGTTTCAGCCAAACCGTGGATTGGACCACGACCCTGGTCATCCCCATCCCGCGCTACGGAACCGATTACGAGGACGTCCAGGTTGATGGTGTGCAGGGGTGGTTTATCCAGCAATCCCTCGAGGACCACGCCGACCAGTTCTTGCTGATCTGGATAAAAGACGAAATTGTATATGCCCTCACCGGCCCCGGGAACATTAGCACTGCCCTCACGATTGCAGAATCGCTGAAGTAAGGTAAAATCGAGACTCGAAACGGGAAGCGTGAAACGTGGTCACGCATCACGTTTCACGCTTTTACGTTCATACACCTTGCGATTCATGCATCACGTTTCACGAGTTCAATAAATGTCTGCTGCTTCCCTCCCACCTGCTATCGAAATCCATGCATTACGCAAAGAGTTCGGGGAAAAAGTAGCTGTCGCGGACCTCACTCTGCGTGTCGAGCGCGGGGAAGTGTTTGGTTTCTTGGGGCCAAATGGTGCCGGCAAGACCACCGCGGTCAAGATGTTGCTGGGGTTGATTCACCCGACGGCCGGGGAAGGCCAGCTGCTCGGCGCGCCGCTTGGCGATAACTACCGGCGCGCCCGAGTCGGTTTCTTGCCAGAACATTTCCGCTTTCATGACTGGCTGACGGCGACCGAGTTCCTCACACTGCACGGCAACCTCTACCATATGCCGCACGATGTCACCGACCGGCGGGTGCCTGAATTATTGGAACTGGTCGGCCTGAGTCCCCATGCCGGAAAGAGATTGCGCGCCTTTTCGAAGGGCATGCTCCAGCGCATTGGCCTGGCTCAAGCTTTGCTCAATGACCCACAGCTGGTCATCCTGGATGAGCCAACTTCCGGGCTAGACCCGGTCGGGCGCCGCCTGGTGCGCGATATCATTCGCGAGCAGCGTGAACAGGGCACAACCGTATTCCTTAATTCGCATTTGCTCAGCGAGGTAGAGATCACTTGCGATCGCGTAGCGTTTATCAAACAAGGCGAAATCCTGCGCACAAGCCAGCTGCAAACCTTGGTCGAAGGGGAGCTAACTGTGGAAGTGCGCGCCCGCAACCTGAGGCCAGAGATCATCGCGGGGTTGTCCCGCTGGAGCCAGAATGTGCGCGCCGACGGTGAGCATCTGTCCTTGACTCTGACAAGTGAATCCGATCTGCCGCTTATCAATCGATATCTGGTTGAGGGCGGGGTCGATGTATATGCCCTGCGGCCGCAGCACCTTTCGCTCGAAGACCTGTTCATTCAGGTCGTCGGCACGGATGGAGGCCTGTGATGACAACGCTGGTCATAGCTCGTCTCACCTTTCGCGAGGCTGCCCGGCGCAAGATTCTCTTGGCGGCGTTGCTCCTGGGGATAGTTTTCTTAACCATCTATGGCTTCGGCTTTCACTATGTCAATGTAGAATTGAACCGCTCTGGTAGTAGCCCGGGCCCGTTGGAGCGCAATGAGATCCGCAACTTTCTGCTGATGGCCGGGCTGTATGTGGTTAACTTCCTCACCGTCATGATGGCTGTCCTGACCTCGGTAGATACCTTATCCGGTGAAATCGCCTCCGGGACGATCCACACGTTGGTGTCCAAGCCACTGCGCCGCTGGGAAATCGTCCTGGGCAAATGGTTAGGGTTTACCGGTATGCTGACCCTCTACCTGCTGCTCATGGCCGGGGGCGTGATCGGGTTGGTGTACTTGATCTCGGGCTACTCCGCCCCTCATACCTCGCAGGGGTTCGTGCTGATGTGGCTCAATGGGGTTCTTTTGCTGGGCGTCTCTCTCTTTGGGGGCGCGATGTTCTCCACGCTCGCCAATGGGGTGATGGTCTTCGGGCTTTACGGCATCGCCTTCTTGGGCGGCTGGATTGAGCAGATCGGCTCGTTTATCCAGAATCAGACAGCGGTCAATATTGGGATCATCTCCAGCCTGATCATCCCGAGCGAGGCGCTCTGGAAACGGGCAGCCTTCGAGATGGAGTCTCCCCTGGTGAGGGCATTGGGTTTTTCACCTTTCTCAGCGCCAACTGTCCCCAGCCCGGTGATGGTTGGCTACGCCGTCGTGTATGCCATCGTCGCATTGATCCTGGCGATCTGGCAGTTCAGCCGAAGGGATTTATAGCTCAGTCCCCTTCCCCAAGCCAAAGTCTTTCAAAACTCCATGAATTCCACCTTAAAGAAAGCCTTGTGCTTTGGGATGCGCGTTGCCAGTTGGGCATACCTGGTTTTGCTCTTGGTCTGGCTCATGGCTTTCCTGCTGACCGGTGATCGTTTTGTTTTCATCGCCCTGGCCAACTACCTGGCGGTCTACCTGTTCTTCCCCTTACCGCTGGTCCTGATCACAGCGCTGCTCTGTAAGCAGCGCAACTTGTGGATCGGATTTTCCCTAGGCCTACTTGCCTTCCTTTGGCTTTGGGGAGGCTCATTCTTGCCGCGCCTCAGCCGCTCATCGCCGACGGAGCCCACTCTAACGGTGATGACTTATAATGTTTTGGCCTGGCATCAATTTAACACAGCGGTGCTGCAAACCATTCGCGCCGAAGAACCCGACATCGTCCTATTGCAGGAGCTCAATCGCGGCCTGGCCCAGGCGCTGGAGGCGGAGTTGGGCGAGGAGTATCCCTACCAGGTGCTTGAGCCAGTGGATAATCCTACCGGGATTGGCGTGATCAGTAAATATCCCATCCATCCAACTGGCGAACGATTGCCCTTAAGATGGGTTGGTGGGCCGCAGGTACTCGAGTTGCTGTGGAATGGCAAGGCGGTGAAGCTAGTCAATTTCCACATGTTCCCGACAACAAGCCTGGGTCCTGCCGATGCCGTCGAAGCCAGTATCCGTTTACGGGAAGCGGAGGCGCGCCTGCTCGCGGACCTTGCCCATAGTTCAGGGCTGGCGATCATGGGCGGCGATGCCAATTCTGCGCCGCTCAGCGAATCCTATCGAATCCTGACCAGTGAATTACAGGATGCCTGGCATCCGGCCAGCTTTGGGTTGGGCCATACTTTTCCCGGTAGCACCATCCCCGGCAGTGATCGCCCTCGCCTGGGTAGCTGGTACGTACCACCCTGGCTGGTGCGGATTGACTACGTGTTCCATTCCGCAGATTGGGTCACGCTCTCGGCCAGGTTAGCGCGCTTTGATGGGGTCTCTGATCACCGGGGAGTCATCGCCGTGCTCAAGCTCAAATAGTAGCGGGAAATTTGCAGTAACAAACCTGGGGCAAATCCAAATCTTCCAATTTTGCGTAACATTATCATAATATCTCGGTGATGATGGTAAAATCCAGGCCATGCTCTCGCAATCTTTAGATCATGATTCTGCCCTCACCAGCCTGCGCATCAGGTGGGCTGGCCTGGCTTTGTCCTTAACCCTGATAGTGGCAGCCGGCTCTGCCTGGATCTATAACGCCTGGCAGCCAGGCTATGCCTTGCGTTGGCTGGCCCTGGCGCTGTGTCTATCAGCGTACTTGATGTGGGTGCTTTGGCGGAGCCTGCCAGCTAACCACCGCCCTGAGGAAAAGTGCCTCTTGCCCTATTTCGGGGCTGGCAACAACCTCACCCTCTTACGTGGAATCCTTTTAGCGGCTTTGGCTGGTTTCCTGTTTTCCCCGCTTCCACCGGGAAGGCTGGCCGGGCTTCCCGGCCTGATCTACACCCTGGCCGCCACCGCCGACCTGTTCGATGGATACCTGGCGCGCCGGTCGAATCAGGTGACGCAATTGGGCGAGAGGCTGGATATGAGCCTGGATGGACTGGGAGTCTTGATCGCCTCGGTTTTGGTTGTGCAGTACGGGCAAGTGCCAGCCTGGTATCTACTCGTTGGGCTGGCGCGTTATCTCTTCCTGGCTGGCATCTGGCTGCGGCGCCGGTTGGGGAAGCCGGTCTATGAACTGGCACCCAGATCCACCCGTCGCCCCTTTGCTGGCGCGCAGATGGGGCTGATTGCCGTCCTCATGTGGCCTATCTTTTCGCCGCCTGCGACCTATCTTGCAGCCGCGCTGTTTGCCTTACCTTTTTTGATCGGTTTCTCCTGGGATTGGCTGACGATTAGTGGGTCACTCATTACCAGAGCAGATCGATCCCACCCAGAGCCTGATGTTTCAGGAATCACATCTTCCTCCAACGCTCTGGAGACGGTTCGCTGGCCAGGGCGCTTCCTCGCAGATTGGGCGCCAGTCATTTTACGCGCCAGCATTGTCATTCTCTTCGCCCTCAGCCTGGCTCAAAGAATAGAGGGGTATCCAGCCAGTATCTGGACCGCCCTGGCTCACCTGTTGGCGCTGGTCGGGACGATTCTGCTGGCTTTCGGGGCTGCCGGGCGCGTGGCTGCTTTAGCCGTGTTGTTTTCCCTTGGGATCTACCAACAGTATTCAAATCTTACTCTGACCGATTCCCTCGCGGTTGTCGCCGCGTGTGGGCTATTCTTCCTGGGAACGGGCGCCTTTTCTTTGTGGACCCCCGAGAAGCGGATCATCGCCAAACGAATTGGGGAGGCCTGAACCCTTGCTGCCCAAGACATGGAGCGTGGGCTCTAAACCAGTTAATCCACAAGGCGATCGGCCATTCGCCACCCGCAGGAAGAGGCCTTTCTGGCTGCTTTTCTGGTTGGCCTTGCCGGTGGTCTTGTGGTGGTCTTTCAGGGAAATCCCCCCCCGCGAGGTCTGGGCGACCTTGGGCAGCTTGCAGCTGGATTCTGTCCTGATCCTGGTCAGCCTCAATGCTGCCATCTTGCTGCTGTTTAGCAGTCGCTGGTGGCTGATCCTGCGTACCCAGGGTTACGCCCGCTCCTATATATCCCTGGTCGGCTATCGACTGGCAGGATTTGGGATCACTTACTTCACCCCTGGCCCGCAGCTGGGGGGCGAACCGCTCCAGGTTTACCTGTTGCATCGCCGCCAAGGGGTTCCCTCCACGACGGCAGTCGCCAGCGTCACACTGGATAAGATGCTGGAGCTGCTGGCCAATTTCACCTTCCTCTTGGGAGGGGTGGCGACGATCATGGCTGCTGGATTGTTCCCTCGCCCGTCCAGCCTGGCGTTGTTGTTCGTGCCGCTTGGGCTGCTGGCCCTGCCGATCGGCTACTTGATTGCTCTCTGGAATGGCCGGTTGCCCTTCACCCGCATGTTTGCCCGGTTTTCGCTCGCTTTCCCCAGATCATCCTGGCTTCCGCAGGCTCAAGCCATAGCGCTTTCTGCAGAGAGTCAGATTGCGCAGTTTTGCAAGGATCACCCTTGGGCGCTCGTTCAGGCGCTGTTCCTTTCTTTCATGATCTGGGCTGCGCTTATTCTTGAGTTTGGTTTAGCCTTGCACTTTTTGGGGTTGCGCCTTGCATTGCCTCAGATCATAGTCCTGCTTACCGCAGCCCGGCTCGCCTTCCTTCTGCCCATCCCGGCCGGTTTGGGCACCCTGGAAGCCGGCCAGGTGCTGGCGACGCAAGCCCTGGGGCTCAACCCTGTGGTGGGCATAAGTCTGAGCCTGCTGATCCGGGCGCGAGACATCGGGTTGGGGGCCTTGGGGCTGTGGTGGGGCGGGGTTTTGTCCCGTTGAATCTAACCTGTCCTTCTATTTTCACGCTTAATTGGCAAAAGCTGCTCGCACTTCGTGGGCCTCGCAAAATGACTGGTAAAAGAAAAATCAGTGAAATCCGCGTAATCCGTGTCCCAATCAAAAAAGGAGAAAAAACGATGAAAGCAAACCAAATGAAGTTCGGAACACTCCAAATCGGAATTGTCTTGCTGACCTTGGTGACGGCTGCTGTCCATCTGATTATTTTGAATATCCAAATGGTTAATATCAAAGGCAGTATCGATCCCCTCTTCACGCTCAATGGGTTGGGCTACCTGGCCTTGCTGGCCGCATATTTCTTGCCGATCCCGGTAGCCAAAAACAATCGCAAACTGGTGCGCTGGGTTTACATAGGCTTTACCATCCTGACGATCCTGGCTTGGGTGGTCATGGGAACAAAATCCGGGCCTGGTGCATCACTGGGGTATATTACTAAAATCGTCGAGGCTGCATTGGTCGTGCTCCTGTGGCTGGACAGACGCTAACTATAGGAATGAAAAGCCCATCCATTGGGATCAATCGTCATGGAAAAACACGAGGTTGAAAGGAAAGTACGCGCCCGCATCCCGACCACTGAAGGAACGTTCCAACTGTATCTCTATCACAGCAATCGGGATGACAAAGAGCATCTGGCTCTGGTGATGGGTGATGTGGAGGGCAAGGAGAATGTCCTCGTCCGGGTACATTCGGAATGTTTCACCGGGGATGTGTTGGGCTCGCAGCGTTGCGACTGCGGCGAACAGTTGACGCATGCCCTGCAGATGATCGCCGGAGCCGGGGATGGTATCCTGATTTACCTGCGGCAGGAGGGACGGGGGATCGGATTGCTGGATAAATTGCGCGCCTATAATCTCCAGGACCAGGGTTATGACACTGTCGAAGCTAACCTGGCTTTGGGGCACCAGGCCGACGAGCGCGATTACACCATCGCCGCGCGCATTCTCGAAGATTTAGGAGCGCGCTCGGTGAAATTGCTGACCAACAACCCTCTGAAGATCGTCCACCTGCGCAAATTGGGCATACCCGTCATCCGGCGTGTACCCCTGGAGGCGACCATTACTGCAGAAAATGCCGGTTACCTTTTCACCAAAGTCCAGCGCATGAACCACCTGTTGAACCTGGGACCGCTGTCGATGGCGAGAGTTAAGGGTGGCAATGGCGCGCACGATGGCGCTGATTGACCAAATCCTTCCTGAAATCAAAAGACTGCCAGGCGCGGCGGGGCGCCCTGTAGTCACGCTCAGTTATGCCCAAAGCCTGGACGGGAGCATTGCCGCGCGCCGGGGTTTCCCCCTCCAGATCAGCGGCACAGGATCGGCACAGCTGACTCACCAATTGCGCGCCGTGCACGATGCCATTCTGGTTGGCATTGGCACCGTGCTGGCGGACGATCCGCACTTGACTGTCCGTCACGCGCAGGGGAAGGATCCCCAGCCGGTTGTCCTGGATAGCCAGTTGCGGTTTCCTCTGGGAGCCAAATTGCTGCGTGAGCGATCCCCTTGGATTGCCACGACCAGCCGGGCTGATGGAAATAAGGCATATTCATTAACAGCTGCTGGAGCCATCTTGCTGACCATGCCTGCCGATCCAATCGGCAGGGTGCATCTTCCGAGTTTACTGGCGCGCCTGTGTGAGCTGGGGATAGAGAGCCTGATGGTGGAGGGGGGCGCTGCGGTGATCAGCAGCTTTCTCCGCCAGCAGCTGGTCGACTTCGTCGTACTGACCATCGCCCCGATCTTTGTTGGTGGCCTGCCTGCAACGGAGGACATTGCAGGACAAAATGCCGTGCAAAGCGCAGCTTCGCCATTGCCCGACAACGCATTCCCAAGACTGCAAGATTTAGGGATCGCCCAGTTGGGAGATGATCTGATCGTTTGGGGTAAACCCGATTGGCCTGGATTACAATCGGGTTGAGGATTTCCTACTCTCATGAATCGCCTTTCCCTTTATTTCACAGCCCCGCGGCATGTCTCTGTGCGGAAGGAGTCGTTGCCTTCTCCCGGGCGCGGGCAAGCCCTGGTAAGAACCCTCTTGTCGGCCATCAGCCCCGGAACGGAGCTGCTGATCTATCGCGGAGAATTCCCTCCTGACTTACCCTTAGACGAGAATATCCCTGCCCTGGCTGGTGCGTTCGCCTACCCATTGAGATACGGCTACGCGGCCGTCGGGGAGGTGATTGGTCTGGGCGCTGATTTGGACTCCACCTGGTTGGGGAGGCAAGTCTTTGCCTTTCAACCCCATGCCAGCCATTTCCTTGTCCCTGTGGATGAGTTGCTGCCTCTCCCGGAGGGTCTTGCCGTTGAAGAAGCAGTATTCCTGCCCAACATGGAAACCGCCCTGAACTTTGTCCTGGATGGGGGACCATTGATCGGGGAGAAAGTAGTCATATTCGGCCAGGGTATTGTCGGCCTGCTCACCACCGCGCTGTTGGCACAGTTTCCTCTGGCAGACCTGATTACGTTGGACCATTACCCTATACGCCGCCAGGCATCGTTGGATTTAGGCGCCCACGCCAGTCTGGATCCATCCGACCCTCAGGAGCTCAAGCTGGGGCGCGCCAGGCTGGGAGGAGCTTTCTCTGGTGCAGACCTGGTGTATGAGCTCTCCGGGAATCCGGCCGCCCTGGATCAGGCGATTGATTATTGCGGTTTTAATGGGCGCGTCGTGATCGGCTCGTGGTATGGCAGCAAACGCGCCAGCTTAGACCTGGGGGCGCGCTTCCACCGCAGCCGTATGCGCCTGATCAGCAGCCAGGTCAGCAGCCTGGCTCCTGAACTCAGTGGGCGTTGGGGAAAGGCGCGCCGTTTCGAGGTAGCCTGGGAGATGCTCCAGAAGGTGCAACCTTCCCGCTTCATCACCCACCGTTTCCCAATCACTCAGGCTGCAAAGGCCTATCAACTGTTAGACCAGGAACCAGGCGAGACGATCCAGGTGGTGCTGGATTACTGAGGATTGGCATTACAAGGAAAAGGATTTTTATGTACACCGTCGCAGTCAAACGAGATTTCATCGCCCAGCATTTTCTAATTGGGGGCGACTGGGGAGCGGAGAATGAACCACATTCTCACCACTATCAGGTCGAAGTCCAGCTGGAAGGCCAGGAATTGGACCAGCATGGTTATCTGGTCGACATCGTCGACATCGAGCAGAACCTGGACTCGCTGGTCGCCCATTTCCGCAATCGCACGCTGAACGAGCTGCCTGAATTTACGGGCTTGAATCCAAGTATCGAGCATTTTTCCCGGATTTTGTGCGAGGCATTCGTTGCCAGAATTAATGCTCCTAATATCAGCTCCTTGACGCTAAAAATCTGGGAAAACGACATCGCCTGGGCAGCTTACAGACTGAAACCTAACAAATGAAACGTGAATACGTGAAACGTGAAAAGATTTCGTAGCTCACATATCACGCATCACGCATCACGTTTTACGGGTTTTCCCATGCGCATTGGCCTGTTGATCTACGGCTCCCTGGATACCCTCTCCGGTGGCTATCTTTACGACCGGCAACTGGTGGAGCACTTGCAAGCCAATGGTGACGATGTGGAGATCGTCTCATTGCCGTGGCGAAGTTACCTGCTCCACCTGGGGGATAACCTTTCAGCTTCCCTGATTCGCCGGCTGGCATACCTTCCCGTAGATGTCCTGCTCCAGGATGAACTTAACCATCCCTCGTTATTTTGGGGTAACCGCATTCTGAAGAAACGGGCATCTTATCCTATCATCGCCATCGTTCACCATCTCCGCAGCAGCGAATCTCATCCAGCCTGGTTAAACCAGGTATACCGCAGGGTGGAACGCCGGTACCTCCGAAGCGTGGATGGGTTTGTTTTCAATAGCCAGACCACGCGCCAGGTGGTTGAAGGATTGATTGGTGCAGGGCGACCTGGGGTCGTTGCTTATCCGGCGGGTGACCGGCTTCGCCCAGGCCTTACCGACGAACAACTTGCCGCCCGCGCCTGGGAACCTGCCCCATTGCGGTTGTTGTTCTTGGGCAACCTTATCCCCCGCAAAGGGTTGCATACCCTCCTGGAGGCTGTGGCCAGGTTGCCCAGGCCGGCCTGGCGCTTAGCCGTCGCCGGCAGCCTGGAGATGGACAGGTCTTACGCGGACGCCATTCACCGTCAGGTAGCAGCGAATGGGCTTACCGAGCATGTGCAGTTCTTAGGCCCTCTAAGAGATACCGACCTCCTTACCCAACTCCAGATCAGCCAGGTCCTGGCGGTACCCTCGATTTACGAAGGCTTTGGCATCGCATATTTGGAGGGGATGGGATTTGGCTTGCCAGCCATCGCCTCGACGGGCGGAGCGGCAAGAGAAGTAATCACTCCCGGTGTAGACGGTTTCCTGATTTCCCCGGGGGACGCGCCAGCCCTGGCTGCCTATCTCCTGCAATTGGTCGAGGATCGGGAGTTGCTACTCAAAATGAGCCTGGCTGCGCGCCGCCGGTTTGCTACTCACCCCACCTGGGATGAAACTACCAGCCGCATCAGGGCTTTCCTGGAAATGATAAAATCCTCCCGGAAGTTGGTTAGATGATGCCCTTCAATTATTCCTTCATCCGTTACCTTTCTGCCAAGAAAAGCGTTGACGACCGCGCTCTGAACCGTTATGTCTGGAAAAGCCTGGTGCAAGCTCTTCCTCAGAGCAGGAAAGATGAGCCCCTGCGCGTCCTGGAAATAGGCGCCGGGATCGGCACCATGTTGGAGCGCGCCATCGCCTGGAACCTGTTGGAGCATGCTCATTACACCGCCATCGATGCCCAATCCGAAAACATAGAATTTGCCCATTCATACCTGGATCAATGGGCGGCCAAGCGAGATTTTAATGTCAACCGAATGGAGCACGGGCTGGTCTTGGCCGACCAGACGAGAGTCGTGACGGTCGATTTGGAGGCAATTGACCTGTTCGCTTTCATCGAGCGTGAACGCGGCCGGCGGACCTGGGACCTTCTTATGGCCCACGCTTTCCTGGATTTGATCGACCTCCCTTCCGCCTTGCTGGACATACTCGGTTTATTAATAGATCACGGCCTTTTTTATTTCACGCTCAACTTCGACGGCGTTACTTCGTTTGAACCCCTGATCGATCCCGCTTTGGATGAGCTGATCCTGGCTCTCTACCATCGTACGATGGACGAACGCCTCACCGGTGGCAAACCCTCCGGGGATAGCCACACCGGCCGGCACCTGTTCTCGCAACTGAAGGCAGCCGGTGCTCACATCCTGGCGGCGGGCAGCTCAGATTGGGTCGTATTCCCTGGCGCGCAAGGTTACCCCCAAGATGAGGCCTATTTCTTGTACTTCATCGTCCACACAATTCATCAGGCCTTAGAGGACCATCCGGAGTTGGATCCAGCCCGCTTTAACGCCTGGGTTGCTGAACGCCATGCCCAGATCGAACGTCAAGAGTTAGTTTATATCACTCACCAATTAGATTTCTTGGGGCGGAAAGACTGTGGGTGAAATGACTCATGGTATTTGACGAATTAAACGGGTAAAATGAGGGTATGGAAACAGACTGGCAGTCTTCTTCAAAAAGAAATATTAGGGCATACCTGCCTTTGCTTATCGTAGCGAGTTTTGTGATCGTCATCGACCAGGTATCTAAAGCGTTTGTACGCACCCAATTAGAGCTGGGCGCGATCTGGGTCCCGTGGGAATGGCTGGAGCCTTATGCGCGCATCGTCCACTGGAAGAACACCGGTGCGGCTTTTGGGATGTTGCAGAGCTTTGGCGATGTCTTTATGGTGCTGGCGATCGTCGTCGCCATTGCCATCCTGTATTATTTCCCACAGGTGCCGCCTGGCGACTGGCCGCTGCGCCTGGCGATGGGACTGCAGTTCGGGGGTGCGGTGGGGAACTTAATCGACCGTTTGAGCATAGGTTGGGTGACGGATTTCATCTCCCTTGGTAGCTTTCCGGTCTTCAACGTGGCGGATGCCAGTATCTCGATTGGCGTCGCCGTGCTACTCGTTGGGGTCTGGCTGAAAGAGCGCCAAGGAAAGCCCATCCAACTATCAGCTGGACCAGATTCCGCCTCGGAAAAAAACGGCTGATCCGATCCCGGAGGAAGGCCTGGGTGAATGAGCGCCTGTTCAAAGTTTATTTTGAAGGTGGAGAAGAGCAACGCCTGGACAAATTCCTGGTGGCTGCCCTGCCAGATTTGTCTCGTTCCCGTTTGCAGGCATTAATCAAAGCTGGATTGGTAACCATTGACGGTCAGATGGCGCGCAAAGCGGGGCAGGTGCTGGAAAAGCGAGCCCTGGTGCAGGTGCGCATCCCTCCTCCCCAACCAAGCGATCTGATCCCGGAAGCGATTCCCCTCGACATCGTTTTTGAAAATGCAGATTTGCTGGTGGTGAACAAGCCGGCCGGGATGGTGGTGCACCCGGCGGCCGGGCACTCAGCCGGCACTCTGGTTCACGCCGCTTTGGCACATGTCCCCTATCTCGAAGGTATTGGAGGGGAGCAACGACCAGGCGTAGTCCATCGTCTGGACAAAAATACTTCGGGGTTGATCCTGCTCGCCAAGAATGATGCCGCCTATCATTGGTTACAAAATCAATTCCGCGCTCGCCTGGTAGAGAAGATGTACCTGGCGTTGGTCGATGGTGCCCCGCCGACGCCACGCGGGCGGGTCGAAGCGGCAATTGGGCGCGATCCGGGGCAACGGAAGAAAATGGCTGTGGTCCCCCCCGGAAAGGGACGCCTCGCGTTCACCGAGTACCACACCCTGCAAAGATTCCCCGCTCACAGTTTGCTGGAAGTTCACCCCATCACTGGTCGCACACATCAGATTCGCCTCCACCTGGCTTTTTTGGGTTGCCCGGTAGTTGGTGATACTATCTATGGGCGAGCGCATCCCAGCTTACCTCTAGCACGACATTTCTTGCACGCCGCCCGCCTGACCATCCGGCTGCCCGGCGAGGCGGTAGCACGTACTTTTGAAGCGCCGTTGCCGGAGGATCTAACTCGCGTATTGGAGGGTTTAAACGATGGACATCGTTGATCTGCGTTCAGATACTGTCACCCAGCCCACCCCAGCCATGCGCGCCGCGATGGCTGGGGCTGTGGTGGGGGATGATGTCTTTGGTGAAGATCCTACAGTCAACCGCCTCCAGGAGATGGCAGCCGCATTGATGGGGAAAGAAGATGGCCTTTTCGTGTCCTCGGGCACCATGGGAAACCTGGCGGCGGTCCTGGCGCATTGTGGCCGCGGGGATGAGCTCATCCTGGGGGATAAGGCGCACACATACCTGTTCGAAGCAGGTGGGATTTCCGCATTGGGTGGGATTCATCCGCGACCGATCCCCAACCAGGCCGACGGCACCCTGGCTTCAGATGATATCCTGGCTTCTATCCGGCCAGATGACGTTCATTACCCTGTCTCGCGCTTGGTCGCCCTCGAGAACACGCACAACCGCTGTGGTGGAGTGGCGCTTACGGCGGGTTACACCCAATCAGTCGGTGAGCTGGCTCACCAGCATGGGTTACGGCTACATCTGGACGGAGCCAGGATATTTAACGCTGCCGTGGCGTTGGGGGTAAGTGCCATAGACCTTGCAGGGCCGGCTGATTCGGTGACCTTTTGCCTCAGCAAAGGTTTGAGCGCGCCAGTCGGTTCCATCCTCTGTGGCTCGACCGATTTTATCACCCGCGCTCGCCGCATCCGCAAGCAATTGGGAGGTGGAATGCGGCAAGCGGGAGTGCTGGCCGCAGCCGGGATCGTTGCCTTGGAAACGATGGCGGATCGCTTAGGTGAAGATCACGTTCGGGCGAAGCGGCTCGCCCAGGGATTGGCGACTGTCCCAGGTCTGGTGCTTGACCCGGGAACACCTTACACCAACATGGTATTCCTTTCTCTTGGGGAGGAAGTCTCGCTCAGCGCGGCCGAAATAGCGGCACAGCTCGCTCGAATGGGGGTGCGGGTTGGCGTGGTTAGCGGACGTCGCTTTCGCCTGGTCACCCATTGTTGGGTAGACGATATCGGCGTGGAAGCGGCCATCGGTGCGTTTAGAGAGCTAATCGGTGAGACTATGATATAATATATTCAGCCAAGGAGGGCGTGATAGGTTTTCCCGATCGCCATGCATAGAACCAAAGGCTTAGGTGAGAGCTTTTGGTTTATTGAGGAGTCGTCGTTGCTATGGAGACTCAGGTAAACGCCTTTCTGGCCAGTTTAGAGGCCCAACCGGCCTACGCAGAAAGCACGCGGCTGGCTTATGCAAGCGATCTGCGTGTTTTTTTGAAATATTTAATGGATACCTTACGCCGCCCACCGCAGTTGCCTGATTTAAATCCGGGGCAAGTGGCGCGGTTTCTCGAATCTGAGCGTCAGTCCGGCCGGCGTTATAGCACCCTTGTCCGCCGGTGGGTCACTTTGCGGCGATTTGCCGCCTATTTATCCCGGCAAGGCCTGCTCGCGGTCGATGCGCTCGCTGCGGACTCCGATCTGATAGACGGGATTATCTCCTCGGTCTCTCCTATCCCAGCTCCCCAATGCCTGACGCCAGGCCAGATCACCAGGCTATGCTCAGTGATCGAAGCTTCCCCTCGTCCGCGAGCGCGCCGAGACCTGGCGATCCTGATGCTCTTATTGGAAACCGGGCTTTCGGTAGGTGCCCTGACGGCGCTCGACCTGCCGGAAATAAACCTGCAGGCTGGCAAAGTGCATATCCTTCTCGACGATCGGGAAGATGCCTGGCTGTCGATGGGCAACGCTACCCAATCCCTGGAACGCTATCTGCTGGAAGGACGGCCGGAATTAAGCCATCGTACCGATGAGCAAGCCTTGTTTATCAGCCAGATGGATGGAAGAATGAGCCGCCAGGGAATCTGGCAGGTATTACGCCATTGGGGTCGGATGGTCACACCGCCAATCCTGCTTTCACCGCGCCTGGTGCGGCATACCGCAGCGCTACGCATGGCACAGACTGGCCGGACGATCACTGAAATTCAATCCCTGTTAGGCCATAGCAATCCCCTTTCTACTCGGGCACTGCTCCGCCGCTTGGCGGTCGCTTGCGGAGAACGTCCGGAAATATCCTCTATAGTGAAATGAGAAACTTTATGGGTGAATATATTACACTTTCGGAGATCGACCAGGCAGCGCATGCAGTTCGGACTCAGATAAAACTAGCACCCCGCATCGGGATCATCCTCGGTTCAGGTCTTGGCTCGCTGGCGGATTCGGTTGAAAACGCTACTGTGATTGTAACCAGCGATCTGCCTTTTTGGCCGGTCTCTACTGTGGAGGGCCATCGAGGTCGGCTAGTCATCGGTCAGCTCGAAGGTCAGAAAGTTATGGTGATGCAAGGACGCGTCCATTATTATGAGGGGCATAGTATGTCGCAAATTGGCTTACCGGTGCGCGTCATGCAACGCCTGGGAGTGGAAATCTTAATTGCGACCAACGCCGCCGGGGCGGTTAATCCAACTTTTGAGCCAGGTGACCTGATGTTGATCACCGACCATCTCAACATAATGGGCATGGCTGGGCTAAGTCCATTGCGCGGCCCCAACCTGGATGAACTTGGTCCTCGCTTCCCGGATATGGGGGGCGCCTATGACCGCCAGCTGGGCGATTTGGCTCGCCAGGTGGCTGCAGAACACGGTATCGAGCTCCGCCAGGGAGTATATGTTTGTCTGGCAGGACCTTCCTTTGAAACCTCTGCTGACCTGCGTTTTCTGCGCGCGATCGGCGTGGACGCGGTTGGTATGTCTACTATTCCGGAGGTGACGGTAGCACGCCATGGTGGCATGCGCGTCTTAGGAATATCCACCATCAGCAACAAGGCTAATTTGGATGGAGATACGCTTACCACTCATGAAGAGGTACTGGCTGCCGGTAAGATCATCGTCCCCCGGCTTACCGAGATCATTAAAGGTGTATTGCGTAACTTGTAACCACTGGCAGTGGCTTTTCCATTCCATTCAGGAACAAAGATGGAAGAAGCGCTTCGCTTTTTCAGGGCTTATGAAATCTGGATCTATTTGCTGCTCATCTTGGGAGGGCTGGTATATATTCGGAAGTTTATCCTCGCCTGGAGTGAGATGCGTGAGGCAGCTTTTGGTCTGGAGCGAGAAAGCGCTCAATCCCGCCTCAATCAGTCGGCGAGTATGGTGGTGCTGCTCCTGGTAATGGCTGTCGCGGAGTTCGTCTTGGTCTCGTTTATCGCTCCCTCCTACCCGGGGTCGAACCCATTGATCACGCCGACGTTGGATGTCCTGGCAACTTCGACCAATACCCTGCCAGTCACCCCAGCGGATATCTCTGGAACCCAGGAGATTGGAGAAAACATGCTTCCGAGCCCGACCGCTGAGGGACCTGGCGGAGAGGGATGTGTTCCTGGACAAGTGATCTTGACCGAACCCAAGCCTGGTGCCGAGGTAAGCGGCATCATTAAAGTTGAGGGGACCGCGAACATCCCCAATTTTGGTTTTTACAAATATGAGATTGCCCGTCCTGGAGAAACGGTTTGGCTGACAATACTTGCAGGAAGGGCAATCGTACAGGAAGGTGAGCTCGGTCAATGGGACACAGGTGCTTTATCCCCTGGAGATTATATGTTGCGACTGGTTGTGACGGACAACCAAGGAGAGTCTTTGCCGCCTTGTGTCATCCAGGTGCGTGTGAATAACCCGGTGGAACCTTAGCGAGCGTAGCGCTGTTAATTTGGAGACTAAATGCCCGAGATTGAAATACGCCCTGCTATCGCAACGGATATCCCGGCCTTAATCCGTATCGACCACAGCTATACCAGTGATTATGTCTGGCAGATGGATCTGCACCAGGAATCAGATCATTTTGGTGCTGCGTTTCGGGAAGTGCGAATGCCGCGCTCTGTGCGCGTGGATTACCCACGGTCGCCACAGGCTTTGGCAGAGGATTGGCTGGGACGGTCCGGCGTACTGGTCGCCTTATTCGCCGGTGAACCCGTGGGCTATGCCGGCTTGATGGAAAACATCTTTCCCCAGACCTCCTCGATGACCGACTTGGTTGTAACTCAACGCCTTCGTCGTCAAGGGATCGGCAGTGCCTTGATACTGGCAGCGCTGGAATGGGCCGTATCGCGCGGCACTACACGCCGGCTAATGCTCGAAATGCAACCCAAAAACCACGCCGCCATCAACCTCGCTCAGAAGTTAGGTTTTGATTATTGCGGTTATGTTGACCACTATTACGTCAACCACGATATTTCGATTTTCTTCGCCAAATGGATCTCCTGATCAAGGATATTGAACTGCTTTCCCTCGGATCACGATGGACGCTTTGATTACCGGTTTACGCACGCTCAACCAACTGCTCACAGCAGGGATCGCAATCACCGCCTTCTCCTTGCTGCTGTATGCCTTGACCTTTAATTTACAGGATCGGGTAGCGCGCTCCTTCGCCATCATCCTTCTCTGTGTCGTGGTAGTCGCGGTTGGGGATGCTATCGGCAGCAACACTGATTCGCTGGCCGAGATGGAATTGTGGCTTCGCTTTCAATGGCTTGGCATTATCTTCCTGCCCGCAGCTTATATACAATTTTCCGACGCATTACTGGCGACCACTGGCCGGCCCTCGCGCGGCCGCCGTCGCCGTATGGTGCGCCTGGTTTATTTGTTTTCATTCGCTTTCCTAATGACCTTGCCAACTCCCTGGTTGGTCGGGCCGCTTGTGCAGGACGTTGGACCAGCTCCTCATCTGCAGCGCACCTGGTTGACCTGGGTTTTCGCTACCTTTTATGTCCTGGTGATCGGCTGGGCAGGGATCAATTTCTGGCGCTCCTACCAACGCACGGTCACAAGCACCAGCCGCAGGCGAATGCGGTACCTGCTCACTGGAGCATTGGCTCCGGCTCTGGTCTCTTATCCCTTCCTGCTCTTTGGTTCGGGCTTTGCCACACAGCACCCGCTCTTATTTTGGCTGGCTGCCTTTCTAAGCAACCTCCTGGTATCTGTATTGCTAATCTTGATGGCCTACTCGGTGGCGTTTTTTGGTGTGGCCTGGCCTGACCGAGTGGTGAAACGCCGGCTGTTCAAGTGGCTGATGCGCGGCCCGGTGACCGCCTCGACGGTTCTGGCCATAACCACGATTGTCCGGCGGGCCAGCGAGTCGCTCGGCGTCCACTATCCGGCAGCAATACCGATTCTGATGGTCGTTACCGTGCTCATCATGGAGCATATGATCACCCTTATCGCGCCCTTATGGGAACGCTGGCTTTTCCATGGCGGCGATCGAGCTAACCTGCAGTTGATCCAGAACCTGGAGGAGCGCTTGCTCACCTCGGGAGATTTGCGTGAATTCCTTGAATCGGTTTTAGCCGCTGTCTGTGACCGCTTGCAAGTCTCCAGCGCGTTTTTTGTTGGGTTGGGGCCTGATGGTCCAGAAATGCTGCTGACCGTTGGAAATAAGAACCCCTTTGAGGAAGAGCACGCGCACGTTGACTTACTGAAAGTGGTCTCGCACAATGGGGGTGCAGGGGTAAAGCGTGCCAATTACGAGCAGGTATTTACCTGGAAAGATTACTGGTTGGTACCCCTGTCTGAGAACGGCAATGGAGAGGAGAGGTTAATGGGCTTCCTGGGTGCTGCGCGCAATTCCCTGGACTCTCCAGACAAAGAACAGGTTGAGGCGCTTCTGCTCCTGGCCCATCGAGCTATGTTAGCGCTTAAAGACCGTCAGATGCAGCAACAGGTCTTCACCTCTTTAGAGGTCCTGACTCCGCAGGTAGACCTCATTCAACGCCTGCGGGCGGCGGCTCGTTACGAAGGAACTGAGCTGCTTGCCGCCCCCGAACGACTGTTAGAAGATAAATACTTATCCAAGTGGGTGAAAGATGCCTTGAGCCATTATTGGGGAGGCCCAAAACTGTCTCAAAGCCCTCTCCTTCGCTTGCAGATTGTCCAGCACGCTTTGGAAATCCACGAAGACAACCCCACAAATGCCCTGCGGGCGATTCTTCACGAAGCCATCGAAAAAGTACGCCCGGAAGGGGAAAGGCGCTTTACGGGCGAATGGATTCTGTACAATATACTGGAAATGAAGTTCATGGAAGGTCGCAAAGTGCGCGAGATCGCTATGCGCCTGGCCATGTCAGAAGCAGATTTATATCGCAAACAGCGGGTCGCGATTGAATCTGTGGCAAAAGCCATTAAGGAAATGGAGCGCACGGCGAGAGAGGAGCAGATCATAGACAAGAAAAAAAGAAAAGCACTTACCCAGAGTTTTTGATGGAGGGCACCGATCCGCACACTATCCAGACGAGGTATGGATTAATGGTAAATAAATCGCTTTCTCGGGAGTTGCATGGGGAACCGCCGCCCTTGGATGAATCCTGGTGGACGGCGTTGTTAGCGGAGGAGGAGAAGCCGCATTCACCGCCTGCCAAGTCCTCCTCCCCCACGGGATCAAAAAAAGAATCCCGCCTGATTAACGTAAACTGGAATCGGGCGCGTGAGATATACGAGTGCGATCAGACTATCAGTTTAAAAGCGACTGGCTTTAATCGCGGCGGCCTGCTCGTGGAGGGGGCAGAATTGCAGGGTTTTGTACCCGTCTCCCACCTGGTGAACATGCCCAATATTCAATCAGACGAGGAGCGCGAGCGATTGTTGAGCCAATATGTGAATTGCACTCTACTGCTCAAGGTGATCGAATGCGATCCAGACCGGGGGCGGGTTGTATTTTCTGAGCGCGCCGCATTATCCGAACCGGGTCGCCGTACCCTGCTATTGGATAGACTTAAACCAGGAGACCGTATCTTCGGTTCGGTCACCAACCTGACCGATTTTGGCGTCTTTGTTGACCTGGGCGGATTGGAGGGCCTGATTCACGTCTCCGAGCTGTCATGGGGACGTGTGCGCCATCCAACCGACATGCTTAAGGTGGGCGACAGGATCGAAGTCCATGTGATCAACGTCGACCGTGAGCGGTTACGCGTCGCGCTCAGCCTGAAACGTCTGTATCAGAATCCTTGGGAGACAGCCGAGATGCGCTATCATCCGGGTCAGCTGGTAGAAGCGGTGATCACCAGTATCTTACCCTTCGGCGCATTTGCGCGCCTGGAAGAAGGCCTGGACGGGTTGATTCATGTCTCGGAGATGTGTCCTGAGGGAGAGACGGTCAAACCGGAGGAAACTGTCCGTGAAGGGCAACGTGTTCAAGCGCGTATTCTACAAGTCGACGCCAGCCGGCAGCGCCTGGGGCTGAGCCTGCTGTTCGACCAGCCGGCCTGAACGTCATATCCAAGGGATAGATTCTCGCGCTGGCGGATAGTTGACAGGGAGGGAAAAATGAAAAATGGGTGGGCGATGGCCTTCGGGGTGGTCTGTGGTTTGCTGGGGGCGGGTCTATTGCTCCTGGTCACCGGCCAGCCGCAGGGAGCTCCCGTCCAGCTCTCGCCCCCGCCGACCGCTCCCCCGCTTGTCCTCCACGTGACCGGCGCGGTTGCCCGGCCGGGCGTCTATTCGCTTCCTGACGGCAGCCGCGTGGCAGACGCCGTGCAGGCAGCGGGTGGCATGCTTTCGGATGCCGATGCAGAACCGCTTAACCTGGCGGCATTGGTGCAGGATGGTGAGCGAGTTTGGGTGCCTTGGAAACAAGCAGCTCGGGCTCCTCCTCAATCGGTGGCAGGAGAAGACCAGGCCCAGGGAAGCAATCTGACCTCCCCATCCCCTCCAGAACCAATTTTTCCGGTGAATATTAATACAGCTCCCCAGGATGATCTGGAGAGTCTCCCAGGAGTTGGTCCAGTCATCGCTAAACGTATCATCGCCTACCGTCAAGAACACGGGCCGTTCACCAAGATCGATGATCTTCAGCAAGTTGATGGGATTGGTCCCACCACCTTTGACAAGTTGAAAGATCTGATTTCGGTTGGGTATTCGCCGTAGTGTAGGACAAGTTGGCAAACTTTCCTACATCACAGCCGCGATCCGCTCTAAGGCGCGATCGATCTTCTCAAGCGAGGTCGCGTAGCACAGGCGCAGGTAGCCTTCCCCCAATTGGCCGAAATCTGTCCCCGGCAATACCGCCACATTGGCCTCTTCGAGCAGGCGGCTTGCCACTACACGCGCCGGCAGCCCCCAAGCTTTCACGTTGGGAAAAGCATAAAACGCCCCTTGCGGCACCTGGCAGCGCACACCGGGGATAGCGTTTAATCCAGCCACCATCCGATCTCGACGGCGCTGGTATTCTGCCACCATCGCCTCGACCACTTCCTGGCTGCTGGTGATCGCCTCGATCCCGGCGAATTGGGTGAAGGTCGCGGTGCAGCCGATCGAATGTGTCAGCAGCAAGCCAACCCTTTCCGCCAGTGCCTCAGGCATGATAGCGTAACCCAGGCGCCAACCGGTCATGGCATAAGTCTTGGAAAACCCATCCACGATCACCGTGCGCTCCGCCATTCCAGAGAGCGAGGCGATGCTGGGCACCTGCTGGCCGTCGTAGGCTAACCGGGCGTAGATCTCATCTGAGATCACCCAGCAATTGTGTGCCATCGCAGTGCTGGCGATGTGCTCCAGGTCTGCCAGGGGGATCACCCCGCCAGTAGGATTGGCGGGCGAATTAAGGATGATCAGGCGCGTGCGATCGGTCAGGCGGCGGTCGAAAGCCTCCAGATCGAAAGAAAATCCCCTTTCTTCACGCAGCGGGACGGGCACCGGCACGCCGTCAGCGATCGCGATCATCGCCGGATAGGTTGGAAAACCTGGATCAGGAAAGAGCACCTCGTCTCCGGGTTCGACCAAAGCCAGAGTGGGAAAGAACAAACCAGGCTTGGCGCCCGGTCCAATCACGACTTGCTCTGGGCGGATGGCGATCCCTCGCCGTGAACCAGCGTCAGCGGCGATGGCTTGGCGTAACTCCGGCACGCCCACCGGCGGGTTATAGCGCGTCTGACCGGCGGCGATCGCCTCGATCCCTCTCTGGCTGATGTGTGGGAAAGTGTGAACATCAGGCTGCCCGATCTCCAGGTGGATGATTTCCCGCCCTTGAGCTTCCAACTCTTGGGCGCGTGCCAGCACGGCGTAAGCGCCTTCCTCCTTAAGATGGATTACCCGATGGGCGAAAGGATCGGTCATATCTCAAACTCATAAGAATTGATGCGTGAAACTTGATCCGAGAATTCGCTCTCCGTTACAACTTTGGCAGCACGATTGTCTGCTGCTTCTGATACTTACCTTTCTTATCCGCGTAGGATGACTCGCACATCTCGTCGGCTTCGAAAAACAAGACCTGGGCAATGCCTTCATTGGCGTAAATCTTGGCAGGTAATGGGGTAGTGTTCGAAATCTCCAAGGTGACAAACCCTTCCCACTCGGGTTCGAAAGGCGTCACGTTGACGATGATGCCACACCGGGCATAGGTCGACTTTCCCACACAGACCGTTAATACTTTCCTGGGGATGCGAAAATATTCGATGGTACGCGCCAGGGCAAACGAGTTTGGCGGGATCACGCACACCTCTCCCTTGAAATCCACCATCGACTTTGGATCGAAGTCTTTCGGGTCGACAATTGCCGAGAAGACATTCGTAAAGATTTTAAACTCGTCGGCCACGCGGATATCGTATCCATATGAGGAAACGCCGTATGAAATCACGCCGTTCCGCACCTGGCTATCGGCGAAAGGCTCGATCATGCCACCTTCTTGCACCATCTTGCGGATCCAATGATCTGGCTTAAGTCCCACGATTACCTCCTATATCGTCCTTCATCTATCGTCTTCCGTCCTTCGTCCACTGTCTATCATCCTTCGCCTTCCATCCATCGTCGTCCCCTACCACCCGCTTGCCGCAAAAACTGTCTCCAGCAGCCGCGCCCGTTCTTCATCAATCATCGGGCGCGGGCGTGCATAGTCTTCAAAGACGATAGTGATTAAATCCGTACCGATATACCGGCCATCATAAAAGACATGGCGGTCGATGAACGCATCGTCGCAAGCATTATCCGTACAGTAATGATACTGGTCGAAAAACAGGTTGCCAAGCCCATAGTGGATGAATGCGCCTATAAGGAATTCCATCCCCTGGGGTTGGTGCGCCTGGCTACCGCTAACAATTACCGCGCCAGCCTTCGCCGCGCTGCGGAAATCCTCCACCTGGTCGGGCTGCGCACGGAAATCATAGTATTCAAAGTGTTGGAAGGTGGCGATGACCAGGTAACCTTCCTCATGCAAGCGAGCGATCTCCTGAGTCATCCAATCAAAATCGCAAGCCACTGCCCCGGGTTGCGTCTCGCTGGCCGTGGCGTATCCCCCTCCCTTGGCATTACAGCCAATAAAGGCCAGGCGGTTGCCGTTATGTTCCATCAGGCGCGCCTGGCGGGCATCTTTCCGGTCAGATCCACCCCCATAATAAATCCAATCGCGTTCTTCATACATGTCGAGGGTATAGTACATGGCCTCTGGCCCCCAATCGCCAAAATGATCGCCGGTGAGCTCAACGATGTCGGTGCCAACCTCTTCCAAAAGACCGATGTAGTCAGGGTCACTGCAAAACACCAACCCGGCCTGGGTTGGGTTGGGTGGCGGGCATTCGGGGGTAAAGGGGATCTCGTTGCTGATGTGAGTCAGGTCAGCATTGCGGAGCAATTCGCGGATATCCTGCGCTGGATAGGTAATCCCTTTCCGGTGCATGGAGAAGGCCGTCGCTCTCACCATTGCAGTCACACCAGTCAAGGCAACGGTGGTTAACCTGTCCGCATCGCGATTGCTGGCCGGCAAACCCCAAGCTGCGGCGTTTTCCCCTGTCTCCGGAGACACGGCCGCTTCGATAAGGTTTGCGTCGCCATTCAATGAAATTGGTACGCTCAGAGGATAACTGGCGAGATCGAATTCCTTCCGCAGCGGGGATTGCCCATCGACCTCCAGAACCTTCCAGCGCGGTTGCAAAGCCTCAAATGGCACGAGTGCCCAGGAAGGCTGGTGATCCCAGGCGTAATCGACCAGTTCATTCGCTGGCAAGGCTCTGGTTGCCTCAGGTGCAGGTTCTCCCCACCAGGCGGAAAATACCCCATAGGTGCTATCGTCCACCAACAATGGCTCGCCGCTGAATGGCCCTGCCAGCTCTCCTCGCCACGAACGCTTGAGCGCCTGGACAGATAGGCCGTCTGGGATAGTCGGGAAGGGAGCCACCAGGGCGAATACCCACCGGCTGACCCGCTGCTCGTCACCCACCTCGAGCCTCAGTGAGGCTTGCCCGGGTGCATCCACCAGGGTTAAGTTATCCGGAAGGGTGAGGCTTTCTTGCAGTACGGTGGGTAAAAAGGGAGCGACCCACATGGTCACAAGCGCGGCGGTGGGCGGATTTGGGGTAGGTGTAACCGGGATTGCCGGCGCTTCACTCGCCGGGATTGTTGCCAGGGTGGGAGGCAGAGGCTGGAAAGGGGTTCGTGTGACAGTTGGCAGCAACCCAGGGGTTGTGAGCGCAGGGTTATCGCTCAAAGAAAAAGGCGTAGCGCCTGCGCACGCAGTAACGTAAAGGCTCAGAAGCAATAACACCGCCGGAACGGGTGGGGAACGCCGGGAGGATGCCGGGAAGGACCTCATTCTAAGGAAAAGCCTCCCCGGGCGGTGATTTCTGAGTGTATCCGCCCTTGCAGGTCCCCCGCGACTTCCTCCAGAGCCTTGAGTCTACCAATCATCTGCTGGGCGAGGACCTGGTCCTGCAAGCCGGCGGCGTTGGTGCGTACGTTCAATCCGGCCCCACTCAGGGCAGCAGCTGCCAATGCCCCGGCTGTACCGGCGTCGCTGATCGCATTCTGGTTTCCGTGGGCAACTACCTGGAGGATCAGTTCCAGCACCTTGACACACATCTCCGCCACCTTCAGGGGCACCTGTGCCGCCTGCAGGGTGGAGGCCTCGATCTCTCGGGCACGGGTTGCTTCTTCGCCTGGGGTGGTTTTGGGCAGACGGAAAGCCGCTATCACCGCCTCGTAAGCGGCTGCGTCTTCGTCTACAGCCCGGGTCAGTTCGGCGCGCAGCGCTTCCGCCCGCTCCAGGATCGTTTGCATCTCCCCCTCCACGGCAGCGTATTTTTTCTTCCCGACGGTCAGACGGGCGACCATCGCCGCCAGGGCGGCCGCCATGGCGGCTGCGTAAGCGGACGCCGATCCCCCGCCGGGAGCCGGCCGGCCGCCAGCCAGGGCTTCCAAAAAGTCTTCCCCGCTTTGTTGGCTGGTGTCGGCTGCCAGCTGCTCGCCACGGGTTTCAGCAGCCCCCTGCGCAGGAAGAAATAACCGCCGCTCCAGGACTTGCTCCGCCTCAAACTGGTCCAGCTGCAGGTACCAGACAGCTGCCTCGATCAGGGCATCCTGAGGGATCAGGCCGACCAGTTCACTATGCTGGATTGCCACCCCATAACGGGCGGCTTCCCGTCGGATCAGCTCTACGACACGCGCCAGGGGCGTCTTGTGGAAATTGGTCAAATTCATCGAGACCTGAGCGCGCCCATCCACCAACAAGCCGAGCGCCTTGACAAAGCGTAGGCCGCCGGAGGAGTGGCGCACGGCCTTGGCGATTTTCTCGGCGATGGACACATCATCGCTGATCAGGTATACATTGAAGGCGATCAGGAAGGGCCGCGCGCCAATGACGGTCGCCCCCGCTGGGCCGAGCTGCGCCGGGCCGAAATCTGGCGCCCGTTCAGGTTGGGTGACGATCTCTGTTTTCAAGGCCTCGTATTGGCCACGGCGGATGTTTTCCAGGTTCTGTCGCTCCGGGCGGGTGGCGGCTTGCTCATACAGGTAAACGGGGATGCCCAATTCGTTCCCTACCCTCGACCCCACCCGGCGGGCGATCTCCACGCAATCTTGCATGCTCACACCGGATATGGGCACAAAGGGCACCACGTCGGTCGCCCCGATGCGTGGGTGCTCGCCAGTGTGCTGGTTGAGGTCAATCAGCTCGGCTGCTCGGGCGATCCCTCGGAAGGCGGCCTCCTCCACTGCCTGTGGAGGGCCGACGAAGGTGATCACTGTCCGATTGTGATCCAGATCGGAATGGCGATCCAGCACGCGCACTTCAGCTACACTGCTGATCGCCGCAAGGATCGCTTCCACCACCTCCGCGCGGCGGGCTTCCGAAAAGTTTGGGACGCATTCGATGATCGGTGTAGACATAGCTTCTAAAGGTCAAGTAGCCGGTTGTTGGTTCGCTCTCAGGACGCAGAAAAGCCAGGGAGAAGATAAACTCAGCGCCTCCGCAACAAGGTGCAATTATACTCTTGGTTTTCTAACAAGAAACCGGGTTTCTGGATATTAAGAAACCCGGTTCCTTTCTGTCGCTTAAATTCATTCTTACCGGCATACCTCCAGAGATACATCGTCCACATACATCGCCGAGACATCCCCCAAGCCGGTGTTATACGTGCCGAATTCTAGCTGGATAGTCCATCCGGCATAACTGCTCAAGTCAAATACTTTTTCTTTCCAGGCGCGGGCGTTGCCAAGTTCGTTAAATAACACATCGATTAAGTTGTCTGAGCTGTCCAGGATCAGGATGTATTGGAAGTCGCTCGAGAACGGCTCATTGCCAAAGGGCACGCCCAGGGTTAGCCTGGGGAGCGTGTGGGGCGCATAGACATCCTCACTGATCTGGTAGATCCACAGGGTTAACTCCGCGCTGTCTGCATTGCTGGGGATGGTCACCATTTGACGGGCGCTCGAGTAGCTGTAGATATTCTCCCGGGTCTTGATGATGCCGGTACGCATCGAGCGGTTACCATTGTGGGCCTGCTCTTCGGAGTACTCAGCCCAGTACTCGGTATTCATGATCTCCCAGTCTGAATTCTTTTCAAACCCACCGTTTCCAATCAGGTCAGGGCAACCAGGCGGGGTATTGGTGGGAGTCGGGGAGACCGTGCCGGTCGGGGTGACGGTGGCTGACGGGCTTGGAGTTATCGAAGGTATAATCAGGAAATTCCGCAGAACGACCGGGAGATACTGCCAGGGAGTCAGCGTGGGGGCCACCTCCTCACCAATCTGAACAGAACCATCTATGGTTGAGCCGGGTACGCTTTGCCCCTGGTTATCGCCGAACGAAGGCGGTGGGCTATCCTGAGAAAAACCGACCCTGGCCTCGGTTGGGCTGGAGGGGTTCTTGGTGCGCAAGATGACAGATAGCACCACACTGTTCGGCAGGGAAGCCAGGGGGACTACCGGATCCATAATAAAGCATTTTAACTCCCCGTTTACGTCCGCTGTATCCGGTGTGCAGGATCCCACGAAGTCAGGCGGCAAGTTGAAGACGATTGAGTTTGGCACGCTGGAGTCATAGCTCAGCCAGGTCTCGTCGTAGTCTATCCCAAACACCGCGCTTGAGATCTGGGAGCCGTTCGCAGCGAACTGGACCGGGATGGTCACCGTGCTGTTAGGCTCGGCCGGGATCTTCAAAGGGATCGAGAGCGAAGGGCCAGCCAGCTGAGCAGCCAGGCCAGCCTGGATGCGCGGGCCGATCCCAAACACAATCCCTATCGTCCCGAACAGCAGGCTGGCGATCAGAACAGATACGCTCAATTTGGACATTCTTGTATGCATGAGTTTCTCACGGTGAACTAACGCTTATAAATCGTGACGGGTAAAAAGACCAGGTTGTCAGCCTCGCCGGCGATCAACATGGACCCATCCACAGCCACCCCATCCAGGCTCATGCCGGCAGGGCTGCCGAAAGAGGCGTGTGGATCGAGAGACGATTTGACTTCCGCCAGGAACGTACCCTGTGGCCGGCCAGCGACCAAGCCGATCGTCAAGATGTTGCCGGCCGGCAGGGAGGCCTGTGGCATTCCCAGGTGGTAGACGACCACATCCAGTTCACCGTCGGTGTCTGCAGGATCGTATTGGGCAGTTGCCAGGAAACCATCCGGCAGGTTGAAGTCGATGGCATCAGGCAACCCATCCCCGTTCACATCGGAAGGATTGAACGATATCCAGGATTGATCGAAGTCCACCGAGAACACCAGGCTAGCGACTTCCTGGCCTTGCGGATCGAAGGCGATAGGCAAAGCCGCTCGTCCACCAGGCCAGATTGGCACGCTGGCTGGGATGATCAGGGAGATGAGTTTGCCTTCCCCGCTCGAGCCTCCACCTAAGAGATTCACTTTGAGCGGGTCTGGTCCACCCATGCAAGCAGCCGAGCCGCCTCCGTAAATGATTAACACCGTGCAGGAGAGGTCACCGGCATCTACCACGATATCCTGGTTCGGGTTGCAACCCACCGGGTTTCCATCGAAAGTCCCGCCAGGCGTATCATTGGGCAGTGAGCCGTCGCCGTCGAAGATTTCCAGTACCAGACCGCTCAAATCACCGGCATCGACTAGGCCATCCCCATTGCAGTCGCCTAATAGCCCAGCCAGGATGTGGACAAAGCCGTCTAAGGTATAGCCAAGGATGCTCAGGCCGTTGCTGCCGAACGATGCAGCCGGATCAGTGGAGAAACCAACCCGCGCCAGATATGGTGAGGGGGAAGAGGCGCAAGCTGACTTAACCTCCAGCTTGACCGTAACGATAGTCGCATTCGGGATCGGAGTCAGCGGTGCGGCCGGGTCATAAATTGAGATGTCCAATTCGCCATTCGCGTCGCCCGGGGTGAACGTCCAGCTGGTGATGAAACTGGCAGGCAGGTTGAAAACGATGGCGTTCGGTAACCCTGGATTGAAGCGCAGACAACTCTGGTCGTAGTCCATGGAGAAGGTGGTTGTATCGATCGCCATCCCATTCCCATCGAAGATCACCGGCACTGAGACCGTCGAGCCGATGCTGCCCGGGATATTGCCGGGGATGCTCAGGAAGATCGGAATATTTCGCTGGCTGTTGTAGGCGAACACGTCCCAGACGCTGTTGGTATCGTTGGTCACTAAGTTCGTAGCTTCGGAGACGAAGGCCACATGATCGCCATCTTGCGAGATAACCGGCGCAAAGGACCAGTCATTTGGTTCACCTTGGTTGTAACTCAGCGAGATGCGCTGGGTCAGGCCAAAGTCGTACACGCCGGATAGCGCCAATGTGCGGTCGTGGACGAAAATGTCCCGCCGGGCGTTCAAGTCCGGCAGATGGACATCCAGGTTATTAGCGTCCGAGGCAAAGGTGATAATCCGTCCGTCTCTAGAGATCGAGGGGGAATAGGAATCGCCGTTAAGCGCTTCTGCGCCGAAGAAATTGACCGATACCCGGCTATTAGTCCCTATCACCCGGTCGTAGACGAAGATATCGGCATCATAGTCGCCGATGGCTTCGACCAGGTCCAGGCTGTACGCCCGCGAAGCGAAAGCAACGTAGCGGCTGTTGCCAGAGATGAATGGCGTGTAGGAATCCCCTAGATCGCCGGATGCAGAAGCCGAGACCAATATTGGTCCGCTGCCGCAGTCGACAAAGACATCAGATAGGGTCCCGTTTAGGTCACTAGTGACCAGATTGTCAGCAAAAGAGGCGTATGCGACACAAACTCCGTTGTTGGAGATGGTCGGAGTGAACGAATCGCCGTTAGACTGCGGGTTGCCGGTGCTGGGGTGAGGAATGAACCTGTAGGTCTGGTTGGTGACCATATTCCGCCGGAAAATATCGGCTGAGATGTTCGTATCTCCGTTGACCAGATCAGTCGCCTCGGAGCGGAAGACCACCAGGTTAGTCGAGCCAGCGATAAACGGGTGATCGGATGGCCCATTGCCCTCTTGTGCGAAAGTTCCATTTCTAGCCGAGACGAGTCTGATCGCATTGTTTTGCCGATCATAGCGGAAGACATCCCGGACGCCGTTATTGTCATCCTGTATCAGGTTGTTGGCGTCCGAGCTGAAGACGATAAAGCTCGCATCCGGTGAGATTGCGACCTCCCAGGAGTCGTCGTTAGCCTGCGCCCCATTGAAAGCCAGGGAGATGCGCGTCGTCTCGACAAAGCCGGGCTCATCGTACAGGCCGTCGCCATCTTTATCACGGTCGCGCAGGAATACATCCCGGTGACCATTGGTGTCGCCGTCCACCAGGGTGCTGGCCTCGGAGGAGAAGGCCACATACCGCCCATCCTCGGAGATGCCTACGCTGTACATCTCAAAATCTAAGCCAGAGGAGGCATTGCCCTGGGTGTCATCGGTGTGCAGCGAAATGCGCTTGATGAGCCCGCCTCTGCACTGGGGGAAGCTGAACCAACCAATGGCGGTACGCCATTCTGTCCCAGCAGAGTTCGCATCGTAGTACATGTTGGTATACCAGAAGACACACTCGTCCAACGGATCGACAGACATTTGGCTCTGCCGCCCCCACGGGCCGTCGGGAATGCCGTCGCCGTCATACTGCGAGCCATCATAAGGCGGGAAACCTCCCACCCGAAAGAGCCTCTCGGTCTGGGGCAGTTTGTTCAGAAGGTCGCTGCGCAGACGGCCAGCATAGCGGATTTTAGGGTTAATGGATGGGCTGGAGGCGCTGTAGCCAAGCGCCATGTTCCCCACCCGATCGACCGCCAGGCTGCCCAGCCAGCGGAAGTCATTATTCGGCTGGTGCGTACCTTCCTGGTAGATATAAGGCGCGTCGTTAAGGGGGGCGCGAATCTCGTACCAGCGCACACCGGTGACCCCATCGCTCAACACGGTGTGATTAGTCCACAGCGAGGGGACGCCGTCTAAAATGCGGTATTGCAACGGCGACATCAACCGCTCACCGTGGGCGTCGAGCCTTTCTGCCGTGCCCAGTTGGGGCACCAGATTGCCGATCGCCCAAATTAATGATGTGTCGGTGGTGAAGGTGAAGTTCGGTACGAGGTTATCACCAAAGGTGGACAGGTCCAGGTCGTTCCAGTCGACATGGAACTCCCAGATATGCATCTTGCCAGGCTGGATGGAAGCAAAGTAATTGGGAGTGCCCATCGGAGGCGCGTTCGTACCGAGCAGGTTGCTGGGCACCAGATGCTCGTAGCCCATGTGCTCGGTCAGGTAAAAATCTTTATACCAGATACCCGGTAGTATGTTGCCGCTGATCAAATCAGCGCGTTTCAAAGCCCAGACCTTGAGGCCACGCGGCGTACGGTTGAAACCGTTGTTGAAGACATCATACATATCTGCCGCCAGGTAGTACCCATCCGGCCAGAGGCCTAGCTTGGGTGAGTCTGGGTAAAAGTGCACACTACCCTGGTCGGTGCTTAGGGTGTAGTAGTACCAGAAGTTGCTGTCAAAATAAGGAGTCGGCGGTGCTGGCGGGAGTAGGCCGTTTGAGACCGCGACACACAGAAAATACGGGCCATTGTCGATATTCTCGTAGGCCACATCCACCACGACCCATCGCCCTGCCAGATGGTCGTAGAGCACGTAGGGTTGGCCGTGATGGAGGGCGCCGGCCTGATCCGAACAGGCTGTGGTGGTGGTGCTGGTAGCCCAAAACTCGGTGAAAGTAGCGCTGTCCACCAGCGTGCCATCCTTCTGGTAGATGGCGACCATCTTGTTAACGGCCTGTAGAAAATGCGTATGCCCGGCCGCGCCGGTGGTATCCGGCACAGCGCCGATCACCCGCGGATCGTTGATGTTCACGGTGGTTGGATAGATATCAGGGTCCGTTCCAGGATTATCCGGCCGCTGCATGCCTGGGAAGACATCGATCGGTGGTGGCATGGGCGCAGTGATCGCCTCGGGTTCAACTGGGCCTTCATCTGACGCCCGCACCGCATTTTGTCCAGGCAAGGCAAAAGTCGCCAAGAGGAACAGGCAGGCGATGAACAGGTTGAATAGCTTATGTGTCCTCATCTTTAAATCCTCCGCATGAACGCCGAATATATGATTGATAGTTCCATAGGGAATCAACGCGATTTGTCGAGCAGCTCCAATTAATTGGACCCGTTCCGCACGTGAGCGTTTAACAGGTAAATTGTCCATAAAGTGATATTGGACTCGCAACTCCCGACCCTAACTGCTATTTATCCGTGCGAATCGGTTGAACCACAGGTCTCAAGCACGAAACTGAGACATTAAGCAATGATAAGTATTTTATATATTATAGCAAATTATGTGATAAGGTCAAATTAAAAAAATGCTTGTATTGTTGTCAGAATGCGATCTTTCAGGATAGAATTGCTCAATGGCGCGCACGTTCCTAACGCCCTCAAGAATTATTCTATTCGCTCTGGTATGGATGGCAGCCCTACTGGCGTGTATCGTTATCGCTTTTATCGATAGCGGGGCCTGGCTAACCTCCGCTGAGCCGCGGTCTGAGCCTGGCGAGGGAGGCCAGGCCAACCAGAGTGTTTTTCTGCCTCCCACGGCGTTGCCAGGTGCGCCAGCCATGAGCCCCACGCCGGATGACCCTCACCCCTTGCCCTCTTTGCGAACAGGAAGTGAAGAATACGTCGTCCAGCCTGGAGATACACTCAACCAGATCGCTCGCCGCTACGCGGTCAGTGTAAACGCCATCGCCAAAGCCAACCGCCTGGACAGTGCCGATTACCTGGATGTGGGTCAGGTATTGAGCATTCCAGCGCCAGAACCGCAAGCGACCGGCCCAGACTTTAAGATTATCCCGGACTCCGAGCTGGTTTACGGGCCAACCAGCGCCTCCTTCGATGTGGCAGAGTTCATCAAAAGCAGGGATGGCTACCTGGCTGATTATGAAGAGATTGTGGACGATCGCACCTTGAGCGGAGCAAAGATCGTGAAACGCGTCGCCGAGGAATTTTCCATGAACCCGCGCTTGCTCCTGGCAATGCTGGAATACCTAAGCGGTTGGGTCACTCAATCTGACCCCGCCGAGGCAACCCTGGATTACCCGATCGGCGCGCCGGGAGAGTGGCGCAGCGGGTTATACTACCAGCTGGCCTGGGCCGCGGATAACCTTAACCGCGGTTACTATCTCTGGCGGGTCAATAGCCTGGCAGCCTGGGTACTGGCGGATGGCGACACAATCCCGATCGCCCCAACGATCAATGCCGGAACGGCTGGCGTGCAATACTTCTTTGCCCAATTGCTTGACCGGAAAGCATGGAAGCAGGCTGTCTCAGAAGAGGGCTTTTTCGCCACCTACAACGCCCTCTTTGGCTATCCATTTCAATTTGGGTTTGACCCCCTCCTCCCCCCGGATATATCCCAACCGCCTTTGCAACTGCCCTTCGAACCTGGAGAGACCTGGGCCTTCACTGGCGGTCCACACGGTGGTTGGGGTAGTGGATCAGCATGGGCAGCCCTGGACTTTGCCCCACCGGGCGAGGCCCTTGGTTGTATACAGAGCGATGCCTGGGTGGTCGCCGTCGCCGATGGCCTGGTCGTCAGGACTGGAATTGGCGCCGTTGTCCAGGACCTGGATGGCGATGGACTCGAACAGACCGGCTGGACTGTGCTTTACATGCATGTCGAAAACCGCGAGCGAGTCAAGCCGGGAACGTATCTAACGGTAGGAGAACGCGTTGGCCATCCTTCTTGCGAGGGCGGAGTCTCTACGGGGACCCATCTGCACTTAGCCCGCCGTTATAATGGGGAATGGATCCCGGCCGATCAGTCACTCCCGTTCGTGTTGGACGGATGGGTGTCTGTCGGGCTGGGTAATGAATATGATGGTTACCTTCAGAAAGATGGCAAAACGATCGAAGCCTGGGAGGGTCGTAGTTCCAAAAATGCGATCGAACGCTAGGGGCCTGCACTCCCCCAAGGTAAGGAATTTAATAACCATTCTCCTCCTCCTGGGGCTGGTTAGTTTGGCTTGCGCACTGAGCCCGCGCCCCGCTTCCGCTCCGCTCTTTAACCCTCCGGGTGGGGTGAATAATCCGACGGTCGCCCCCCCAGAGACCTTAATCCCTTTCTTTTCGACTCCCACATCGACACTTTCTGATCCAACGCTAGATCCGCCAGCTGCGCCGACCGAGACACTTACCCCGACGCCTCCCCTTGTGAATACAACACCCATCTTGTATTACACTCAGGCCGGTGATACTTTGCCTGTCGTAGCGGTTCGGTTTGGTGTCGACCCCTCCGAGATCACTTCCCCAAACCCGATCCCGCCGGCCGCCTTATTCAATCCCGGCCAGCTGCTCATCATTCCACACCGCCTGGCAAATACCACCTCTTCCCAACACTTGATGCCGGACAGTGAAGTAGTATTTTCGCCCTCCTCTCTCGATTTCGACTTGGCTGTTTTTGTCGATCAAGCCGGAGGATATCTGAGCACCTATAAGCAGTACCTGGCCAGCACGGGCATGACCCCCGGCCCGCAGGTCGTGGCCCGCGTGGCGATTGAGAACTCGATCAATCCACGCCTGCTGCTCGCCCTCTTAGAGTACCAGAGCGGTTGGGTGTACGGCCAACCCACCGACCTGGCTCAGACTGATTACCCCATGGGAAGGGTCGACTTACGGGAGAAGGGGTTGTACCAGCAGCTGGCCTGGGCCGTTAACCAGTTATCGATCGGTTATTATGGCTGGCGTGAAGGGCGCCTCACCGAGATCAATTTCTCCGATGGCGTCACAGCGCGGCTGGCTCCAGACCTGAACGCTGGCACTGCGGCGTTGCAATACTACTTCGCCCAGTTCTACGCTAGCCAGCGGTGGCTCCAGGCCTTAGACCCGCAAACTGGGTTTCCGGTCTTCTATGAGAATATGTTCGGCAGCCCCTGGGTGCGCGCATTGACCGTCGAGCCGCTCTACCCCCCCGATCTGGTACAGCCTCCGCTCAGCCTGCCCTTCATCGTCAACCAGATCTGGGGCTACACCGGCGGCCCGCATGGCGCTTGGGAACGGGATGGCGCCTGGGCGGCTATCGACTTCGCTCCCGGCAGCCTCGAATCTGGCTGTATTGAAACCAACGTTTTTACCATCGCCCCAGCTGCGGGATTGGTGGTGCGATCTGAGAATGGAGTCGTCGTATTGGACCTGGATGGCGATGGGCGCGAGCAGACCGGCTGGGTGTTGATTATCCTGCATATTGCCAAGCAGGGGCGCATCGCCTCCACACAGTGGGTAGAGGCTGGCGATCCGCTCGGCCACCCCTCCTGTGAAGGCGGGTTCTCCACCGGCACCCATATTCATCTTGCCCGCAAATACAACGGCGAGTGGATCGTCGCCGATGGCCCCTTGCCCTTCGTACTTGGCGGGTGGACCGTCCACGCGGGAGAGAGGCCTTACGAAGGCACCTTGACGCGCGGCGACCAGACGATTCGCGCTAATCCCCTCAGCCCTTTCTCCTCTCGCATCATCCGTCGCGCTGGCGATCCATAGAGACCCTTATGGTTTTTTATTGCCAATATGCCTGAAAAATCCTTACCTGGGTTGTGGCGGAGGTCGGTTGGGCTGTTCTTTCTGGTAGGAACAGTATTTTTATGGCACAGGTCAGGATATCTGCCTGCGCAGCCGGCCTCTCCTCGTTCCCCCTGGCTTCCCAGCCTCCCTGCTTCGCTTTCCCTCTCGTACCCTGCTTCCCCGACCCCCTTTTCTCCTGATCTCTCCGCCTCAGCATCTCCAACAGCCCAGGCCCCCAACACCCCGGCCCCCCCCGCCCCCTTGCTTTATTACACCCAGGCCGGGGACACATTGCTGGCTATCGCGGCTCGTTTCCAATTGCTTCCAGAAGATATCCTCCTTCCCAGGCAGGTTTCACCGACTGAACTGCTCGACCCCGGGATGGCGTTGATCATCCCCGGGTACTCTACCGGCTTTCCGGCTGCTCAGCGCCTGCTGCCCGATAGTGAAGTGGTCCATTCCCCTTCAGCAATCGGTTTTGACATTGCAGCTTATATCGCTCGCGCAGGGGGGTATCTGAGCACCTATCGTGAGTACTTGCGCAGTACAGGTTGGACCAGCGCAGCGGAGATTGTTGCGCGCGTCGCCCTGGAAAATTCGGTCAACCCGCGCCTGCTGCTTTCCCTGCTGGAATACCAGTGTGGGTGTGTGCTCGGCCCCCTCGCCGAGGGAGTGGAAGCAGATCACCTGTTAGGGGTTAACGCTCGCTTACGCCAGGGGCTTTACAGGCAATTGGGCTGGGCAGTCAACCAAATTTCCTTGGGCTATTATGGGTGGCGGAATGGCCTGATCACAGAACTGTATTTTGTGGATGGCGAGGCATTCCACTTAGCGCCGGATTTGAATGCCGGCAGTGTTGCCCTCTCATATTTCTTTGCCCAACTCTACGATTATCAGGACTGGCGGCATGCTTTAGATCCAGAGCAGGGCTTCCCAGCCCTGCACCGGCGGATGTTCGGAGACTCCTGGCGGCGAGCTAGATCGGTAGAGCCTCTCTTTCCCCCAGGATTAACCCAACCCGAGTTGATCTTACCCTTCGCGCCAGGCCAGGTCTGGAGTTACACCAGTGGGCCGCATAAAGCCTGGGAGACCGATGGCGCTCTGGCTGCTCTGGATTTCGCCCCCGCCAGCGAAAAAGATGGCTGTGTCCGCTCTGATGCCTGGGTCGTAGCCGTTGCCGATGGGCGCGTCGCGCGCGCGGAGCATGGCGCGGTTATCTTGGACCTGGATGGTGATGGGCGTGAACAGACCGGTTGGGCGATCCTCTACATGCACGTCGAGAGCCGTGACCGCGTGGCTGCCGGCGCTGATCTGCGCGCCGGCGATCCGATCGGCCATCCTTCCTGTGAGGGCGGCCCTGCAAGCGGTTCGCATCTGCATATCGCCAGGAAGTATAATGGAGAATGGATCCTTGCTGACGGCGCGCTGCCGTTTGTCTTAGATGGGTGGGTGGTGCACGCCGGCTATAAGCCATATGAGGGCACGCTCACCAAGGGTGACCTGACCATTATAGCGAATCCGTACACACCTTCCCAGACCTTCATCAGCCGTCCTGGCGAGGACCTCCCCGCTGGTCGGAAGTTTAAGCGCAGCCTTTTATGGGACGAATGATGCGGAATAAGACCGTTTCGATAGTCGTGCTGGCTTTACTCCTGGCTGCTCTGCTGGCCAGCGCCTGCCAGCCGCAGCCGGCCTCGATCGGCCTGGTTGCTCCTGAAGCACAAGCAGAAACTGCTGCCCAGGAGTTGCAGTCTCTTGCCGCGCCAGCCACGCCCTTGCCGACCCGCCCGGCATACGCCCCGGGTGAGCTGGTGGATTATGTCGTTCAGACGGGGGATACCCTGCCAGCCCTGGCGCGTCACTTCAACACCCACGTCGAGGAGATCCGCGCCGCTAACCCGGTCATCCCCCAGGATGCGACTACCCTCCCGCCGGGTATGCCGATGAAAATCCCGATTTATTACGCGCCGCTTTGGGGCTCACCATTCAGGATCCTGCCGGATAGCCTGTTCGTCAATGGGCCAGCACAAAGGGATTTCGAGGCGCGTGCCTTTGTTGCTAACCATCCTGGCTGGTTGAATGGGTATGTTGAGTACGCCGCGGATGCCAACCGCAGCGGAGCTGAGATCGTCGATCTGGTCAGCCGCAACTTCAGCATTAGCCCACGCTTGCTGCTGGCCTTGCTCGAATATCAGGCTGGCGCGTTGAGCCAGCCCTCTCCATCCAGTGGAATCAGTCCGTACTTCCTCGGGAAGGTTGACCGTGGACATAGGGGATTATATCTGCAGCTGGTCTGGGCTGCAAACCTGCTCAACAATGGTTATTATGACTGGCGCACCGGGGAGCTGCAGTCGATCCTCCGCCAGGATGGCACTCTCGAGCGTCCCGACCCCTGGCAGAACGCCGCCACCGTCAGCCTGCAATCCTATTTCGCTGACCTGTTCTCGGTGGAAGATTACGCCGCAGCCAGCGGTTCGGACGGGATAGCTAAGACTTACCAGGACTTATTCGGCGATCCCTGGTCGGCAGACCGGCCTCACCTCCCGGGCAGCCTGACGCAGCCGCCGTTCGTGCTTCCCTTCGAACCCGGGAAAATCTGGGCCTTGACAGGTGGTCCACATACCGGCTGGGGCACGGGTTCGCCGCTGGCTGCGCTTGACTTCGCCCCGCCAGCGGTTATCGGCGGTTGTGTGCCCACCGCCGAGTGGGCCACAGCA
>Ga0209751_10000593_pt1 | contig 38961 bp, 55 predicted proteins | sample RifCSP13_1_FD_184019 | JGI IMG/M metagenome (GOLD analysis project Ga0209751, IMG submission 184019) | Soil microbial communities from Rifle, Colorado - Rifle CSP2_sed 13_1 (SPAdes) (version 2) | ecosystem: Environmental > Terrestrial > Deep subsurface > Rock core/Sediment | place: Rifle...
GTACGACGACCCGCGGAAGGGAGAGGACACACCATGACCTATCAGGAAGGACTCTCCACGTGGGCCGACGCAGTACGCTGGAACCCCGACCGGGGCACGTGGGAGGTCCGGGGGAAGGATGGGCGCCGCATTACCTTGAACCGTAACGGGGTCTTTATCCTGCACGAACGGGCGCCGACACTGGCCGCAGACGCGACGCGATGGCCCTGGACGTGGGTCCACGTAGGAGCGCCATGAACGCCGCGGCGCGGGTGGGCCTGTTGCTCCTCGCGGTCCCGTGGGGCCTGCTCGCGGTCGTCGTGATCGGATGGCTCCGGCAACGGCGCCGAAGGAAGGAGGGGCACCGTGGGGAGGTGTAGCCTAGTAGACCACCTCGGCGCCCCGCTCCTGTGGACTGTTGACCAATGGTCCTGTATGTGGTGCGGCCGTCCTATCGCGCAGTCTTCCGCGGAGGCGCGATGGGAGGCTGCGAAGGAGAAAGGACCCATGACACCTGATGAGGCCCTGAGTCGTGTACTGGCTCATCTGCACCTCCCCCAGCTCGGCGCCCTTGATCGGGAAAGGGCGGCTCGACTGGCCGATTTGGCTACACCGCCCTGTGAGGGGCTGGGAGGCCCCGTCCGTGCGTCCGCCACGTCGGCCCCCTGTCCTACCTGTCCTCTGCTCCATAAGGCCCTGGACGCCCTGCTAGGCGCCGCCCGAGATGTCCTCCAAGGGCCGCCAGAGGATGGTTTCGAGGTCGGGGGGGTCCTGTCCGTCCTCTCCATGGCTGTCAATGCCGCGGAAAGAGCCCTCCTGGCAGCAGACGACGCCGGAGGCACGCCATGAAACAGGCGAGAAAGGGCGTCCGCTACTACCCGAACCAAGCGGAGGAACCCACGCACGGCTACGCCGACACCCTCCCCGACCCCGACTGCGAGGCCCGCCGCTCGGACCTCACCCGTGCTCGGGCCGGTGACATCGCCGCCCTTGAACGTCTCTGGGCCGTCTACCACCTTCGCCTCCCTCTCGTCGAGGCGCGCATCGGGTGGGCGCCGGCCCGCCCCGCGCGACCCTTCGTCACTCCAGACCCCGTCACCTTCCCCCGTCGCCACCATCGGCTTCCTCCGGCGGACGGGTGGGAGGAGTAGGGGCATCGAAGCCGCCGCGGATCTGCTCAGGGTCCGTCCGATCCACCCGGAAGGCCCCGCGCTCGTACAGGACCACCTGAGACGCGGGGGACTCAGCGTAGCGCCCGATGGTCTCTAGCACCCTCTTCGCCGACCGTCGCCCTGCACGGGTGTAGCCATACAAGAACGCCTGGTCCGCGATGCCAAGCAGCGCGCCGCCTCCCCGAATGGTCTTTCCGGCGGTCCCTGCGCTCTTCCGCTCGTGATGGAGCAACAGGACCGCCGCGCCCGTCGCCCGCGCCAGTTCCAGGAAGGGGGCCACAGCCTTCAACACCTGCATGTTGTCGTTCTCGTCGTCCACGATGCCCCGCCAGAAGTGGGCGAGGGTGTCGAGGATGACCAGGCCGATCTGCTGGGCGCGAACGTACTCTCGGAGTTCCAGATGGAGAGCAGCGGTCGGTGGCAGGCCGCCTCGATGCAGGTGGAGCGGCACATCATGGGCACGCAAGGCCCGGAGCCGGCGCTGGACGTCCTGGGGGTGTTCCTCCACAGCGAGGATCAGGACGTTTTTCTGCTTGGTCGCGCCCCCCAGGAAGGGCACCCCGCGTTGAATCGCCAGAGCGAGAGGATAGGCCAGCGTGGACTTGCCGACCTTGGGATAGCTGGCGAGGACGGCCAGGGTTCCCAGGGGAAGGTAGGGCTCCCACAACCAATCGATGCCGATGTCTGGCTCCGTGAGGATGTCGTCGGCCTTGCGGATCTTGAGGAGATTCAAGCGGGCCTCCAAGTACCCGTCATATGACGACTAGTATACCAGGCGCCGTTCCTGTTCTACTACTGTCCTAAGAGTGACATACATCATCATTTTGACGCGTAACTTATTGATTCTACTATCACTGATGCCTCCCGTGACCGCAGTGATAACAATATCAGCTACTTAGGCTATCTTGGGACTGATTGCTCTCTAGCGGCCTAGTCGCGGCGTAGTCGGGGAAGTGGCACTCTAGCCATGCCCTATCGTTGACATTGTGTCCCATCTCATGCAGGAGGGAGCGCAACAGGAGGAAGAGTTCATCTAGGCCGAGGGGAGGCAGCGCGGCTTCGTCGCCCCACGCGAGACGGCGCACGGTCTCTAGGCCTTCATGGTAGCTGCAATGGTGAGCAAGGTGATCCGCGAGGCGACGGAGGGTGACGAAGGTGATCGGCATGGGGCGCATTATAAGGCGCGGTGTTGGGCTGTCAAGGCGCGCCGGATGTTCAGTGTTTGGCGCGATGGACTGGCACGTCGTTTGCCACACGCCCGCCACGTGGCGCCCCGTTGACAGGCGGCGTAGAGACGTGTAGAGTGCGTCCCACGTGTGGCGCTTCGACACCACGAACTCGGCTGCGGCCGACTCAGGAAAGGATGGTCCCGCCATGGACGTCACGACCAGCATGCACCTCCTCAACGCCTTCGCAGAATCCTGCTTGACCTACTACACTGCGCCCCCGGACACGGCCATCGCCCTCGGCGCGTTGAAGGCGATGCATATCTACAAGGATCTCTTGGCGGCAGCGTTGTACGCGTACACGCCGCCCATCGCGCCGGAGAAGGTGTCCTGATGCCCAACATGCTCTTCACCCGCTACGAGCGCCACACCACCTTCGCCGCGCTCTCCCGGTGCCCTCAAGAGTACGCCCACCTCGTCGCCATCCGGGAGGGCCGGGCGCTGGACCGGCCGGCGAGCCTTCCGGCGCTGATCGGCATCGGCGCGGACCACATCGTCACGTCTTACTGGCGGGCGACGCTTGCTGGTGAGAACTGGGCGCCGACAATGGCGTGCGGGTATGCGATCCTCGAAGTGTCGAAGGAGGCCGGCCATCTCCAAGAGGCAGATCGGGCAATCCTCCATGCAGAACTCGGTCTCTTCGCGCCGCAATACTACGACCAGTGGAAGGACGCCCGGTCGCACTGGCGCCCGCTCGCGCTGCATCCCTACCTTGACCCGAAGACGCATCCCATGCTCCTCTTCGGCGACGACTACCTCACGATGCCCGATGCCGTCATGGATATCGGGGATGGTGCCATCACCGTCGTCGATGTCAAGACCTCCGCGCGCCCCTACGACTGGCGCCGCTACGCCTACGACCTCCAGCTCCTCGCCAACTGTCTCCCCTACGCGGACGGCCCGAAGCCGGTCCAGTTCCTGATCGACTTCGCCCAGCGCCCGAAGAAGACCGTGCGGGAGTGGACGTTCCCACCGGCGCAGCCCTTCCCCTTCGACGCCCCACGCCGTGCCATCGCGGAACGCTGGTTGGCGCGGTGTCGTGCGATGAAGACCGTCTACGCGGCGATGGACGAGTGGGCGCAGATTCCCATCGACGGCTGTCAACGCTGGTACGGCCGGTGTGAGTTCTGGGAGCAGTGCTTTGGCGACGCCGCCGTCGTCGGAGGGCACGCAGATGACGGCGCAGCCTGATCGATCCTTCCGGCCCTTAGTAGAGGCCATCGAAGAGGTCTATTATCTCGTGGTGTGCAGCGACGCCGCGCTAAGAGCGGGGATGGACGCACTCCTCAAGGAACTCTGGAGGGCCGACGATGCCACCGATTGAACTCACCCGCCTGACCTGGCTCCGCTCCGTCTGCCGCGTCCTCTTCACCGGCCTGCCCCTCGCAGGGAAGAGCACGGGCGCCCTGACTCTGCCACATCGGACCCGGGATGGCGCAGAGACCATCGTATGGGGAGCGCCAGTCCAAGGCGACATCCTTTTCCTTGTTGTCCCGGGCGAGCAAGGCTACTCCAGTATCGTCCCGTCCGACGCCATCCGCGTCATGGCGTGGGAGTTCCGGGAGACCCTGGATCTCGCCCATCGCCGCACCGTCGCGGACGAGTTCCATGGTGCCCTGAAGGCCGCGATCACCGGCCAGCTCGGCGACGTCCACACCCTCGTCATCGACGGGATGTCGTGGTGGTATCCCCTGATGATGCCGCTCCTCGGTTGGACCGAGACGGACTACCTCGACAAGGAGGGCGCGCGGAAGTACAGCCGCTTCCACGCGGAGTTCTCGCGGACCTTTGCGCCGCTCATGCAGTCCCGCATCCCGGTCGTCGCCGGCACAGCCTACCTCGACCGGGAGCCGTCCGACCCGGACAATCCCAAGTCATTCAAGACGGGGATGCCAGCGTTTCCTGGGCGCATGGGGCGCCAAGACATTTTCGGGATGTTCCCGTTCCTGATCAACTGTGAGCGGGAGGAGTCGCAGGGGAAGGACACCTTCACGTGGCGCCTCGCTCCGTCGGCACGTGTCCAGTCGGCGGGGATGCACCTCCCGCGGGAGTTGGCCGCGCTGCTCCCGAAGCAGTGTGCGCCGGACTGGCGGATCATCGAGCAGGCGGTACAACAAGGACTGGACGCCCGTGCCTGATTGGGCGTTCTCACATCCCACCGAGCCCGAGGGCGAAGGAGGCGTTATGCGGCAGGATGAGGTGGAACTATGGGGATCGTAGGGGCCATCCTCTGGTCTATCCTGATCTGGAGTAGCCCACTCCAACAGTGCTGGGCCGTATGGGACAGCCCGGCACAAGCGTGGCAGACCGTCTGCGTTCTGGACATCCAACCCATCCCTGGCCGCGTCGTCGGCCCACAAGGAGGACCAAGATGAGTGACGATCTCGACATCGTAGGCACCGTCTCCGAGGACATCCGTTCGACCCCCATTGACCAGGGTTCGTACTTCGCCGAGGCCGTCCGCGCCGACGTGGCGGACACCTCGACGTGGGATCTCGACCCGAAGACCGGAAAGATGGTGGCGCCGTTCGGCCGCGTCCGTTGGCGCATCCTGGCCGGCAAGTTAGGCGAGGAGACCGCCTTCGCCGGGCGCCAGACCGAACAGCGCGTCAACCTCACGGCGGGGAAGTTCGTGGACTCCATGGGCCGCGAGCGGAACAACCTCGACAACCTCGCGCAGCTCATCCGTCTGAAACATGGTCTGCCCAAGGGTGCCGACGTCCGGGGATTCGCGCTCTTCCAGACGAGCGATCTCGGCGGCCTCCCCTTAGACGAGAGGATCGCCACGCTCTCGAAACGCTTCAGCGACGCGGTGATCGGTCTGAAAGCCGTGGTCCGCATCTACCATCGGAAGGGTGATGACGGGCCCCAGGACGCCATCGCGGCGGTCAGTGTGCCGGAGGTGTAACATGCGGAAGGGATCTGACATGGCGACGACGTGGTGCCGGCTCCTTCCCTCCCCTGTTCAGGTCGCCATCTGGCGCTGGCCTGTCTACGGGCGACCCGGCGTGCGGGGGATGTGCTGGGTCGTTCTGATGAGGAACTGAAATGGCGCAGACCGCCGGAGCCGCCGCGATGACCGACAACCGAGGACCCCTCAAAGTATCGGTCAAAGTTTCAGGGCCCTACATCGTCACCGGACCTGATGTGGGTTGGGCGTACCAAAAGGGCCGCCACGTCATCGCCTACGCAACCGTCGCGTGGAAAGGTGAACTGCTACTGATAAGCATTGAGATCCCGCGGGCGTTGCCGGAGCCCCCGCGATGACCCGCGCCGAAGCGACCGAGGCCCTGTGGCAGTGGATGCTCGCTAACTGGCGCCAGTGGGGGTGGGCCACGGACATCGCTGGGGACTACATTGAGGGGAAGGCCGCAGACCTCGGCCTGCTGCGCCTGGAGCGGTTCGACCCTGAGAAGCATGACGACGCTGGCTGGGGGGCCGAACCGGGCGACCCCTGGTTCGTGCCGGTGGGGCCGCCGCGACGTGTGAATACGCCGCGTGTTGGTGAAACTTGAAAATGTCTTGTCTGTGGCTACTTCCGTCCTTGGGGAATCTACGATGAACAGACCGGAGCTACTGTGTGTGTCGCTTGTAGGGATGCTGCTCGGGACCCGGGAGAGCCGCCGCGCCTGGCCGCGCCGCCTGCTGCGGCGGAGACCCCGCTATGAGTGACCGCAGCGCCATCGAATGGACGGACGCCACGTGGAACCCCGTGACGGGCTGCACCAAGGTCTCGCCCGGCTGTAAGTTCTGCTATGCTGAGCGGATTACGCAGCGGCGCGGCGCCGACTTCTCCGAGGTGGCGCTGCACGCCGACCGCCTGGACCAACCCCTTCACTGGCGGCAGCCCCGGCGGGTGTTCGTGAACAGCATGAGCGATCTGTTCCATGAGGACGTACCACTGAAATTCATCTGGGGGGTCCTTGGAATGGTAGTCAAGGCTCCGCAACATATGTACCAGATTCTGACCAAGCGGGCATATCGAATGCGTGAGATCGTCACTGATTGGTATGACGACACGAAAGTCGTGCAGCCATTTCCAAACCTCTGGTTCGGCGTGAGCGCCGAGGACCAATACCGCGCGAACGAGCGCATCCCGCTCCTGCTCCAGACGCCGGCCGCCATCCGGTTCGTGAGCCTAGAGCCCTTGCTGGGGCCGATTGACTTACGTCCCTATTTCCACCCGGTCTTGCGCGGCCACCCCGGCGGACACGGCCTGCCGCCGGACGCCGTGCCGCAGTGGCCCTTCGTGATATGGGTTATTTGTGGCGGCGAGAGCGGCGGGCCGCCGGAGCGGGCGTTGATTCATCGCCAGCCCGTTAGTCCCTTTGTCGCTCACGTGAAGCCTGAAGCCCTGCAATGGGTGCGCTTGATCCGCGACCAGTGCGGGGCGGCCGGGGTGCCGTTCTTCTTCAAGCAGTGGGGCGGGCCGACGCCGAAGAGTGGCGGCCGCCTGTTGGACGGCCGCACCTGGGATGAGATGCCGGAGCCTGCGGCCATGCTCGAGGCGGCGGCGCGCCGGTGGCTGGAGGGAGGGGGACAGGACAAGTGACCAATGAGCTCCCGCGACCCTTGCTCTGGTCATGCTCATGCGGCTGGATCGGCTATGCCTCCGCAATGGCGGCGGGCTATACTTGCCCGGTCTGCGGGGCATTCGATTCGGTGACCATCGCCGCGGCCTCCGTCGAGACGACGCCTTGGCACCGCATCGCGATTTCCACGCTGGAGGTTTAGCGCCATGGCGAGTTCATTGACCAGCGACCAGATCGCCGCCGCAGTCGCCGCCGTGGCGCGCTGGCTCCGCACGCGGGCGCAGGCCGAGCGCGGCGTGGGCGAGGCGGCCCTGGTGCGCCTCGCGGCGGACGCCGACCACTCCGCGCTCCTCCGCCGCCTCCTGGCCGGCAAGCTGCCCGCGGCGAGCCCGCCGCCGCTGGCCCACTCCTCCCCCTGGTACGACGTGGTGGAGCGGGACGCCGTGGAGGTCCTCTACGACGACGTGTGGGTGGACCGGGCCGGGGAAGCCGCCCGCGTCGTGATCAACCAGCACGCCGGCTGGGAGCTGCTGGAGCACGCCCTCGACGGCCAGGGCCATATCGTCTGGGCCCGCGTGCGCCACCCCGGCTGGCCGTGGACCTGGCGGCTGTCCCCCAAGCTGCTGGCACGGGCCGAGTATCGCGCGGACGGCACGGTGGTCGGGCGGGACGTGCTCGGGTACGCGATGGTGCGGGAGGAGGGGGCGCCGACGGAGCGGCAAACGGTTTGCCAGCCGGGGGGGAAGGCCGCGTGACAATCGCTGTGCGCGAAGGCTGGCGCTGCCCGGGCTGCGGGGCCTGCTTCGCGCCGTCAGTCGAGCGCTGCCCGGATTGCCCCGGGCCGGCCGCTGCCAACGCGTGGCCGCGCTGCACGTGCCCGAGCGAGAGCACAGGGGGCTGCCCGGTGCATCCGCCGGGGCGGCCCAGGCACCTGGCTGACACCCTGCCGGCGCTCAAGACGAACTTCTATTGCGAGGAACTCATGCGGCGATGGGATCGCGCGGAGTTCCCGGAGGGGTGGAACCCGTGAGACGATCCGTCCTGATCTCGCTAGTCGCCGCCGCGCTCCTCGTGGCGTCGATCCCCGCCTTTGCCGCGCCCTGCGCCGGCCTGGACGCCCTCGCCCTCGCCGAGTGCCAGCACCGGGAGCAGGCCGCCGCCCGCGCCGCCCAGGAGCGCGCGCGGAGCAACGCCCCGCGCGAGATCGGGCCGCCGGCCGCCGCCGAGACCCCGTGCGGCCTGCCCCCGAAGCCTGGGGATGTCGGGGCCTGGCTCGGATACGGCGACTGCATCAAGCGGGAGACCGCCGCGCGCGGCGGCCCCGCCGTCATCCCCGCGCCGCCCCCGCCCCGGGCCTCCCCGCCCCGCGGCCGGTCCTGCATCTTCGAAGTGTGGGGGCCGGCGCGGGGGAACCGCCAGTGGGTGGAGGTGTGCCGGTGAAACCGCGGACCGAGAAGGAAGGGAGGGCCCTATGACCGACCGCACCGATCTCGTTATTATCCTCGACCGCTCCGGCTCCATGGAGGCCCGCCGGGCGGACCACGAAGGGGGCCTCCGCTCGTTCGTCCGCGACCAGCGGGCGCTGCCCGGCGACGTGCGCCTGACGTTCGTCCGCTTCGACAGCCAGGACCCGTTCGAGCTGGTCTACGACCGGGCGCCCGTGGCCGAGGTCCGCGAGGAGCGCCTCGAGCTGGTGCCCCGCGGCGGCACCCCCCTGCTGGACGCGCTGGGCGAGACCGTCCGCCACCTGGCGGCGCGCCTCGCCGACGCCCCGGAGCGCCCCGACCTGGTCGTGTGCATGGTCATCACGGACGGGCAGGAGAATGAGAGCCGCAAGTTCACGAAGTCCGAGGTCCAGAAGCTCGTGGCCGAGCGCGAGGCCGCCGGCTGGAAGTTCCTGTACCTCGGGGCCAATGTGGACGCGTTCGCCGAGGCCGGGTCGCTGGGGATCACGGCCGCGGCCAGCCTGGGCTACGCGGCGTCTCACGCCGGGATGGACGCCATGTACGCCGCGCTAATGAGCAACACGCGCAACGCCCGCACGGCCGCTGCGGTCGGCAACGCCGCCGGGGCCAGCGCCGTGCTGAACTTCACCGAGGAGCAGCGCACCGCCGCCATGAAGGGAGACGCGCCATGCACAACGTCGTCATCGAACCCCTGAACCCGTACCTGGTGCTCGTCGTCCTCAAGCCCACGCAGAAGCAGGTCTTCGACGAGGGGACGGCCCCGCAGATCATCGTCCAGCCCCAAGCCGTGCTGGCGAAGGACGAGAACCAGGCCGCCGCCAAGGCGATGCGGATGGTCCCCGAGGAGCACGTCGCGCACGTTGACCGCCTGGAGGTCGCGGTCATGTCCTTTCGCCGCGCCGCCGCGTGAGATGCGGGCCGACTGGCTGAGATTGCAGCGACCACAGTGAGGAGCCGCCGATGACCGTCGCCGTCAAGGGCCAGGCCGTCACGCCGCTCACGGTCCACGAGGACGACCGCGGGTCGCTGTATGAAATTCTCCATGACCATGACATGCCGGAGGGCCGACCGATACGCCAGATTTACCTCGTCCGCTCACCCGCGCGCGGTACGATCCGCGCCTTCCACCGCCACGCGAAGCTGTGGGATTTTTTCTGTTGCGTGCGGGGCCGGGCCAAAGTCGTGCTCGCCAAGACGCCGGGCGTCATCACGGCGGGCCAACTCGCCCCCCTGGTCGCGCAGGGCCACGTCATCGAGGCCAAGCTGGAGGCGCACATCCTGAGCGCCGAGCAGCCGAAGCTGCTGACGGTGCCCCCCGGCACGTTCCACGGCTGGATGGCGCTGGACGACGACACGACGCTGCTCTGCGTGGGGAGCGAGGTGTACGTGCGGGAGGCGCCGGACGAGGAGCGCATCGACGCCTGGGCCTTCGGGGCCGAGGTGTGGGAGGTGAAGCCGCGATGAGCGCCCCCCTGCGCGGCGGTCGCTACCGCCTCGTGACCAAGATCCCGGAGGCGGACGCCGACGGCGCCGCTGTCTTGGACCTGGCCCCCGGCTCCGAGATCGTCCAAGTCGGCTGGACGGACGCGGGCCAGATGCGCGTGCTGGTGCTGGAGCCGCTGTTCGGGGCGCCGCCCTTGGTGGAGGGCGCCAAGCCGGCGCCGAAGCGGGCGCCGCTGCGGATGACGCTGGAGGGGTAGGATGGATGGCGCGGGGAAGGCGCTGCTCCTCTTGATCCTCTTGGCGCTCTGCGTCGTCATCGGCAAGCTGGACCGGATCCTGCGGGCGATCCGCGAGCGGCACGGGCGGCTGCGGTGAGCGGCCGAGATTCATCCGCCCCGTGGGTGCTTGCCGCCATGATCGGTGCGCTCGTCCTCCTCTTGGCCCTCATCGCCTAGTGGCAGGTCTACGCCTACGGTGACTGCAAACGCGTCGGGCACACGACGCTCTATTGCGTGCTGCGGATTGGGCGGTGAGGGCGGGGGAACCTGTGTCCACACTGGAAATCGTCAAGAGCGGCATGCAGGATCAGGTGGGACTCGTTCTAAGCAGGCCGCACGCTCTCGTGTCGCCGAAGATCGCGGAGTGGGCGACCATCCTCGTCTTGGGCGGGCCCTCGCCGGAGAGCCTGGGAACGCTGGAGGCCGGGCGGATCCTCGCTGAACGCCGCCGCGATCCAAAGGGGACGCATTGGTGGGTCGGCCCGGGCGTGACGGGCATCTTCCGCCCGCAGGCGCGCGTACACGTCACGGCGGTCACGGTGTTCGTCGAAAGCATGGTGAGGATAGCGCCTTTTCCTGGGACTATCTTGCCAATTCGGGAGTTCCCGCTGTTGCTTCAACCGGACGAGAAGATAACCTTCTCCTTTCAGGAGCGCCTCATATCGGCGCCGTTCTTTGTTGACGCGCAGTGAGCGGAGGAGGAGGAGCCGATGGATGACGGCAAACAGTTTGCGCGACGCGAGGTGCTGGCCCTGGCCGCCGGGGCGGTGGGCGTACTGGCGCTCCGCGCCGCTGTCGTCGAGCGGCCGGCGGAGCCGACTGGCTCGCCCGTGGTCCGTGACGGCGAGCTGTTCGTCTGGACCACAGTGCTTACCTACGACCGGGGCGGCACCTTGATCCGATGCGTCACCCATGATAATCACGGCAACATCCTCGTCGGGAACGAGTGGAGGGTGGGCGGAGCGCCCCGATGCTCCCCGCGACCGGTGAAGGTGGTCGCCCGTGACTGACTGGGCCAGGCTCGCCCTCTGTCGGGAGTTCGCGGACACGCGGGTGATTGTCGTGGTGCCGCCGAATTGCGGGCCGGAGATCTGCCACCTTATGCTGGACAATAGGCTCTCTCCGTCCCCGCCGCCCTTGGCCGATGTTCTGCTGAACATCCGGACGTGCCGCACGACGCCGCCGCGCGGGGGCAGCGTCTTCCCCTGCGCCTGCGGCCGCGTCGTGTGGATGCTGCAGGCGCCCCGATGATCCTCGTAACCGGCGGTGCCGGGTTCATCGGGTCCGTCCTCGTGCGTCGCCTCTTGGAGGCAGGGCACGCGGTCAGGGTCCTCGACAAAATGTATTTCGGCTCCAAGCCCCTGGAGGACGTCCGCGAGCGCATCGACCTCCGCCGGAAGGATGTCCGGCTCGCCGACGAGACCGACCTGGAGGGCGTGGAGGCCGTGGTCCACCTGGCCGCGTTCAGCAACGATCCCGTTTCCGAGTTTTGGCCGGCCCTGACCCACCGGATCAACGTGATGGGCACCCGCCATCTCGCGTCGCTCTGCGCCGAGCACGGCGTGCGCCGCTTCGTCCTCGCCTCCACCGCCTCGATCTACGACCGGGGCTACCCCGGCGAGCCGGAGGTGCTGGACGAGGACGCGCCCGTGGCGCCGACGGCGACCTACGCCGTGAGCAAGCTGGCCGCCGAGCGCGCCCTGCTGCGCCTGGCCGAGCAGGAGCCCGCCTTCTGCCCGGTGATCCTGCGCAAGGGGACCGTCTTCGGCCTCTCCCCCCGGATGCGCTTCGACCTGGTCGTCAACACCATGGCGGTCACGGCCCTGCGGGACGGCGTCATCAGCGTCCACGGGGACGGGACGATCTGGCGCCCGCTGGTGGAGGTCGGGGACGCCGCCGAGGCCTACCGCCTGGCGCTGGAGGCGCCCGAGGAGGCCGTGCGGGGGCGCGTCCTGAACATCGTGGGGGAGAACGCCCAGGTGCGCGCCGTCGCCTCGGCCGTCTGGTTCGCCTCGGCCCACGCCACGCGCTCCGTCATGCTGCGCTTCACCGAGGCGAAGGGCACGCTGCGCAACTACCGCGTGAGCGGCGAGCGGGCGCGGGAGGTCCTGGGGTTCGCCCCGCGGGCCACGGTGGAGGAGGCGGCGCGCAAGCTGGTGCGGCACTTCTGCGACCACCCCGAGGCGCTGGACGGTTCGGAAAGAATCCGGGGGGAGAATATCCTATGGATGAAACACCTTCGCGAGATGGAACACGAACTTGCGACCATGGGCGGGGTCGTTTAGCCATCAAGGCAAGCGATATTCGCTGGCTGGCCGGATATCTTGAAGGTGAGGGTTCCTTCTTTAGTAGCACTAGACATGTGAGACGCGGGCCATCCATGGCGGTTGGTAGCACCGATTTTGATGTGTTACAGCGCGCCGGTCACATTCTAGGGAAAGTGCCTCGATTCAGCAGGAAGACGCGGGGATGGATCAATGAAAGATAACGTTCTCGCTGAGGCACTTCTCGGAGCGGCTATGCTGGTGTTAGTGCTCGGTCTTATTATAGCCGTGTCTTGGAGTGTGGGCAGGAACAAGGCTTACCGCCACTGCCGTGATGGCGGCCACGGGATACGTTACTGTCTGTCGCAGATATAGCGCATGCTTTCACTTGTCATCGTCGGCGCCGCCGGGGACCTCGGGACGGCCGTCGCGCAGGCGGCCCGCGCCCGGGGCTGGCAAACGGTCTGCCTGACGCGAGAGCACCTCGACTTGGCGCGGCCCGAGACCGTCGCGGACGGCTTGCGGCCCCACCGCTTCGACGCCCTCGTCAACTGCGCCGCCTACCACCGCGTGGACGAGTGCCAGCGGGAGCTGATGCGGGCGTACAACGTCAATGCCCTCGCCGTGGAGCAGATAGCCATAGCCTGCGCCAGCGAGTGCGTCCCCTTCGTGACCGTGAGCACGGACTACGTCTTCGACGGTCGGAAGGGCGAGCCATACGTGGAGGCCGACGCCCCCAACCCGCTCAGCATGTACGGCCTGAGCAAGTGGGTCGGCGAGCGCCAAGCGCTGCGGGCCTTCGGGGGGACGCTGGTCGTCCGCACCTCGGCGCTCTTCGGCGGGGCGGGCACGAGCAGCAAGGGCGGCGACTTCGTGCGGCGCGTGCTGGTGAAAGCGCGGCGCGGCGAGCCCGTTGAGGCCCCCGTGCACATGACATTTGCGCCGACCTACGTCCCGGATCTCGCCGCCGCCATCGCGGACTGCGTGGCGGCGGGCCGGACGGGCGTCCTCCACCTTTCTGGGGGCGGCGACACGACGTGGGCCGACCTCGCCGAGGGGGCCCTGGCGCTCGCCGGCCTGCCGCGTACCGTCCGCCGGATCGCCGCCCCAGAACTAGCGGCCCGGGGCGCCGCCGCCCGCCCCGTCTATTCCGTTCTCCGCTCCGAGCGGCGGCCCGGCGGCGCCTCGCTGCCGAACTACCGCATCGGCCTGCGGGAGTACGTGGGGCGCGTCGTGGGGGAGTGGAGCGCCACCGTGAGGATTGTCAACGAGGCCACGGCACCGTGACGCCCCTCGTCTCCGTCTCCCTCCTCTGCCTCAACCGCCTGGACCTGACGCGGCGCTGCGTCGAGTCGCTTGTCGCCCACACGCCCGGGCCCTGGGAGCTGCATATCACGGACAACGGTTCGACGGACGGGACGGGGGACTACCTGCGGGCGCTGGCGGCGGAACGCGCCGCCGTTCGGCTGACGACCCACGGCGCCAACCGGGGGTTCATCGCCCCCCACAACGCCCAGGCCGCCGCCGCCGCCGGGCAGTGGCTCTGCGTCCTGAACAACGACACCGAGGTCGGCCCCGGCTGGCTCGACGCCCTCTTGGCGCCCTTCCGGGCCGACCCGCTCGTCGGGCAGGTCGGGCCGGCCGACCCCTACGGCGCGCTCACGGCGGACTTCCTCGGGGTGCCCTGCGCCCCCGGCGCCGCGCCCGAGTACCTCAGCGGGCATTGCTTCGTCGTCCCCCGCCGCCTCGGCCAACTCCACGGCCTGTTCGACGAGGCGTCCCTCGCCTGGGCCACCTGCGAGGACGCCGACCTCTCCCTCCGCCTCCGCCGGGCCGGCTACAAGATCGTCCGTGTGCCCGACGCCCCGGTCCGGCACCTCGGGCGCGCCACGATGGACGGGCCGGACCGCCACCTGCTCGGCTACGACCCGGCCGAGAACGAGCTGCGCAACCGGGCGGCCATGCGGGCGCGCTGGGCCGGCTACCTGCGGGACCGCGCCTTCGGCCGCTGGCGGGTCCTGGTGCGCCGGGGCTCGGCCTTCGGGGACGTGCTCTGCGTCGAGCCCATCCTCCGGGGCCTCCGGGAGAAGTACCCCGCGGCGCACATCACGATGCTGACCACGCCGGGCTACCTGCCGGGCATCGCGCACAGCCCGGCGGCCGACCGCTTCACGACCGACACGGGGTTCCTGCGGCGGCGGGGGGAGTTCGACGAGGTCATCGACCTCGACGACGCCTACGAGCGGGAGCCCCGGACCCACCTGGTGGCCGCCTACGCCCGGGCCGCCGGCGTCCTCCCGGACCGCCCGCGCTGGCACCTGGACGAGCAGGGCCGGCAGATGGCCGCCTCGCTCGCGGACGGCCCGCCGCTCTGCGTCGTCTCGTCCGACGGCGGCTGGCCCATCCGGACGTGGCCGCTGGACCGCCTCCGGGAGGTCGCCCGGCGGCTGGAGGCGCGCTTCCGCGTGGTGGAGGTCGGGGGGGCCACGCGGGTCGGCGTCGGCCGGAGCCTCTGCGGCCGGACGACGCTCCAGCAGCTCGCGGGCGTCTACAGCCGGGCGCGCCTGGCCGTCCTCTGCGATTCCCTCCATGTCCATCTCGCCGCCTGCTTCGCGGTCCCGACCGTCGGGGTCTGGGGCGGGACGGACCCGGCCCTGCGGGTGCACGGCCCGGAGCACACGGCGGTGCGCCGCGAGGGCTTCCCCTGCCTCGCCTGCCACCACGACCGCCCGGCGCCGCGCCACCACAGCGACTGCGACCGGGGGGCCTTCCGGGGCCTGGCGGTCGGCGACTGCGCCTGCCTGGACGTGCCCGTCGAGGCCGTCTGGGCGGCCGTCGAGAAGGCGGCCGGCTGATGGCCGTCAACACGTCCGAGCGGGTGGTCTTTCACCTTGGCGACCTCTTGGAGCCGATGGAAGACCGCACGAAACGGGAGCACCTCGACCGCTATCGGCTAGCCGCCTGGCGGCTCCCGCACGGGGCGCGGGCCCTCGATGTGGGCTGCGGCTGCGGCTACGGCGCGTACCTGCTCGCCACTCAGGGGCGCGCAGGCTACGTGCTGGCGCTCGACCACGACGAGGAGTCCATCAATTACGCCCGCACGCACTTCCGGCACCCCGCGATTGTCTTCCAGTGGCTCGACGCAGGCCAGATCATCGAGGACGCGCCGCTCGGCGAGCCCTACGACGCCGTGATCGCCTTCGAGGTCCTCGAGCACGTGGCCGACCCGGAGCGGCTGGTCCGCGTCTGCGCCGAGAACCTGCTCCCCCGCGGCGTCCTGTTCGCGTCGTCACCCGTCGTGCCCACGACGCAGGACAACCCCTGGCATAAGCGCGACTTCACGCCCCGCGCCTTCCGCGCCCTCATCCGGACGCGCTTCGTCATCCACGAGACGCTCCTCCAGAACGAATCGATCCTCATGGTCTCGGCGTTCCGCCAAGGGGGCGGGGTGCCCGGGACGCTGTGGCCGGACGCGGAGCCGGCGGAAACTGAGCATGGGCCCCCCGTACAGCTCTGAGACCGCAAAGTGCCGCGCCCGGCTCCTCCCGTTCTGCCGGGGGTACGGCGCCGACCTCGGGTGCGGGACGATAGAGAAGATTAGGCCCGAGGCCGTCGGCGTGGATGCGCGCCCGGGCTTGGCGCGGCACGTGGGCCCGATCGAGGCCCTGCCCTTCTTCCGCGACGGGTCCCTCGATTACGTCTATTCCTCCCACGCCCTGGAGCACCTGCCGTTCCCCGAGGCCGCGCTCGCCGAGTGGATGCGGACGCTCCGCCGGGGCGGCCGCCTCGTGCTCTACCTGCCGCACAAGGACCTCTACCGGCAGTACAACCCGGAGCACCACTGGAACCCGACGCCGGAGACGGCGAGGGGCGCGGTCCTCCGGGCCGCCGCGCGGCTCCAGCGCACGCCCTTCTTTGCTTACGAGTACTTGGATGACGGGCCGGACCGCTACTCGTTCGACTTGGTCGCGCAGATGGACTACCCGCCGCCGCCCGGCCCGCCCCGGGTCGCCGTCTTCCCCACCGGCGTGGACGGCTGCGCCTACGTGCGGGCCCGCTGGCCGCCCGAGTGGGCCGCCGAGGGCGGCCATGCCGAGGTGCGCGTTCATGAGGCGGGCGCGGTCGCCGATTGGGATTGGCCCGAGATCTGCGTCTTCCAGCGCACCCGCGACCCTATAGCCGGGCTCGCGGCCTGGCGGCGGGCCGCCGGGGCGGGCAAGGCCCGCGTGTATGACACGGACGACGACGTGTTCCGCCACCCCGACGTGCTGGGGAGACCCTACTACGCTCTGGATGAACTGGCGGCCATGCGGGCGATGGTGGCCGAGGCCGACTTGGTGACTTGCTCGACGCCGGGGGTCGCGGAGGCCATGCGGCCGCTGAACGCGCGGATAGACGTGGTCCCGAACGGCCTCCCGCCCGCGTGGTTCGACGCGCCAGTCCGGCGTCCCCCCGGCGGCATCCGCATCGGCTTCGTCGCGGCCCCGGCGCACGACGAGGACTTCCGCCTCGCGGCCCCCGCCGTCTGGTCCATCCTGCGCCGCCACCCCGGCGTGTCCATGGTCTTCCAGGGCCACCGGCCGGCCATCCCGCTAGACGGGATCCCGGCCGCCCAGATCGTCGAGAGCACATGGGTGAGTTTCCCGGATCTCGCCGCCGTCCTGGCCCGGCTGGGCCTCGATATCGTCCTAGCGCCGTGGGCCGACACGCCGTTCAACCGGGGCAAGAGCCTCGGGAAGTGGCTCGACGGGGCCTGGCTGGGCGCCGCCGTGGTCGCCACCCCGCTCAGCGACTACGCGGGGTTGCGGCACGGGGAGACGGCGCTGCTCGCCGGCACCCCCGGGGAGTGGGAGGCCGCCATCGAGGCGCTGGTCTCGGACCCGGATCTGCGGCGGCGGGTCGCCGCGGCCGCGCGCGCCGAGGCGCGGGAGCGGTACGCGGGCGACGTGCTGGCGCCCCGGTGGGCCGACGCCTGGTGGTCGGCCGCCGCCGGGCGCCGAGAGGGGAGGGGGGTATGAGCCGGTGGCGGGAGTTGTGGTGCGTGCTGGCGGGCCACCGCTGGATCGACGGCCAGCCGCCGACGCGGACGGTCTACTCGGTCTCCGGCGGCGGGCGGGCGGTCTTCGGCACGGCGCCGTTCGCCGCCGCCCCCGCGGTCGGCCTCCGGCTCTGCCTCCGGTGCGGGCTCGCCTCCGGCCGGGAGGTCGCCGTGGCCATCCAGGCGATGGCCCCCTCGACGAGGCCGCGGTGAGCGCCCGAGGGCCCACCGGCGGCCCCCTGGACAGCCTACGGCAGATCACCAAAGAGATCGCCGAGGCCCAGGCCCCCAGGAGGCAGGACCCGAAGGCCGAACCGCGGGACTTGGCCACCCTGCTGCTGATGCCGAGCGGGGACCCGGTGCTGGAGTACCGCCAGGAGCAGGCGCCCCTGGTGGAGCGGGCGCTGCTGCTCGTCCTGTTCCGCTTCGTCCGCGAGAACGTCCTGGAGGTGGCCGATCGCCACGGCGAGGCCCGCCTGATTCCGCTGGCCGAGCAGATCAAGGCGCTGGAGGCCCGCGTGGGGGCCTTGGAGCGCCGCGGCGGCCCGGCGTGAGGCTCATGACGATCCGCCAGGTGGCCGAGCGGCTCGCCGTCAGCGAGCGCACGGTCTACCGCGAGATCGCGGCCGGGCGCCTGGCCACCGTCCGCGTCCGGTCGGACCAGCGCGTCACCGAGGAGGCGCTGGCGGAGTACCTGCGCATCTCCGGCCGGCAACCGCCGCCGGCGGGCTGGCCTTCCTCCGACGCTTGACACGGCGCGGGGGGCCTGCTATCTTCCAGACCCTGGGGTAGAGATCGGCCCACTCACGCGAGAGACGCCCCGCTGGCCACGAGCCGGCGGGGCGTTCGGTTTCTCCGCCCCTATCCGACCCTTCCTGACGCGCCGCGCTCAAGGCGCTTGACTTCCGCGCCCGGTGAGGTAAGAGGGAGACGGCACGCTCGGCCGGACGGCCGCCGTGCCCTCCCTTCCCGGGGCCGGGGGTCGGCGGCGGCCCCCGGCCTCTTTCCCTTCCGGGGGGCGATGGCGCTCAAGGATACCCTCCGCTCCATCATGGACCGCCTCTTCCCGCCCGCGCCGGACCCGGCGCGGACGACGGAGTCCCTCCCCCCCGCGTCGCCCTACGGACCGCCCGCGCTCGCCCGCTACGTCGAGGACCGGACCCGCCTGGAGCAGACCCGCGCCGCGCGGTATAACGATTTCGAGCGCATCGACGAGGAGATGCCGGAGGCCGCCGCGGCGCTGAGCATCTTCGCGGATAACGCCGCCTACGCCGACCGCGAGCCGTCCGAGACGTTCGCCTTCGAGACGGAGGACGAGCGCCTGAAGGAGACGCTGGAGGAGATCGCGGCGCGCGTGGGCGCCCGCGAGAACGTCTGGACCCTCGCCCGCGACGTGACGAAGTACGGCGAGGAGTTCCAAGAACTGATCTTCGACCAGGGCAAGGACTTGGTGCGCGTCAAGTCCCTCGACCGCTTCCAGACCTTCCGGGCCGAGGACCCCTACGGGCGCCTCCCGGCCAAGGGCGCCTTCTGGCAGGGCCGGGCCGAGGCGGACAAGCCCGAGGTGGAGTTCGAGGACTGGCAGGTCGTGCACTACCGCCTCCGCCGCACGGCCCGCTCGCGCTACGGCACCTCGCTCCTGCACTCCGCCCGCAAGACGTTCCGCCGGCTCGACATGATGGAGGACGGCCTCGTCTTCACCCGCCTCACGCGCGCCGTGCAGCGGACCGCCTTCCTCGTGGACACCGGCGGCCTGCGCGGCCCCGAGGCGGCGGCGCACCTCGAGCGGGTGCGCGACGCCTTCAAGAAGCGCCGGTACATCGACACGCGCACCGGCCAGCTCGCCGTGCAGGACAACCCGGCCCTCGCCGAGGACGACATCTGGCTGCCGCAGGGCGAGGGGGCGAAGTCGGACGCGAAGGTCCTCCAGGGCGACTCCAACCTCGGGAAGATCGAGGACATCGAGTACTTCCGCAACAAGTTCTTCGCGGCCCTCGTCGTCCCGAAGGCCTACCTCGGGCTGGAGCAGGACACGCGGGCGCGCGCGGTCATGACCGAGCTGGACGTGCAGTTCGCCCGCTCCGTGCGCCGCATCCAGAAGGCGCTGGCGGCCGGCGACAAGGAGAAGTTCGACCGCGCCCTGGCCGCCAAGGGCGTCACGGGGGCCGACTACCGGGTCGTCTACCCGCCCATCTCCACCATCGACGAGCTGCGCGAGTGGGGGGTGGAGCGGCTCAAGGCGGAGATCGCCAAGATCTGGGGCAAGGACATCAACGAGGTCTCGGCGGCGTTCCTGCTCCGCAAGTACCTCGGCCTGACGGACGAGGAGATCGCCCAGATGGGCCTGGAGCCGAAGCCCGCGGCCCCGTTCAGCTTCGGGGCCTTCGGGGGCGGCGCGCCGCCGCCCGCCGGGGAGGAGGCCTACGCGCAGGCGCGCCTGGCCAGCGCGCTGGAGACGCTGCGGGAGCTGGCCGACTGGGAGGCCGATGGCGAGCGGTGGGCGCGCGCCGCGGAGCCGCCGCGCCGCGGCCGCCGCCTCTTCGTCCCGGTGTCCGGGAACGGGGCCGCCGCGGACGGGGCGGGATGATGCGCGGTGCCGAACGGGCCGCTCTCGGACCACGACCTGATCATCCTGCACCAGGAGCGGCTGAAGAACATCCAGCGCCGGATCGAGGAGATCGAGGACCGGCTGGAGCAGGAGACGGTGACGAAAGACGCCTTCCTGCCGGTCAAGGCGCTCGCGTACGGGCTGACGGGCGCGCTGCTGCTCGGCGTGGTGGGCGCGCTGCTCCGGCTGGCGCTCCGGTGAACGACCGGGCGAACGGCCTGCGGCGGCGCCTCGTGGTGGTGTACGCGGCGCTGTCCGTCCTCGTCGGCGGCGCCGGGGCGAACCTCTACCTGCTCTTCTGGCCGCCGCACGGGTTCCGGGAGGTCTACACGTACCCCGGCGTCCACGACGGGTCCGCCACGGACCGCGCCGCCATCCGACCGGTGCAGTCGGTCTACCCCGGCGGCTCCTTCTTCACCTACCGCGAGATCTGCTACGATCGGGCGCACGAGCCGCCTCTGGTGCTCTCCGCCTTGGTGGAGGACAACGACTCCAGAATGGTGTCGGCCTACCGCTACCCCGTCCGCGCCGGCATCCCCCTCGGCGTCGGGTGCCACAATCTGTCGGTCCTGCTGGAGGTCCCGCCCGGGCTGTCCCCGGGACGGTACTGGCTGGAGACGCGGCTCGCGCTGCGGGTCAACACGTTCCGCACGGAGACGGTCGCCCTCTCCCGGGTGCCCGTGATTGTCCGTGAGTGAGGCCGGCGGGCTCGGTCGCCGCCTCAAGTGGGCGGCCTCCACGGCCGGGGCCGTCGGAGCCATCATAGCCGCCGGCTTCTCCTTCGACGGCCGCTACGCCAAGGCCGAGGACGTGCGCCAGCAGATCGGCGGGGTCAAGGTACTCTACCTCCACAGCGAGCGGCGCGCCCTGGAGCGCCAGCGGTTCGAGCTGCAGGTGGAGGCGCGCCGCCGCCGCCTGACGGACATGGAGGTCGGCCGCCTGGCGGAGATCGAGCGCGAGCTGCGGCAGGTGGAGCGGCAGATCCGAGTGCTGGAGGGCCCGCCGCCCGCTGCGCCGCGGCGCCCCTCGGGGGGCTCCCCGTGACGCCGGCGCTCGCCGAGGCCATCGACCGGGCCCTGCCCCTGCTGGCCGAGGGCAAGAGCTACGGCTCGCGCCGCTCGCGCTCCGCCGTCCGCGCCGCCCTCAACGCCGCCGAGCGCGCCCTGCGCCCCGAGGTCTCCCGCTCCGCCGTCCGCGAGGCCGAGGCCGCCTACGCCGAGCTGAAGTCGGGCTTCGAGGACGCGCTCCAGGGCCTCCTCGGCGCCTACGAGGCCGAGGACGTGACGAAGGCGGAGTTCAGGCGCCGCATGCAGGAGGCGATCCGCGACCACTACGAGGCCGCGTACCGCGTGGGCCTGCGGCGCGCCGGGGGCGGCCCGCCCGTGGGGAGCCTGGCGCTGGAGGCCGAGGACCTGGCCTGGCTCAAGGGGGCGGCGAAGGAGGAGGGCGGGTACGCCCGCGCCTTCATCGACGCGGTGGAGGACGGCACGTCGCGGATGGACCCGGCGCGGCGGATGCAGATGTACGTGGACACGCTCGACGGCATCTACCGCCACGGGCAGGTGGACGCCTACGACGAGACGACGCAGATCGTATGGGCGCTCGGGGTCGCGGAGCACTGCCGGACGTGCATCACCTTCGCCGCCGGGAGCCCGTATACGAAGGCGACGTTGCCGGCCACGCCGGGCGACGGCACCAGTGAATGCAAGTGCATCACGACCCCGTGGAGCCGAGTATTGACGGACAAGGGGTGGATTCCCATCGGCCTGGTCGAACCCGGGGCGCTCGTGTGGACGCATCGGCAGAGGTGGCGCCGGGTGACCGCAAGAATCGTGCGCCCGTCCGGCCCGGAGCACCGGCAAGCGTTCGTCCGCTCCCCGTCCGGGGAGTTCGTCGGATGCACCGCCGACCATTGGTGGCTGACATCCGATGGGTGGAAAGACACAGAGAGCATTGAAAAATATCGCTTGCAGATATATAGTATTGCCCATGCCGAAAGTTTGCATTCGCTGCTCAGGTGTGATGCGGTCACACAGGAAATCCGATCTTTGCCGGTCGTGCGCGAGTGTCTGCCATTGCGGGACGCCAAAGCACTGGATATCCGCACAATGTCTATCGTGCGCGATGCGACGCAAAGCTCTGGTTCAATGGGGTTCGCCGCGCACAGAGGATGTGAGTCGGCCGAGGAAGTTTGCGGATCTTCAAGAGGGACATTTCCGCAATGCACGCAAGGACGGGCGCTATTGCGCGATCTTCTGGACGGAGGATGGCAGGGAACGGATAAGTTTTCGCTCGATTTGGCGATGGCAGAACATGAACGGTCCGGCTCCGCGTGGTTGTCAAATCCATCATATCAATGGCGATCCGACAGACGACCGGATAGAAAACCTATCGCTCATGACCATCGGGGACCATCGGCGACATCATTCTTCTGGGTCAATGAATCCCAGGTGGAAAGGTGGGCCGACGCAGCGAACATGCGCCCATTGCCGCATGGAGTTCAGAACTTATTGGACGCGGAAATTCTGCTCAATGAGATGCTTCCGCCTAGCACGCCGCTCTACGATCTCTCCATCGAAGACGACCACTCCTTCGTAATTGAAGGCCTCGTCTCACATAATAGTAACTGCCGCTGCCGCCTGATTTTCCGCCCCGGCCAAGTCGAGCCCGAGGCCGAGGAGGCCGTCCGGGGCGGCCCCCCGCGCGAGGACCTCCCGCCCAAGGGCTTCCGCCGCCCCACCGAGCAGGAGCGGGCGTTCATCGAGAACCTGACGGCGCGCATCACGTTCTCGCGCGAGCTTACCGACCAGCTCGCGGGGCCGCAGCGGCGGGCCGAGATCCTGGCGCGCCAGCAGATGGCCGACCGCCTCGTGCGCTTCCTGGAGGAGCGCAAGATCTGGCAGCGGCCGACGTGGGCCGCCGGCAACCGGGCGCACGGGCAGGCGGTGGACCGGGGCGCGCTGGAGGAGGTCCTCAAGGGGCGCGACCTGACGGGCGAGCAGCTCCGGCGCCTGCGGCGGGCGAGCCGGGGGGACTTCGACGACGTGCTCGACCGCTTCGAGGCGGCCGTGGCGGCGCGGCGCGCGGCCGTCAAGGTGGCGGCGGGCGACCGGGCGGCGGCCGACGAGATCGAGCGGGCGGCCAACATCGTCCTGGCCTCGGCGCTGACAGGGCCCGTCTCGGAGGCGGGCGAGCCCGAGCCGCCGGACGCGGAGACGGCGAGGGAGCTGGGCCGCCCGCAGCTGCGGCGGCCCAAGGCGCCCCCGCGGGAGCGCCCCGTCAAGCCCGTGAAGGACCTCAGCGCGGCCAAGTTCCGTGTCGGCCAGCGGTTCCGCATCGGCAAGAGCCCGTTCGTGTGGAAGATCGTGGCCGTGGCCGTCTCCGCCGGGGCCGTCTCCTACGCCCTGGAGGACCCGGAGAACCCAGAGCGGGGGCGGGGGGCGACGCAGGCGGAGCTGGAGCGGGCGGAGGAGGTGACGCTCCAAGAGGCCCTGGCAAACCGTTTGCCAGTCCGGGAGTTGGTGGAGTACCTGGCGGCGTCCCGTGCCCGAGCGCGCCCAGAAGCAGCCCCAACCCCAGCGGCGGGCTGAGGAGCCCGCCCCGTCCGCAGCGCCCAAGGGCCAGGGCCGCCCCGACGCCAAGCGCCTGCGGGACCGGATGGACGCGGTGATCGAGGAGATCGACAAGGTGGTGGAGGAGAACCAGGGCCTGGCCGAATCGTTCGTCCAGCAGGGCGGGGAATAGATGCCGGTGCTGGTGCTCCGCTCCGTGGACGATTCTGCGAACCTCCGCGTGATGCGCGCCGTCCTGGAGGCCCTCCGCGCCCGCGACTACGGCCGCCTCCGCGTCGGGCCGTTCGACGACGGCCTGGCCGCCGAGATCGGCGTGTTCGTGGAGGGGCCCAAGGGCGCGCTGGAGCGGCTGCGGCCCGACCTCGACCGGCGCCTGGCCCGGGCCGTCGTCCCGGCCCTGATAGAGCAACTGGAGATCATGGAGACACGCGCGGAGGGGGCCGGCCTATGAGCGGGGAGGGGCGGGACGAGGCCCGCGCCGGCTTGCGGGAGGCCATCGCGGAGGCCCTGCGCGGCGGGGGGGCCAAGGCCGTCGTCGAGGCGGGCCTCCAGGCCGCCGGCCCGGTCGTCGAGCGCCTGTCGCCGCGGCAGCTCCGCCTGCTCTTCGCCCGGGGCGTCTTCCGGGCCGCCCGCCAGGCCGGGGCTTCGGTCGTCCGCTCCGGCGGCGGGCTGGCCGGGGCGCGGCGGGCCCAGACGGGCGCCCTCGTCCGGCGCCAGGCGGGCCTCCAGAGGTTCGCGGCCGCCCGGTCCTCCCGGGACGTGCGGATCGCCCGGCGCTTCGGGGTGGCGCGGTGAGCCTAGCGGCGGCCATCCAAGATGTCCTCGCAGGCACCGGGAGCCTCCGCTGCGTCGTGGAGGCCGGGTTGGCATCCTCCCACCCGGTGGTCGAGCGCCTCTCGACTCGTCAGCTCCGCTACCTGTTCGCCATCGGGGCGATCCGGGCGGGGCGGCAGGCGGCTCATGGCCTGGCGCTGGGGCCAGCCCGGCGCGAGGCCATCCGGGGTGCCGTGGCGGGCCAACTCCGCAAGGTGCGCGCCGTGCGGCCGGATGTCTTCCGGCGCCTGCGGGACTACTATGCCGTATCCGTCGGGGACTTCGGCGCGACCGGCCTGGCGGGGACGCGCACGCCATTGCGGGTGGCCCGCCAAACGGCCCGTCAGCAGGCGCGCAAGCAGGGCCTGCGCTTCTTGGCCGTCCAGGCATAGGAGACGGCCGTGGCGAACGCCCTCCGCCAGCTCCGCGACGACCTGCTCCGGCTCCTCGACGGGGTGGAGGAGGAGGCCCGCCCCGACCCCCTGCGGGCCGTGCTCGACGAGGAGATGAGCGTGCGGCAGCTCGTGCGGCAGATGGCGGAGGACGGCCGCCTAGACGAGGCCGGGCGCCTCTCCCAAAAGCAGCTCCGCTTCTTGTTCGCCATCGGGGCGATCCGGGGCCAGACCGTTCCGAGGGTCGGCGCGGTGCGGGGGCCGAAGGAGCGTGCGATCGTCAAAGACCGCCCGGTGATCGCCGCCGGGCAGGCCCCGAAGGCCAAGAAGCCGGACAGCCTGGAGACGAGCCCGGTCACGGGCAGGAAGAGCCTCGGCGGCGGCGTCAACACGACGGAGATCGTCACCCTCCAGGACGGCAGCAAGGCCGTCTGGAAGCCCACGGCCGGCGAGAGCCCCGGGCTGCGGCCCGGCCTGGTCCCGGACGGCACGCAGTACCGGAGAGAGGCGGCGGCCTACGCCTTGGCGAAAGGGATCGGCATGGAGGACATGGTCCCGAAGACCTTCGCCCGGACGGTGGGGAGCCAGGCCGGCTCGATCCAGGAGTTTGTCGGCGACGCGGAGGTGGCGAAGGCGGTCCAGTCTCAGGACCGCTACGACGGCCCGCGCGACCTGGCCCGCGCGGCGGTCTTCGACTACGTCATCGGGAACACGGACCGGCACGCCGGGAACTGGATGGTGACGTCCGGCGGGCGGCTGAAACTCATCGACAACGGGCTGGCGTTCCCCGTGAAGAACCCGTTCGCGGAGTGGGGGAACTTCCGGATCCTCCGCGAGGCCGACGAGCGGGCCGACGTGTGGGGCCGGCCGATCTCGAAGCTGGAGCGGCCGAGCGCCCTCTCGCCGTTCGACGAGGCCCGCCGCGCCCTGGTCGGCAAGTGGCCGGCGGTCCGGCGCTCCCTCAAGGCCGCCGGGCTGGAGGACGAGGCCATCCGCGGCGTCGCGGGCCGCTGGCGGGCCATCACGAAGCCGAATATCCGCCGGCTCCGGGACTTGACGGGGGACCTCCCGTGACGCTACGCGTGTCCGTGCACACGATGGCAGGGGGCCAGGACAAGGAGGCCGGGACCATCACGCTCACAGACGGCAAGCTCGCGGCCGAGCCGGACAGCGCCCTGCTCCGGGAGATCCTGGCGGACGACATTGTCGCCCCGGACGGCGCGGGCGGATTGGAGCGGCTGGACGCCAGCGACCCCGAGCGGTTCCTGCGGGCGCTGCACTACCAGTACAAGTCGGCGTACCTGCGGGTCTCCGAGGCCGAGGAGGTCTGATGGCCCAGGGCAACGGCCCGCGGCCGGCCAGCGACCCCAAGTTCCGGGGGCTCGTCCTGACCCTCGAAAACTTGTGGTCCGCCGGGTTCCGTGGTAAGGTGACGCTGGACATGGACGGCTGCGGCTCCGTGCGCCTCAAGGCGGAGCCGCCCAGCGTCGAGATCACGGGCGAGACCGCGGCGCGGCTGATGATCATGGGGGAGACGGTGAGACGCTAGACCGGAGAGCGTAGGGGCCCGGCGAGAAACTCAGCGCCCCGTTGCCTGGGGGAACCCAGGTGGCGGGGCGTTTTCTTTTGGCGCGGAGAGGGGGCGGCGATGCCCTACGACAAGCTGAGCGACCTCCCCGATCACATCAAGAAGCTGCCCGCGAAGAAGCAGCACATCTGGCGGGCCGCCTTCAACGCCGCGCACGCCGGGTACGACCCGAAGAAGGACCGCCAGCGCGACCCGAAGAAGACGCGCGCCGAGAACCGCGAGTCCTACGCCTTCCGCGTCGCCAACGCCGCCATCGCCACGAATGAGACGCGCCCCCTCTGGTCGGCGATCCGCGCCGGCCTGATGCAGGAGCGCCGGGCGCGCGGCTGCCCCATGTGCGGCGGGCCCCGCGCCGGCGCCAACGGCCGCCCGCTGGGCGAGGCCGCGCACGGCATGGACAACGGCGCCGCGCCCCCCGGCATGCGGAGGCGCAAGAAGAAGGCGGTGGAGAAAAGCGTCGGCCGCATGATGGAGGGCGCCCTGGCCGGGACCGTGGCCGTGCGCGAGGTGGTGCGCGCCGCCTTGGCGGAGGCCGTCGAGGACCACAGCTTCACGGACATCGAGGGCGCCGTCCGCCGCGCCGTCCGCGAGAAGTACGAGGCGCATGGGAACGGCCCGACGCCGGCCATGGCCATGATGGAGACGCCCTACGTCATCGAGGTCTTCACGGACCGGGCCATCCTCCGCTGGCAGGGCAAGCTCTGGGCGGTGGACTACGAGATCGACGACGCCGGGGACGCGACGCTGGGTGAGCCCGAGCGGGTGCGCGTGGAGTACCGGCCGGTCCCGGCGGGCGAGGAGGAGTGAGGGGGGCGTGAGCAAGTTTCGAGAAGACATCCAGTGGGCGGCTGGATTCTTGGAGGGCGAGGGAAGTTTCGTCGCAAACGCTGCGCATCCAACCTTGGTGGCTAGTCAGGCTCTTGATATCGCCCATTGCGAGAAAACATCTTGGCCTCTTGACCGAATACGGGGCATCTTCGGTGGGACAATTACTAGAGTAAACCGCAAACAACCAGGGAGGCCACTCCAGGTATGGCGCTTGACGGGGACCGCAGCAATAGCCGTCTGGTATATGGTCTATAGATAGAGCAAGGGCGGCGAAGCGTTTTGCAACGGCAGAGGCCCGCGAATCTCGGGCCGCATACTTGAGACAATATCGCCGGGTTCAGAAGGGTCTGCCTCCATTGAATCAAGCCAGCGAATTGACAGCGATGGCCCCTTTGCCCGGCGCATGAAAGGGAGCATCCAATGAGCACTAATGCTAGGGAGCCGATCCTCATCGAAGTAACCCGTGCGCCCGTAACCATCATTTCCGAGGGAAAAGATGGCGACGGGAGGATGCAGATAAAGGCGAGGCTCCTCGAAGCCGGGATCAAGAACAGAAACAACAGAGTTTATCCCGTCGAAATTGTTCAGAGGGAAGTAGGGAAGTTGCAAGAGCGCATCGCCGCTGGCGTGGCGTTCGGAAGTGGAGGGCATCCGCAAGACGGGATGACATCGTTCAACGATATCTCTCATGTGTGGCGAAAAATCTGGATGGAAGGTTCCCAGGTTTTCGGAGAAGCAACGGTACTCAATGCCGGGCGCGGGAAAGTGCTCCAAGAAGTCATTCGGGTGACCGGTTCTGTCCCAGTATCCGTAAGGGGATTCGGAACCTGCGCAAGGGGGCAATTCAACGGTGAACCAGCGGATATAGTCGAATCCTCGTACCAAATGGTTACCGCGGACGTAGTCCTGAACGATGCTGGTTTCGAGGACGCCAAGGTCCTGCAAGTCAAAGAGGACGCTGCGGCCAAGGAAGGAGGCGCACCGATGGACCTGAAGGAGCTGAAGGAGAAGCACCCCGACCTGGTGAAGGCGCTCGCCGACGAGGTGACCGCCAAGGTCAAGCCCGAGATCGAGGCGGCCCTCGCCAAGCAGTACGAGGAGAAGGTCCTCGCCAAGATCGGCGAGGAGAAGGACGCCATCCGCGAGGCGGTGGAGAAGGAGGTCGCCGAGAAGTTCCACGTCGCGGCCATGCTGGAGGCCCTGGAGGCCATCGCCGTGGCCGTGGCGCCGTTCGCGGGGCCCGAGGACGACAAGGACAAGGTCCCCGCCGCCGACGCGGCCCTCAAGGCGACCGTGGACCATCTCCAAAAGGAGTTGAACAAGGTGGGGCAGGGCCTCAAGGAGGCGCAGGAGCGCGAGGCGAAGCTGCTGGCCGACCTGGAGGCCGCCAAGGTGCCGGCCTACATCGGCGAGAAGGTCAAGGCCGAGCAGGGCGCGGAGCTGCTCGCCGAGGAGCTGCGGGACTGCCGGAGCACGCAGCAGGTGGACGAGCGCCTGCCGGCGGCCAAGGCGAAGGTCAAGCGCCTGCTGGAGATGCTCCCCGCGCTGCCGGGCCGGGGCAAGGTGCACGAGGAGCGGCAGGACGACGACGGCCTCACCCCGCAGCAGCGGCGGGAGCGGCGGCTGGCCGGCGTCCGCGACTAGGACCGGGCCGGGGGCCCGGCGGGAAACCCAGCGCCCCCTCCGCACAGACGGCAAACCGTTTGCCGGGCGCCGCGCGACGCGGCCCCGGAGTGGAGGAGGGCGATGAAGCACGAGGGAGCGACCTGGCTCACCGAAGATGCCGCCCGAGAGCGGCGGTGGGCGCACATCATCAAGGGCAAGAAGATCGACCCCGCGGACCGCATCGAGCGCCCCGCGGTCCGGATGATCACCGAGACCCTCCTGGACAACATCGCGGCCCACCTGGTCAGGGAGGGGAAGCTCACCGAGGACCTCGTCACCACGTCCCTCGGCGACCCGTTCACGACGTTCGCCTTCCCGCTCGTCCGCCGGGTCTTCCCCCGGCTCCTCGCCAACGACCTCTTCAGCGTCCAGCCGATGAGCCGCTCCACGGGGAAGATCTTCTTCCTCGACACGGAGTACACCGGCGGCGGCAACCGGGATGACCCGGCCGTCTTCAACAAAGACTACGCGACCACGGGCGAGGGGGCGGCCGTCGCCGAGGTGAACTACCGCATCACCGACGTGACGGTCACGGCCGAGCGTAAGGCCCTCAAGGCCAAGTGGACCATCGAGGCCGAGCAGGACCTGCGCAGCGACCACGCGCTCAGCGCCGAGGCCGAGCTCATGGCGATCGTCGCCGACGAGCTGGTGCGGGAGATCGACCGCACGCTGATCGAGGACTGCCTGTCGCAGGTGCCCGTCGGCAACCAGTTCACCTTCTCCAAGACGGCCCCCACGGGCACGCCCTACAGCAACCTCGACCCGAAAGTCTACCGCCGGCAGTTCTGGGAGAAGATCGTGGACGCCAACACGGCGGTCTTCAAGAAGCGGCACGTCAACGCGACGTGGATCCTCGCCGGGGCGGACGCGGCGGGCTACCTGGAGAAGCTCGACGAGTTCAGCCTGTCCCCGACCGTCAACCCGACGGAGTGGCAGGCCTTCACCGGGTCGCACTTCTTCGGGACGCTCGGCAACCGCTGGCTCGTCTTCAAGGACCCCTGGTTCAGCGCCGACAAGATGCTGCTGGGCTACCGGGGGCCGTCGTTCATGCACGCCGGGTACGTCTACGCGCCGTACATCCCCGTCTTCACCACCGCGCTGCTCCAGGACCCGCACGACATGACCAACCGGCGCGGGATGATGAGCCGGTACGCGCGGAAGATGGTGATCCCGGAGATGTACGCCTCGCTCGAGCTGACGGCCTAGCGGGGGCGGCGTGACGCAGTCCGAGGCCCTGCGGGCGCTCCGGCTCCGGCAGGGCGGCCCCGACGCGGCGGACGTGCCGGAGGCCTGGCTCGAGGAGGGCCTGGCCTCCGCGCTCCGCCTCTACGCCCGGCACCGCGGGCGCGTGGCCGTGGCGGCCCTCGACGGGGTCGCCGACGAGCCCGTGTATGCGGTGCCGGGGGCCGTCGCGGTATTGGAGGCGCACTGGAACATCCAGGCCTCCCCGGCGGAGCCGGACCCGTTCGCGGCGGACACGCTGTTGTTCCAGCCGGAGCTGGACGCGGGCGCCGGGCTCTCGCTCTGGGACAGCCCGTCGCTCTTGGCCATCTGGTATCAGAAACTCCGGGCGGCGCGGGAGCGCTTCCGGGGCGAGTGGGAGGCGATGCCGGCGCCCACGGGCGGCGGCCTGGAGGTGCGGCTGATGCCGCCGCCCACGACGACGGGGGACAAGGTCTACGTGGTGTACCGGGCGGGCGTCGAGGACGTGAACCGCGTGCCGGAGCGGGACATCGACGCGCTGCTGGACGCGGCGGCGGCGGTCGTCTTCGAGTCCCGGGCGACGCGGGCCGCCGTGGTCGAGTCCGTGAGCTTCGGAGGCGCCTCGCTGAAGTTCGGCGTGGACAAGCTCCGCGACCTGGCCGCGGCGCACCGCGACCGGGCGCTCGCGCGCCTGGCGGGCCCCGCGGGGCCGGTGCACTGACGTGGTCGGCGCGCTCCGGGCGCTGCTCACGGGCGCCATGCGCGACCTCGGCATGGCCGACCAGGCGGTGTTCCTGCGGGCGGTCGCGGCGACCGGGGAGGACGCCCTGCTGGGGATCAAGGGGGACGAGACGGTGACGGACACGGAGGTCGCGCCCCGCCCGTGGGTGGCGAACGTGAGCGAGAAGAAGGTCGCCGAGTCCAACGGCCGCCTCCTGTTCGGCGACCTCCAGGTGCTCTTCCCGCCCGGCGTGGCCGAGAGCGCCGTGCGGGGCGCGGACGCCGTCGTGGTCGGCGCCGACGAGTACCGCGTGGTGCGGGTGGACACCTTCGCCTTCCAGGGCCAGGCCGTCCAGGTCGCCGCCGTCGTGCGGCGCGTGGTGCGCCCGTGATCGCCGTCGAGGTGGACGCCGCGCGCCTGGACGGCTGGGTCGGCGCGCTGCTGCGGGAGAACCTCGACCTGGAGGCCGTGATCTTCAACTTGGTGCCCTACGTGAAATATCTGGAGTACGGGACGAGCCGGATGGCGCCCGCCGGCATGGTCCGCGTGAGCCTCCGCGAGATCGCCGCCCATCTCGGGCTCAACGTGGCCGGCGTCGCGGCGGGCGAGGCCATCAAACAGGGGACGTTCCGCACCCGCATGGCCGCCGCCCTCGACGACGCGGCCGAGGCTGGGCGCCTGCTTATCCGGTCGCGGACGCCCATCGATACGGGCCGGTCCCGCCGGGGCTGGGCGGTGATCCGTGCCGAGGACCGCGGGGGCGAGGTGGTCGCCCGCGAGGCGGAGCGGCAGGTCGCGGAGGCCGCCGCCCAGGCGCGCCTGCGGGCGCTCGCGGCGCCCTTCCCCGTGCGCCGCCGCGGGGGCTTCTTCACGCGGGGCACGCCGGGCCCGCCGGGGGGCTAGGTGGTCCACGCCCAGGACACGATGCTCAAGTTCTTGCAGGCCGGCCTCGCGCCGAAGGGCGTGGCGGTCGCCGCCGACGCGGACGGGCCGCTCGGCGTGAACCAGCTCAACGTGCTGTTCCTGGCGAGCGCCCCGGTGCTGCGGACGAACCCGGCGTGGCACGAGCTGCTGGTGAGCCTGGACATCGTGGCGGACTCGGACGCGGCGCAGCGGGGCCGCCGCAAGGCCGCCGTCATGGCCCGCCTGGTGGACGAGGTCCTGACGAGTTTCGCCGTGCCGAAGCAGAACTTCGCGTCGCCGTCCGCCCCGACGGGGATGGGGACGTTCCTGCTGCCGGACTACCACGGGTCCTGGCGCCGGGTCGCGGACCCGGAGAGCCGGTACGAGCACCTCAACCGGACGCTGACCGTGCGCTACTTCGAGGAGGCGCGCTAGCAAGGAGGTCGAGCGATGGCATCCACCGCCCTGGAGGGAAGACTCCGCGACCAGAAGAAGGTCCGGATCGGGTTCGTCCGGCTCTTCGTCTCCGCCGTGGGGACCGCCTACGACAAGACGGCGAAGTTCGACACCGAGACCCCGCCCACGGGCTGGCGGGACCTCGGGGCCACGGGCGACGACACCACCGTGGAGGCCACCAAGGAGGTCTTCAACCTCCAGACCGGCGTCCTGCGGACGGTGAAGTTCCAGGCCGTCATCGGGCTGAGCGGCCGGCTGACGGCGAATCTGCACGAGTACGACGCCGCGGGCGTCTACCAGGCGCTGGGCGCGGCCCTGCCGTTCAACGCCCTGCGGGCGGCCCCCACCGCCTCGGGCATCGCCAGCGTGGCGGACAAGACGCAGTTCACACTGGCCTCCGGGCAGGGGGCCAACTTCGCCGTGGGCGACCGGGTCGTCGTGGACCTCTCGGCGAACCTGACGCGCTCGCTCAACACGAGCGCGATCTCGGTCATCGCCGCCGACGTCATCACGGTGAGCCCGGCGCTCTACGTGCTCCCGACGACCAGCATGCTCGTCCAGAAGGTCCTGGCCCGGAAGAACGCGGCGGGCACGACCGAGCTGCCGCACTTCGCCGTGCTGGCCGTGCACGACATGGCCGTCGGGGCCGGGCAGGTCGCGTACCACTTCCCGGAGGTCGCCTTCGGCGCGGCCGGGTTCCGCCCGGACTTCGCCGGGGGGCGGGAGAACGTCAAGCTGGCCTTGGAGGCGACCGCGTTCGGCGTGACCGACGCGGACTTCGCCGACACGGTGGTGTTCACGATCCACGACTTCGACTAGGCCCGGCGCGCGGGGGAGGGGTCCGATGGCTGGCAAGGACGGCAAGGGCGCGGCCGAGGCCGTGCGGGGCGAGATGCTCTTCCCGGAGTCCTCGCCGGACTGGTTCACCGTCGAGGACCGGCGGTTCCAAATCCGGCAGATGCCCTTCACCTATGAGCGGCGCGTCCTGGCGCTGCTGGAGCCGACGCTCGGGCGCGTCCTGGAGTCCCCGGACGGGGCCTGGGGCGCCGCCCTCGTCGGCGAGTTCTCGCGCCTCCTCCCGGAGGTCGTCGCCATCGTCGCCCAGATGACCGACCCGGCGGTGACGCCGGAGTGGGTCGCCGACCGCATGATCGCGGCGGACATGGTGGACGTGGTCAGGCGGCAGCTCGAGAAGAACAAGCTCATGGACCGGGTGGCCGATTTTTTCCGGTCGAGGGGGACGGGGGCGGCGCGGGCGGTCCAGGACTTCCTGAGCACGCCGTCCTGACCTACGTCTGCAAGACGTTCGGGTCCCCCGACCTGAACGCGGTGGGCCGCACGCTGACCCGGGCGCAGCTCCACCTGCTCCTCCACGGGGACCTCCTGCTCCAGCGGCGGGCCCGGCCCGACGCGGGGCACGCCGGCCGCGGGGCGGCGGACCCGGCCCACCGGGACACGCGGAAGATGGCCAAGCGCGAGTACCTCGACTACGTGTGGTCCCAGATGGGGACGAGCGAGACGTGCCACTAGACGTCGGGGCCATCGGCGACATCGTCGTCCGCCTGCGGGCGGACGCCAGCGAGGTCAAGGCCGCCGTCCAAGACGGCGCCAACGGCGTGGACGTCCTGCGCCAGGCGGCGGTCCGGGCCACGCGGCAGGTCGGGGACTTCGCGGGCGCCGTCCGGCGGGCCGCCGAGGCGCTCGCCGGCCTCCGCCAGGCGGAGACCTTCGGGGCCGTGGCCCGCCAGGCCGCCGCCGGGGTCGCGGGCGTCGAGCGCTTCCGCGGCGCCGTGCAGGGGGCCGCCGCGGGCCTCGCCGCCGTCGCGGAGTCCGACCCGTTCGCCCGGGCCGCCCGGCAGGCCGCCGCGGCGGTCGCCGAGATCCAGCGCTTCGCCGCCGCCGCCCAGGGGGCCGCCGCCCAGCTCGCCGCCATCCCGCAGGCCGCCCGCTTCGAGGGCCTCGCCGCCAACCTCCAGCGGGCCCTCGCCGGCATCGCGGACCCCGCCCGCCTGGAGGCCGTCCGCGCCCGCTTCGAGGGCCTCTTCGCCTCCCTGGCCGACCCCGCCCAACTCAAAAACATCGGCGCCAACATCCGCCAGGCGCTCGCCGGCGTCGGCGAGGCCGCCCAGCGCGAGGGCCTCGCCCGGCAGTTCGAGCGGGTGTTCGCCGGGCTCAAGACGCCGGAGCAGGTCCGCCAGCTCGGCGAGGCCGTCACCGGCACCTTCCAGACCGCCACCCGGGAGATCGGCCGGGCCGGCGACGCGGCCGCGCGCTTCGGCCGGGCCGGCGAGGCGGCCAGCGCCTCCTACGGCGGGCTCGCCGGCACCTTCCGCACCCTCGCCGGGCTGGCCGCCGTCGTGTTCGCCGTCCGCCAGGTCCGCGAGTGGGTCGGCGCGGGCGCACAGTTCAACGCGCAGATCGAGCAGATGGTCCTCGGCATGCGCGCCGTCCTGGCGACGAACCTGGAGGTCACCGACCAGTTCGGCCGCCAGGTGGAGGGGGCGCAGAAGCTCGGCATCGCGGGCGAGCAGGTCAGCCTCCAGATGGAGAAGCTGAAGCGCGACGCCCTGCTCACGACGGCGACGCTCCAGCAGCTCATCGAGACCATGCAGGTCGCCATCGGCCCCGGCTCCGCCGTCGGCCTGTCCGTGGACCAGATCCGCCAAGTCGTCGTCGCCCTCTCGCAGATGGCCGCCGCCATCGGCCTGCCGCTCGTCCAGATCCCCATCGAGATCCGCGAGATCCTGGAGGGCACGATCCAGTACCGGACGCGCATCGCCCAGGTCCTGAACATCCAGAACGAGCAGGTGAACAACTGGAAGGCGCAGGGCACGCTCTTCCAGGAGCTCATCAAGCGCACGGCGTCCTTCCAGGTGGCGGGCCAGCAGGCGGGCGAGACGTGGATCGGCATCCTGTCCACCCTCCGGGACTTCAAGGAGCAGCTCGCCGGCGCCGCCCTGGCGCCCGCCATGGACCTGATCCGGCGGGCGTTCGTGGCCATCCGCGACAGCCTGGGCGAGGCCCGGGGCGGCATTTTCGTGTTCAACGAGAGCGTCGTCCAGGTCCGCGACAGCATCGGGCGTTTCGCCACGGGGGCCGTGCAGGGATTCTTGGAGTTCCTGCAACGCATTCGCCCCGTCGCCCCGGCGCTCCTCGAGCTCGCCGCCGTGCTCGGGGACGCGGTGCGGATCGCCGGGAGCCTCGCGGCCTCGCTCGGCGTGCTGGCGGCCAACCTAGTGGCCGCCTACAACGAGTGGCTCAAGTGGACCGGCATCCCGGCGATCCTCGAGGCGGCCGGTAACGCCCTCGACAGGCTCCGCAAGCGCGCCCGCGGCGAGGCCCTGACCGGCGTGGAGGCGGCCCAGCGGGACGCCGAGGCGGCCGCCGAGGCGGGCCGCGCCGCCGAGGCGCGCCAGCGCCTCTTGGTGGCCGAGATCTCCGGCCTCAAGGACGTCCGGGCGGTCCTGACCGACACCACGGCGGCGCGCGAGGACCAGGCCAAGGCGGTCAGCGCCCTGGCGCAGCAGTACCCGGAGCTCCGGCGCTTCCTGAACACGGAGGCCACGCAGACGCGGGAGGTCGCCGCCGCGATCGACCAGATGACGGCGGCGCGCGAGGGCGACATCGAGAGGACGCGCGAGCAGCGCGTGGCCGCCGTCCAGGAGCAGATCGACGCCCAGCGGCGCATCCTGGCCCTGGCCGCCCAGCGGCGGGCCGAGATCGAGCCGGGCCTGCCCGACCCGGCGAAGATGCGCGAGGCCGCGGCCTTCGCCGAGAAGCTCTCCGCCGGGGCCGGGAAGCTGATCGAAGCGCGGGCGGAGGAGGCCGCCCAGCTCCGCCGCGCGGAGACGGCGGCGATCGACGCCCTCATCGAGAAGGACCGGGAGCTCCGGACGCTCGTCGGCAAGCCGGTCATCGAACCGCGCCTGCGGGCCGAGACGCCGGACGAGCTCAAGCGCCGCCTCGCGCTGGAGACGGAGGGGCGCAAGGGCGCCGCCCAGGCGCTCCTCAAGATCCAAGAGGACGCCGAGGCGGAGCTGTCCAAGCGCCGCGCGGAGTTCGAGGCGCGCGAGGGCGCGACCATCGAGGAGCGGCTGCGGTTCGAGCGGGCGGCCCTGGCCGAGAAGCAGCGCATCGAGCGGGCCAAGCTCCAGATCGCCATCGACGCCCTGCGGGCCGAGTCCGAGGCCATCCAGCGCACGGAGGACCAGCGCCAGCAGGCGGCGCTCGGGACCGCCGCGCGGATCGAAGACCAAGCGCGCCGGGCCCGGGAGGCCGGCCGGGTCACAGAGGCGGCCGAGCTGGAGCGCAAGGCGAACGAGGCCAAGGTCCTGGCCGCCCGGCAGGCGGCGCCCGAGCTGGTCCGCGTCGAGCGCGAGATCCAGGACAAGCGCGCCGACCTCGCCCGGCTCGCCCTCCGCCAGGAGGAGGAGGCCATCCGCCAGCGGACGGCCCTCCGCGACAAGGAGCGCCAGGAGGAGGACGACCTCTTCGAGTTCCGCCGGAAGCTCGGCGAGATCGGGCTCCTCCAGGAGATCGACCGCCAGCAGCGCATCGCGCGCGAGGCCGAGGAGGGCTCCAAGCGCCAGCGCGACGCCCTGGTGGCCGTCCGCGACACCGAGAAGCGCCTCCAGCAGGAGCGCGAGTCCGCCGCCCTGGGGGAGATCGGCAAGCTCCAGGAGCGGCTGAAGCTCGGCCCGCTCGGCCGGTTCACCGCCGAGACGAAGTTCACCCAGGATACGCTGGCCGAGGCCTTGGAGTCCCTCCGGGCGGAGCAGCGCGAGGCCCTCGCCCGGGCGCAGACGCGGTTCCAGGGCGAGGGCCTCCGGCTCGACCAGGCGGCGAAGGTCACGCCCGGCGTCGGGCTCGAGGTCGGCGGCGTCCGCGGGCTCGTCGAGGGCATCAAGGAGACGCGGGAGGCCGGCGAGCGCGCCCGCCAGGTGGGCTCCATCCGCGACATCATCGCCGGGGTCGTCCGCCTCCCAGAGGCCCTCGTCCCGGAGCTGCACGACCTCCGCGCCGCCGTCGTGGCCGGCTTGATAAAGGTCGAGGACGCGGTGTTGGAGCTGGTCCGCATGGCGGGCGGCAGGGTGCCTGAGCGGCGGCCGGAGGCGGCGCCAACGCCGGGCGGAGAGGTTCCGCGGCCAGCCCCGGCCGGGGAGACACCGCGGCCCGCCCCGGCGGCGGCCCGCCCGGCGGCGGCCCCGCCCGCCCCGGTGGACCTCGCCGCCGAGGAGGAGAGGATCCGCCGGGGCGTCGCCGCCGGGGCCTTCACGGAGCGCCAGGCGCAGGGCCTCCTCGACTTGGCGAGACAGCGGGCGGCCCAGGCCGCTGCGGCGCCGCCAGTCCGGCCGGCCCCCCAGGTCCCGCCGCCCGAGATCCCGGAGCCGCCGGAAGCCGCCCCCCGGCCCGCCCGGCGTCTCTCGCCAGCCGAGGAGGACTTCCTCCGCCAGCAGGGCTTCCCGGCCGAGCCGTCGGCCCAGGAGCCCGCCCGGGAACCCGCCCCGGCCCTGCCGCAGCCGCCGCGCGAGATCACGCCGCCGTTGCCGCGGCTCCGCCTCTCCCCCGCCGAGGAGGAGTTCCTCCGCGAGCAGACGGGCCCCCCGCAGCGCGCCGTCGAGGACGCCGGGCGACTCATCCCAAGCGGCGCGCAGGCCGAGGCGCTGACGGAACCCATCGCCGCCGGCTTCGAGGCGCTGCCGGCCCGCGCCCAGGAGGCGATGGCGAAAGTCGCGCAAATCGTCGGGGATACCACCGAGAAACTCCTGGCGGACGCTCAGAGGTTCGAAGGCGCGTTCCCGCGCGAGCTGTTCGAAGGGTTCTACGGGCAGTTCGTGGACACGATGAAGACCGAGATGCGCCGCGCCGGGGTCGCGGTGTGACGTGCCGGCGACCATCCCGGCCTTCGGGCGCCTCACCATCGGGCCGACGGGTGGCGAGACGACGTTCACCACGGACCCCGAGCCCTACGAGCCGTACCAGTGGCCGAAGCGCCACAGCGTCCACCCGGGGCTCCAGGGGGCCGCCACGATCCAGGACTTCGGCGTGTTCGCCGCCGACCGCCGCCTCACGCTGGAGGGCTCGTTCGACCAGCCCATGGACGACACGGTGGTGAAAATCCTCGACGGCTACTACCGCACGCGCGGCGCCACGTTCGTCCTCGACGACTGGCTCGGCAACAAGTTCACCGTCTTCATCGCGGCGTTCACGCACCGCCCGCACGGGCGGCTGGCGATCTCGGCGTACCGGATGGAGTTGCAGGTGGTGAGCATCACGAACCTCTTCGGCTCCGCATACACGGGGAACTAGGCCATGGGCGCGAGCATCCGGCACCTGGCGAACGACGGCAACACCAGCATCACCGGAAAGACCTGGCCCGACATCTTCGCCACGCAGCCCGCAGCCACGGGCACGCCGGAGAAGTTCGCCGTCGAGAACAACGGCGACCGCGCGCTCATCACCGTGCAGCTTGGCATCGCGCAGGCGGGCGGCAGCGACGGCCACACGATGGTCCGCCTCGTGGCGGACACCGCGACGCTGAGCGCGCCGTACTCGTTCGCGGCGGCCGTGGGGCCGACGGGCGGGACCTGGGGCGCGACGGGCACGCGCTACTACCGCATCACGGCGACGAACGCGACGGGCGAGACGGCCGGCTCGTTGGAGGCCTCGTTCAACGTCACGGACACGGCCAAGAAGGTGACGCTCACCTGGGCCGCCGTGGCGGGGGCGACGGGGTACAAGGTCTACCGCAGCGCCACGTCCGGCGTCTACACGACTCCCGCCCTGCGGGCCACGCTCGGGGCCGTGACGACCT